>Ga0105092_10000885_pt1 | contig 15844 bp, 12 predicted proteins | sample PPLLak2March2015_FD_87021 | JGI IMG/M metagenome (GOLD analysis project Ga0105092, IMG submission 87021) | Freshwater sediment microbial communities from Prairie Pothole Lake near Jamestown, North Dakota, USA - PPLs Lake P7 Core (1) Depth... | ecosystem: Environmental > Aquatic > Freshwater >... | reverse complement strand
TTTTTGGATGTCTTGTTGGCTTTCTCTCCCTATTGCTTGATGTGTTCTTTTCGTTCGAGCATCTGGCCGGGTAGGACGTACTGGTAGCGGTTGATGCCGATGTTCTTTCCGTTCAGAACGGAGCCACCGAGACCCAGGGTCTCGAGACCGCGCGCGGCCTGGCCCATCAGCTTGCCCTTGACCTGTCGCGCCGCTCGCCGGGTCGACATGTCGATGGCCTTGAGGGGGTCGGCCATGAGGACGCGCTGGCTCTCGAGGAGCCCGACGCCCTCGTCGCGCATGGCCTGCTGGAGGCCCGCCTCGGCGTCGCTCAGCTTCGTGTTGGCGAAGCGGCGAATCTGCGCGTCGAGCCAGCGTTCGGAACCGCCAGGCAGGTCGCGGAGCGCCTTGGAGTTGCGGACGGCGGCGTACGCCTCGTCGGTCGCGGCGCGCAGCGTGTTGCCCGTGCCGAACGCGGTGTGGCCGGCGTCCTCGGTGATGCGGGAGACGGGGATGAGCCCGTCGGACTCCCGCCGGAACACGATGAGCTCCTCGCCGTCGTCGACGACGACACGGATGGAGTCGAAGCCCTCGAGCTGGAGGTCCTTGCTCACGACCGCGGCGGTCGTGTCGAGCTGGTCGACGGCGGACTGGGCGGCCTTCTTCACCTCGGGCGCCGCGCCCTCGCCGATTTCGTCCATCTGCCCCTGGAGCTCGTCGACGACCTTCTTGTAGCGGGTCGCCAGGTCTCGGGGGAGGTTGGTCGCGTACCCGGGCTGGGTCTCGCCGGCCGCGCCCTTCGCCCCGGTGCGGAGGTCGAGCGTGAACGGGTTCTTCGCCGTCACCACGAGGCGCCGGCTCTTCGCGTCGGTGAGCTGGGCGACGCGGCTCTGCGCCGCGGTGAGCTCTGCGAAGGCGGACTCGCGCGCCGCCACGGCGGCCTGAGCGTCGCCGACGAACACCCCGCCCTCGAGCTGGGTGCCTCGGAACTTGGCCTCGGCGGCCTGGAGCTCGCGCTGGGCCGTCTGGAGATTGACCCTGGCGTTCCCGTCACCCGAGTCGAGGATGCCGGTGCTGCTCTTCTTGAGGTGCAGGCCGCGAGCCACGACGCCGTGGGTGCTGGCGTCGACCAGGGCGTCCTCGTCGATGATGTCGCTGTCGACCCACGCGTCGTCGCCGGCGGACTCCCACACCGTGTCGGCGAAGTGGGGGCTGGCCTCTTCCGAGGCGCGCAGCGCATCCTCCGGACGGAGGTCGCTCTTCGCGTCGTACCCGGCCGCGTCGATGTCCGGCGAGACGCCGTGAGCGTTCGTGAGGTTCCTGGAGTTGTGGCCGATTTGCCGCTGGATGTTCGCGGCCTCGAGGGCACCGTCACCCTGCTGGGCGAACCACTGCTGGAGCTCACGGACTCGGGGCTCAGCAAGAGCCCGCTGTGACGCTGGCATTTTCGCGAGCATCGCGTCGACGTCGTACCCGGAGCCGAGCTCGGCCGGCAGGAGCCGCGCCCACTCGTCGAGGTTCTCGCCGACCGTGGCCTTCGCCGCGTCGTCGAGCTTCCCGAGGTTGAACGCCTTGGTGATGAGCTCGGTGGAGCTGCGAGGGTTCAGCATGGTGACGCCGTCCTCACGGACGAAGTTGTGAATCTCGCCGATGAGCGAGTCCTCCATCGCCGGGCCGTACCGGCGAGCGTCGGCCGCGACCTTCGCGTACAGGCCGCCGCCTCGGAGCATCTGCGCGTGGGGAGAGAAGTGAGACGTCAGCCGCCCGACCGCTTGCGAGGTCTCCATGAAGACGGAGCCGACGTTGTTGAAGTGACTGCCGGCGAGCTTGTGCGCCACGGACGGATGCGTGTCCTTGAGCAGCTTGTACCCGCCTTCCCAGAACGCCTTCAAGGCCGTCACGGGAGCTTGGCCGCTGCCGACCATGCGCTCGAGCTTCATCGTCCCTGAGATGCCGGCGGAGAACCGTCGGGCGATGGAGAAGTCGAGTTGGGGGACGAACTTCGGCAGGATGCGATGAGGCGCCAGGCGGAGGCCCAGCACGGGGATGTTCAGGTGGAAGCGCCAGCCTCCGAGGTTCGCGGCCGCGGCCTTCCCCCGGAAGTACGAGCCCTTGCTCACGAACCCGGTGCCTTCGCTGACCCACCGCTTGAGGACGGCGTCGGCGGCCGCTTTGTCCACGCCGAGCTTCGCCATGAGCTCCGAGCTGGCCTTCGCGAAGTTGCCGGTGGTCGCTTCCTTGACGGCCATGTCGGCCATGCCGACGAGCTGCGTCAGGCCCTTCTCGGCGTCGGAGGACGCCACGAGGTTGACGAGACCGCCCTGGGCGTCGGGGTCGACGCCTTCGGTCAGGCGCTTGAGCCGAGACCAAATGGTCGTCTGCTCGACGGCCTGCGCCGCGGTGTCGATTTTCTTGAACACCTGGCCGGCAGCCTGGTCGTACGTCTCGACGCCGGCCTGCTTCATGACCTCCCACATCGCGCTGACGTCGGAGTTCTTCATGACGGCCTCGGCGCCGAACTTCGCGACCGCGGCCTCCGCGCCCTCGCGGGCGATGACCTGTCCGACCACGTCGGCCTGCTCGATGGCGGCGGACACGACGGCCTTGCCGGCGGTTTGCCCCACGATTTCGCGGCCGATGCCGGCGAGCCGGCCGAGCGGGATGTACGTCAGCGGGTCGAGGGCGACGTCGCCGACGAAGCCGAGGGTGGCCGTGAACCAGTTTCGCTCCATGCCGAGCTTCTCGACGAGGACGTCGTCCCACGAGACCTCGGAGTGGCCGGAGAGCGCGTCGGCCGCGTTCTTCCAGACGGACTCCTGGCCCCAGTCCATGATGACCTCGGGCAGCACCTTCGCCGGCCGAGAGATGAGCTCGAACACGTCGTCGAGGTGCGTGACCTCGAAGAAGGAACCGATGCCCCCCATGAGCGTGTCGAAGAACCCGCCGCCCTGCTCCTGCGTCATCCCGTGCTGCTCGGCCAGGTTCTTCGCGAGCTCAGGGTTCACCGCTCCGATACGGGCCAGCGCTCGGTCGGTCTGCGCCGCAGCGTCGTCGGGGGACCACGTGCGCGGGTCGTTGCCCGCGTTGATGGCGTCGCCGGTGAGGCGGCTCAGGCCGGACATCTCGCTCGCGTAGGCGCCGGCGCTGGTCGAGTACCCGCCGTAGGACGTCGGAGCTCCAGCGAACGCAGCGTTGGCCGGTGGGTATTGCGACGCCAGCATCCGGTCGGCGATGGACATGCCGAAGGTCGGGAGGCTGGGCTGCGGGAGTGCGAGGGGCGCCGACGCAGGAAGCGCCAGCGGTGCTGAGGTGGGTAGGGGCATCTCTATCTCCTAGGCCGGCGTCGCGCTGTCGCGCTTCTCGCCCGCACCCGTGCTAGTGCTGGTTCCAGGTGTACCCGGGCTGCCCGGGCTGGTAGACGGGGTCGCCGAACTTGTTGACGGCCCCAGGCTCGTCCTCGTCGTCGTCGACGGGGCTGCCGTACGGGTTCACACCGCCGGCGATGGCCGCGTCCGGGTTGGCGTCGTACCACGCCGCGCGAGCAGCCCGCGTGGTGGCCTCCATGTTCAGTTGACCGGCGCTGATGGCCTTCGGCAACCACGTCCCCTTCGGGTCGTACGCGCCGAACGTGGCCGTCATGGACTCGGAGTACGCCGTGTCGAGGTCAACTCCGAGCTGCATGCGCGTGAACATCTGCTGGGCGAGCATGCCCTCGGAGGTTGTCTCGTCGAGACCTGTGGCCGCTTCGAACGCCCCCATGAAGTCGCCGATGAGCGGCTTCGCGCCTCCGGACTCGAGGGACAACGCCATGGTGTCTCGGTACGCATTGCCGACGGAGGCGGCGATGACGGGGGCCTGCGACGAGAGCGACGTGGCCTGTATGGACATCTGCTCGCCGGCGGAGTTGACCGCGTCGGCCGTGGCCGCCTCGGCCTCCTGGAGCGCCCACTTGTGCTGGAGCTTCGCCATGAAGAGCTGCTGGGCGAACGCGGCGGCCTGGCTGTCGGAAGCGCCTGTCGCCTCCTGGACTGCCCTGGCTTTTGCGATGGCGGCTGCGGCGGCCTGCGCTTCCGCGCCCTGTTTGAAGATGGTGGCGACCTCGCCGATGGTCCTCGCGCCTTCCTTGAGCTGCCTCTTGCCGGCGCCGACGTTCGCTACGGTCTCCGCGCGCTGCTCGGTCGCGGTCACCATCTTCTTCGAGATGGACTCCGAGAGCCCGGACCCGTACCGGTACTTGAGCTCCCGCTCCACCTGCTTCGGGTCCATGCCGGCGTAGCCGGGGGACAGTATCTTGCGCGCCTCGCGACGCGTGTTCGCACCGTTCGCGCCCCGTCGCGGCTGCTGGAGCCGGAGGTTGGCGACCTGCGCCTTCATCGGGCTCGAGGTGACCCCAGCGATGGGCGACCCCTTCCGAGCCACAGACCCAATCGTTCGCTTGGCCATCTCTACATCCTTCCCGAGGCGATGCGGTCGCTGATGAAGCCGGTGGTCTTCGCCTTCTGCTCACGAATCATGCGCTTGAGGACTGGCAGCGGGGTGTCCTTGGGGATGAACCCGATGCCTGGGACTTGGTACCCGCCGCCCGGCACCGGCTCGACGACGACGCCGCTGATGGTCTTCGCCGCGGGCACTTCCTTGCCACCACCCAGCAGAGCCTCGAGACCGGCCATCATGTTCTCGCTCGCCGCAGCGCTCGCCGCCATCTGCGCCTCGGCAATGGCGTTCGCCTGGCGCGCGGCCTCGGCCTGCATGGCCATCTGCTCCTGGGTGACTTGGTAGTTGAGGTAGGCGTTCTGCTCTTCGACCTTCGACGCGAGCATGCCCTGCTTCATCTCGCCGCGCGCAGCTTCGATGCCCGTCTTCACGCCGGCGACGACGCCAATGGCCTCCTGCGAGACCGAGCTCGCGCCGGTGAGGCCGCGGTCGATGCCGGTGTTGATGACCTCGGACATGGCGCCGATGCCCTCTGCGCGGATGGCCGCCTTGTCCGTCTGAAACCCGGCCTTGAGCCCGACGCGCTGCGCGCGCATGGAGGCCACGACGTTCTGGAAGGCGGCGTACGCGCCGGCGAGCTGCCCGGTCGCGCCCGGCACGGAGCCGTAGTCGGCGCCGAACCCGGGGACCTTCGGGACCCCGACCTTGCCGGGGACGCCAGGGATGCCGCCCTTGTTCTTGCCGGCGACCTCCGTGGCCGTGTTTCGCAGCCGGCCAGAGGTGGGGCCGTTCATCTGCTTGGCGGGACCTGCGTTCAGGGCCATGTCGTCTCCTACGAGCTGTTTCGGTGGAAGCGGGTGCGGACGGGCTCGGTGTCCACGCCCATGCCGATGATGACGGGACCCTCGGTGGCCGCGGTCCCTGAAACCTCCAGGGCCGTAGCGTTCGTCGGGCGACCGAGGGACTTGCCCTCGTAGAACGCCGCCTCGTCCGAGCTCGCGGTGCGAGCCACGGTGTACGTGGCGGTCGTGGAGAAGTCGCGGAACCCCTTGATGGTCACGGTGACCGCGGAGCGAACGAGCGCCCACGCGCGCCGGACGCGCCGGTCAGTGTGTCGGAGGCCAAACTGGAACCAGGAGCTCCGGTAGTGCCAGGGGATTGCGGTCGTGAGAGGCGTGGCGCCGCCGGCCGGGTCGTCGTCGGTGAAGACGAGGTCACCGGGGTCGTCGCCGTACTCGAACATCGTGGGGACCGCCGAGCCTCTCGCCGCGGTGGTGAACCACATGCGCCGCGCGCGGTCCTTCGCACCGGTGGTAGCCGCGAGGATGGGGAGGTCCAGCTTCCACCACGACTCGGTCTTCGGGTCGTACACCATGGTGATGTCGTCGGGGGTCACCGCGTCCTCGGCGTCAGGCAGGGCAATCCAGACCTTCGAGTCGTACTCCCAGACCTGCGGCATCCAGTGCTCGTCGTCGTCCTCGGGCGTCGTCTCGAGCAGCCGGTCGATGCGCTCCTTGATGAACTCCCTGGCTTTCTCGTAGCCCGGGACTTCCTTCTGCGAGGTGCCGTCGGAGACCCAGAGCGTGCCGGTGTGCGACAGCCCGTACGCGAGCCCGTCGAGCTCGGTCAAACAGTTGAGCGCGACGACGCCGTAGCCGCCGAGCTTCCGGTTCGACCAGGAAGCCTCGCTGCGGCCGGCCAGGACCCACGAGCCCCAGCGCTTCGAGACGATGAGGTAGTTGCCCATGTCGTGCATGCCGCGGATGGCATCGCCACGTCCGCCGCTGAACGGAACCCAGCCGCCACCCTCGCCGTCGATGTCGTCGACCGGGGCCCAGTCCTGCGGGTCCCAGATGGCGTCCGGTATCTTCACGTCCTTCTCGAGGGTGAGCGGCGCGCTGTACTGCGCCTTCGAGCGGTCGTCCTCGTTGTCGCGGCGGACGAAGGCGCGGTCACCGTAGAAGGTGCCGACGCTGCTCTTCATGCCGGCGTTGTTGTTCGTCCAGTCCGCGCTCAGCTCGTCGTCGTCGTTGAAGACGTTGTCGAGCCGAACCTTCTTCCAGAACGACCGCCAGCCCGAGCCGCTGCCGGGGGCGTTGAAGGCGGTGCTCGCCTTGTGGGAGGTGATGCACTCGAAGCTCTTCCAGTACGAGGAGACCGAACCCCACTCGTGTTTGCGAGAGACCCGGTCGCCCTTCTTGTACTGGTCGTCGTTGCTCCACTCGTCGTACCGGATGCCGCGCAACGCGGAGAAGATTTCGACGCCGCTGTCCTCGCCCTCGCCCGTGTCGAGGCTGACCTTCTGCCCCTTCTTGAAGGCGAAGTCGCGACCGAGCTCTTCCGACGTGTCGACGTCATCGTTGACGGCATCGACCCACGTCCTCGGGTCTCCGGGGAACGTCGGGTTCGGGTCCCAGCCGAGGGTGGGGTGCCACGAGTAGATGTTGTCGCCGCGCACGCCGCCGTAGTAGACGCCGCCCACCACGAAGGACCAGTGCGGGGAGAGTGGGTTCGCCCACTCGCGGTTGTCGGGGTAGTCGTCGATGCGCTCGACCGTGTCGTTGACGAGGTCGTACGCCCAAAACTGCACGTTGTTCGCGCCGGCCTCGCCCGTCGACACGACAGCGATGAGGAAGCGCATGCGCACACCGTTGTCGATGACCTCGTAGTAGTAGAGGTTCTTGACGGTGCTGGTCAGTGTCGAGAGACGGCCGGCGGTCAGCCGAGAGAAACCCTTGCGCGTCTCGGGATGCCCAGTGCCCGGCTCGGGCAGCATATTCAGCACGTCCGGGCTGGCGTTTGCAGGGACCGCCATCTCGGGCGTGTCGGGTGCGAAACCGCCAGCGAGGTTGTCGAGCTCGATGTTGTTCGGTGCAACTTCGATGGGCATGAGCTCTCCTAGTCGTCCTTCACGCGATAATCGATGACGGGGGCGTACGAGTTGTAGAAAGGCGAGGTGAGGCTTTGGACGTTGACCCAGTCATCCATGAACGAGCTGCCCTCCGCCCCCGCCGCCCCGGGGAGTGGGTCGGGCGGGCCAGGGAAGTCGCGCAGGTCGAAGTTGAACCCGGAGATGGACATGAAGTAGCCGACGAAGCCGGTGTCGAGGACCCACTCCTCAGTGGGGAACGGCCAGAAGCCCGTGATGCGGCTCTCCGAGTGAGCGACGGTGTTCCACCCGTTGTCCCAACTGTCGATTTCGAGGTCGGGTGAGCTGTCGCTGCGTGTGGTGCAGATGCCAAGCCAGAGCCAGCCGGCGCCGACGGGCAGCTCGAACTCGCTCGACTCGCAGTAGGTGCCGGTTCCGTCGACGACGGCAGGGTCATCCGTGAGGTCGAGCAAGAGCGTGTCAGGCCAGTTGCCGTCGTAGTCTCCTGCGTAGATGAAGAACTTGACGTCCTGGTCCGCGCCCGACGCGTCGGTATTGATGTAGACACGAAGCTGGGTGATGACGCAGGGCTTCTCGATGTACGTCGGAACCAGCGTGGGAACGCTGTACGCATCGACGCCCGCCCTCGTACCGCTCCCAAAGTTGTTCGGCGACAACCACATTCCGGTCTCGCCGTTTTCGATGGCAAGCGCGTCGAACCCGGATACGCTCTTCGTGTTGAAGCCTGGGTGGTCGTGGTCGAGCTCGTCCTTGAGGAAGTTCACCTCGTCGGCGGCCTCGTTGTGGTAGTCCGTGGCACGCTTCATCTCGCCGTTCATGTGGTCGAAGTTCGCCTGGCTCCCGCGAATCGCCTCCGTGATGGCCTCTCGCGCAGCCTTGGGGAGGTCACGGAGACCGGCGTCGAGCCGTGCCGCGTCGAGCTGGTTCGGCAGCTCTTTCAGGGCCAGCTTCTTGAGGCGGCGGGCTTTGCGCTCTTCGCGGTCAGCCACTAGGGCCTCCGTTCCAGCGCCTCAGCGCGGCGCTCCAGCGCCTCAGCGCGGACCTCAAGGGCCTTGACCTTGGCGTCCAGCTCTTCGTGTGACACCGCTTTCGCTGCCGCTGCCGCCTGGCGCGCTCGCCACTTGGCGCGCTTCTCCAGCACCGCGGGAGGGAACGGCCGACCGTTCGGGAGGGTGTCGCGAGGTTCGCGTGGCATGCTACGGCCCCAGCGTCAGCGGGATGCGGTCCCGCAGCGTGTTCCGGCGCCGGTAGCGCGAGGGCAGGTCGCGGCCGTACGCGAGGTTCTCGTCCTCGTGGACCTCGAGCGTCTTGCGCGCCTGGCGCAACACCTCGCCGTAGAGACCAAACTGCTCGGAGGCCTTCTGCGAGATGGACAGCTCCTTGAGGAACAGGTGACCGGCGGCCCACGCCGGGATGGCCGGGTGGTACTCGGCGGGCAGGTCGGCCACGGAGTCGTCGCCGTCCAGTGGGTCGGGGACCCGGAGGTACAAGCCCTCGAGGTCGTACTCGGTGTCGGGAGTCGGAACGAACCGCACGACGTACAGCGTCTCCTCCGCGTCGCGCGTGGCGGCCGTGAGGTAGTAGTAGATGGGCGTCTGCGGCCGCTCCTCCCACTCGAAGCGCGCGCGGAACCCTCGCTCCGGCGACAGGCGCTCGAGGGGCTGGCCGCGTGAGAGAGAGCCACCGGTCAAGCTGATAGCGAACGCTCGGTGGATGCTCACGTTGGAGGGGAGCTCGAGCTCGGTCTGTCCCTCGTCCAGCGTGATTGAGAACTCCGTGTACAGCCAGGGCCACGGCTCTTCGGCCGTGAACGTGGTCACACCGAGGTCGAGGGCGCGGATGACCTCCGCGTCCGTGAAGAAGTCGGCGCTGTCCTCACCGATGCGCTCTCGCACGTCGGTGACCATCTCTGAGCGTGTGGCCATGTCTGTCTCCTAGATTCCGATGAGGTGGACGCTGATGAAACCGCCACCGCCGCCCACGACGACCAGCTCCCGCAGCACCATGGTGACGGCGGCCCACGAGCTGTTCGCGACCTCGGCCACCGGGACTGAGCCCGCGGTAGTCCCTACCGAGGTGAACTTCCCCGGGTTCTCAGGGTCTGAGGCAAGGTACGCCGGCTTGATTGCCATGGCGACCGTCGAGTCGAGAGTGTCGTTCGATATGGCCGCGTCGCCGAAGTAGTATTGCGGGAAGACGTACCCTCCCCCTGTCGCAAGCCTGTGCCCGCAAGCGCCGACAATGACGACGAGACCGTCAGTGTCCGAGTAGTCGATGGACGGTGGGTCCGCTTGCATGCTGTTGGTGCCGGTGGCGGTCGTGGCGGTCGCGTCCATCGGACTGCTGTCATCGACGGTGCGGAAGACCATGAGCACCGCAGAGCCGCCGTTGCCGACGATGGCCGAACCGTTCACCACTGCCGTCGCGTCTGGCGACCCCCCCATCACTTTGTAGAAGACGCCCAGGTTCGTGTCGTCGGTGTCGGTAGCGTAGAGGTCGGTGACCTCCGTGTAGTCCGCCGTGTCCATCGACATGTTCTGGTCCGTGTCCGACGGTTGCGCAGTCGCAACGAGAACGAGGTCGCCCTCAAGCAGCGTCGGCAAGGTGAACGTCATGTCGGCGCCGTTGGCGGCGGCTTTCCAGTCCTTGTGCACGAGGTAGACGCCTGACTCCGTCACCGGGCGAAGCGCGATGGTCATGGCCGCCCAGCCGCCACCTGCGGAGTCCGACGAGATGGTCATGACGCCAGGGTCTTCCGCTCCGGCACCCGCCTCCGCTTTGTACCCCATCCCGATGATGCAGTCCCAGGTGTCGTTCCCGGCTATCTGCGTAGCGTTGGTCGTGTACCCAGTGGGGAACGTATACGTGAGCGTGGAGCCGCCGGTTTCCGTACCGGCTTCGCCGACGATGACGACCCAGGCCCCGGCTACTCCCGGCGTGATGGCCGCCGGGTTCGCGCTCCGTGTGTCGATGCCCGTTGCCGTGGTGGGCACCACAGCCAGAGGACGCGTCGGGTCTACTCCCCGGAAAATCTGAGCGACGCCGACAGTAGCAGCGCTCGCGTTGTTCGAGCCGACGACGGTGATGGGCGGGGTCGTGGCGGCTTCGTCCGCCCGGAAGAACCTTCCCCACACTGCGAGGTTGGCGTCGCCGGTCTCGGACGAGTACAGCCGGCCCAGCTTGGTCCAGCCATTCTCGACGATGGAGTCGTCGAAGTTGGCGCTCTCTCCCTGGAGAGAGTCTCCTCCGGCGGCGATGATGAAGTCCCCCTCGCACGACCCGCTCGGCATCGTCAGGGTGGCGTTTCCGCCGTTGGTGGTGGAGTCGGGGGTTACGCTCGCGACGAAATGTATGCCGTTGGTGCGCAGCCGAATGAGCGCCGCAGCCACCTCGTCGGCGGTGCCGGAGGCTGTCGCGGTTCCAGTGCAGGTCGGGGCTGCCGTCGAACGGCCGGCCAGGACTCGACCTGTTGTAGCGTGGAACGCCATGTCGTTGCCGGTTGTCGACTCGGACTCAGCACGCTCAGTGATGGAGGACCAAGCGGACACCCCAGTCGCCGCGGGAGTGAGGTTCGACGTCAGCGGGCCCAGAGCGTCCGTGTTCATACCAGCCGTCACCATGACGCCGTCTCCCGGCTTCAACCCGGGGTCAGAGTCGAACGTGATGGCGATGGCGGTTCCGTCGACGACGTCCGACCCGAACACTGCTACGGGGGTCTCCCACGTCTCGCCGACTTCCTTCGAGAACACGAAAATCTTGAAGGCGACGACGTCCCAGCCTGCGGAGTCCTCGGTCAGCGTGTGGGCCACGATGCCGGCGGTGTCGGCCTCCATCCACCAAGCCTCGATGGCCACAGAGCCGACGTCAGCACCGTTGGCGGTCGTGCCGCTCGTGCCGCGACCGAGCGACTGCCAGGGGGAGGCCATGGACCAGTCGGAGTCGTGCGGCTTGCCCGTCGCAACGGCGATGAGCATGTCGCCGACCTGCGTGGTCGTGTCTTGGTCGACAGAGACCGAGTCGACGGCGAAGGCGCCTGCCGCTGTCGCTCTGAACGATGCTGACATGCGCTACGGCCTCGTGAAGTCGATTTGGATGGTCACGCGTGTCGCGGTGCCATCGGTGACGACTTCCACGCTGACGGTCTCGCCGGCGGCGACGGCCTGGTTCCCGTCCACCGTACCGGACTCCCATGCGTCAGCGGGGTCGATGGTGATGTCGGCCGAGCAGAAGTTCTCCGCCCCCGCGACGCCCGTGCCGGCGTTGACAACGGTGGTGGTTCCGGTGTCCGCGTACGCCTTGACCGCGGTCACAGTGCATGGGAATGACGCGTTCCAAATGGGGTAGAAGCCCTCGGCCAGGGTAGAGCCAGCTCCATCGAGCAAGACGCTGATGGAGAACGGGGGCGACTCCCACGCGACGGTGGCGCCTGTCGAGCGGAGCACCTGGTCGTCGGTGCCGCGCGCGAGGCGCGCAGGCGTGTCGGCGGCCGAGGCGATGTAGATGTCGCCGGCGGCGTCGAGCAGGGACTCGAGCACGTACCCCGTGTGGGGGTCGGCGGCCGCGACGTGGGCCTCATTGTCGGCCTGGAGCTCGTCCAGCGCGCCTTCGACGGTCGTCGCCGTGAAGTCGTTGCCGGCGTCGGCGATGGAGATGGCGCTTGCATCGTGCGCGTCGGCAGCGTCGGCGATGTGGTCGTCGATGAGCTGGTCCACCGCCACGATGGCATCATCCAACTCCTCGACGACGGTCTGCACCTCGGTGCCCGTACCGACGAGGTCGGTGGAATCGACCGAGATGGCGCTCGCGTCGTGCGCGTCATCCGTGTCGGCGATGTGCGTATCGGTCGCCGCGGAGTGAGTCGAACCCGAGTGCGTGGCGTCCACGGTCGGAGAACCCCAGGTGCCCCCGAGCTCGCCACCGGGCGCAGTGCCCGCGACGATTTCGCCCGAGAGCTCGCCCGTGGCCGTGCCGACCAGGAAGTCCACGCCCCGGACGGCGTCGAGCTCCGTCGTGAGGGTGTACTGCGTGTGGTCGTCGTCCGTCAGCCCTGCGAGCTGCCCGTGGTCGTGCACGTTCGTCGTGTCGTCGCGGTGAGCAACGGCGATGGGCTCGGTGACGTCGGCGTACTGGACGTGCGGGTCGGCAGCGGCGAGGTGCTCGTCGATGGCCACCTCGGTGTCCTCGAGGGCCGCGAGCGCCTGTTGGAGGATGGAGTCGACTTCCTCGAAGACGGTCTGACCATCAGCGCCGGCCAGCTCTTCGAATCCCGAGTTGTCGACGGTGACGTCCTCCGCTGCGACGCCGGAGCCCGTCGAGTTGATTTCGATGTCGTTTCCGCTGGTGTTCAGCGTGATTCCTGTGCCCTCGGAGAACGTGACGTCCCCGGTGAGCGCGCCCTCGCCGTTGGCCTCGATGGAGGTGACGCCCCCGGCCGCGATGGCATCGTCGAGCTCCTCGAGGACCGCCTGGACGTCTGTTCCGACGCCGGCGAGGGTCGTGGAGTCGACCGAGATGGCCGAGGCGTCGTGCGCGTCCCCGGTGTCAGCGATGTGGGCGTCCGTGGCGGTGGAGTGCGTCGAGCCGGAGTGCGTGGCGTCGACCGTCGGAGAGCCCCAGGTCCCGCCGAGCTCACCGCCCGGTGAGGTGCCGACGACAATCTCCGCCCCGGTGTGCCCGGTGGCGGTTCCGACGAGGAAGTCGATGTCGTCGAAGTCCGCTTCCTTGAGGTACTGCGTGTGGTCGTCATCGGTGAGCCCGGTGATGGCACCGTGGTCGATGGTGCCGCCTTCGGCGCCGGACGACGCATGCGTGTGGTCGGCGGACTCCAGGCGGTACCCCGCGTGCGGGTCCGCGGCGCCGGCGTGGGTCGTCAGGTCCGTGTCGAGCGCGTACTGCGAGTGGTCGTCGTCCGCGAGCCCCGACAAGGAACCGTGGTCGTGGACACTCGAGGTGTCGTCGAGGTGCGCGGTCAGCTCGACGTTCGTCGCGTACGCCGTGTGGTCGTCGTCGGACAGGCCCGTGAGGTCGCCGTGGTCCGAGACTCCGGACACGCTCGGGTCGAACCAGTACGACAGGCTGTTCCACGCGGTCGAGCCGTCACCCATCTTGACCTTGCGGGTGTCGGTCTCGAGGCCCGGCTCGCCCTTGAACAGGACCGGGTTCTCCGCGGTCCACTCGGCGGCCGTACCACGCGAGAAGCGGGCCTGCCTCTGGAAGTGCCGGACGACTCTACCCAACGGAGAACACCTTCTTCTTCATGTCCGGCCAGAGGGGGTTCTTGTTGCCCTCTTTCGGCTTGGTCTCGTCGGCCCACGCGCGCAGGCCCTTCTCGCCGTCGGGGTCCTCGGGACTCTTGAAGTCCTCGACCGTCGGGAGAATCGCATCCCGCATAGCACGACGCCCCCCAGCCTCGCGCTCACGTTTGAGCCCGAAGGTCTGAGGGGCGGCGTTTTCCGCTCGGTAGTCGCGCTGCATGACCACACTGCCGTGAAGCGCGCGCGAGCACGTCGGAACAGGCTCGCGCACGTTGGACTCGACTCGGTAGCCGCACTCGCGGCAGGTGAAGCAGTACGTCATGGCCGCCCTCCCAGGCTTACTGCGCAGGCGTGACTGTGAGTGTGGATTCCAGGTGGACGACGGTGTCGTCGGCGTGGTCGACGTTCTGCGCGGCCACGACCGTGAGGTCGCCCGCCGTCGTCGAGACGATGAGCAGACCGTGGATTTCCACCTTGACGAACGTGATGGCTGCCGTGGCGCCTTCGCTGTCCGCGATGGCGTTCTCACCGGAGATGATGGTGCTGTCCGCAGCATCGTAGATGGTCGAGGTCCACGCGAGCGTGGCGTCGGTCGGGCCGGTGAAGCCGAACTTGTACCCGGAGTTCGCCGTGCCCGTCAGGTACAGCGTGGCACGAACCTCGTACCTCTTGGAGGCCAGGACCGGTGCCACCAGGCTCGTTGCCCGGAGGTCGGTACCGACGCCCACCGTCGTGTCGATGATGAGGTCGGTGCCCTGGTCGATGGTGAACGGCAGGCGCCCGTAGATTTCCTGGAGCGCTGCCTCGATGGTGGTCTGGGCCGTGTAACCGCCAGCGTCCGCGATGGACATGTCGGCGGCCTGGAGGTCCAGGGCGGATGAGTCGATGTCAGCTCGAGCGCCGTAGCCGTCGGTCTCTCCGCCGATGGTCTGCGCGCTGTCGAAGCCGAGCCCTTTGCCGAAGTCGCCGGCTTTTGAAGCGGCACTCCGGTCTGCTGGGACTACGTTTGCCATGTCGTCCTCCTAGAACCGGGAGTCGCCGGGTGTCTCGTAGAAGAGGTCCACCGTGGCGGTGGAGTTTACGGGGCCATCGACTTCGACGCGCACCCGGTACGTGGTGATGAGCGGGGTCACGTACTCGTTGGCGATGGCGACCCCGTCCTGGTCCACGACTTCGGCCACGCGGGGGTAGTACAGACGGTCGTCGGTCTCGAAGATGAACAGCAGCGGCTCACCGACGGTGACCTCTGCATCCTCGTCGTCCGGGTCCGCCGGGTTGACCTCGCTCACCGTGAGGCTGAGCTGGTCGCCAGCGTACCGGACGGCGTACAACCTACTCAGCCGCGCGACCGTGGTCGGGGCCGGGTAGGTTGTCACGTCCTCTTCGTCGTGACCGTCAGCCCCACACGTGAGGCTGACGGTCCTGCGGTTGATGGCCATGTGTTACCTCCGCTCCCCCACAACTACACGCCTTGCTGAACGCGGGGAGCTTGGTTGATGGTCGGCCTAGACGAGCACGTACGCGGTGAGCTGGAACACGTCACCGTCGGTGCCGCCGGTCTGCGCGATGGTCAGCGGGCTGGCCACGATGACGCCGGCCACGTTGCCTTCGGTGTTCGCGGCGAAGTCGCCGCCGGTGTCCACGATGTCCGTCTCGATGGGCGAGATGGTCAGCGAACGACCGACCGTCGAGTAGACCTGGTTCGTCGCCTTCACGGACGAGTCGTCGGGACCAGCGTCGAACGCGGCCAGGGTCAGGATGAGCCGGCCCTCGGCGTCGACGATGGTGTAGCCGGCGGACGAGTCGACGTTCGTGTCGTCGCCCTTGATTTCGAACTTGAGCAGCAGACCGTACGCGGCGCCCAGCGACAGCTCCTTCGAGAAGGTCGTGGTCGCGCCGTCGGTACCGGTCGTTGCTGTGGTCCTACGCCTCTTGATGGCCATGATGTCGTTCCCCTTCGTTCGCTATTGCCTCCGGCGGTCGCCGGCTCGGCTGGGGTGATGGGGGGCCGGGGCATACGCTCCGGGCCCCCCGTTTCGATGCTACGTGACTGCGAGGGTCACCCGCTCGGACAGCGGGCCGTACACGAAGCTCGCGGCCCCGCCGTTGGCAAGGTCGTTCCGCTTGCGCGCGTACACGACGATGGTCGTGCCGGCCAACGTGGCGTCGGTCAGCATCGTGGTGATGTCGGTTCCGCCGTCGACGTCGAAGACGCCGATGAGCGGGCCGTCCTCGCCGGTGTCCCCAGTGTCCCGCTTGAAGAGGGAGACCTGGAACCCCGCGCGGG
>Ga0105092_10000884_pt1 | contig 15868 bp, 14 predicted proteins | sample PPLLak2March2015_FD_87021 | JGI IMG/M metagenome (GOLD analysis project Ga0105092, IMG submission 87021) | Freshwater sediment microbial communities from Prairie Pothole Lake near Jamestown, North Dakota, USA - PPLs Lake P7 Core (1) Depth... | ecosystem: Environmental > Aquatic > Freshwater >... | reverse complement strand
GACGGCGGTGAAACCGAGCCCGCTCGGCATGGTCAAATAGGGCCCGACGTAGACCTCACCGAGTAGCCGGCCGTCTGCGAACCGGGAACTGGCATCCTCCCCGGCGTCACCGGTGCGAAGACAGACCTCGTAGAGGGCATCGAGATCGCGTGGTTCGACCGGACGGAGCATCATCGCTGGCGAGATTTTACGAGCAGCCCTTGTGCCTGCCTCAGCGAAGTCTCGCGTATCAGGAAGATGACAGGGCTCCCTTTGCAGGGGTGAGCTCTTCACCCAGAGACAGCTCCGCTTTGAGGTCCAGATTCGTTCTCGGCTGGGTCGCTATGGCCGCCCTTGCAATCGGCTTGGGTGTCGTCGGCTCGGACCCACCCGTCCACAACACCATTGATGACATATTCCCGGAGTCGGGGCAGCTCGTAGTAGAGGGCTCGATTGAGGCAACGCTGTCCCTGACGTCCGTTTCCAGTTGCCTCGATGCCGAGACAGACGCCAGTCTCGAGGTCATCTTCAGCCCGCGTTGCGGGGAAGGGACATGGAGTTCGGTCATGGTTGTCACCCACAACGGCGGGCCGGTGCCGACCGGGCTTGTGGTGATCAGCGAGGTCGATACGAATGGCTCGGTGGTCGACCAGAGATCGTGGGAGATCCAGACTTTGACCGCGACCCCGGGACCGAGCCCATCGAGCACGACTGCAGAAGCAAGTACCAGTACCAGCGCCAGTGCGACCTCGACAGCAGGGGCGATGCCGCCCCCTCCACCAGCAGCCACGATGCCGGACCCAATCACCACGATTCCATCCGACGGTTCTCCAACCACGCTGTCTCCAGACCCCGATGATCCCCAGGCTGACTTCGAGGCAGCCGGGATTGCCTTCAACACCCCTACCCGGCTCGGGCTGGATCAGACAACGAGGGTCGAACTCGTCCTTGGGCTCGGTCAGTCCGGAAAGGATGTCCAGTCCTCGGTGACAGGCCCGGGTGATGTCAATACGGATGAGATCAACACGACATGCAAGACAACGGCACAGTTACTCGGGCAGAACTTCGATGTCCTCGAAGCGACGCCGCCGACCCAATTCGTCTGCGCAGGGTCGGTCGGGCGATGGCAATGGGACGTGACAGCATTGGAGCCGGGGATCCAAAGCCTCACACTGACCATCAGCGCGCTGATCGATGACAACCCCCCGGTGACCATTCGCGTCTACTCGCGCGACATCGAGATCGAGGTTGGCCTCTGGTCGCAAATCTTCGGCCCCGTCTTCGACAACCTCGGCGTGGCGGTTGGGGCGTTCGCCGCCGCAATCGGAGCGGCGCTAGCCGCGAGGGTCTGGCCAGGAATTCGACGGAGCCGACACGGCGTCTCTAACGAGAAGAATCGAGGGGAGGTCTCGACCCAATAGCCCACACTCCCTGCGCTAGGGGGAAACCCCCCATGACCGGCCCCGTGGTACGGGTATCGTCACGTACCGGCCATGGTGACCGAGCGGATCCAACGAATCACGGCAGCCAATGAGGCGCTGCTCTCCTTCCTGCCGATCTGGGAGGAGCACCGGCACAGACCCGACATCGCCGATTTCGCCTTCGGGAACCCACAAGAGATGGTGGTCGACGGCTTTGCATCCGCCCTCACCTCGGCGACGACCCCATTGGACAAGAACCATTACGCCTACAAGTTCTCCGAGGTGGAGTCGCAGCGCACTGTGGCGAATCACCTCCTCGAATGGCGTGGTCAGACCTTCGACCCTGAGGACATTGCGATGACACCGGGCGCCTTCGGCGCCATCGCCATCGCCCTCGGCGCACTAGTGGATGTCGGTGACGAGGTCGTCTACTTCGATCCCCCGTGGTTCTTCTACCGATCGATGATCCTTGCGTCCGGAGCCGTCCCGGTCAATGTGCCGGTCCGAGGCGATGACTACGACCTCGACCTGGAACGCCTGGCCAGCGCAATCACCGAGAAGACACGCTTGCTGATCGTGAACACGCCACACAACCCCACAGGTCGCATCTACCCGCCTTCCACTCTGGAGGGTCTTGCCGACGTTTTGACCGACGCCTCGGAGAAATTCGGAAGACCGATCTACCTGCTCTCCGACGAGCCCTACTCAAAGCTGGTTTTCAGCGACGCAAAGTTCACCAGCCCTGCGGAGTACTACCCGCACACTCTCATCTCATACAGCTATGGCAAGATCCTGCTCACCCCCGGTCAGCGGGTCGGGTGGCTCGCCTGGACGCCAAATATGCCCGACCGGGAGTCACTGCGTTCTGCCATATTCATGGCCCAGATAGCGGGCGGTTGGTTGTTCCCCAGCGCCATCATGCAGTACTCGATGGACGAGTTGGACAAGCTCTCCATCGATCTGGTCGAGCTGGAGCGAAAGCGTGACCTCCTCGTCACCGAGCTCCAACAAGCCGGTTATGACCTCCAGTCGCCCGAGGGAACCTTCTACCTCTGGGTCCGCTCGCCGGACCCGGATGACCGGGCCTTCGTGGCGAAGCTCGCTGAACACGGAGTCCTGGTCTTGCCGGGCTCCACTTGCGCCTCGCCAGGGCACTTTCGGATTTCGCTCACCGGCACCACGGCCATGATCGAGCGAGGTCTCCCCGTATTTCAGACGGCTATCACGAGTACGGCGAGCTGACCAAGCGAGGGTCATGCCACCTGGTCTATCGGGGATACAACAGCCGGTGCAGGGCGCCAACCAGCCCGTGTCCGGTGGGTTCGCTCGTCACCCTGACCGCTATGAACCTGTCCCCGAGGCTGTCCGCGCCGGCGTCGACCCTGACGAGCGCAGTCTCTCGCGTCGACCATCGCCCGACGATCTCGGGGAGGCGCACTCGCTTGGTCCTGACTGCCGGTGCCATGTCCATCTGGGCTCTCCTCACTTCACACAGTGATGATCGGCAGAAACCCAGCCGCTTCTTTAGACAGATGCCTCCGATATCCCGCGATCGTGTTGCGAAGACTCCTCGACCACGGCCAGACCCGCCACCAGCACTGACACCAGGCTCAAAGCACCCCATGCCGAGAGAGCGCGGAGGAAGGGGATGGCGACGAGGAGCACGACGACCACCCACCAGCGGACCGGGGGCACGCGAACTCGAGCCAGTGTTAGAGCCAGTCCCGTGGCGCCCAGGATCAAGGCGACTCCGATGCACAGCGCCACGGCTCCGGGAAACGAAAATGGTTCCTTGGGATGGGCGATGGCCTCCTCGATGCCGACCGCGAAGCCAATGACCCCAAAGATGAGCGGGAAGTGGGCAAATGAGTAGACGTCACGGGCATACCTCCCCAGCGTCTTCGAAGGCTGAGACTTCATGCCTTCTTCGAGTGCGTCTCTCGCCCATCCGAAGTACGTCCACCAAAGGGCGCAGCTTCCGGCCACGGCAATGACCGCCACCGATAGCAACCCAACGCTCAGGGAGTGATCGGCGAGAGTCGCACCGGCCGCAATGAGGGATTCGCCGAGCACGATGATGACAAACAGACCGTGCCGTTCAGCGAAATGACCGGGGAAGAGCCTCCACTCGCCTCGACCGGCACCTAGAGCGGAGACCACGTCGAGGAGGGCGGCGATACCCAGAGCGAGAAAGCGGCGATCCGGCGGGAGGAACACGGCAGCGATGATCGCCAACAGGCCAAGACTCGAGAGGACGGTCCAAGTCTTCACCGATCGAACCCACACGGGATCGCCTGCGGCCAGTCTCCACTGCAAGGAGATGCCGACCGTGCGGAGCACTAGATAAGAGAGGGGGAACAGCCAGCCAAATGGACTCGTGATCAAAGGGATGGTCACCGCCATGAGAAAGGCGAGTGCCGTCGCCACCAGGGTGATGAACCGGATCGAGACATGCTCCGTGTCGGCCTCGTTGAGCGACCAGGTGTATTGGGTCCAAGCCCACCACACCAGCCAGAAGAGGATCAAGGCGCGGGTCACACCCGCCCCGGTGAGGTCGTGAGCCAGAACTGCGGTCACCTGGGTGACCGCGAAGACGAAGACGAGATCGAAGAAGAGCTCGACGAAGGTCGCACCCTGCTCCTCGGTCCCGCGGATAGTGGTCAAAGCAAGCGGATTCTCGATCGGCAACTCGTGTCTCTCAACCCTGAAGGGCCCTGATGGCTCGGTTGGCATGGCTCACCCGGCCCGCGAGGGTGCGAGCCACGAAGACATGGAAGTCAGCAGCCACCCCCGGCGCCTCACGACAGAGATCATTGAATCGCTCAGGCGTGAGGTGCAGCACCTCACACTCGGTGTCGGTGACCGCCGTGGCGGTGTGCGGCTCGTCTCTATACAGGCTGATCTCGCCCAGCACGGTCCCCTCGAGAAGAGTCCGCAGCCGAACCTGCTCTCCGCTGCGTCCTTCGAGGAGCACGGTGACCCGCCCCGACACGATGAGAAAGATGCCAGATGTGGTCTCGCCCTGCCGCATCAGCTGACTCCCGGCAGGAATCGTGCGCCTGTCGAGGTAGGGGGCGAGCTCATCGGCTAGCCGAGCCGGAAGGGCCCGTTGCTGCCGGTCACTCCCTCCGGCGGCGGCGAGGAGACGGTCTTCGGCCCAGGCCATCCCGTGATCGAGGTCGGCCTCGTCCCTGATCACGTCTTCATAATCACTCATGAGCTCGGAGAACTGGGCCCGGTGGGTCGGGCTCAGCCCGGTGAACACCAGGGTCAATCCGTGTTCTCGGGCGAGTAGGGCGATCCTCTCGAACAGCACCACAGCCGAGGAGTCGATTCCGGTCACCTGGCGAAAGTCGAAGATGACGAACCGCAGCGTCTCGACGCTTTCCCGGCGGGACCGGACATGCCCTGTGATTCGGCTTGCCGTGCCAAAGAAGATGAATCCCTGGAGCTGGAGGATGAGAACCGAATCCCCCGCTTCCTCGAGATAGTTGGCGTCTATCTCGGAACGCTCCATGTTGCTTCGGTGGTCTCTGGCAGTCAGGGAGTGCTTCACGACATCGATTCGGCTGTATCTGACAACGAAAAGGGCAATTGCCGCCACCAAACCGGCGGCGACACCGGGAAGGAACCCGACGGTGGCGATCACCAGCACGATTCCCCACATGAGGGCGTAGTCCAGGCGTGTCATCCGTCGGCGGGAAGACCACAACCACTCCACCACAAAGTCGGCTCCGACGAACAAGAGCAGGCCGCCGATGACGAACTCGGGCACGAACTCCAGCACGACGCCCCCGACCACCAACACGCTCAGGATCCCGACGGCGGCGACAACCGCAGGACCCCGTCGTCTGCCCACAAGTCGCTGGGTGATCAATGTGTCGGCCAAGTACATATAGCCCGGCGGACCACCCACCGCGGCGGCGGCGACATTGGCCCAGCCGGTCGCCCGTAGCTCGGCGTTCATGTCGACATCGGACTTGGTCTCGATCTCGAGGGCACCGATGTAGAGAAGGAGAGTTATCGGAACGATGAGCAGGATGGTGACGAGGCCCGCAGCCTCGCCGGCGAGTGCCCCCCAATCGGCGCCGCCGAGGGCATCGACGGCGAGTCCTGGCCACATGCTGCCTTCCGGGAAAGGACCCAGCAGCCAACCCCGTTCCAGGGATTCGGCCTTGTCGATCCCCAGGACTCGAGTGATGACGTGAAAGCCGACGACGCCACAGGCCAGGAACACCAGGTAGGACCATGATGGCCACCTCCGGCGGGAGGCGATGAAGAACATGACAGCGAGCACAACGCCGGGCCAGAACAGACCCAGAGCATTCCCGGCCATCAGATCGCTCAGTGACTCCACTCCCATGATCTCGATCCCACCGACCAGGATGAGGTAGCCGGTGCCGGCGAGCAGGCCCCCGATCACGGGAAAGGGCACGAATCTGGCGACGTCACCCAGGGCGAAGTAGCCCATGAGCAAGAACACCAGCCCAGTAGCAAGAGACGTCACCGCCAACATGACGAGCACTGTGTCGATTGCAGCGGGCCCCACGAGCGTGGCGGCGATCGACGCTGCGCTGAGCCCGAGAATGGCCGCGCTGGCATCCTGTACGCCTGCGTACATGCCGGGGAAGCTGCTGCCGAGGGCGGCTATCACGGCTACCAAAGCCGACGCAGCCAAACCCAACCCAATTCCGAGCGGAAGCGCGGCGTCGAGCGGCCCGTCGAAGATCAGCGACATCAGGGCGATGCTCAGCAGGGCATTGACCATTGCCAGCACCAGCCCGGTGCCGACTGTCGCCGGAAGCCGACCGAGTGTGAAATCGCCCAGGAGATTCGTCCAGCGGTCGCCGGCGTCGTGGTGATCGCCCGACATCGTTCGAGTATGCCAGTCGTGATCAGGCGGGCGACAACAAGTCGAAGGTGCACTCCTCGGGTTTCTTGTCATCGCGGAACCTCTGGAACGACGGCGACCGAAGACGCCCCGCCGACGTCACACCACGATGCTCGACCACGGCCACCAGCGAAGGTTCGACCCAATGGGCACGCCGCAGCTCGGGACGGGGGGGAAACGGTGGCTTCGTCTCGGTGAGGGCTCTGAGCTGATCGAAGATCTCCGAGAGGGAGCGAGTTTTGAAGCCGGTCCCGACATTGCCCACATACCGCAACACGCCGTCGTCGTACACCGCCATCATCAGCGAGCCAAGACTTCCGACGCGGCTCCCCTCCCCTTCGGTCCATCCCACGATCACCACGTCAGCGTCGAAGGTGACCTTCACCTTGAGCCAATCCTTGGATCGCTCGCCCGGCTGATAGACCGAGGAGAGGCGTTTGGCCATGATCCCCTCCAGGCCCTGCTCCGCCGCGGCCGCGAATAGCGCCGTACCTTGGCCTTCGGTGACTGGTGATACCTGGATCTGGTCGGAGGGGACGATCGCTTCGTCGAGTAACCGGCGACGCTCCTCCAGCGGCCGGTCAGTCAGGTCCTCACCGTCGATGTAGAGCACGTCGAACACGATGTAGACCACGGGCATCTGACGGGCCATTTCATCGACCTTCCGTTCGTCTCGGAGATGCATCCGCTGCTGAAGCCGCTGGAACGAGGGCACGCCGGCTTCGAAAGCGACGATCTCACCGTCGAGCATCGCCTCGAGGGCGACCGTCTGCTCGTGTAAGCGGCGTAGTTCCGGGTAGGCCACCGTGACGTCTTTGTCGTTGCGGGTGACGAGATGGGTCTCCTCGTCGCAGAGGGCGATTGCCCGGATCCCGTCCCACTTCGGCTCGAAACCCCATTGCGGGTCGTCGAACGCCTCGGCCGTGAGAGTGGCGAGCATGGGCTTCGCCGGCGGTCTTGCTTCCGCTTTTTGTCGCAGGTCCTTGGACATCAACGCCAGCCACTGATCCTTTCCATCCTTGGGCCCAGTGTGCACCAGATGCCATACACCGGCGAGCCGCTCCCCGTTCAGCCGGAAAGTGAGACGGTCCTCGGTCCGGCCAACGAGCTCGTACTCGCCGTGGTCGAAGATTCGCACCTCCCCGCCTCCGTACTCCCCGTCGCCGATCGACCCGGAGAAGCTGCCCCATTCCATCTCATGGTCCGGGGTGCGGATGGCGAGATGACGATCGCCGCGTCGTCGGGGCAGACCCTTGGGAACGGCCCACGAGACCAGAACCGGGCCGTCACCACTCATCATCTCCAACCGAACGTCGTGATGGAGTCGGGTGGCGTGGTGTTGCTGGATGACGAATTGATTGCCGACCGGTGCGGTGAGTGGATCGACATCGGGCTCGAGAAAGTCTCCGGTCGTCATTCCCATTCGATGGGGACGATTTGATGCGTGTCCGAGAGCCCTTTCAGCGCCACGATCTTCGGCTCGCCCATCCGGATCCCGTCGACCGATCCGACCAGGTCCCTCGTCGTCGACGAGATCATGATGGTCCCGGAATCGGCGGCCGAAGCGACCCGAGCTGCCTTGTTGACCGTCACGCCGAATAGGTCGTCCGCGGTGCGAATCACCTCTCCGGTGTGGACGCCGATTCGGATCCCGAAGGCGGCGTGATCCGATGCCCGCTGAATGTCCACCGCGGCCCTGACTGCTGCCCGGGCCGTCTCGAATGCCAGCATCGAGCCGTCACCGAGAAGCTTGACCACCGTGCCCCCCTGTGATGCCGTCACCTGCCGAATAACCGATTCGTGCCGGCTGATCAGGTCGGCCCAGGCGCTGTCTCCCAGGGCTTCGGCGAGGACTGTCGAGTCGACGATGTCTGTGAACACCAGGGTCATCGTCCCCTCGAGGGACGAGGAGGTGAGTGGGCTCCCTTCGTTGAGGACCGAGGTCACCAGGTCGTCCAGCGTGGTGGTCAACTCGACACCAAAGATCTGACTGTTGGGTACCGGAACCGAGTTGTGCCAGAGGATCACCTTCCAGGCCCCGGCTTCGAGTCTGAACAGACTGATGTGCCTCATCGGGGTCTTGGTCTCCGAGGTGACGATGGTCGAGGAAACGGCTGCCCAGCCGAAGGCACCGTCCTCGAATGCATCCACCTTCTCGATCTGGGCGTGGAAAGAGGGTATCTCGCTCGTCTGGGTCTCCCGGATCTTCAGGAACTCCTCAGGTCCTGCCCACCATTCGTCGAGTGCGAACCCGAGGACACGCAGACTGGGATCAGCGGAAACGAGGTTGGCCATCGCTGCCATGTCCCCCGTCTCGAACGCAAGCAGCACTCTGCGGGTGACGGACTCGATCTCCGGCGATCGAGTAGCTGGCATGACGGCGAACCTAATGCATGGCGTCACGTATATGTGACGCCATGCATTCAGAAAGTGGGTCTACGAGGCCGTTTCGTCGAAGAGTGGCTGGTAGCGGGCCGCCACCTCCTCCGGGGTCTCATCGGTGCCGGTGACGGTGAGCTCCTCCACCATGTTGACCAGCACCTCACCCACAGCGTTGGTGTTGGTGGCGGGCGGGATTTGAGCTTCGAGGCTGGAGAAGATACCGAGCAGCTCCTCGGTGAAGAAGGGCTGGTCCTCGGCCATCCGCTCACCTTCGAGGACCGGGATCGACTGGACTACCCCCGACTCGAGGTCGAAGTACCGCTCGGCTGCGATCTCTGGGTCGGACAGGTAGCGCAACACCAGGCTGGCCTCGTAGGGATTCGCCGCATCAGCCGCCATCGACCATCCGCGGGGGACTCCGATGTGCACGCCGCCGCTCTCCTCGTGGATCGGGTAGGGGGCGGTGAGCCAGTCCTCGCCGTACTGGAAGTCGTCCAGCATGAACCCGCCGCCGCCGTTCAGGCCTTCTTCTATGAAGGGAAGCTCACCGGCGACGAAGGCACCCTTGCCCTCATCTGCCTGGTTGATCATGAACTCGGGGTCGGTTATGCCCTCCTCGTACATGGTCTGGAGCCAGTCGATCATCTCAATGCCCTGGTCGGTGTTGACATTCGGGATGTTGCCGTCGAAGGGCACTCCGAAGGAGTACAGCCAACGGAACATCCGGTCGTGGCTGGCACCGCCGGTGGCGAAGTAGGCGGCCAGATCTGGATTTGCCGATTGCACGGCGCGGGCAGCGTCGAGCATCTCCCAATACGTGTCATAGGGAGGTGGCGTCGCCCCCGCCTCTTCCAGCATCGCCACGTTGTAGAACAGTGCGTCGACGAGGCTCTTGTTGGGGAAGTGGTAGATGTCGCCGTCGTAGGCCCCGTCCTCCCAAACCGATTCGGGAACCGTTGCGTAGAGCTCGGGGTCCTCTTCCTCCCAGGTGGCGATCTGCTCGGTCATAGGTGCCAGCAGCCCGGCTTCCATGAAGGCGGGGGTTAGGTGGGAGTCGATCTCGACCAGATCCGGAAGCTGCTCTCCGGCGTCGGCCATCCGCAGCATGTCTGTGAGGACCGCATCGCCCCGGATGTCATAGGCGACGTTCACCCCATCGGCGTCGAGGGCGGCGAACTCGTCGGCGGGCACGGTCTCACCGTTGAACCAGGCGACCACCTCGACGCCCTCGCCTTCGCCACCTGCCGCCGCGGACGTCGTGGTGTCCCCCGACTCTCCGCCGGTGCAAGCGGCCACCATCAGGACGGCTGTGAGCGCGGTCAGCAGCCGCATTCGTCGGCTGATTCGTTTCTTCCTGTTTCCCATGTCGTCTCCTCCTTGGAGTTGTTCCTGCCTTTCCGATGCCGGTTCTCCCGGCCGAGCGTCGGTCTAAGTGCTCATTTGAGGGCTCCACTCGTGAGACCGCTCACCACGTACCTCTCCAATCGGAGATAGATGAAAATGAACGGGATGATGGTCATGATGGCGAAGGCTGCTTGACCCGGGTTGTCCTGGAAACCCGTGGTCTGGGTCATCAGGAACAGCTCGTACGGCAGCGTGCGGCTGCCCGGAGTCGAAGTCAGGGCGAGGACCAGATTGAACTCGTTCCAGGCTTCCCGGAAGGCGAGGACACCGACGGTGATGATGGCGGGGAAGGCCAGCGGTAACACGATGTGGCGGATCCGCATGTACAGGCTCGAACCGTCGACATTGGCCGCCTCCTCCAGTTCTCGGGGCACCTGCTGGAAGAAGCCGACGAATAGCCATACGGCCAACGGCAACACAGTGGCGGTGAAGGCCACTATCAGGGTGAGCAACAGGTCGATGGCACCTAGTGCCACTGCGATCCGGTACAGGGGAACCATCAGTCCGAGGCCCGGGATGAGACGAGGTAGCAGCGTGAAGAGCAACAACAGATGTCGACCCCGGAAGCGGAACCGGGCGAACGCGTAGGCGGCGGGCACGGCGAGGACCACTGTGAGCAACGCCGTGCCCAATCCGACCACCATGCTGTTCAGGAACGCGTCCTGAAAACCCTGGCGTTCGAGCACCGACCGGTATCCGTCCAGGGTCGGGTTGGCAGGGATCAGGCCCGGATCCGCGGAGACGTCAGCCTTTGTCTTGAACGATATGGAAAGGGTCATCAACACCGGGTAGATGGTCCAGATGGCCAGAGCGAGCAAGGGGACCCAGATAGCGATCCGACGCAGCCAGCGCTTCATCAGCTGGCCGCGTGGGGAGGCCGCTCGGCGCTCGGGGGCCACATTGGCTGGAGCCGTGATGCTCATGCCGCCTCGAGTTCGAAGCGTCTCGACAGGGCCCAGTACCCGAGGGTGAGCACTGCGTTGAAGAGGAGGATCACGATGACGATGGCCATCGCCTTGTTGGTCTCGAGGTCGATGAACGCCGTCTCGTAGAGAGCGATCGGCAGGGTGCGAGTGGCGTCGACCGGCCCGCCGCCGGTGAGGGCCAGGATCACGCCGAGGGACGTGAGCGCCTGGTAGCTGAGCAGGATCGTGGCCAGGGCCAGCTGGGGGATGATCAACGGGATGGAGATCCGCCAGGCCCTCTTCCAGCCGGTAGCACCATCGACGTCAGCGGCGTCGAGCAGGTCTGCGTCGACCGTCATGAGACCGCCGAGAATCAATAATATGACGAGAGGCAAGTCGGACCAGACCTGGGCAAGCACCGAGGCCAACATGGCCAGCGTCGGGTTGGAGAACCAGGCGAGCTCCTCGATCCCGAAGAAACCGAGCACCCGGTTCACCTCGCCGAAGTCCCGGTTCAGAACGAGGCGAAAGATGACCGCGGTGGCAATCCCCGAGATCAGGTAGGGGACGATGGTGATCCCGCGGAGGAAACGCAACTTGCCTGTCGCCCGGCTCAAGGCAAAGGCGAAAACGAGGCCGAGCGGGATGCCGATGACCAAGACCCCGGCCACGAAAACGAAGGTCCGGCCGATCGACCACAGGAAGTCGGGATCCTGGAAGAGATCGACGTATTGGGCGAGGCCGACGAACTCCGGGGTCCCGCCGATGAATTCCGTGTCGAACAAGCTGCCAAACACTGCGTAGACCACCGGGAAGAGAAGTAGGGCAATGACCATCAAGATCGACGGCCCGGAGAGGAGGTAGGGGACTGCCCGGTTGTGACCGACCAGGCTGGACTGGTCCCGACGGGCTTTTGACCGCCGCCGACTCTTGCGATCAGGCGGTCTTCCGGCGTCGGTCACCTCTGGTTGGGGCGACGAGGTGTCAACCCTGCTCACGGATTTTCTCTGAGGGCAGTGCAGCGATCCTGCAATATATATCACAAACGGTTGCAGGGGCATGCGAGCCGCGCTCCCGCCAAGAATCCTGGACGATCGCTTGAAGGGAGTATCCACCTAACCGCTCCGGGCGATTACTTGAGGCAAGCTGATTAGGGGCCTCCGCCCCTCCGAGACGTTCTGGAGGGATGAAAGTTGTCGTCGTTCAACGCCAGGCTTCGCCTGCCGGGCCATACCCGTCTTCCGCTCGGCGTGGAAGTCGACATACTCAACGAGCGAATGACCTTGACCGCCGGCGAGCGAACCGTTGCGAACTGGCCGCTCGAGCAGTTGGACATCGTTGTCCGTGCAGACGGTTTCCACATCAGGGTCGACGGCGAGGAGATGGTCCTCAACGTCACCGACTCGACGGCCTTCGCCGCCGCGCTGGGCATCGAGGCCTCACCGGTCCGCCCGGTCACCGCCGATGTGGGTCTGCCGAGCACGTCGCTCCGTCCAACCGCTCTTGCTCAACCGAAGGACCCAGAGCTCGAAGATCTTCGACGTCGGATATCCGATTTCGCCCGGGATCTCGCCGCGGACGCGGTGCCGCCTGCGGACGTGTTCGCCCGGTGGCTGAGGTTGCTCAAGGAGATCAACCGGCGTCTCGGCGAGGGGTCGCTGCCGACCTCACTGTTCTATCAGTTGAACACCCACCTGCTCGAGCTGATGCCCGAGCCGGCGCCGGCGCCGGCGACCGTCTAGCCGAGGCGCCGGTCGGTCGGCGTGGGTGCCCGACGGAACATCAATCGAGGACAGCGAAGAAACGAGCCGGGGCACCCTCCCCACCGCTGACCTTGAGAAAAGCGGCATAGAACATGAACCGTCGATCGGCGGGCAAGGAGCCGAGGTTGGTGAGTGTCTGCATGAGGATGGCACCCGAGTCGCCAATGATCTCGTGCACGACGAACTCGCTGGGCAGATAGCTCTGCTTCTTGGCCGCCCGCTCCGGGAAACAGTCGAACCCAATCGCCTTCGCCCCAGTGGCGACCAGCCACCGGGCAGCTTCCGGAGTACAAGCCGGGGAGCCGACGTAGTAGCGGGGGAAATCGCCCCACGCCTCGTCCGACCATCCGGTCCTGACCAACACGATGTCCCCGGGCCGGACCTCTGGGCCCGCGGCAATGAGGTCCTCAGGGGTGATGTCGTGGTCTGGTTCGATCGGGGTGAGATCGATCAGCACCGCCTCGCCACACGTGCGATCGAGGAGCACTCGGTCCGCCGTCTCCCCATCGGCGCTGTAGTGCTTGGTGAAGTCCACGTGCGACCCGGCGTGAAGCATCATGGTGATCTCCGACACCATCCAGAACCCGGGCTCCTTGTGGTACTCCTCGATCCGGATCGGCTGGTTCACTGATGGCGGGCTGTAGGTATCCGTCCCGATTGGGACGGACAGGTCGACGATCTTCATGATGCCGTTATGACCGATCGAGTTCGGATCTCTCCGCTTTGAGCGCCAGGACCATGTCCTCGATGGTGCCGTCGGCGACGGCCAGGGCCAGAATGAGGCGATCCCTCACCGAGCCGGCAAAGCCACTGCGATACATGAATCCCGAAGTCCTCGCCCGGTTGGATACACCGATATAGGAAGCTCCCCAACCCTGACCAACAGAGTCAGAGTGGAAGATCTCGGTCGTCTTGGCGTACTCCCAGGAACGGTTCCAGTTCGGGGTGCTGTAGAGGACGCGTTGCGTGGTGATGATCGTCGTGCCGTCGGACTCGATGACTTTCTGCATTCCGGGTTCCGAAACGAAGCTGGCGTGGTTGGTGCGATCGGGATAGGACGAAGCGTTTGGGGTCCGATACTCGATGACCCGAGAACCACTTTGGGTGGCCCTTCCGCCCGCTCTGAGTTCGACAACGCCGGAACCTTGGAGCACCAGAAGCGGGTGCTCGTCCGCCTTGAAGTCCACACCGACCGCCAGGTGCTCGACCTGTTGGTACATCCTGCCGAGATGCCCGGCCATGTAGAGAAGCTCGTCGATATGAGCCTTCTCTGTGTAAGAAGCCGCGAGAACGCGGTCGAAGTTGGCCGTCTCAGACACGTAGCGGCCTTTTCCCCTAAAGATCTCGTACCTCCAGGTCCCCCGCTCGCTTCGGAGCCTAGTCATCGAGGTGACGCCCATGCAGGTGCTGCTTGCCTCAGGAGGAGAGCAGGTCTTTCATCTGCTTGTAGATCAGGTGGGTCGAGTTTCGGCGAGACGCGGTTGAACAGATTCATCATCTTGGAATCGCGGCCGACGAAGATCTGGAGCTCGTCGTCCGTGATGCCGTCGAGGATGATCTTGGCCGCGTGCTCCGGTGAGGTGGTTCGAGCTCGCATCTCTTCCTCGTTGGGGATCCCCCCGGGTATCTCGACCCCGGAGTTGGAGGTGATCTCGGTCGCCACCGCTCCGGGGAAGACCACCGACACCCCGACGTTGGTGTCGAGCAGCTCGGCGTACAGCCCCTCGGTCATGAGCTTGACCGCCGCCTTGGATGCCCCGTAGATGGTCTGACCGGGAACCGGGAGGAACCCGCCCATGCTGGACACGTTGGCAATGTGTGCGACCGGCCGGTCCTGGAGATGGGGCAGGAACGCCTTGACCATGTGGATCGTCCCGTACAGGTTGACGTTGATCACCCGTTGGATGACCTCGTAGTCGAGCTCGTTCAGCTTCACGAAGGGCTGGATGATCCCGGCGACATTGATCAGACCATCGACTGCGCCGTGGGTGGCGATCACCTGCCCGGGGAGCGCCTGGGTGACTTCCCGATCGGTGATGTCGACCACGAAAGTGGCCAGACGATCATCGGCACCGGCCAGGCTCGTCGTCTCGTTCAGGCTCTCCTCACGGATATCAACCGCGGCAACTCGAGCCTGACGACGGAGAAGCTCGAGGACTACCTGTTGCCCGATCCCATTCCCTCCACCGGTGACCACGACGACTTTGCCGGCAACATCCATGATCTGAGGCTACGCATGACTGATCGATGAGTTTGAGCCTCGCTCAGGGTCGATAATTCAATATTGCAAAGAGCCGAAGGAGGGATCATGACCGAGCCCAAGACCGACACCCCGGAGGTCCCAGGCGCCATCTTGACCTACGACGTCAGGAGCAACGATTCGAGCACCGAGCCGGTCCTTCTGATGATCGCATCGCCGATGGGTGCCGCCGGCTTCGCGACTCTGTCGGGATATTTCACCGACCGCACCGTTGTCACATATGACCCCCGTGGAGCAGAACGGAGCACACTCACCGACGCTGCTCCCCAGTCCACGCCGGACGTGCATGGGGACGATCTACACCGGCTCATCGCCTCGCTCGACGCCGGACCTGTCGACCTGTTCGCCAGCAGCGGTGGCGCCGTCAACGCACTGGCGCTGGTTGCGAGGCACCCGGAGCAGGTGCGAACCCTCGTTGCCCACGAGCCGCCTCTGGCCCAACTCCTCCCAGATCGTGACGAGGCGCTCGCCGCAATCCAGGACATCGACGAGACCTACCAGCCCGACGGCTTCGGCCCGGGGATGGCGAAGTTCATCGCAATCGTGATGAACAAGGGACCCGTGCCGGCCGACTTCACCGACCTACCGGCAGATCCGGCGATGTTCGGCCTGCCCACGGAGGACGACGGTTCCCGGGACGACGTGCTACTCGGGCAGAACCTGGTGACGAACCTCCAATACCAGCCCGACATCGATGCCCTGCGGGATGCCTCGACACGAATGGTTGTTGTCGCCGGGGCCGAATCGGAGGGCGAGCTGTCGCATCGCGGCGCAGAGGCGCGGGCGGAACGACTCGGAACCAAGGCCGTTACCTTCAACAGCGACCACGGCGGCTTCCTCGGCGGGGAGTATGGCCAGACCGG
>Ga0105092_10000882_pt1 | contig 15889 bp, 12 predicted proteins | sample PPLLak2March2015_FD_87021 | JGI IMG/M metagenome (GOLD analysis project Ga0105092, IMG submission 87021) | Freshwater sediment microbial communities from Prairie Pothole Lake near Jamestown, North Dakota, USA - PPLs Lake P7 Core (1) Depth... | ecosystem: Environmental > Aquatic > Freshwater >... | reverse complement strand
CGAGAAGAGAGGAGGAGTCGATGCCAGAGCATCGGCGACGACGAACGACAAAGAGATCGCCCGCCAGGGCCTCGGCCCTCCGGGTGGCGGCGGGACGGCCTCGCTTGCTTTGTCGCTCCTCCTTGACGATGCTCCGGCATCGCCTTCGTCGTCGCTTCGCGCCATCGAGGCCGTCGCGCTCGCCACAAACGTTACCGTATCTCTGAAACGAGGCACTTAGCCCTCTCCGTCATCTTTCAGGCGTTCGATGAGCCTTCGCTCCCGCTTGGTCGGGCGTCCGCTGCCGCGGGGGCGCGTGGCCGAGGAACGGCGCATCAACTGTTCCAGGGGGTCGAGCACCGGACGGGGAGGGCTGACATCTTCGAAAAGCAATCTGGCCTCGTCCTTGGAGACTGGTTTATCCCGGAGACCCTTTACCAGGACGACTTTTTTCCACGACTCGATCTGGATCTCGACGCGATCGTCAAGACGCACGGTTCGATGGGCTTTCGCCGTCGCGCCGTTCACGCTGACGCGCCCAGTCTCGCAGGCGTGCGCAGCCTGTGAACGGGTCTTGAAAAGACGCGCAACCTGCAGCCACTTGTCCAGTCGAACCGAGTCAGGCGGCACCAATAGAATTGTAGCAGGGAGAAAATATGACGTCCCAGGAACTGATTGCCCGCTTCGAACTTCGCCCGCATCCGGAAGGCGGCTTCTTCCGGGAAACGTACCGCTCTACGGCCGTGGTTTCTGCGTCCGCCCTGCCGGGTGTGCTCTCGGGCAACCGGGCCCTGAGCACCGCGATACTCTTCCTGCTGCCCGAAGGAACGCGGTCCCGCCTGCATCGGCTTCGCTCGGATGAAATATGGCACTTCTACCTGGGAGGTCCCCTCCGGATGGTTTTTCTGAGGGAGCCGGGGGGAGTCCGGTGGGACAGTGTCATCCTCGGGCACGACATCGGCTCCGGCCAACACCTCCAGTACCTGGTGCGGGCGAACACTTGGTTTGGCGCCGCTCCCTTGCCCGGTGTTCCGTACTCCCTGGTTGGCTGCACGGTCGCGCCCGGTTTTGATTTTGAGGACTTCGAGCTCGGGGAGCGAGGGGAGCTGATCGGGCAGTTTCCGGCTGAAGCGGAGCTGATCAGGGAGTGGACCGGCTGACCAGCTGACCAGTGGACAATAGAAACTGAAGACGACTGATGAAGCTTGCCAACCGGGCCGAAAAGCGGCGGATTCTGAACACCGAATCCGCCCTGCGAGTGACTGCTTTCGCACGCCGAGTGGTCGTAGGGCGGATTCGCTGTTCAGAATCCGCCGCTTTTCGGCCCGGTTGGTTACATTTACAAACAGCTCAGCCGGTCAGCCGGTTAGCTGGTCAGCCCTCCGTCTCACCACTTGCCGGTCTTGTTTGCGGCCGGCTTCGGCAGGTGTTCGAGCGGTTTGAGATTGCGCTGCATCTCCTCGTCCGAAAAGCCGATTTCGGATAATTGACCCGAGAGGAACTTGTCGTACCCGGTAAGGTCCATCAATCCGTGCCCGCTGTAGCAGAACAGAATCACTTTTTCCTTGCCTTCTTCCTTAGCGCGCAGCGCTTCCTCGATGACGCAGGCAATCGCATGGCTGGTTTCCGGGGCGCAGATTGATCCCTCGGTCCTTGCCCAGGTCATTGCCGACTGGTAGCAGCGCACCTGGTCGATGGCGCGGGGTTCAAGCAGGCCTTCGACAATGGCCTGGCTGATCATCGGGGCGATTCCGTGATAGCGGAGGCCCCCCGCGTGGATAGGTGCAGGAACGAAGGAATGGCCGAGGGAGAACATCGGCAGCAGCGGCGTCATTCCAGCGGTGTCGCCGAAATCGTAGACAAACGGCGCTTTGGTCATTGTTGGGCATGCGGATGGCTCGACCGGAATGATCCGGATGTCCGCCCCATTGATCTTGTCGAGTGTAAAGGGGAATGCGAGGCCAGCAAAGTTACTGCCGCCGCCCGCACATCCCACGACGATGTCGGGTCGCTTCTCACCGGCGAGCTGCAGTTGACGTTGGGCTTCCTGGCCGATGACTGTCTGGTGGAGCAGGACGTGGTTCAAGACACTGCCGAGCGAGTAACGCGTTTGTCCGGAACTGTCACAGACAGCAGCCTCCACGGCTTCGCTGATTGCGATTCCAAGGCTACCGGGCGTGTCGGGGTACTCGGCAAGAATTTTCCGTCCCGCCTCGGTCTCGCTGCTGGGACTGGCGATGCAGTCTGCGCCCCACACCTTCATCATCAGCTTGCGGAGCGGCTTCTGGTCAAAACTGATGCGGACCATGAAGACCTTGCATTCGAGCCCGATCAGGGTGCAGGCGAAAGCCAGGGCACATCCCCACTGGCCGGCGCCGGTTTCGGTGGTCAGCCGTTTGATCCCGAACTGCTTATTGTACCAGGCCTGGGGGACCGCCGTGTTGGGCTTGTGGCTTCCCGGCGGACTAACGCTTTCGTCTTTGAAGTAGATACGTGCCGGGGTTTGCAGGTACTTCTCCAAGTCGACCGCGCGTCGCAGTGGAGTCGGCCTCCATCTCAGGAGGATGTCCCTGACTTCTTCGGGAATCTGGATCCAGCGCTGCTGGCTGACCTCCTGCTCGATCAGGTTCATCGGAAAGACCGGGGCGAGCATGTCGGGGCTTATCGGTTTGCCGTCGCCGGTCAACGGCGGCTGCATTGGAGTCGGGAGGTCGGCGGCCAGGTTGTACCATTGCCTGGGCATCTCAGCTTCGTCGAGGTGATATTTGCGAATCATGAAGTCTCCTGTTGCCTAAACGTATCTGGCGGCGATAACGCCAGAGCACACGAGAAATAGACTAAGACTCGTTCTGTGTCAAGACGTATAGCTGCTAGCAGGTTGCGAGGACCGTGAAGGTGCGGACTGAGGATTTGACCACGAAGACGCTCTCGTTGTTGGTGCCGGGGTCGGACGGCCAGAGATAGAAACCGGCTTGTGTCAACAAATCGGCGGAATTTTGAACTTTGCCCTCGAGCGTCTCGCCATCCGCGAACCGAATCCGGACCCAGAGCTTTTCCGCAACTGGAGTCTTTCCGAGGAAAGCGATTGGGCTGTATTCCGGATCTCCCTGAAAGTCTCGCACGAAGAACACAGCCTTGAGGTCTGCGAGGGGGATCTCACTCTGTTTGCCCTCCCGGCTGAGAAACTTCACCTTGTCCTTCAGCTCCGCAGGATAGGCAAAACCGTTCGTGGTTTTACCGTCCCGTCCACGGAGCACCACCTTGCGCATTGATTCTTTCCACACAGCGGTGTCTCTCGAAATGGTGAAGGGTGAGTGTGCGGTGAAGGCAGGCGATTAGTCAATCTCCATCTTCTTGATTTTGCTCAGAAGCGAACGATAGCTGATATGGAGCATTTGTGCGGTGCGTTTTCGATTAAAGCCGTTTCGTCTCAGGGTGCGTTCAATAACTCGTCGTTCGGCCTCGAAGCCCGCCATCTTGGCCATCTCGACGAGGGACGGGGAAGCAGGCACCTTCCTCTGAATGTCCCTGGTCTTCTGCCGCAGCCCGGCGAACGAGGTTCTCGAGTCGTTAAACAGGACCAGCGTTTTGATGAAATTCTCCAGCTCGCGAATATTGCCGGGCCAAGGATAGCTCTTGAGAAGGAGGTAGTCTTCGTCTCGAATTTCAGGCTTGTGATTGCGGGCAAACTGTCGGCCGTATATCTCCAGGAAGTACTCAGCCAGCTCAGGAATATCCTGCTTGCGGTCACGCAACGGTGGCACGGCGATGTGAACGACATTGAGTCGATAAAACAGGTCTTCCCGAAAGCTGCCTTTCGACACTTCTTCGTAAAGATCCCTGTTGGTCGCGGCGAGCACACGAACATCGACCGAAGTCGTGACGTTGGATCCGAGCGAGTGGAATTCTCCGTCCTGAAGCATGTGCAGGAGCTTGGCCTGGGCGGAGACGGTGAGCTCACCGATTTCGTCAAAGAACAGTGTCCCGCGGTGTGCGCCTTCAATCTTGCCGGAGCGATTCTGATGCGCGCCTGTGAAGGCTCCCGTCTTGTATCCGAACAATTCGCTTTCGATGAGGTTGTCCGGGATGGCGGCGGAGTTGATTTTTACAAAAGGATGGTCGCGCCTCGAGGAACGGAGGTACAGCTGGTGCGCGATGACTTCCTTGCCCACGCCGGTCTCCCCGGTAATCAGCACGCTCAGATCAGTTGGCGCGATCCGTTCGATGATCGACGCGATTTTCTGCATCTGAGGATTTGCCGAACTGGCGAACGGAATGTGGTCCTCGTAGGTGAAATTGCTCGAATCCATCCTCGAATCCATCAATGGAAGGCCCCTTATAGCACTAAGTATGCCAAATGCGGCAAATCGAGACAAATTCTCGGCCCGGAGTTGTAGAAGCAGCGCCGGACAACCATTTCAAGGTCGCAAGCGACCAAGCCGGCGGACCGGCTCCCAATCGTATGCGGGTCAAACTATTACCAGGTTTGCACATTCTGACCATCCAGCTACGCATTTGATCCATCCGAAAGCCGCGCCTCGGCCTCGAGGAGAAGGGCTGCCAGGGAGTTGGCATCCCGAGGATAGACCGCGTACGAAGTCCGCAGGGAGTAAGTGTCGTCTCTCTTCAGGCTGAAGACGAAAGAGTCGGATTCCAACCGGGCGAGGATCCGCCTGGCCGTCTGCAGATCCGAATGGGGAGCCACCACGGCCAGCCGATTGTCGCTGAGTTGTCCGAGAAGGTCTGTGCGACGCAGGCTGGCATTGAGCCGCTCCGCGAGGGAGGCAATTGCAGCGGCAACGCCGGCTTGTTGGGCTCCAGCCAGCGGCTGAACGTCGGCAATGATCAGGGAAACGAAGTAGTTGTAGCGACGTGCCCGAACGAGCTCGGTCTCAAGAAAGTGAAGAAAGACTTCGGGCTTGAGGCAGTCGAGCTCGGGGGTCAGCAGATGTCTCATCGCGAGCGGGATCGATTGAGCTTCAAAAGTCATTCCCTTACGAACCTTAATCTCTGATCGGGGCACACTTCTCCCGTGCTTCTGCAACCGACAGGCGTTTCCTGGCATCTAGCTAGGTAATTCGGCCACGTGCTCGTCGTCGATGTACAGGGCCGACCAGGAACCGTCGAGCACACGGCAACTGTCCGGTAAGTTGTGTTTGAGTGTATGCAATTCTTGAGCCGATCGACGTGCGGATTGACTGAAGGGACAGACGCGGTGCAGTCACGGGACTTAGTGAAAACCTTGTGTGGTTTGACTTGTAAGGTGACGCGGGACATAATGTCCGTAGGGTGTTAAGCCCCACCGTCCCCTTCCAACCTGTCCCTGCAGGACGGTTTTGTTCTGCAGCTATTGGGAAGTTGCTTTCACTCTGGCTGACGCCCTCCCCTTTTGGGGCGTGACCGTTTAACGCGGTTTCAGAGGCGTTAGGCAGGATTTTAATAATGGCAATTGCGTCACAAGCAGCCAAGACCTTGCTATTCGTGGACGATGAGCCGTCCTTTCGTGACTTTGTAGCGAGGAGCCTCGGCGTAAACGGTTATCGTGTAGTCAGTGCACCTCATTGGGATGAAGCCCGCAACATGCTTCGGAAGGGCAATTTGACGCCAGATGTCATATTCGTGGACACCCTGTCGCTCAAGCGAGACCTCCGTGAGGTGGTCGGGGAAACGGCCAGTACTCCGGTGGTGGTGCTTTCAGCGGACAGGGATGCCGCGAGCATCGTGCGGGCAATGCGAAGCGGCGCCCGCAACTACATCTGTAAACCCGTGACGCCCAAGGAAATCGATCGGGTGGTCTCGGAGATGTCCGCGGTCTCTGACGTGGAATCACGTGCCGCGTCTGTTCCCGAGGCGGTCACGCATTACAATCCTCGCCCGGATTTTGTTTTCTGCAGTCCGAAAATGCAGCAGCTTCATCAGATGGTTATGCAGATCGCGGACGCCCGGGTTCCCGTCCTGATCCTCGGTGAGAGTGGCGTCGGTAAAGATGTTGTAGCACGCTCCATCCATCGAAATTCCAGGCTGGTCGCCAAGCCCTTTGTGAAGGTCAATTGTGCGGCGTTGCCCGCAGAACTGACGGAGAGCGAGCTTTTCGGGTACCAGAAGGGGGCTTTCACTGGCGCCGACATCGACCGGCCGGGCAAGTTCGAATTTGCCAACGGCGGGACGATCTTCCTGGACGAAATCGCCGAGTTTACCCCCGGGGTCCAGGCCAAACTTCTCCAAGTGCTGCAGGACGGTCGATTTACCCGCCTCGGGAGCAACCAGGAAATCAGTGTCGACGTGCGAATCATTGCAGCCACCAACAGGCGTCTTGAAGAAGCCATTCGAAACGGTAGGTTTCGCCAGGATCTGTATTATCGGCTGAACGTTGTCACACTCGACCTGCCGCCCTTGCGTGAGCGCAGGGAAGAAATTCTGGAGTTGTCCCGCTATTTTCTAATCAAATACGGGCAGGAGTTCAAAAGCGGCGTAACCAGTATTCCGCACGAGCTGAAGGACGCGTTCATGGCCTATCACTGGCCCGGGAACGTGCGAGAGCTGGAGAATACCATCAAGCGTTTCATGGTGCTTCAGGACACCGATGCCATTCGGCAGGAACTCGAAGCGCGCACCAGCAAACAGACGAGTGCCGAGATAGACGCCTTGGCCGACACCTACATCGAGGCGTCCGACGACGACCTGGACCTGAAAGAAATCAGTCGCAAAGCTGCCTTGACGGTGGAAAAGAGCATGATCGTCAAGACGCTCAACAAGACGAGCTGGAATAAGTGGCGAGCCGCCAAGGAACTCCGGGTGAGCTACAAGACGCTACTGAGCAAGATCGAGCAACACGACATCAAACCGGCCATGTACTAGAGCAAGGGGCAACATGGACTGACACGCGATGTCGTCTGCGTCAGTCCATGTTTGCCGCTATTCTTCCATTACCGCGGTTGCGGCTCGATGACCGTCAGGTATTCTCCGGTGTAATCGCCGAACAGAGCGCAGCCCGCCAGCGGTTGGCTGCTCGTGATTCGCAGGTGTCCTCCCGCCTGCTCAAACGCCAGTCCGAAAACGGCGGGACTGTTGATGATTTCGACGAACCGACCGCCCGCCGGAATGACAATGTCCTTCTGTGCCGTCATCAAGCCTTGGCGGTTGAAAGCCTCCAGCCGAACGCTTGCCGGGAAAGACGCCGTATTCTGAAGTCCTAGTCCCGTAAAGACGTTGCTGGCTCTGGACTGGGCGACGTGCAGGTAGGCCAGATCCAGCTGTGCCTCGCCGATGACTGGCACGCTGTATCTGACCTTGGGTCCGGCCGATACCCGCAACGATCCGGCCAGTCTGGGCAGTTGCTCCGTCACCTGCGGGTCGGGAGAAATCACCTCGATCGTCAGGTGTCCGGACGCCGCGGGTGACCCTTGGAGCAGTGCCTGTTGCGTGAACAGGTCGGTCAGGTTCGCAACCATTGCTCCGTTGGCCGAGATATCGACGTCGCGGCTGGCCAGTTCTCCGTTCGGACCAAACGCCTTGATTCTCAGCCTCGTGATGAACGACGAGGCATTGACAACAGCCAAGTCGGTCTGCTCGCCGTTGGCCCCGACATAATAGTGGGGGACCCAGAGTCGTGAGACCGGGTTCGCCGTCTGAGCAGACAGGGTTGCGAACGATTCAGTGTCGGCCTGCAGTCCGAAGGCTTGTATCGGATGATTGGCTGCAACCCGCACGTAGAAGGGAGCGGAGGCGCTCGGAACGTTTCCTATGAAGTTCCTTAACGTATCCTGCCTTACGGCGCCGGGAGCCAGGGTCGAGGTGACCTCCGCCAGGGTTGCACCTTCCTTGCTGACGAGCGTCATCGTGAGGTCCGCAGGATTAGAGGAATCCGAGTTGCTGACCGTGAGCATCGTCTTGTCGGCCGCGTGCAGGCCAGCCCCGGGGAAATATACGACGGATGCGGGTATCGCCTGTGTGCCGATGCCATCCATCCGCCTCAAGGCTGAATCCGTAAGGATCGCGAAACCGTTGACCGATCCATCGCTGTCAGCAAGCAGGGAAGCGCCACTTGGCAACAGGCCCAGCGTGTCGATTATGAAAGCGTCCTGATACTGGGGACCAAGCGTCGTCGTTCTGACGGGACTAGAAGTCCCAGTCGAATCCACGACGGAGAGGGACACATCGGTGGCGAGGTCGCCGAAGTTGACGAGGCCCAGGCTCACAAAGGTGTCCTGGAATACCGGGTCTACGCCTTCGACTGATGAGGGAGCAACGATCGTCATACTCGCGTTTTTCGTCACGAACACCCTCATGTCGTCAGTCCCGTACAGGCCGTGTTCGTCGGTCACGGTGAGTCGGAAGATCAGGGTGGTGGTGCTGCTGACCTTCGGTGCGATGAATTTGGCTGTCGCAGTCATGGCATTCTGGAGCGTGACCGAGGGGCCGGATCGCTGGGTCCAGGCGTATCGAAGCGTGTCGCCGTCCGGATCGCTGCCCGATCCTCTCAAGTACGCCGTTTGCCCGCGAGAAACGGTCAGATCGGCGCCACAAACGGCAACTGGCGGGCGATTGGCCACTGCCAGCACCCGAATGCCCACTTCGTTGGAACCCGTTCCGCCGCGGCCGTCACTGACGGTGAGCTGAAACCTGAGCGAGGTCTCGACCGTCACTATAGGAGCGACGAAGCTCATCGACGCGCTGTTGGCATTGACGATCGATACAGCCGGTCCGTAGCTCTGAGTCCAGGAGAAACTGAGTGGGTCCCCGTCCGGGTCGCTTCCCGTCCCGGTGACCGTAACCGTTTTGCCGGACGAGACGATCTCATCCGGGCCGGCATTGGCGGTCGGAGGAGTGTTGGCGATGACCTGAGGAACGGTCGCTTGGACTTGACTCGAGTAGCCGCTTTCGAGACCTGACGAGTCCACGGCCGTTACGACGAAGTAATAGGTATGGCCGGGTAACACCGTGGAGTCGATGTACGTTGCCGTCGAAACACCTCCGCCGTCGATCCGTAAATATCCGGATCCGCTGGTTTCCGAACGGTAAACGCGGTAAGAGGTTACGTCGCTTTCCGAGTTTGGTGTCCACTCCAGGGTGACGCCGGCCGCCCATGAGGAGCACGTCAGAAAGCAGAAGACAAAAAGAGACGCCAAAGACCTGACAGACTTGGAACCCATTTACACCCCCGATAAATCCGCACTGCTTTTAACCTGTCGGGGGCGAGTAGAGTGTGAGGACGATCACACCAACCCAATTCGATTGAGTAATCGGCTTCACTTTTTAGGGAAGCTCGTTCAGTAACCGACATCCATCCGTCAGCTTATCCAATTGGTTCCACTACGTTTAACGGGCAGCATCTTGATAGGCCCCGTTTTTGCTACAGGGTAGACAACCAGAAGTCTTGGGGGAGAAATCTGCTTTAGTCGGTCGAAGACGGGTCAAGAAGGATAACCGGCGCCGGTTACACTCACTGCCGGAGGCAGTCAGCCGTCGTACCACATGTGTTCCGACCACAGATGATGGAGGCGGTTCGGTCGCATTGGAAGGCGAATTGACGGCAAACCGCAGTACTTGATGAGTTCAATCGGAGGAATTGATGGCGGATCTGATTCGCAGAGAACACGAATATGTACCGGGCCCGGCTATGCGACTGGACAGGAGCCGGCCGAATCCCGGTCTGAACGAAGATGACGGCGTCGACATCCGCCGGTACTATCAAGTCCTGGTGAAGCGGCGTTGGCTCATCATAGCTGTGGTGATGACAGTGATAGCGGTCGTTGCGCTCCAGAGCTTCACCACCACGCCGCTGTATCGAAGTAGCGTCAAGATACAGATCGACCCTGATTCTTCCAATATCGTTCCGTACAAGGACTTCAACGAAGCCTCTGCAGAATACAGGGGTTCCGAGACCTATCTGCAGACTCAGTTGGAAGTACTCAAAAGCCGAGCCCTTGCGCGTCGCGTGGTCGATCGTCTGAATCTCCCCAACGATCCCCGGTTCAACGCTCCCATCAGCACCGGATTCATAACCACGCAGTTGAACTGGGTTCGAACTGAATTGACGGGTCTTTTTTCCGGCAGCGGATCTGAAAAGGGTGCGACTGCTGGGACGGCCAAGGCAGACGCCGAGCAGACGGTCGCGGCGCCCGGCACCTGGGCAGCGATCGACAAACTGCAGAGCGGCATGGATATCAACCAGATCCCCAACAGCCGGCTGGTTGAAATCAGCTGGAGCGGCTCGGATCCGGAGCTGACGGCCGTAGTTGTGGATGCGATCGCCGAGGAATTCATCGAGCAGAACCTGAGAACCAGGTACGAGGCGACCGCTCGAGCGACCGAATTTCTGAAGGAACAATTGCAGGAAATCAAGTCCAAGGTCGAGAAGTCAGAGGCGGAGCTCGTCAAATACGCCCGCGAGAACAACATCCTGAATATCACGGACCGCGAAAGCATTTCCCAGCAGACCTTGTCGGATCTCAACCGTCAAGTGACCGAAGTCCAGGGGACGCTGATCAGCGAATCGGCCAGGTTCCAGGCGGTCAGGAATGCCACCGTGGATAACTTCCCGCAGGTACTCCGGAGCCCGACCATTCAGACACTCGAGGAGCGGCTTTTCGGTCTGGAGCAAAACCTGGCAAGTCTTTCGGCGCAATTCGGTGCCGAATGGCCAGCCGTCGTTCAGGCCAGGGAGCAGATTACAGAGGTTAAGCAGCAGCTCGCAAAAGAAAAGCGGGAAGCCATCCAGCGGGCGAGGATGGAATACCAGATGGTAATCGATCGCGACCGCATGCTCCAGGGCGCCTTCAACCGGCAGAAGTCGCAAGTCAACAAGATGAACGAGGACTCCATTCAGTACAACATCCTCCAGCGCGAAGTCGACACGAACAAGCAGCTGTACGACGGGCTCCTCCAGCGCCTGAAGGAGGCGGGTGTCTCAGCCGGCTTGCGTACCAGCCCGATCCATATCGTGGATCACGGCCGGGTGCCGACTGCGCCGTTCCTCCCCCGGAAGGCCGCCGACCTGGCGTTTGCCCTGGGTATCGGGCTGCTCCTGGCGATCGGCCTGGCGTTTCTGATGGAGTACATGGACAACACCCTCAAGACCCCCGATGAAGTGGAGGCTTCGATCGGTCTGCCCTCCCTGGGCGTTATCCCGACGATCGCCAAGCCGGGTCGCACCCAGAAGTTCCTTGCCGCCAAGAACTCGGAGGAAGACGAGAATTCGACCGCGCTGCTTAATGCCAACGAGCTTCGTTTCCGCGTCTGGGAGTCATATCGGTCGCTGCGAACCTCGATCCTGTTGTCCAACTCGGGCAAGCCACCTCGCACCATTCTGGTCACCTCTTCGATACCGGGTGAAGGGAAGACAACGACGGTTGCGAACATCGGAATAGTACTAGCCCAGACCGGGGCGAGGACACTGCTTGTCGACCTCGACATGCGGAAGCCTGCTTTGGACGACAAGTTCAACTGCAGAGGAGAGAAGGGAATGAGCTCCTACCTGTCGGGGAACTCCGATCTCTCATCGCTGATCCGGCCGACAGCTTACCCCAATCTTTTCATCCTGCCCGCTGGTTTTCGGCCTCCGAATCCCGCGGAGCTGATCGGTTCGGACAAGATGGAGACCGGGCTGAAGCTCCTGGGCGAATACTTCAAGTACGTGGTGGTCGACAGTCCGCCGGTACTCGCCGTAACGGATGCGCTCGTTATCTCTCCGCTGGTTGACGGGGTAGTCCTGGTCGTTCGTGGCGGCGCGACGCCAAAAGACGTGGTGCGCAAGGCCGGTGGGCACCTGGTCGGGGTCCATGCGAGGATTCTCGGCGCGGTGATCAACAACGTGAACATGGATGCGCCCGAGTACGTCCACTACTACCGCCACTATTACGACGAAACATACAGCAACGATTTTTCGGCGGCCTGACTTGTCAACTGACGACTGACAACTGACGGCTGACTGACGATTAATGCGGTACGGCTCAGCGGCTTGCGAACCGGAAGATAGTCAGCTGTCGGTCGTTACTCGTCAGTGATTTGGAGATAATAATGAAAAAGCTACTCACCCTGTTAGTTCTTCTGGCACAGACGGCTCTTGCTCAACAGCAGCAGCCGCCATCCGGGCAACCCGATTCCACAGGGAATCGACCTCAGCAGCAGCAACAGCCGGCTGGGCAGTCGAATTCGACTTGGAACCAGAAGATTCAGCAGCTGAGTTTCAGCGGTTCTGGGGAGTATCATCTGGGGAACGGTGATCTGATCGAGGTCAGTGTCTTCGGAGTAGACAACTTCAAGCAGCAGGTTCGAGTGGATTCAGCAGGAGACGTCACCCTGCCTTACGTCGGAGCGATGCCTGTCGCTGGTTTGACCGCTACCCAAGTCGGGGAGAAGGTGAGATCCCTGCTCGACGGGAAGTACATCAAGAATCCTCAGGTGTCTGTCTTTGTCGTGGAGTACCGCTCGCAGCCGGTTTTCGTACTCGGTGCGGTTATGCGGCCGGGTCAGTATCAGATTACGTCGAATCTGCAGCTGGTCGATGCGATCGCTCTGGCCGGCGGGCTCAACACGGAGACAGCGGCGGGCTTCGCGATCATCCAGCGGCGCGGGCGCGAGCAGACAGCGACGACCGCTCAGTCGGGCGGGCCCATGGACGGCCAAGCGGCCAGGGTTACCCCTGCCTCGGCCTCCAGTCCTGGGGTCCCGGCCCCAAGCAGGCCGAATGAAAGCACTCGAATTGACCTGCGGGACCTTTTGGACAACGGCAACCTCGAGCTGAACGTCCCGATCTATGGCGGAGATGTGGTTCAGATACCGGAGAAACAGCTTGAGCGTTTCTACGTGATCGGCGACGTCAACCGCCCGGGCGCCTATGAGCTTCCGACCGAGGATAAGCTGCTGGTCACCCAGGCACTCGCCTGGGCGGGTGGTCCGCTGCGGACGGCCAAGAAGTCCAAAGGAGTGTTGGTCAGGTACGACGAAAAGGGTGGCCGGCAGGAAATGGCGATCAATGTCGACGACATCATGAAGGGCAAGAATCCCGACATCACCGTACTTCCAAACGACGTCATTTTTCTGCCGGGCAGCACTGCCAAGAGCATTGGCTACGGCCTGCTCGGCGTGCTTCCTGGGACTGCTTCAAGCGCACTGGTCTACGGAACGGTCAGACGCTAGAAGGACCGGTCACTTCCCCGCTTACAGAGGAACACATGAGGAAGTGGGAGAAGCTTCGTCCCGGAGTTTTCTTTACGGCCGCCCTGGTCCTTGCTTGGGGACTGTCCCTGGCCGGGGCGGCAAGGCCTTCAACTTACTACCTGTTGTTCCTCTGCTACGCAGGGCTGACTGCGCTGGTGTTCCTTACCGCACCTGAGAGCAAGCTGGCAAACTGGCGTTGGTTTCCGGTCTATGCGGTCGGCGCGTTCCTGATCCTCAACGTCATCTTTCGTTCTCCCCTGTTGGCCCGCGGCTATATCGTTTTGTCTCTGGGGTGGATGGCTTTTGTCCTGACCGCCCTGCTGATTGAGCAGGATTGGCGGAGGGCCCGCTTCCTGGCCGTCTTCCTTGCATCAATAGGCATCGTCGAAGCCCTGCACGGGCTTGCACAGTCTGTAGCCAATTTCGACAGCCCCGGGCACATGGCGACCGGGACTTTCCTCAATCACAACCATTACGCCGGCCTCTTGAACCTGACGCTGCCCTTCGGGTTTGGAGCTGCCCTCTATTACCTGTCCCGCCGGCGTCGGCACAGGAACGATCCATGGGAGCTCTATTCGAAGGCTTGGGCCGCGCTCCTGGCGGCTGTGATCGTCGGGTTGCCGGTCGTCCTCTCGGTTTCCCGGGCCGGAATCGTCGTCTTTGTCATCTGTCTGACCGCCAGTTTCCTGCTGCTTGGTCACAAAAGGAGGGAGCTCAGGAGAAGTGCACCCGGGGGAGCGGCCATGCTGGCCGTGACTCTCGTTCTCGTAGTCGCGCTGTCAAGCGGCCTGGCGTTGGACCATGTCCTCGCGCGGTTCTCCGAACTCGGGCCGGATTCCGGTTTCCGCTTGGTCGTGTATCGCGATACGGCAACCATTCTGAGGAGCAATCTCTGGACGGGCATCGGCCCGGGAATGTTCGGGTGGCGTTTCAGGCCCGTTCAGACGGCGGGTGAACATGTGATTGTTGACCATGCTCACAACGACTATCTGGAGACGGCCACCGAATGGGGCCTCCCGGTCGCGGTCGCGTTCTGGGCGCTGGTTGTTTGGCTGTGGTATCGGTCGGTGCGGCTTTTTCTAACGACCCGCAAACCGTGGACGGAGGCCATGGCTCTAGGTTGCGTTTTTGCGCTCCTCTCGATCCTGCTTCACAGTCTGGTCGACTACAACCTCCAAATCCCCTCAAACCTGATGGTTTTCGCATCCATCCTGGCGCTTTCCTGGAGTCTGACCGGCAGGAGGCCAGTGAAGGAACGGTCGAGCCCGGAGGGTGTCTCCGCATGAAAGTCGCCGCGACGTGCTGGCGCATTCTTCTCACCGGTTTGGTCGGGCTCGCGGCTTGGATCGTCTACCCGCAGTACTGGGCGCAAAACCTGTTTGATCGGTTGCCCGCTGAAGAAGGTGCCCGCCGCGCCATCGCCTTGGATCCTGATAATTGGACGTACCACTTCCAGCTCGGCGTGCAGGCACGGCATGCGGACTCGATCGCGCAGCGAAGACTCGCGGCGGAGCACCTGAGCGAGGCTGCGCACCTGAACCCGTTCAACTGGGAAACTTGGATCGAGCTGGCCCAAGCGGCGGAGCTCTCCGGCAAAACCCGGGAAGCCGAGCAAGCTTACCTTCGGGCCACTCGATTGAATCCCCGCAGTGCTGCTTACCATTGGCTGACTGCTCGATTCTATCTGAGGTGCCACCGTGTTACAGAGGCAGCCGAGTTCTTTCGCGCCGCGGTGACCCTGGAGCCGTCCTACAGGGCTCAGTGGATCGACCTGCTCCAAGAGTCAGGGGTGCGGGATGACATCATCGAGGCGGCCTGGCCCTCCGACCGGGACTCCAAGCTGACCCTTCTCAGGATGTTCCTGAGCGATTCGGCGAGCAGCGACGGCGCCGGGAGAACCGCCCTTCTCGAGCGCCAGTGGGAGACATGTCTGTTGTCGGGTCGTTTTCCGACGCTGGGCGAGGGCGCGTTCTACGTGAACCACTTGTTTGACGCGCAAGAGTATGACCGCGCTCGAGTGGAATGGTTACGCCTCATCGAAGGCAATATCCGGGGAAAGAAAGACTATTTCGACGGCGCGGAAATGATTTGGAATGGGGATTTCGAAGAGGAGTTTTCGGGATCCAGATTTGACTGGCAGGTTGGCGCCTCCAAGCATTACTCGATAGTGCGTTCCCACGGAGCAGGGCTCGAAGGTTCCGTGGGCGCGAAAATCCGATTCACCGCACGCGGAAACCTGAATTTCGACGGGCTGCGACAGCCATTGCTGGTTGAACCAAGCCGGTGGTACGAGTTGGGCCTCTGGGTGCAGTCGCGTGAAATCAGCTCGCGACAGGGGGTGTTCTTCCAGTGCGTCTCCCTCCCGGATCGCCGGGTGCTTCTGCAGACCGGCTCGATTACCGGTTCACACGACTGGAGGCGGATGGCCGGACTCTTCAGGGTTCCCGAGAACACGCGAATCATCGCGTTAGAGGTGCGCCGTAAAGAGAGCCGGGGAGCCGATGACCCGATAACCGGGGTTTTGGTCTTGGACAACGTTAGCGTGAGACGCTCCGAACCTTAGAAGAGGGGCAAAGGGGCAAAGGGGCAAAGGGGCAAAGGGAAAGACACAGGGTTTCTTGCCCGGGAGTTTTCCCTTTTGCTCTCCGTCCCTTCGGTCGCCTCGGTCGCTGCTTTTTTCCGATTTGCGAAGTGCTTATGCCGTCATCTGTTACCTTTATACGTAGTCTAAAATCCTACATAGAACGGT
>Ga0105092_10000881_pt1 | contig 15893 bp, 14 predicted proteins | sample PPLLak2March2015_FD_87021 | JGI IMG/M metagenome (GOLD analysis project Ga0105092, IMG submission 87021) | Freshwater sediment microbial communities from Prairie Pothole Lake near Jamestown, North Dakota, USA - PPLs Lake P7 Core (1) Depth... | ecosystem: Environmental > Aquatic > Freshwater >... | reverse complement strand
TGTACCGTGACCGGTTCTCGGGGCGAGCGGTCGACCTTCAGGCCGACATGCTGCTCGAAACGGCCCGCGGCCCATGGGAGGTCAGCTTCCAGGTCGAGGGGCCGCCGTAAATCGTCCGCAAAAAGGATGGTGTAGAGCACCCGGTGGGGAGAAAAAGATCTCCCCACCGGGTGTTGTTGGTTGAATGATGCCGGGTAAATCCGGCCGGGTAAATCCGGCCGGGTAAATCCGGCCGAAAAAACCGGCGGTTGGAAACCGCAGCTACAGAGAGCACAAAACCCGGCCTGCGCCGGGTTCTGCGGCGAAGCATGGGTCACGAAAGCAGGCTGTCAGGGTGGAGCCCCACGCAGGTGGGGCTTCGTGCATTTCGTTGCTGCGGTTTCTAACCGCCGGATTGTGGGTGGGGAGAAGGTGCGGCAAAGCCGTCAAGGCTGTGTTTCGGTCCGAAGCGCAGCTTTGGCGCTTCTGGTTGCCGTGAATTGATTCGCCCAGATTCATCCGCCGTAGATTTATTCGCTTCACCTTGCGGTGGATGGAACGTTCCGATCTTGCGTCAACGGGATCACCGCGCGCAGGCGTGTGCCTTCCCCAGGTTTCGAGCTCACCTCCAGGCTGCCGCCGGCGGCCTCCGCCTGCTCGCGCATGCCCACCAGGCCGAGATGCCCGTTGCGCGCCAGGGAAAGCAGGTCGTCCGGAGGGTTAAAGCCGGCCCCGTCGTCCGAGATTTCCAGCACCGCCTCTTTGCCCGTGGTTTGAAAACGGACGGTGACCTGGCTGGCTCGGGCATGGCGGACAATGTTGTTCATCGCCTGCTGGTAAATCCGGTACAGCGTCTCACGGACCGCTTCAGGCAGCGGGGGATCCTCGGGATCCGCCTCCAACCGGATGTCCAGCTCCGGATACGCGCTCCGGAAGGTGTCCAGGTGGGATTCGACCGCTTTAACAAACCCAAACCTGGAAAGGACCGGGGATCTCAAGCTGAGGGCATGGGTGCGCAAACTCGCCACGATCGCTTCAAGCGATCGACGGACCTCCTCCAGCCGCCCGGTGTTTTCCGGGTGCAATCCTTGGGATATCTCCTGCAGGGTAAACGTCGTCAGAATGAGATCCTGGACCGGGCCATCGTGCAGATCGCGGGCAAGCTGGGCGCGCTCTCTCTCGCGGCCTTCGATCAGCAGCTGCTGCAGTTCGATCTGTTTCGCCTTGCGCAGATTGGCCCAATTCAGCAGCAAACCGGACGAAAGGCCCAGGGCGACCGCAAGCCCCATCCCCCAGACGACCACGCCATATGCCGCCCGGTTGGTGGCACGTTCCTGGCGCAGCCGCTCCCGCAGGAGGAGGTTCACCTGCTGCTTGGTTTCGGATATCCGGGCCTGGATGGCGTCCATCTCCTGCGCTTCGCGTTCGGCGATCAGGTGATTCAGCAGGGCCTGCTGCGGAACCCTTCCCTCGGTCACCTCCTGGCGAATCCGGATCCCCGTTTCCACCCAATTCGTTTCCCACTGCTCCAACAAAACCCGAATTTCCAACCAGCGGGTCTGCTGGGCTGGGGTTTCCCCAGGGAAGCTCAACAATTCCATGAGGGCGGTTTCACACTGCGATTCCCCAAGGGTATAGCTGCTCAGCGAAAGGGTGGATCCGGTCAGCACGTACCCGCGCAGACCCGTCTCCATGCTAACCACACCGAAGAACAGCTGGTCGATGCGGATATTGGCCTCAAGACTGTCCATGAGCAGCTGTTCGGCCCGGTCGTGAGCGCGAAAGGACTGAATCCCAACAACGGCTATCAAACCGGTTATGAGCAGGACGATGGCAAACCCTATCAACGGATTGACTTTCCAGATCCGTTTCACGGCTCTTTACTCCATTTTTATATTTTCCCATCCCTTTTTGGTGTTCGCCGCTCTCATACCATTGTATGACTTAATCCCCTCGAAAACAACGATTCTACCCGGCGGCCACCCGGCGGCAAAACGGGTAAGCCCAGGGGTACAATGGGGTAATCCAGAATTACCTACCGCCCGGCTGGGTTAAAGATCCGGGCGGAGGATGGGGCTGCGCAGGCGGTGGAGGCCATCCAACGGACGGGGCTCATCCCGGTTGGCAGTTGAATTTGGGGCGGATAAACAAGGGCGGATATGGGTTTATGGAAGCCGGGCGACGAACATGTAAAGGTCATGAACGGGGAACCCTTCATACAAAATATCGCTCTTCCCGAATTCGGCGAGCTTCATACCCGGGTCATGAAAGCAATCCGTCCATAGACTCCCCTCCACGGAATACTGCTTCCCCGCTTTATCCGTTCCCAGTACATAGGTAATGTGGCTATTTTTGAGCTGTTGTAGATCCTCCCCCACCTGGATGCGTTCGTAGGGAATATGGCGAGCTTTCAAGTCGGATTCGAGCAGGGGGAGGATGTCGATGATTCCCACGACGTCGCCTGGCATCACTACCTGGGTCAGGTATTTGACCGCCTCTGCCTGAGACGGTTCCAACCGGCGCGCTTGTTGGATATACTGCCAGGCATAATTAATCCGGCTGTACGAAAAGGCGATGAAAATCGCCAGGCAAATCATTGTGGAAGCCAGCTCGGGAGGCAGAATGCTTTTGCCGACCGTGTGGTGGGTAGACGTTTCCTTTGATTTCAACCAATCCAATCCTCTCCGTACATATTCAAACAGCACCGTAAACCCAACGCCAGCCGCTATACTCGCCAGCGGATACAGGACCAGCTCATGCCGGGTGAACCGTGACGTTACGGGGGTGATGGCGGCGAAATGCAGGATCGTAAAGCCAACGATTGGAATGGCCAACCGGGGAGCCCTTTTGCCGATCCGGATCAGCCCCAATAAGGCAACTAGGCCAACCAGCAGCCCCAAGCCGGCTCCCCCGGCGGCAGATCCCACATAGGGCGAGCTGTAATCGGGCATGAACATTCCCCGCAAATAGTAAACCAGGCTATCCAGGCGATGGGACAGGCTGTAGTCGTGGACCCAATTAAACCCCATCACCTTCGTCACAAAGGTCTGGAAATCGAGCCAGACCGAAGGGGAGGTGATCAGGAAACCACCCAGCGTGCTGATCCCAAGCACGCATAACCTCAAGAAGGGCCGGCTCTGGTTGCGGGCGACAAAGAAGGCCACTGCCGGGATGCTGAGCACCGCCGCATTCCGGATGGCAATGCTCAGGATGGCTCCGCTCAATACTCCGCACATCCCATAATATATCAAGCGGCCCTTTCGATCCTCAATGCAAACAAAGGCAGCCAACAAACCGTATACACACAACGTGGTGGCGAGCGCATCCGGTAGAATGAAGGACGAATAATAGAGGATTTCGGGGCTCAGGACAGCAAAATTAAAGGCGGCAAAGCATGAGATCCATGGGGGGGTATTAAATACCCTCCGAAGGGCAAGGTAAATCCCGATGGGCGCGAAACTGTTGAAAAAGGAGAGCAGCAGGCGAGGCGCTTGTAACGGGAGCCCGTGGGCTCCCACCGCTGCGAATATATTCTGAACCCCTTCGGGCGCAGAGACATATTCCTGGATCGAACTGACCCGGTGGGTCCAGGTCCCATCCAGCAGCCCTAGAAACTGCCCCGCGGCGGCAATATTGACGATTAAATCGCCATACGATGCTTTCCCATACCCCTGTATTTCGATCGCCTGGGTGTACAGAGCGGGTTGTTCGATCAACTGCAGGGCCTGAGGATAGATGGTGACCTCATCCCAAACGGCCTGGTAGGGCAGGGCAAATCCGCTCAAGCTGGCCCTTGCCAGGAATGACAGGGTAAATAGAAGTCCGGCAGCCAGCCAATCCGACCGGATGTTTGACTTCTCTTCTTGCCGCGATCTCCAAACCAAACCCCCAACCACCAAAACGATGAGGAGGATGAAAGCAGGCCAAAGCAGCAGCAGATAATGGTTGAGGTTCATAGTTTAGATGAACTTCAAGCGCAACGCCGCCAGGACCACCATTTTCAACAATACCCAACCGTGTTTCCAGCGTTGGATATTGGTCGTCCCGTACGTGCGGTCCTCATACCGGATTGGAAGATCCACGATGCGCAGGTTCAGTTTCGCCGCCCCGAACAACAGGTCATAGTCCCCAAACGGGTCAAACTCACCAAAATAGGACCGGTTTTTTTCGATCTTCATGTAATCCTGCTTCCAGAGGACTTTTGTCCCGCAGAGCGTATCCTTGACCGGCTGCCCAAGCAGCCAGCGGAAAGCGATGCTGAAAAACTTGTTCCCCAAAAAATTGAAGAACCGCATGGCCTTCTTTTCCATCGGGTAGACCAGCCGGACGCCGTTGATAAAATCGCCTTTTCCTTCTACCAGGGCATTGTAAAAACGGGGAAGCGATTCGGGCGGCACCGTCAGGTCCGCATCCAGGATCATTAGAACATCGCCCCGGGCGTGCTTAAAACCCAGGCGGACGGCATCCCCTTTGCCTTTACCCGTCTGGCATAAAAGACGGGCGTTCACTTCCGGATGGCTTTCGATTTGCCGGGCAATTTCTGCCTGCGTATTGTCTTTTGAATGTCCCTCGACGAAGACCAGCTCTACCCCAGCACCCATGCGCGGTACGCGGGTGAAAATCTGGGCGATATTGCCTTCTTCGTTGCGAGCAGGAATCACGACGGTAACCAGCGGTTCCCGGGGGTGAGCTATAGAAGGAAAAACCGGGGCAGGGCGGGCGATCACCAGGTTTGACAAAGCAAGTTGGTTGAATGGCCACACCCTGACCAAAAACCTGTTTAAAAAGCCCCCGAGTACGGGGACCGGCAGCGGCAGGCTGACTTCGGGGATGCGCCGGATCACTTCGAACCCGCTTAAATGCAGCAGGTTTGACACGTCCTCGTTTGTCAACCAGTTTTGTTCCAGGGTTTTTTGGGCCAGGTGCAGCAGCCCGGCGGTGGTTAGAACCGGGGACCACAAGCGGCTGTAATAATTCAGGATGATCCGGGTTCTGAGGTGTACAACCGCGTGGAGCTGTTCCAGCAGCTGTTGGACGTCCCAGGCGTCGTTGAGTAAATCCGACAGGATAACGATATCGAACGTTTCGGGGAAGGTAAAAACATGCCCATCCGCAACCCCAAATTCGAGATCAGGGTGTTTCCGCCTGGCGCGTTGAATCATGCTCGGGGACAAATCAATCCCCAGGCCAAATGTTGGTTGAACGGCAGCTAATAAATCCCCTTCTCCGCACCCAATCTCAAGCACCTTTTGCCCTGGCGCCACATGGAATTGATAAATTTCCTTCAGCCGGGCGTGGTATCCAACCGACCCGGATCCGTGGATGGAAGGCTGGAGGGCGACCGCATCCCAAAATGCTGCCCGTTTCTGGCGATATTCCTCGCCGGTCCCCGGTTTTGATAATGTCGACGTACTTTTCGGGTTTTCGGTAATGATCGTCATCCTTATCTCGCTCCCCTCCCTGAACCCAGACAATAAATGATTCGAACAGCGCCCGAAATGGGAATGATGTAAGGGAAAATCACCATCGTGAATGGATTGCTCAGGTTGTCTGAAAGCGGCGGAACAAACCTAGTATACCCGGATTTTGTAAGGGGAGGAGGCGGAGGCTCAGGCACGGGTTTCAACGTAAACTGCCAGCTGTGATGCGAGAATGTGCCAAAATGCGTGCTGTCGAGTAAGATTAACTGCTGCTCGAAGAGCAAATCCTTGCGGAGTCTAACCAAATGCCTGCATCGACGAATCGACGTCTACAACTGCTGCCCATCCGGGACTACACTGGTGTAAACCGGGATGATCCGATCCGTTTCTACGGACTGCCGGTTATCGGGAACATCTACCGGCGGCGGGTCGAATTGTGTTTGGAGGAGCTTACCGGGGGAGACCGCATTCTGGAGGTAGGCTTTGGTTCCGGGGTCTGTTTTTATAACCTAAAGGATTTGTACGGCACGATCTACGGGCTCGATCTCACCGCCAGCGCCCAGGCTATTGAAGAATTCTACCGCCAGCATGGGATCCAAACCATCCTTGCCAACGGAAGCGTCCTGGAGATGCCGTACCCGGAAAACCACTTCGATAGTGTCCTGCTGATCAGTATTTTGGAGCATCTAAAACCGGACCAGTTAGACCTGGCGTTCTCCGAAATTATCCGCGTCCTTAAACCAGGGGGTCAGGTGGTTTATGGTGTGCCGGTGGAGCGGCCGTTGATGGTTTTTCTTTTCCGGCTGTTGGGATACAACATCCACGAGCATCATTTTTCGACCGAGAAAGACGTACGTGCCGCAGCCTTGCGGGCTGGGAAAAGGGTAAGGATGGCCGAACTGTCCAGCCCGGGTCGATTATTGGGCTCGCTATACGAGGTCGGGCATTTTATTAAGGTGTAACACAATTAGGATATACCCTCAAAATAGGATATAATATCAAAATAGTTTGATACAATCTATTTTGGAGGTATCTATGGCGGCGGTCTCCCTATCTCAACCACCGGGATTTCTCAAGCTCCTCAGCCATCCCCTGCGCTGGCAGCTGCTCAAAATCCTTGCCCATACCGACCTGACCGTGCAGGAGCTGGTACAGCTGCTCGACCAGCCTCAGAACCTGGTGTCGTACCATTTGAAGCTACTGCGAAAACAATCCATCCTCCGCGAACGCCGCAGCCTCGCCGACGGGAGAATGATCTATTACAGCCTGGACCTGGATCAGGTGCGCGTCCTGTACGCGGCAAGCGGAGAAGCCCTCCACCCCGCCCTCGGCCCAAGGGAACTGGGCGAGCCAGTCCTTCCCCGCAGGCCGGTTCGAGTCCTTTTCCTCTGCACGCACAACAGCGCCCGTTCCCAAATGGCCGAAGCGATCCTGCGGGCACGCAGCAAGGGACAGATCGAGGTATTCAGCGCCGGGACAGAACCTACCCGGGTCCACCCGCTGGCGATGCAGGTGATGGCGGAGATGAACATCGAATTCTCGCATCACCGCTCGAAAAGTCTCAAGGAGTACCTCGGGCAGAATTTCGAATACATCATCACCGTGTGCGACCGGGCGCGGGAGTCCTGCCCGGCCTTCCCTGGGGACCCGGTGCGGATTCACTGGTCCTTCCCCGACCCGGCGGGCGTCGAGGGCTCCGAAAGCGAGCGTTTGCGGGCATTCCGAGAAACGGCGATCCAGTTGAACACCCGCATCAACTACCTGCTGATCAGCATCCAGCGGAACCAGGCGAGCAATCCGGCCTAAAGGGTTCCGCGGCAGGAGAAATGAGGAAATCCACATGAGAGAGGTAACCATCTTCAGTGACATCCACGCCAACCTGCCCGCCCTGGAGGCCGTGCTGGCGGATATGGACCGGCGAGGCCTGAACCACCGCTACTGCCTGGGCGACCTGGTGGGGTACGGCACCTTTCCAAACGAAGTGACGGCTGCCATCCGCCGCCTGGGGATCCCGACCATCCAGGGCAACTACGATGAGGGGGTTGGCAACAACAGCAGCGAATGCGGGTGCGCCTACAAGGATGCGGCCGCCAAAGCCCTGGGAGACCGGTCGATCGCCTGGACCAACGAACATGCCACGGATGAAAACAAAGCCTTCCTGCGGCAGCTGCCGGGCCAGATCTCGCTGCGGCTGGGCGATCTGCGGGTCGCCCTGGTGCACGGCAGCCCGCGCAAGATCAACGAATACCTGTATGAAAACCGGCCGGACAGCAGCCTGGAACGGCTGCTGGACCTGGCCGAAGCCGACGTGCTGGTTTGCGGCCATACCCATCTTCCCTACCACCGCGTGCTGCCCAGCGGGCGCCATATTATCAACGATGGCAGCGTGGGGAAACCGAAGGATGGCGACCCGCGCGCCTGTTATGTGATTCTGGAAGCGGAAGGACGGGACCTGAAGGCGCAATTTATCCGGGTCCCCTATGATATCGAAGCGACCGCACAGGCGATTGAAGCCAGCGCAATGCCGGACGAGTATGCCCACATGCTCCGGACCGGGACAGGGTGAGTACATTTAGTGATTGGGTGATTTGGTGATTGAGTGATTGGCATATTGCTTTTCAATCACACAATGAATTGCATTTTACCCCAACTTGTGATACATAGATATACGGAAGGCACATTATCGATCGGTTTACTGCACAATCCTGTCGATATCGCCCACGGTCCCCCCATTCTACTGCCAACGCAGCCCGGCTGTAGCAGCTTTGCTGCCCGCATAACCCCTCACCCCCGCACGCGGTGAACCCCCCTTCCCATCCCGGCCTGTCTTCCGGTTGGGGTAAAAGCTCGTGCTGGCTCCGCAGCGCGGCCCGGCCGATCCGGCCGCGCTGTGCAGGAGGAAAGGAGGCTATGAGGAGAATCCGCATTCATGCAAACCGGCTTATGTTTTTGAACCGGTGAAGCTGCCAGGGCAACCCTCATTCCCCCCTGGCAGAGCGATCGAACGAATGGAGGAGCTGTATGACGAAGATAGCGGTAAGGATTCTTTCGGTATTGGTGATGTTCGGCCTGTTCGCCACTGCCTGCGCTCCCGCCGCCGCGACCACTGCCCCTTCCACCCCGCAGACCATCGAGGTAACCCGCATCGTCGCCGGCACCCCCCAGGTGGAGACCATCGTGGTCACCGCCACCCCCATGCCGGAACCCGAACGGCTCGAGATCTTCCACTGGTGGACCGCCGGCGGCGAGCGTGAAGCGGCCGACGCCATGTTCCAGGCCTTCCGGGACCAGTACCCCGACGTCGAGATCGTCGAGAACCCTGTGGCAGGCGGGGGCGGCGTCAGCCACCGTGTGGTGCTGCAGGCGCGTTTGTCTGCCAACCTCCCACCCGACACCTTCCAAACGCTGGGTGGGGCGGAGCTGAAGAGCTACGTCGACGGCGGCTACCTGCAGCCCCTGGACGACCTGTATGCGGAGCTCAGCTACCTGGATGTGATCCCCGGACCCCTGGCGAATGCCGTCACCATCGACGGCCATCCATACGTCGTCCCGCTGAACATGCACATCCAGAATATCCTGTACTTCAACAAAGCCCTTTTCACCGAACTGGGGATCGAGCCGCCCACCAGCTTCGAGGAGCTGCTCACCGCGGCCCAGACCATCAAGCAGGCCAACCCCGATATGAACCCGCTGGCTCTGGGCTCCAAGGAGAAGTGGGAGGCGGCGTTCGTCTTCGACAGCATCCTGCTGGAGGAGGGAGGGCCGGAGTACTACGTGGATCTGTACAAGGGCAACATCGACGTGACCACGGACGAGACCTTCCGCACCGCCCTGGAGCGCCTGGAAGAGCTGGTGCCGTTCATCTATCCCTTCCACGCCAACCTGACCTGGGATGAGTCGTGCGGCCTGCTGGTCTCCAACGACTCGGCCATGGTGATCATGGGCACCTGGGCGATCGGCTACTTCACGAGCCGCGATTGGACGCCCGGCACCGAGTTTGACGCCATCACCTTCCCGCAGCAGCCCGAGCGCGTGCTGCTCTTCCACCCGGACACCTACGGCCTGACCACGGGGGCGCCTCACCCGCAAACCACCATGAACTGGCTGCGGGTGGTGGCCTCCCCCGAGCTGCAAATTCCCACGGATGTGACCCAGGGCGGCCTGTTTGCCCGCATCGACATCGATCCGACCGAGTTCCCGGATCCGATCCGCCAGGAGCTGCAAACCTTCGTGGGGCAGAATCCGGATAAGCTGATCCTGGACCAGCACGGCAGCATCGCCCCGTTTGCCTTCACCCAGGCGTACTGGGATGCGATGGCTGCCTTTGTGGTCGAGCCCGACGTGGATGCGACGATCAGCGCCGTCTCGGATCTCTTTACCACGTACAATGTAACCGAGGAGGCGGCCTGGTACCAGTGGCCGTAAAAAAGGCCACCCCCTCCCGGTTTGCTGGCGCCCACGCAGAACGTGGGCGCCAGGGGTAGTTCGAATGGTGGGTTGCGGGGCAGCCGTTGGGGTTGGCGACATCTTCAATGACTCTGCCCCTCCACCCACCCTACGCCTGATCCCTGGTTCCCACGCTCCGCGTGGGAACCAAATCCCGGCCGGTCCTCCGGCCGAGGACGAACGGGACGCAGAGCGTGGGAGCCAGGAAACAACCGGGAGTCCACCTGATGGCGGATGCCGCTCTGGTCTGGCATTAAAGCACCCCCTCCTGACCTCCCCCAAAATCGGGTGCGGCGAAGCCGAGGCGGCATAACCGCAGCGATTGTAGGGAGGCGGGGTCGGGGTTTCCTTCAGATCACCGCATAGGACGGGCTGTCCATGGAAGTTGACATTCCCCAAGATACCCCGCGCGAGACGGTGCGGCAGAGAGCCTCCCGCTTCGGCTCCCGGTTTCTCGAAGGCCTCATTTTCCTGGGCCCGCTGATGTTCTTTTTAATCATCCTGTACGGCATGCTGATCTGGACGATCTACACCTCGTTCTCGGCCTGGTCGGGAACGAGGCCGAACTACGAGTTTGCGGGGATCAAGTGGTACAACCTGATGTTCGGGCTGGACCGCTTCTGGGTGGACGTGCGTAACAACCTGCAGTGGCTGGTGCTGGGGGTGGTCCCTACCGTGGTGATCGCCCTGTTCGTTGCCTACCTGCTCGAGATCGGGTCGATCCGGGGATCCGAATCGTACATCCGCACCTTGATCCTGTACCCGGTGGCCATGTCGTTCATCGTCACCGGGACGATCTGGTCCTGGCTGTACCAGCCGGACCGGGGGGTGTTCAACACCATCCTGAGGGGGATCGGCCTGGACTCGCTGACCAGCGGGTTCACCACCAACCCCTCGACAGCCACGCTGTGGCTGATCGTGATCTTCATCTGGCAGTACCTGGGGTTCTCGGTGATCATCCTGCAGTCGTCTTTCCGCACCACGGAGCTGCAGGAGATGATCGAAGCCGCCACGGTCGACGGGGCCGGCAGGCTGCGCATCCTGCTGGAGGTCATCGTCCCGAACATCCGCTCGGGGATCCTGGTGCTGGTATCGCTGCTGCTGATCTCCACCCTCAAGGTGTTCGACATCGTCTACATTGTCACCTTTGGCGGCCCGGGTTATTCCACCGACGTGCTGGCCTTCTTCATGTTCATCGCCACGTTCCAGCAGCACCTGGTGGCGATGGGCGCGGCGCTGGGGGTGGTCATCTTCCTCATGGCCTTCATCGTGGTGATCCCGTATACGATTTACGCACTGCGGAAGTGGTTCGAATGAGAAGCAAAAACCTGACCGTCAACATCCTGGTCGTCCTGGCCCTGTTGGGGTTATCGATCGGGTATCTGCTGCCCATTTACGTAATGCTGATGACCTCGCTCAAGACGCCGGCCGAGATCACCCAGCGTACCTACCTGATCCCCAGCGCCAACCTGCAGTTCGAAAACTACACCACCGCTTTCCGGCTGATCTTCCCTTCGCTGGCCAATTCGACGCTCATCTCGTTTGCGGTGACGCTGATGTCGCTCTTCGTCGGCGGGTTGGGGGGCTACTACCTGGCCCGCACCCGGTCGACCTTTGTGCGCATCCTGTTCGTGCTGGTGGGGATCGCGCTGTACCTGCCCTACCAGGTGATCCTGATCCCGCTGGTGCAGATCATGGCGCGTACGCGCCTGGCGCTGACCCACTTCGGGCTGATTGCCAGCTACCTGGTATTGAACGTACCGCTGGCCTCCGTTTTGATGGGGACGTTCTTCCTGTCCATCCCGCGCGAGCTGGAAGATGCCGCCGAGGTGGATGGGGCCTCCAAGGTGCAGATCTTCTTCCGCATCGTCACCCCCATCTCGCTGCCGGCCTACGCCTCGGTGGCGATCATCATCTTCACCCAGGTGTGGAACGAATTCCTGCTGGCGCTGACGCTGTCCACGCCGCTCACCACCACCATCCAGGTCAAGCTGGCGGAGGTCAAGGGCAGCTATGTGGCGCTGTACAACCTGCAAATGGCGGCCGCCCTGATTGGGGTGCTCATCCCGCTGGGGTTTTTCCTGCTGCTGGGGAAATACTTCATCCGCGGCATCCTTGCCGGGGCGTTAAAAGGGTAGTGTGCCCTACGAAATCCGGCGCCCAGGCGCCGGATTTCGTAGGGCACACTACCTCTCGCCGCGGGCTTCGGCGGCGAGTTGGGTGAAGAAGTCTTCCAGGTATTGGTTGCGGGATTCCGCCAGGCGGCGCCCGGAGGGTGTGAACAGGCGGTCTTTGACCCGGCGCAGCTTGAACAGGTACTCGTGGTAGGCGCTGTGGGCTTCCCCGGGCTCGACCTCGCCGGTCTGCAGGAAATGCTCGGAGGGCTCGGCGTAGGCCGGTTTCCCATCCAGGGCGGCATAGGCGATGGTGCGGGCAGCCCCGATCGCACCCAGCACGTCCAGCTTATCGGCATCGAACAGCACCCGGGCCTCCAGGGTGGCTGGCGGCTCGGAGGTGTCGCGGAAGCGGTGGGCCCGGATGCAGTGCAGGACGGCCTGGATGAGCGCCTCGGGCCACCCTTCCTGCTCCAGCACCGTACGGGCGAAGCCGGCGGAGTGGTGATGGTGGTGGGCGCGGCCTGCGGCCAGGCCCCCGGCGCGGCCTGCGGACCCGGGCTTTGCGTCTTCGTCCGGGCCGCCGTTGGAGGCGCCGCCCGGCGCGGCCCCGACGGCGTCGTGCAAGAGGGCGGCGGCGCGCACGATCTCCAGGTCAGCCCCTTCGGCCTGTGCCAGGCGCTCGGCGGTACGCAGGACGCGCAGCACGTGGTCGAAATCGTGGATGGGGTCGGCCTGGTCGTACCAGGCCCGGGCTTGTTCGATGGTTGGCATGAGCGTTCCTGTTCCTCAGGGGTGACGATGCGGATTCCGGCCGGGGTGGTGGGTCAACCTTCCGGAACTGTGCCGGCCGGGCCGGTGCGGAACCGGCCCTTCTTGATCACGGCCTGGACAAGGTTGGTGCCGAAGCGGTAGCCCAGGTGGCGGTAATCGGAGACCGACAGGATGATCAGGTCGGCCTGCTTGCCGGGCTCGAGGGAGCCGATTTGTCCCGCCCGTCCGATGGCAGCGGCGGCGTTGATGGTGGCGGCGGCGATGGCTTCGGCCGGGGTCAACCGCAGATAGCGGCAGGCCAGGGCGATGGCAAACTGCATGCTTTCCCCCCAGGCGGTGCCGGGGTTGAGGTCGGTGGCGATGGCCAGCAGCCCTCCCGCCTCGACGATCTGGCGCGCCGGGGCGTACTGGGCCATGGACAGGCCGAAGGGTGTGCCCGGCAGGGCCACGGCGACCGTGTCGCCGGACGCCAGGGCCTGGATATCCTGTGGGCCGGCCTGGATCAGGTGATCGACCGAACAGGCCCCCAGCTCCACCGCCAGGCGGGTGCCGCCCAGGTTATCGAACTCGTCGGCGTGCAGCTTGAGCGGGAACCCGAGCTGCCGGGCCGCTTCCAGGATGCGGCGGGACTGGTCCAGGCTGAAGGCGCCGGTCTCGCAGAAGGCGTCCACGAAGGGGAGCGGGCGTTGGGGAGCGTGCTCCAACCACCACCGGCGGACAGCGGGGAGCATGCGGGCGCACACCAGGTCGGTGTAGCCATCCGGGTCGTCCGAATACTCCGGGGGGATGGCATGCGCCCCCAGGAAGGTGGGCACCAGCTCCAGTGGGCCTTCGGCGTCCAGGGCGAGGATGGCCTCGAGCTGGACCAGCTCGCTGGCAAGCTCCAGGCCGTAGCCGGTCTTGGCTTCGGCGGTCGTGGTGCCGTGGCGGAACATGGCGGCTGCCCGCAGGCGGGCCTGGGCGACCAGGTCTTCCTGCGCCGCCGCCCGGGTGCAGCGCACGGTCGAGAGGATCCCCCCGCCCTCCGCCAGGATTTCGAGATAGGGCTTGCCCTGCAGGCGCAGCTCGAACTCCGCCGCCCGGTCGCCCGCCCAGATCAGATGGGTATGGGGGTCGACGAAACCGGGCATCACCACCCGCTCGGCGGCGCTGAGGGCCAGCTCGTGCGGGTAGGCCGCCTGCAGATCCGCCGTGGGACCCACGGCGGCGATGGTTTCGCCCTGGATCAGCACCGCCCCGTCCGGGATGACCTCCAGACGGCCCAGGTCCCGGCCGCGCTGCGGCCCGCCGCGAAGGGTCAAGACCTGGGAAGCCGAATGGATGAGCATAGCCTGATTATAGGGGAAAAAGGGGAGGAGAGAGTAGAGAATAGAGAGTAGTCAGAAATCGAGAACCGAGAACGGAGACCCGAGAACTGTCAAAGACTTTAACGCCAGGGAGCAAAGGAGGCGATAAAGCGCCCGTTAGGGCGCAATTTTATGATTAAAAATCTTTGCGACCTGGCGTTTCCTTGCGCCTTTGCGTTAACTTTGGTTAGTGTAATTCGTGAAATTCGCGGATAGGATTTGAGGCGGGGTTCGCCAGGCGGCGCCACCAGCCGGCGATCTGGCAGGCAGCCAGCAGGGTCAGGACCAGCAGAAGGGCAAAGAAAATCTGGATGGAGGGTGAATCGGAGGTGAGGATGGGCGAATCGGGGTGCAGGACGCTCTGCATGCGGAAGGTTGCGACCGCGAGCGCGGCCCCAAAAACGACGTTTCCGGCAGAGGACAAAACCGGTATGGACAGGACCGCCCAGGCGGCCTGCAGCAGGACCCCTACGACCCCAAATGCCAGCGGGATGCGCCAGCGCGGCTCGTCGAGGAACAGGCCGCCCCAGTAGACCTGCATGACGAGCAGCGACATGGGCAGGTAGGTCAGCCAGAAGGTCATCCCGGTCCGGCCCAACGCCAGGGATCCGGCGTGCCAATCGGCCCGGCGGGACAGCAAGGCGGCCAATCCAACCAGGGCAGCCGCGCCGAAGACGATCAGGCCGGTCCAGACCCACACCCCATGCAGGTAGATCAGGCGGATGCCGGCGCCCAGCGTTTTTTCCAGCGGGGCAAACCCGGCCGCCAGCCCGATCAGCGCCAGGTTAAGGCCGAACAAGAGCACGCGCGGCGCACGGCGGTCCATCGGTGACGGGAAACCGGATATCGAAAATGCTCCTCCAACGAAAGGTCCCCTCCCCGGTGGAGGCGGGAGGGGAACCAATGCAATAGAAATCCAGGCCCTGCCGGCAGAGCCGGGCCTCATCTGCCGGGCCGGTGTAGATCGGGCGGGCGGTGCCGGGACGGGTCAGTCGATCGGGGAGAGGGGAGGCTCCCGCAACCCCACCACGAAGACTTGGCCGGCATCGTACTGGGAAACCACCCCGGCACGTTTCAAGGCCTCCAGATCTTCATCCAGAGCCGTGTAGCTTAGTTCCGCCTCGGTACAGGGCGAGAACTCGCCTGTTACCAGGTCCTGGTACAGGCCATTTCCCCAATCGATAACCGAGCGGCCGTCATTAAGGATCAATATGCAATGGCGGCCGATAGGCGTCCCCATGGGCATAGCGGTTCTCCTGATATGAGCGGTTGACGGAGGCGTTGCCTCTTGAGGCGCTGCCTCACGAGGCAGCGCTTCCTGAGACCACGGTCTCCAGCTCAACAACAGCCGGTGAAGGCAAAGAGCGGTGGAGCCGCGCGGCTCTACCGCGCGGCGAAGCCGCGGCAAAGCGGCGGCGGCGTCCAAGGTTCAGGCAACCTGCAAACTCACCTCACCGAAGCCTTCCGCATCCTTGACGAACCCGGCAAACGTGGTGCTGCGCAGCCTGGCGACCAGCTCGGCCTGGGTGTCACACCACAGAGAGCGGAGCGGGCAGTCATCGCCAAACGGGCAGGCATTGGCGCTGGTGGTGCATTCGTTCAAGGAAATGGGCCCATCAATCGCTTCCACCACTTCCAGGATGGAGACCTCCTCCGGCGTGCGTGCCAGCGATACCCCGCCGCGGGCCCCTCGGGACGTGTGAATCAATCCGGCAATGGATAATTGCGAGATGATTTTGGCCAAAAAGGAAGGAGGGATGTGCTGCTCCTCGGCGATTTGGCTGGTGGCTGCCCGCTGGTTTGGCTCCAATTGG
>Ga0105092_10000879_pt1 | contig 15913 bp, 12 predicted proteins | sample PPLLak2March2015_FD_87021 | JGI IMG/M metagenome (GOLD analysis project Ga0105092, IMG submission 87021) | Freshwater sediment microbial communities from Prairie Pothole Lake near Jamestown, North Dakota, USA - PPLs Lake P7 Core (1) Depth... | ecosystem: Environmental > Aquatic > Freshwater >... | reverse complement strand
TTCATCACGCAAGTGCCAGGCCTCTGCCAGCTTGAAGAACGCCGGGACGGCGGAACGGCTAAGCCGTTCCTGAACGTCCTTGCTCGAAAGGTCTATGGGTTTGTCCGCTGCAAAGCCCGCCAACGGCTCAGGGAGTGATGCCATGAAATGCCCTCCACATATGGAGTAATATACATCCAATAATGGAGCAAAGCAAGCACGCAGAATCCCTTGGCAGTCAGCCGGTTCGCGCGTAGACTCTCGAGCGGCGTTCCACGGTCGCCTCCATCCACACTCGCTGCCTTGGGAGGCGGACCGGTTACGGCTTTGTATTTGCTTTTAAAGCAATGTGATTGGCCCTGCTCGACCTGAAGAGGTGTGTAAATGAAGCGGTACATCCGGCCGTCTGTTCATAACGTTTTTGTCTTGGTTCTGTTCATGTCCACCTCACTTGGCATTGTGCCGACCGCAGAGGCCCAGACGCCGGCGTCCTACGTCCTCGAAGTAGGGAAAATGGGAACCGGCTCGGGAACCATCGCTTCGGATACGGCCGCTATCGACTGCGGGGCAAGATGCTCCGCAATTCAGAGTGCATATACGACCATTAGACTTGAAGCTCGTCCGGATCCGGGCTTCGCCTTCATGGGTTGGAGCGGAGCGTGCCAGGGGACCGAGACATGCAACCTTCGCATGGATTCAAACAAGAAGGTCATCGCGCTTTTTGGCGTGGACGGGTCGAACGAGTCGTGGTTCCGGCAGTATGATGGTGAGGGTATAGGGAACATAATCGCGACCGAAGACGGCGGCTTTCTCGCTGCCGGGTGGAAGCAGTACCGGCTTTGGTTCTTCAAGTTGGATCAGAACGGCTCGCTGGTTTGGCAGCAACTCCACGATTACGTGGAGCCCACCTCCTCACTCGGCCTTCTGGAGGTTTCCGACGGCTACCTGTTGCTTCACCACGCTAGATTTCAGCCGGTACATCTCCGAAAAGTAGACAAGACCGGTCAGCTGGTCTGGAGTCAGTCGTTTCAACTCAACCCGTCACCGGACGCCGTATTTATAGCTAAACGAGCGGGCGACGGTTGCGTCATTGCCGGACAGGCTTACTCCTCCTGGTTGATGGCTGTGAATGCAAGCGGCCAGACTGACTGGATCAAGAGCTACGGTCCCAGGACGCTGCAGGCGCTCAAGGCCACCGGGGACGGAAGTTACGTTGTCGGAGGCACCGGTAACCTTCATTCTTACTCCGATTCGTATCAAGTCTTGAGTCTGACATCCACAGGAGAAGTGAAGTGGGCCAAATCCTATCAGGTTAGTAACTCGGAGCAACACAGTTTCGAGAACCTGACTACGAGCCCGGACGGGAACTTGCTGGTCACAGGGCATGTCGGGACGAAGATCGTGGCGTTGCAGCTGAACTCCGCTGGTCAGCCGATGTGGACCAAAGACTTCGGATCAACAGGTGTGCAATACTGGGATTCGCCGGGCGAAGTTTTAAGCAGTGGCTTGATTGGAGGGGGCTATCTGATCTGCGCAGCCCGCTCGGTTCATCCTTGGGGCAAACAGGGCTGGATCACGCGGATCGACATAGACGGCAACATCTGCTGGCAAGAGCTCCTGGGCGGCGACTATTCCTTGATTACGACAACAAGCCCCACCCCGGATGGCGGCTTTGTGGTTGCCGGGAAGCAGGGTTGGGCGCTCAAAGCCGATGAGGCCGGTCATCTTTCTTCGTGCGCATCCGTGTACGACTCCGAAATTGCCGCCGCCTCCGATGCCCAAGCATCGGTCGCAGATATAGCGATCTCGATCGAGCCGGTCTCCGCAACCGTCTCTCCGTTTCCAGTCAATGTTGAGACCGCTGAGGCGACCGAAACGCTCATTTGTCCGCGGTCGGCACCGAGGCTGTCGGTGGGCGATGTGCGGGTGGTCGAGGACGATACAGGGGCTCCGGCGCACAGTGTGGCTTTCCAGGTGAAGCTCTCGGAAGCCAGTTCTCAAACGGTCGGCGTCTACTGCCAGACGATCGCGCAAACGGCAAGTGAAGGGCTCGATTACTGGGGTAAAACAGGGACTCTCACAATACCCGCCGGGGGAACGCAGGGTCTGTTCTATGTTCAGATCCACACCGACACCCTGGAAGAGCAGGATGAAACGTTGCAGCTGGTCTTGTCCGAAGCGCGAAACGCCACCATCGAAGACGGGACAGGTCTCGGAACCATCATTGATGACGATGCAGTCGGCACGCTGACGGTCAGGAAAGAAGGGACGGGTTCCGGTCTCATCACCGGCAACGGTATATCCTGCGGATCGGACTGCACGGGGACTCTTCGGAAGGGAACAGAAGTCAGCCTGAGCGTAATCCCGGACAGTGACTCAGTGTTTGTCGGCTGGAAGGAATGCCAGGCCCCCTGCCCGATTGTCATGGGATCAAATACGACCGTGACGGCAGAATTCAGGCGTGCGTATCCTCTGACCGTGCAGAGGGCTTCGAATGGTCTCGTGAAATCACACGACGGCGCGATCAATTGTGGTTTGAACGGCCCGAACTGCGTGGCACGCTATGATCCCGGCGCCACTGTGACTCTCACAGTTACCGCCAATGCAGGTTCCAGATTCCTCGGCTGGCTCGGCGCGTGCAGCGGAACCGGGCCTTGCCAGGTAACGATGGATGGAACCAAGGCGGTCGCTCCGCAGATCTCCCCGATCCCATTTGTTCTCCAAGTGACAAAGGCGGGTAGCGGATCGGGTCGGGTGTTCTCGGGCAACGCGATCAATTGCGGGGACGACTGCTCCCAGGAGTCGTCTCCCGGACAGGCTTTCGGCCTTACGGCCCGGGCCGACCCGGGCTCGCTTTTTACCGGATGGAGTGGTGCCTGCGCAGGAACCGGCCCCTGCTCCGTAACTCTGGACTCGGACAAGACCGTGACCGCCACGTTCGAACAACAGGGGTGCACATCTGTTCTGAACGGTCCTGGTGCAGAAGTCAGTGCGGCTGGCGGATCCGGAGCAGTGGGATTGACGGGCTCGAACGATTGTCGGTGGCAGGCCCTCAGCCTCGCATCCTGGATCTCGATTACGGCCGGGCAAAATGGTTCGGGAAGTGGGCAAATCCAGTATGCCGTTTCCCCAAATCCCGGACCCGCTCGTTCCGGCGTCCTGAGCGTCTCCGGACAGCGCTACACGGTTAACCAGGCGGCTGGATGCTCCATTGCCCTTTCCCCAGCAAGTGCAACGGTAACAGCAGCCGGAGGGTCAGGGAATGTTTCCGTCAGCGGGCAGTGCGAGTGGACAGCCTCGAGCGCGGTGACGTGGGTGGCCATAACCCGCGGAATGAACGGATCTGGATCGGGCACCATTGAGTACTCGGTCTTGCCCAACCAGTCGGTCGAAGCTCGAGAAGGGATTCTGCGGATCGCCGGGCAGAGTTTCACCGTCTCTCAGCCAGGCGCTTCCTGCCCAGTTGCGCTCTCCTGGTCGACTCGAACCGTCGCACCGGCTGGAGGAAGCTATGATCTGGATGTCTCCCTGCCCGCCGGGTGCAATTGGACAGCAACCAAACAGGATCAGTGGATCTCGCTCGCGAATCCGAGCGGGAGCGGCAGCCGCAAGCTCACTTTTGCTGTTGCCCAGAATCCCTCGGTCGACACGCGGATCGGCAAGATTCGGTTGAATGACTTTGAGGCTGAGGTTGTCCAGCCGGGAGTGAACACCTGGTTCACCGCCGGCCCGGAGTTGGGAGGGTACTGGGGCCTGACAGGGCATCCGTCCAATCCCGCGATAATCCTGGTGGCCAGTTCTGCCGGCGGCTTCAGAAGTACAGACGGCGGTTTGAGCTGGAAGCGAGTGACGCCCTCCTCTGGCGATCCATACATTGCCAAAATCGTCGTCTCCGCTCCCGACCCAAACTGGCTGTGGGCGACAACCTCCAACGGGTTCATCAGGACCACGGATGGCGGCGCGACGTGGAAAACGGTCGGCTCGACCGCGCCGTCGTATTTGACAGCCCATCCCAGCGAGCGTGAGGTATTGTACTCAGCCGGGATAACCGGAGTGTTGAAGTGCACGGACGGCGAGCAGTTTGTCCTTCTCGCTGGAAGTCCGCGGAGCGTTGCCGGCCTCGCAATAGACCCGGTGAATCCCAATCGACTCCTGGTTTCATCCCGTCAGGGCTTTTTCCGGACTACGGATGGCGGACTCACCTGGCGGGCGGTTCAAAGTGGCCCACCCCTGAATGACAAGGACTATACGGCGGCCTTTGTCTTCGACGGCGGGAACCACGAGATCGTTTACGCACGCACCTCTGACGCATTCTGGCGCAGCGCGGACGGAGGCGAGAACTGGACCCGCCTCCAGACGGGCACGAGTATGGGATGTTCGGGCTTCTTCTCGGCGGACAACCTCCAACCGGGCCACGTGTACGTCGGCGGCTGCGGCTTGGTCAGGAAAAGCACTGACGCCGGTTCGACTTGGACGGACGCCGGATCGCTGCCACTCACGGCCGGTGCTGCCATGTTTCCGGGCGGATCTCCGGAGTCGGGCTGGCTGGCAACGACCAGCGAGGGGGTTGAACGAAGCGCGGACGGGATTACCTGGCAGGCGGTTCGTGGCCTGGTGCCGTCTTCGGTGAGTTTTGTGGCTTTGGATCCGGTGGATTCGCGAGTATATGCCGGGAGCTACCCCCGTGTGTGGATCAGCGAAGACCAGGCCACGAGCTGGCTCGCGCATCCGTCGGCTCCGACCCAAAATGGCGGCTTAGTTTTCGATCCCTCCAACCCCGCCGTGAGGTATTTGCTTGGTTCCGCGGGTGTCCACAAGACGACAGATGGAGGGGCGACGTGGATCTCGTTGAATTTCCCGACAGCAGCGTCGTCACTCGCGATTGATCCGGGAAACCCGCTGCGCCTCTACGTGATTGGGAGCTACGGCAGTCTCTACACGAGCCCCGACGGGGGTTCGACGTGGGAATGGGCCATTTGCGGCGGCTTGATGGTGCCGACCGTCAACTCTATCCTGGTCCGCCCGTCCGAGACTGGCGTGCTCTACGCGGGAACGCGGTACCAAGGCGTGATGAAAAGCAGGGATTTCGGTACCACCTGGGCGGAGACCGGTTGGGTGCCGGACTGGCCCTATGACACCGATTACGTTTCGGTAAGCAAGATGGCAATCCACCCGCTAAGACCCCAATCTCTTTTCATCGCGACCAATCGTGGCCTTTTGGAGAGTGAAGATGACGGCCTGAATTGGGAGTTGCGGTACGGGGGGTACGGGGGAGAGGTGACAGACTTTAGCCTTGATCCGAGCGATCCCGCTCGTCTTTGGGTCGTGCGGAGCTCGGAAGTCTTTTTAAGTCGCGGGCCGGGATCTGACTGGGTGAAGCTGAAAAGGGGTCTGGAGGCTCCGTCTGCGGTTGTCAGGAGCTGTGTAGTGAGCCGTACCGATCCAGGGCAAGTCTATCTGGCGACGTCAAGAGGCGTCTTTACCAGGCAGTCCGGCGTCGAGTGCGGCTCTGCTTTAGCACAAACGACAGCGAACATACCTGCGGCCGGCGGGACCCGGGAGCTGTCCTTTACAGCTTCGTCTGGTTGTACCTGGTTGATCGAGAGTGAAGTCGGCTGGATCACGCTCGGGTCCCCTGCCAGTGGAACGGGCAATGGGATCTTGACCTACACCGTCCAGGCAAACAACGGCGCGGAGCGGCGAGGCAGTATCAGGGTCGCAGGGCAGGATTTCACCGTGATCCAACAGTCCTCGTGCAATTTCACTCTGAAGGAGACGGGCAAACAGTTTCCGGCCTCTGGAGGGATCGGGCAGGTAAAACCCGGATGCGTGGGAAGTCTATGTTCCTGGACCGCCGAAACCGACTCGCCTTGGATTTACCTCGAGATGAACGGAAGGACCGGTTGTGCCTTTGGCATCGAGTTCGTGGTCTTCAGCAACTCGGGCCCTCCGCGTGCCGGCCACATAAGAATCGGCGGCCTCACTTATACGGTCGAACAGAGCTCCGGCCTGCCTCAGCCAACACAGGACTGGGGTGCCTGGCCGTCGACCGAAGCTTGGAGCGACGTGCTAGCCGGAGATTTTAACGGCGACGGCCGAGATGACATTGCGGGACGGAACATGTCCGAGGCGCAACTTTGGGTCGCGCTGTCCACCGGGAGCGGGTTTGAGAACCAAGTCTGGGGTTCCTGGCTAAGAGGAGAGACCTGGGTGGATCTGAGCGTGGGGGACTTCAACGATGACGGTCGCGATGATATAGCCGGCCGCATCGCGACGACCGGCGAGTGGCGAGTCGCCATTTCGATAGGTACCCGGTTTGAGATGAAAAACTGGGGACAGTGGGACCCGGCCGTCAATTGGGTTGATGTGCGTGTCGGCGATTTCAACCACGACGGTTTCAAGGACGTCGTGGGCCGGTCCTTTTCGGACGGCAAAATCTGGGTCGGCTACTCGGACGGAACGCGTTTCCTCAACCAGCAGTGCGACAGTTGGACGCCAGGGGTGGAATGGGTGGACGTCGGCGTTCTGCATCGGGCGGCGGGTCAACCCGACATGTTGTTCGGGCGCTCCTTGCAGGCAAACCAACGTGCCTTTCTTGACTTCGGGAAGTGCTCATCGGAAGTGCATGAGGACTGGCCCCCAGCCGTCACCTGGGTCGACGTCCTCTTCGGTGATTTTGACGGCGACGGTGAGACTGAGATAAGCAGGCGGGGGCTCGAGAACGGGGAGTGGTGGCTGGACGTCTACGGGCCAATCGAGGCCGTCGGTCGGTGGCCAACAGGAGTCACGTGGAAGGCCCTGAAGGTAGGCGACTTCAACGGCGACAGCAAGGTGGACATCGTCGGCCGCGCCGCCGACACAGGTGAGGTCTGGGTCGCTCTCGCCGACGTACCACCCGGCAACTTCGGCGCAAGGTTCGCTAACCAGCATTGGGACACCTGGCCGACGACTGTGTCCTGGACCGACGAGGTGGTCGGCGACTTCGACGGCGACGGGGCGAGCGATCTCGCCGGGCGTGTCGCCGAGACCGGGCACTGGTATGTCCGCCTGGGCACATCGGGAGGCGGTTTGCTGATCTCGGCCGTCTCCCCGACCCGCCGGTTTCCCGTCTCCCGCCGCGCCCCGCGCAGAACGTTGCGGTGAGTTGTGGCTGTGTCCGGTGGGCGAGGGACTTTTATTGTGGCTCCGCGCTCCTTCGAAAATACGGTGGGCAAGTTGCGTGTGAGGTGTCCTTGAAATTCCCACCGGCGGGCGCCAAGACGGGGGAGCGACCAAAGTCCTCCCGTGTCGAACCAGCTCTGGAAATTGTCCTCGGGGCCTCGCGCGGAATCGCGGCGGTCGGCTGTCCGGCCCAGCTCCACAGGAGATTCAGGTAGGTGTTCTCACCGTGGTCGTGTGCATAGACAATCTCGATCGGGTACTTCTTACCCTTGATAAGAGGGATAGTCCCCGCCTTCTGAGCTTCGCCGTCTTCCCAGGCGAGGACCGTTTTCCCATCGATGAGCATCCATTCTGATGCCGATCGAATTGCTCGTTTCGCTGTCCGGCGCGAAGAAGCCCAGCAGAGCAGCGAGGAGGAGCAGAAAAAGGAAATTCTGAATGTCATGCCAGGCAACTCCCGTTTAACCACGAAACACACGAAACACACGAAAAAGGCCTCAGAATTTCTTTCGTGTGCTTCGTGTGTTTCGTGGTTAAAACTCAGCTCATCGCAACAGGTCGCCTGATCTGTGTCTCGGTGGTTAAACTGCCTTAGGCTGGCAGCCGACTACACCCCGCCGCCACGGGTAACTCCCCGGTTTGACGGTGATGAGTGGACCGCCTGAGACCGGACGCAATTGCACTACTCCCGGTGCTGCCTCGCCCACAACATCCAGGGATATCCAGCCCATCTGCCGTACGACCGCTGACGCGGTTGCGCCCCCTTCCAGCCAGAGCTGATCCACCGGCCGCCGGGTCAGGACCGAAGCGGCCACTTCGGCCAGGCGCGCGGCGAGCCGCGGAGATTGAGACCGGTCCAGTAACCGCGCGCCGCCAATTGAGACGACCGCCACGCCAGTCGCATCCAGAGTGGCGACGACGTCGGCTGCCCATCCACTCACATCTTCTTGTGAACCCTCAAACACGGCCTCCGGCATTGCCAGCAGGCGGACAACGCCCTCTTCCCGAACAGAACGCCAGTCGACCACTCGAGAGGTGGTTCCGGATACCACCAGCGTTGTTTGGCCCGCTTCTGGACAGGGAGGCCGGCCGGCCCGCGTTCCACGGCTCTTGAGCCAGGCCGCGAAGAAGGGTGCTCCACCAACCGGAACGGTTTTCGCGTCGACTCGATCGGCCCAAGCTTCGAGCTCCTCGAACGTCTCCCCCTCTCCGATCACGATCCCCGTATCGGGCAAGGCATCGGAGAGCCGACAAAGCCGGACCACCCCTTCGCCGGCGCCCAGCATCGTCAAGACATCCGAGGTCGTGATCGGGTACTCGGGATCGTCACGAAAAGGCGTGTGGCTGATCGGAACGTCGTGTACCCGGTACACTCCGTTTCTAATACCCCGGCCGAGGTCAGGGTTAAAAGGGACGACCAGAGCGCGCGAGTAGCGCTTGGACTCCAGGAATGGCCGGATCTCCGCGACCACGTGCCCCCGCAGAACCGAGTCGATCTTCTTGAAGACAATCCGGCCCCGATCGAGAGCGGACTCTACCAGGCCGACCGCCTCCCCTTCGGACTTTGATCGCGAGTCGATGTCGAGCACTGCCAGCTCGCGGTGGGGCGCCGGCACCTGACTATCGAGTTGAACAGCCGCCTGAAGCCCGTACCGGAAGCCGACGCCGGCTACTTCCGCAGCGCCTGAGAAATCATCCGCCAGCACTCTCATTGTGGCCGGACTCTCCAGAGTCCGGCAGCCCGGCCGCTTTTGGGCCGGGCTCTCGCGAGCCCGGCGCCGGACTCTGGAGAGTCCGGCCACAATAAAAGCCCCGTTCACCGCCCACCCTCCGCCAGTCGCACTGCCCAGAACACGGCCTGAATCAGGCTCTTCGGGTCGGCCTTTCCCGTCCAGGCAATGTCGAAGGCGGTGCCGTGGTCGACCGACGTCCGAATGACGTTACTGCCGAGCGTGATATTCACGCCCTTATCGAAGGCCAGCATTTTAAACGGGATATGACCCTGGTCATGGTACATGCAGATCACCGCGTCGTAACGCTCCCGACAGACGGGGACAAATATGGCGTCGGGCGGAAACGGGCCTCGGACATCGATCCCACCAGCTTTCGCCTGCTCGATTCCGGGTGTTATCAGCTCCTCCTCCTCCCGCCGGCCGAACAGCCCGTGCTCCCCTGCATGCGGATTCAACCCGCAGACCGCCAGCCGGGGAGGCCGCCCCAGCATCTGTCGCAACGCCTCAGCAGTCAAACGGACAACTTCTGCGACCCGCTCCGGACTAAGATGCTCGCCGACCTCCATAAGTCCGATGTGGGTCGTCACCATGCTAACCGTGATCTCGTCCGACGTCAGCATCATACAGACGCCGCCCGAATGACTCAGCGCCTGAAAGATTTCGGTATGCCCCGGGTAGTTGATGCCTCCCGCCTTCAGTGCCTCCTTGTTAATCGGCGCTGTCACCACTGCGGCAATCTTCCCGGATAGCGCCGAGCGAATTGCGGCTTCGATGTACCCATACGCCGCCCGGCCACACGCCGGCTGCACACGGCCTTTTTCTACGGTCGCCGCGTCCAGCATCGAACAGTCCACGACACCCGGCCCGCCGTCCGGCACAGGCCCGGCCTCCCACTGCTTCAGGGCGACGACGCGCTCGGCCACCGGCCATCCGAGGACTCGCGCGACCCGCTCCAAAACTCCCGCATCACCGAAGACGACAGGAGTGCAAACATCCAGGATCTGCGGATCTTTCAGGACGCGAAGGCAGAGCTCCGGACCGATCCCAGCCGGGTCTCCCATCGTCAGACCTATCAAAAGACTTTTACTCATACGCCTCCGTGTAGATCGACTCCGCGTCGGCGAGGCTCAGTTCCCGCGGGTTGTTCTTCAGGAGCCTCGTCACTTTCATCGCGGCAGCCGCCATGCGCTCGATCGCGTCCCGCGGGATGCCTGCCTCGCAAAGTCTCACCGGGAGCCCGCAACGGCGCGCCAATCGGCCGTGGCAAGGTCGTTCGCACACTCGCGAATCACGCCACAGCCGAACTCGAGCTTCCAGGGAAAATAAAAGTGAATGGGCTGCATCTTCAGTTCGATCCTGATTATTGATTACCTGACTATTGATTTGCTACTACTGACCACTGACTATTGGCCACCGGCTACTATTGACTACTGATCCCTCGAACCTCTCGCTCAATTCCTGGCACACGTCCAGGACATACGGGATACGGTCATCGGGGACAACGTAGTGATAGTCGGCAACGAGGGCGAACAGCCGTTCGTAGTCGTCGGGTGACTCGAAGACCGCTCGGGAGTCTCGTATGTCGTGTGGAGAAACTTGTGCCCATCTTCTTCGCAGATCGACTCGCGCTTTCGAATTGACTGGGTCGCGCTGCTGCGCCTTAACCACGAAACACACGAAACACACGAAAAGGATCAGACGCCAGCTTACGGGTTTTTCTTTTCGTGTGTTTCGTGTGTTTCGTGGTTAAGGCCCGAGAAACGATCGACCAGTCAGCCAAGGACGAGGCAGTCCATTCGGCTAAATCTCGCCGGGCCAATGGCTTGACCACTGGCCCGGCAGATGCTACAAGTGACGACTCAAAGGGGGGTATGCACACGCGAGTCACTTCATGCGGACCCGTGGTGATTGCAGTCCGACGCCTTCTGGTACTTTTCCTAGCCTTGCTCGGCTCCGAGCGGGTTCTTGAGGGTGACCTCCAGGCATTGGCGGTTGACGAGTTCGACAAGGTGACCGGCCAGTGGCGCCAGAAACTGTACGAGGGGAAGCAAGGAGTGCAAAGCAGCGTCTACGATCTGCAAGCGTTCTAGGATGTTCTTCTTCGGGGTAAGCGCTCTCTCAAAAAGCCGCAGGAGAAGCGGTCTTGAGAGCGCCGCGCTTACTGACAAGAAAAGGGGGGGAAGATGTCCAGATTGCGTAAGAGGCATTCCGTTCGATTCTCGCCACAATCAGCTTTTTCTCGGCCGTTGGCGAACGTGTTCGCTTTCCTGTGGCTGGCACTTGCCGCTTGGCCACTCGGGATTGAAACAGGTTTCGGACAGGTCCCTGCCGAGACGAGTCTTGAGGGCGAGGTCCAGGTCTTGGCGGTCGACGAGCGGGACGATGCCGGCCATTGGCGTCATCGTCTGGAGTACTTCTTACAGACCGAAACGAAGCGCGTGCGCCTTGAGATGATGGAGACGCCGGGCCAGTTGCCACGCCCGAACGCGCGGATCAGGGTTTCGGGAGTCCGCGTGGGAAACGACCTGCGTGTGAGCCAGATGTCAATTCTCGACTCGCTTCCGCGCTCTTTTTACCCTGCGGCGCAGGCGAACGTTACGACCGGGTCTCAACCGACGCTCGTCGCCCTGCTGAACTTCCGTGATCTGACTGTTCAACCGTTCACGACCGGTGAGATTCAAAACCGGGTCGTCCTGAATCCCGACTCTACAGACCGGTTCTTGAGGGAAAACTCCTACGGGAAGCTCTGGCTGGATGTCGATGTCCTCGACTGGAAGACGATGGGAATCAGTTATACCGAGATTGGGGGCGGCTGTTCCGTCAACAGCGACAAGCTCCTGGAGGAAGCTCTAAAGATTCTGGGTCCATCGGTCAATCTGCACGACTATTCACGACTGATTCTCGTCTTTCCCCACCTCCCGCTCGGAGGACTGTGTGGACTAGGTAGCGTGGGAACTTGGACTATTCAGACCCCGCTGGAGGGCGAATGGACCGCATCGGTCGCCTGGATTGACGGCGACTGCGCAGTGAGCTCAACCGTCGCGCATGAGTTTGGTCACAATCTCGGTTTCGGGCATGCCTCCTCGCTCGCGGGTTTGGGTGAGAACATCCTTGACCCAAGTCACCCGTTCGGCGCGTGGAACGAATACGGAGATGGCGCAGACACGATGGGGACGTCGTCCTCCTTCCTGCACTTCTCGTCTGTCCGGAAGGCGCAGGCTCGATGGCTGTCCGAAACGAATGTCATGAATGTGACGAGCTCCGGAGACTATGTGCTGGAGCAGCTGGAACAACCTTCGGGTGGGGTAAAGGCACTCACCATCCCTGTGGGGGTGAATGGCTCCGGAAACCCGGTTGGATATTGGATCGATTACCGAAAACCGGCCGGGGCCTTCGCAACCAGCGACGCGGTGCAGATACGCCTGTTCTCGGATTCTTTTTTTGATTGTACCGACAATTCGCCGCATTCGGTCCGTTTTACGAGTCTCGAACTACCCGGTGCTATCAAGGGAAGGGTGACGAACTCCGAGGGCTCCGGAATCCCGGGCGTGTCAGTCCGGTGTTATGACTCGGCCTGGAACCCCTTGGGTTTGACATCGACTGACATAACCGGTGACTATCTGCTGGCTGGAATTCGGCCGGGGACCGCCTATGTGGGAACCAGCAACACCTTAGGCTACGTCGATGAGTTCTACCAGGATGCCAGAGACCTGAGTACGGCAACGCCGGCGACAGTGACGTCCGGGACGGTGACATCAAGCATCGACTTCAAGCTCAACCTCGGGGCCTCTGTTTCGGGACGAATCACTCGCGACGCGGATGGCACGGGTATCTCCGATGTGGTCGTCAACGTCTACGACTCGGCCGGTTACTGGGTCGCCGCCTCCGGTTCGAACCGGGCGGGCTGGTACTCAGTAGCAAATGTGCCAGAGGGAAACGTGTATCTGCGGGTCACTAACAATCAAGGATACATCGACGAATACTACGACAACGCCTTATCGCTTAACTCGGCGACGCCCGTCGGCGTGACTGCGGGGATGGATACCACCGTCAACTTCCAGCTGACCATCGGAGGATCGGTTTCGGGGAGAGTCGTAAGGGACTCCGACGGTCAGGGAGTCCCGAATATCGAGGTGTCGGCCGCCAATTCTCAGTTCTATGAGAGCGCAACCACGGATGTGACCGGGCAATACACCGTGCGCGGCCTGCCGGGCGGTTTATACTACGTCGGCACCTTCCACGACGGGGACCTGGTCGACGAGTATTTTGACAACTCCCCAGCAAGCGCTACCGCGACGCTTGTCACCGTGGCCCTGGGGGCTCAGACCAGCAACATCAATTTCAGCCTGGGCCTGGGTGGAACGGTTTCCGGTAGAGTCATACGAGACTCGGACGGCCAGGGGATTGCAGGCATCTACGTTGACATCTATGATTCGAGCTGGCGCTACTTAACCTCTCCGAACGGATTCCTTGGGATACTACACGGTCAGGGGGGTCTTGCCCGGCACTGGTTTTGCCGGGATTCACAGTCAGCTCGGTTACAAGGCTGAATACTACGACAACGCGGCTGATCACGCTCAGGCCAAATCCCTGCTCGTCGTCGCCGGCCAGGAGACGGCGGGCGTCAATTTCGGACTTTCTCAACTATCAAGCGGGGCTTTCGTTGGTGCCCGGGTCGTCGGAGCTCCCTGGCTCGCCGGCCCGGGTGCATTTCGGCGACGAATCGAGGACCATGCCGCTGGATGGCCGGATCACGGGGCGGTGACAAGTGAATCCCCAGTCTCGGCCGGCGCGCAGGACTTGCTTGACGGCGGATTTGCCGATATTGCCGGCGGTCACGACTTTATCGACCCATATCGGGGCATCAAAATCGAACTGATCGAAAAGACTGGAAGTGGGCCTGGGGCGGCGGTATTACTGCGGGTCAGCCTATCCGGGCTGCAGACCGACTGCGGCGCGATCCTACCGTTCGGACAGGTCCCCTTGGGAAGCAGAGCCGACCGAACGATCACCTTCCGCAACGCTTCGGCGACGAGCATATCGCTCGGTCAGAGCTCGTTAGGTGGTCGGAATGGGTCGGCATTTGCGATCACTCAGGACGGCTGCTCGGGACAGGTGCTCGCTGCGTCTCACACGTGCAGTATAGGATTGTCTTTTGCTCCTCAGGCTCTTTCCAGCACCTCGGGCGCAGGGGAGCTCGCGGTGCTTCGCATTCCATCCAGTAATCCGTTGCGTTCGAAAACAGCAGTGAGCCTTTACGGAATGGCCGAAGCCGTCGACTTTTCGATTACCAAGTCCCGAGTCGGGGAATTCCGGGCTGGAGAGCCGGCGACTTACCGGCTACGGGTGGGCAATCAAGGGACAGTGACCAGCAGCGGAACCATAACCGTCGTCGATCAGCTTCCGCCGGGTATCACCTTCGTCTCGGCCACGTCTTCAACCTTCACCTGCAGCAACCAGGGACAGACGGTGACTTGCACGTGGAATGTGCGGCTATGCCCCCGCTGTTTTTACGACATCGACCTGAACGTCAGCGTCCAGCCGGGCCTCGTAGGTTCTGTGGTAAATACGGCGACAGTGAGCGGCCCGGACGATGCTAACCCGTCGAACAACTCCGCCGAGGATCGAGCGGAATTGAAACCGGGCAGGCAACCGCGACCCCCGAGGCGGGCGCGATCCTTCTGAATAACGACCGGTTTCAGGTCGAAGTGGACTGGGCCACGCCAACCGGAAGCGGGAAGGCAACAGGAGTCAAGAGAACCGAGCCGGCCGCAACCAGGCAGTTCGTGCAGAGAGGATTTAACGGGATTTACGCCAAAGCGCGGACCGGAAGGCCTCACGGCACCAGCACGCGCTCGCCCATCTTCACCACGCGGTAGCGCTCCTGCAGTTCTTTCGGTAACCGCGCCTTGACCTCAAAAGAGTAACCATTCGTCCAGTACCGGTTCTGCTCATTGACCGGGTACGTGTCGCGATGCTGGGGCAGGATCAGGTCCGGCCTCAAGCTTCGGATAGCGGTCACGGAACCATCAATCCACCAGTTGTGTTCGGTTGGGGAGAAGATCAGGACATCAACGTTTCCAAGCAGCAGGTGGTCTTCCAGGAGCACCGAGTCGCCGGGCTGCAGCACCGTCTTGCCATCCAGATGGAGCAGGTACCCGCAATCCTCCAGGTTGGCCTCGTGGTAGACCATCCCTTGAGTGTGTCCGTGAAGCGCACGCAAGACGTCGATCTTAATACCTCGGACCTCGACGGACTCACCCGGCCGCGCGATGAAGGTTCGCTCCGCCGGTATCCCGAACTTCTTCGCTTCATCCAGGCAACTCGCCGGCACCAGGAACACGCAGCGGGATTTTCCGACCAGTATCCGGGAAGTCGGGCCGTTAAAGTGATCACCATGTCCGTGGGTCACGATCGCCACGTCGAGTAGCGGGGCGATCTCGTCGGCGGAGACCGGGGGCGGATTGCTCATCCGCTCGGGGTCCGCAAGGACCAGATCGGTCCCGATCAGCGCGCTCTGGGCCTTGATCAGCCAGCCGTTATGCCCGGTCCACCAGAGCGCCACGCCCTGTTTGTGGTCACGGATCTGCGCGAGCACCGGCTCCTCGGCCTGAAGCGCTTCTGCCGAAAACAGAGACGCAACAACGAGCAACCCGGCGAGCGCGCCGACAAGGTGTGACGTCGTCCTGAAACAAGTCCTCAACATGCGGGTCATTCTACTTTTTTTGCACAGGCTTTACAGGATTTACAGGATGGAAGCAGGCGTCACTTAATGTTTTGTCGGACAGACGCTTCAAGGTGGTCGATCCGGTTCACTAAGCCGGCTGCAACGAATCAGCGGCGGTTGAGTGGCGCGTTGTTTGCGCTGTATCGAAACCCCGCGGCCCTGAAGGACCTAGTCGTACCTCTTCGATGGTCCTTCGGGGCCGCGGGGTTTCGATACAGCGCAAACAACGCGCCACTCAACCGCCGCTGATTCGTGCAGCCGCCTTAGTTTCGAAGCGCTTTCGGAGCGCGCGTTTGCGTCAAAACGCAACCCG
>Ga0105092_10000878_pt1 | contig 15920 bp, 12 predicted proteins | sample PPLLak2March2015_FD_87021 | JGI IMG/M metagenome (GOLD analysis project Ga0105092, IMG submission 87021) | Freshwater sediment microbial communities from Prairie Pothole Lake near Jamestown, North Dakota, USA - PPLs Lake P7 Core (1) Depth... | ecosystem: Environmental > Aquatic > Freshwater >... | reverse complement strand
AATAGCCTGGGGCGGAGCGTTTTTTGCGTAGCCCCAGGTCTTAGACGGGTCGTAGAGCAGAGCCCTGAAAGGGCGTAAGATGCCTGCACACAGGAGCGAGAGGACCATGTCACAGTCATTGTCTCTCCCGCCCTTTCAGGGCTTGAAGCTCGTCGCTTACTTAGCCCGGGGCTACGCAAAAAGCGCTCCGCCCCGGGCTATTATGTCTCGGCCTTTCAGGCCGAAGGCGATCGCAGCCGGCTGAAAATGTAAAAACTCCAGCGGCGGATTCTGAACAGCGAATCCGCCATACGGCCGCTCGGCATGCGTAACCCACTCAGTCGTAGGGCGGATTCGCTGTTCAGAATCCGCCGCTTTACGGCCCGGTTGGCGGGCTCGCCGGGCGGTCGTCAGCTTACTGCGCAGACTCTCCGCACCACCGCGGCGTTTTCGCTCACCTCGTCCTTGAACCGGGGGTACATGCCGACGATGACCGCGTCCTGCGGTTTGATGTTCTCGAACGCAAAGTGAAACGCCTTCTCGAGACCCTGGGCGGAATCGGCCAGGCGGCCGGCGGCCAGAATCTTGTACGCGAGGCAGGTCTTGCGCGTCTGCTTGATGACCCGGCACATCCGGGCTGGATCGCCTTCGAGGAAAACGTAGCCGAGCGGAAGCTCACCAAGCATCTTGCGAATCTCCTCGGGCGAGCGGCTGAACTGGTAAAAGCAGGTCATGTAGAAATCGACGTCCCAGTTGCGCTCTTCCACGTGCTCGATCACCGCGGGAAGATGAGTTGAAAGCCCAACCAGGACCCCGCTATCACGAATTGCCTTCAGGTAGTCGCGCACCCGGTCCATTTTCCCCGCTTTGAACGCTTCGTCGGTCGCTCCACCGTGGTGCACGATCGCCATCGGTTTGAGTCCGGCCACCGAGGGGATTAAGCCGGGGTTGTCCCGCATCGCCCCTCCGGTGAGGACGAACCATTGGATTGGTTGCTCCGACTCGGCCTGGTGAATCTTCAGCGCTTCCAGACTGGAGGGATAGTAACTGAACTGCCAGGTGTTGATGCCGTTCTGCCTTGCTTGACGCACGACCTCGGCGACTCTTGTCGGCGTGCACCATTCCTTCATGTGCGCGGACAGCGAGGGAATCGCGTAACAGAAACCATTAAAGGGATTTGAGCCCAGGACCAGTCGCGTCACGCGGTGCGGTCCAAGCGGAACGGTGGGAAGCGACGGTGCAACCGCGCTTTGCGAAGCAGCAGCCGGGATTTCCGGGCGATCGAGCGCAAGAGCTCCGCCAATCCCTACGGCAGCCTTTAACAGTGTCCGACGCGATGCGCGACCGTTTGCCATGTTAACCTCCAGCGTTTACCCTGCGGAGAACACATATCACAATTTGATGGTTTTTGCTCGACAGACCCCAAGGACTGACGACTGACAACTGACGACTGACAAAACCTGAGAAATGGCAAAAATGCGCGCCAAGAGGCGTGTGTGGTCATTGTCAGTAGTCAGTCGTCAGTTGTCAGTCGTGGGGTCCGCCAGCGGCCGCCCTTCCAGCCGGCCTTCATTGCTAAATTTTTAACAATTTTTTCTGCTAATTTCCACGCATTTCGTTTATAATATTCTCGTTCGGACAAGCACTGTTCGCAGTTCACGATTCGACTCCTTCAGTTGCGGGGGACTTTTATGCGAGTTCGAAGCAGCAGGTCGAGCGCCTTCCTTACACTTCACTTGATTCTTACCGCGCTGATTCCGGCTCTCTTCCTGACCGGAACGGTAACCGCCAATCCGCAGTCACATGGCAGCACCAGGGCAGCCGGGGCGCGTGGGAGCCTCTATTTCCCCCTGCGTCACGGGTACAAGTGGACCTACGTGGTCAAGTCGCCCATCTCCCAGACAACGACGACCTGGCAGGTGGAGGTGCTGAGCCCACCGCCCTCCGCGACCCCGGTGAGTGGGTACTATCCGCTCCGCGGTTATTTCCGAATGGATGAAACCCGGGCGGTTCGGGCCACGCCTTTTGGGACGGTCGTCGAACAGGGACCGGAGGGCGAGCGCAAACTCTGGTACGAGCTGGACGCCCAGGTTGGAGAAAGTTGGACAATGCACGTGGCGCCTCCTCTTCCGTCGTGTGAGGACGGTGCCGTTTTGACGATGACCGCCAGAGACGAGCGGGTATCCGTCCCGGCCGGGGATTTCAGCCGGGTCTTGCGAGTAGACCGGCTCGCCTCCCAATGTGCGGATGCCGGCATAGTCAGCGAGTGGTTCGCACCGGGAGTCGGCCTGATCCGTCGGGAGGAGCAGACTATAGCCGGCCCGGTGATCAGTGAGCTGGTGTCAGCAGAGCTCGGAAACGACGTATGGCCGGCCTCTACTTACACGACCGCACTGCATCTGTCGAGGGCCCAATTCTTCAACGACCTGATGCCGCCCGTCGATCCGGATACCTTAGCGCACGTACGCGGCACTTTCGTCATGGCGAACCGCGCCGCCGAAGTGCCCACCGAATTCGTGTTCTCGGGATGCAAGAGCCTGACCCTGGAAATTCAAAATGCAGAGGGTACGATCGTCCGCAAAATCGAAGTCGACGACGGGGGATGCTGCGAGTGCGATTCGCTGGTCACGGTTGACCTGAGCAAGGAGCCACTGCGCCTGGCGTTCGATTTTGTGCTTGTCGACACGGAGGGGAAGCCGCTTCCGGACGGTTTCTACAGCCTGACGGCGGTCTTGAACAGCCAAGATCCGCCGGCTTTGCGTCCAGCCGCCCGGGCGCGAATCGAGGTCGCCTCGGCGCATTGAATACGTTTTGACAGATCGCACGAGACACCAGCGGGGGATGCCTCCCTCTCCCCGCGTCTCGTGCGTCGATCCAGGGGACATGGCGCTCGATTCCCAAGCTGGTTATTGACACTAGCAATGGGCCCCGGGAATCAAGCGGTGTCCCCTGGATCCTCCGAAAAGCCACTGCGCACTGCGCAGAGTAATCCGCAGCGCGCAGTGAGGAGTGCGCACTGCGCAGTTGTCTCCTTGTCTCCCTGTCTCCCCCTCTCCCTGTCTCCCTGTCTGTCGTTGAAAAAGTGGCTACTTTTCGGGGTTCGTGCTACAACTATCGCCGATGGAGGCTTCTTTCAGATGAACATCGAATCGGACAAAAGAGGAAACGCAGTCTGGGTTCGAATCAGCGGACGTATGGACGCTGTCAGTGCGCCCCGATTCGATGAGGCTTTTGGGCAGTGGATCGAGGAGGGCGCGAAGAACCTGGTGGTCGATCTCGGAGAGATGGATTACATCAGCAGCGCCGGCCTGCGAAGCATTCTGTCCGCCGGCAAAGGTGTCAAAGCCCGAGGCGGGAGCCTCGCCCTGTGCAATCTGAAGGGGATGGTGAAGGAAATCTTCGAAATTTCCGGTTTTGTCTCGATATTTCCGGTTTATTCGACCGCCGAAGAGGCCCTGGCGCAGATCTGATCAGGGCAATACTATGCGACTGCCGGCCGTGATGGAATCGGTGGAGCCTTTTCAGGACATGGTCCGGCGCGCAGGGGTCGCCTGCGGCTTCCAGGACCACCTCCTTTTGCGCGTGGAGCTGGCGACCGAAGAGTTGCTCGTCAACGTCATCAACTACGCGTACCCATCAGAATCGACTGGCTGGATCGACTTGGATTGCGAGGCGACTGCTTCCGGCGACCTCGTCATGACGATCCGCGACGGAGGAGGCCCGTTTAACCCGTTGGACCTCGGCACTCCAGACACCGACGCGGCGTTGAACCAGCGAGAGGTCGGCGGGCTGGGTGTCCTCCTGGTGAGAAAAATGGCGGACGACTTCCGGTACGAGCGCTGCGGCGAAACGAACGTCGTCACTCTCCGGTTCAAGGGTGAATCATGAAGCTGAATTTGAAAAGGAAGATACTCGGCCTGGTCTTCCTTGCCGCCACGTTGCCCGTCCTGGTGATGTTGAGCCTCACGACCCAGTTCGAGCGAAGCGTCGCAAGCACGGCCGAGCAGGAACTGGACACGATCGCCAGCCAAAGCGTCATCCAGACGGCGAAGGACATGTACGCACTGTGCGATACCTCCAATCAGCTCATTCGACGCAAGGCCTCGGACGAGCTGAGCCTGGCTCGAAAGCTTCTCAACGAAGCCGGCGGACTTGAACTTTCCAGGGAGTCGGCCGAATGGGAGGCAACCAACCAGCGAACCGGCGAGGTGAAGAAGGTCCGGGTCCCGAAGCTTCTTCTCGGCGGCCAGTGGTTCGGCCAGCGCGCCAGCCTTCAGGCAAAGATGCCCGTCGTGGATGAGTTGAAGTCCACTCTTGGGATTTGGTGCTCGATTCTGCAGGCGGCCGACGCGGACGGCAGTCTGCTGCGCGTCGTGACAAGCGTTGAGACGCTGGATGGCCGACGCGCTCTCGGCACATTCATTCCCGCTACCGATGCCGACGGGAAGCCGAATCCCCTGGTCCAGGCGACCAACCAGGGGCAGCCATTTTATGGAATGACGAGTGTTGCCGGCCGTCCCGGAATCATCGCCAGCGAGCCAATCATTGACCGGCAGGGGCGGGTGATTGCAGTCCTCGGCGTCATGGAGCGGCCCGAAACCCTCCAGACCCTGTACAAGAGCATTAGTGCGACCCAGGTTGGCAGGACAGGGTATGTTTGCGTGCTCGGAGGCAAAGGAGACCTTCGCGGACGATACATTATCGCGCCGGCCAACCGGAAGGAGGGGGACAACATCTGGGAAACGCGCGATTCCCAGGGCAAGTTCTTCATCCAGGATCAGATTGGCCGGGCGATTCGACAACCGGCCGGGGAACCGACCCTTGAACGCTACCAGTGGCAGAACCCGGGAGAATCCGCGCCTCGGACGAAAATCGCCTCGCTGGTGTATTTTGCGCCGTGGGACTGGGCCATCAACGTCGGTACATACCAGGATGATTTCTACGCGACCAAGGCGCGAATCAACGACTCGATCCGCTCGTTGCTCCTCAAGCTGCTGGTGGTCGGTGCGGTCGTGCTTGCAGGAGCGTTGGCTCTCGGAGTGTTCCTCGCGGGGAAGGCCACAAAGCCCCTGGGAGTCACCATTGAAGTGGCCAACCAGATCGCATCGGGTGATCTGAGCCGGGCCAGGACCCGGCTGAAATCGGCCAGTGAGCTCGTTCCTCGACGGCGATTCATCGGCATGATCGATAACACTGACGAAACGTCTCAGCTGCTGGGTGCCTTCGAAGGAATGACCGGGAGCCTGGACTCGCTGATTGGCCAGGTCCAGCGTTCTGGAATTCAGGTCACCACTTCGGCAACGGAGATATCCGCTTCAGCGCGCCAGCTCGAGGCTTCCGTTGCCGAGCAGGCGGCGTCCACGCGGGAAGTCACCGCAACCAGCCATGAGATCTCCAAGACTTCGGATGATCTGGTCCGGCTCATCGGGGGCGTTGGCGAGCAACTGGCCAACACGGCAGGGCTGGCGGAAACAGGTCGCACCGACCTTGGCAGAATGGAATCGGCGATGCGCCTGCTGATGAAGGCGACCGGGTCTATCACCACGAAGCTCGCGACGATCAATGAACGCGCCAACCGAATTTCGAGTGTGGTTACGACCATCAACAAGGTCTCCGACCAGACGAATCTGCTTTCACTGAACGCGGCGATCGAGGCGGAGAAAGCCGGGGAGTACGGCAAGGGATTCGCTGTCGTTGCGAGGGAAATCAGCCGTCTGGCCGACCAAACGGCTTCGGCGACCCAGGACATCGAGTACGTCGTCCGTGAAATGCAATCCTCGGTTGCGGCCGGTGTCATGGAGATGGACAAGTTCGCTGAGCAGGTCAGGACAGGCGTCGGCGAGGTAGCGGGCATCGGGGACGAACTGACCAAGATAATCGACCAGGTGCGAAATCTCGGCCCCGAGTTCGAAACGGTACAGCAGTGCATGCAGGTGCAGTCTCAAGGCGCTGTCCAGATCAGCGAGGCGATGACCCAGCTGTCCCAGGCAGTTGACCAGACCCGGGAATCGTTGCAGGAGTTCAAGCTGGCGACCGGACAACTCAATGACGCCGTCCACGGCCTGCAAGGCGAAGTCACCAGGTTCAAAATCAGTGCGGCTTAGGTTGTTCTGACAGGCCGATCCGATGGTTTACCCAGAGGCTCGAAGGAAATGAGTGGCAAGCGGACCGAGGCAATTGACCCGAGAGGATACTTCGAACGACTTCCCATCGCCTATAAGCTCTTTCTCAGCAGCATCGCCTTCGCCCTGCCGTTCACCGTACTCCTCTATTACGTGATCGCCGGTTTCAACAAAGACATCCAATTCTCGGAGAGCGAAATCTCCGGGGCTCGCCTGGTCATGCCCATGGAGACGACGGTCCTGGCCCTGATGACCTACGAGCGGGTGATGCTCGAAACGACCTCCGCTCCCGGCTCCAACGCAAAACTGCAGCAAGCCAGCCAGGACGTGGATCGTTCCGTGATGCGAGTGGGCCAGGAGATCCAGAAGCTGCCTTCGGAGTTTGATGATCTAAAAGCGGCCAGCACGCAGCTGGTTACAGAATTTCGGAAGGTGTGGGACGAACGCAAAGCTGCCGACGAAAAGAAAAAGGTCGTGTCTGCTTCGTTGCTTCCTGAAGCGTTGTCCCTGATTAAAAAGACAGGGGACAACGCGAAGCTGGTCCTCGATCCCGACCTCGATTCCTACTACATGATGGAGGTGACGATACTGCGGCTCCCCCGGCTCCAGCAGATACTCGCCGAAGTCACGCTTGCCTGCAGACTGGCTCAAACTTACGGCGGGCTCCACCCGGAGGACCAGACACTGCTGGCGATTTACGCGGACAACCTCGAGCGCCAGAGGGATTCTCTGAGGGAAAACCTCGCCATCTCGACAGCCCAGACCCGAAACCCTGCCCTCAAGGGCGTCATTACCCCGCTCCTCGACCGCTACGACAAAGCCCTTATTGCGACTGTCAAGCTGATCCGAAAGTTAAGCGAGTCCGAGGGCGCGCTGTATGCCCCGGATGTTGACCCCACGCTGATCACTGCCGCCGAGTCAGGTTCGCGGCTTTGGCAGGCGTCCGCCGATCAGCTGCTGCTGTTGCTCGAGACACGCCGGGATGATTTCAAGACCAGCCGCCTGCTCGCCATAGCGCTCTGCGGCCTTGCGCTTTTTGTTGCGGCCGCCATGGTGCTCCTCATTTCGCGCGGCATCACAGTACCTCTGAACAAGGCCATCCGGATTGCGGCGAAAATCGCCGACGGGCAGCTAAAAGAAGCTCGCGCGAGCCTGGACACCGACCCGAACGCCGCGCAACTTCAGAGAGGCAGCAAAGACGAGATCTGGCGACTGCATGTTGCCATGGAACGGATGTTGGGCAGCCTCGATTCACTTCTCGGCCAGGTCGGCAGATCCAGCGACCAGGTGAGCAGCTCCGCCGCCCGGATCACGGAGTCGGTCCACCAGCTGGAGGCCACCGTTGCCCAGCAGGCGGCTTCGACCAGCGAGGTGAGCGCAACCAGTCGAGAGATCTCAAACAGCGTCAACGGACTCGCCCAGACGGTCTGCGACGTGACAGAGGTTGCATCGAGGGCGGCGACGCTTGCCGCCGAAGGTGTCAACAGCCTGGCCGACATCAACTCGACGATGAAGACCCTCCTCGACGCGACGACCGAGGTCTCAGCCAAGCTCGAGATCCTGCAGACGAAGACGGCCAGCATCAACCAGGTGATAACCGCCATCACGAGGGTGGCAAATCAGACCAACCTCCTCTCTCTGAACGCGGCTATCGAGGCGGAAAAAGCCGGCGAGTACGGAACCGGTTTTGCAGTCGTAGCGCGGGAGGTGAGAAGGCTCGCCGACCAGACGGCTGTCGCTGCCCTGGAGATCGAGGATGTGATTCTTGAAATGCAGGGCGCGGTGAAGGAAGGCGTTGCCGGCGTTGAGGTTTACACGAAGCAAGCGGCCCTGAGCAGCGAGAAGATTACGCGCATCAGCGCGGACCTCGGTCGCATTATCGAGTACACACGAGAGCTCAGTCCCCAGTTCCAGACGGTCAACCAGGGGATGCAGAGCCAGTCGGACAGCGCCAGCCAGATCAGCGAGGCCATGAGCCAGCTGAATGCAGCGGCGCGCCAGACCAAGGAGTTCCTCGAGGGCTTTCTGGAAGTTACCGAGCAATTGCGCGCGGCCGTGGAAGGACTCGAAACGGAAGTCGATCGTTTCGCCCTGACTTAGAATATGCTCCTCCTGGTTTTTGAAGCAGGAAACAACCGATACGGGATAGAAGCTTCCGAGATCATCGAGGTGATCCCAGTTGTTTCTTTTCAAAGAATCCCTCATGCGCCCGTCTACGTGGCGGGCCTGCTCAACTATCGAGGGGCCGTCGTTCCGGTCATCGATCTGCAGGCGCTGCTGGGTGAAAATCCGGCTCGCAGGCTTCTCAGCACCCGTATCATGGTTGTTCGTTTCCCGTCCGCGGCAGGGCCGGACCGGCAGCTCGGCCTCCTGGCGGAGCGAATCACCGAGACACGCCGGTGTGAGGCGGCAGACCTCCAACCGGCGGGAGTTCAACCCGAAGGAGCGAAGTACCTCGGCCCCGTGCTCGCCGACTCGGGCTCGTTCGTTCAGAAAGTCACGGTATCGCAGATCCTTTCCGAAGACGTAAAGAGGATCCTGTTCGAGGACAAAGGGAAAAATGCGTAAAAGAATGTTCTGTCTTTCTTCTTCATCGCGCCCGCTGACCTTGGTTGCGGCCGAAGGCAGCGCCGTGTTTGTCCGTGCGAAAGCAGGCTATGGGACGCTATCCTGATGCAGAGCGACTGATTAGGGACTGTATGGGGCTCGAGATCGAGTCGATCGGACTCCGTGTTTTCGAGCGCGCCGTGGCCGCTGTGCTGGGTGCTGACGTTTCCAAGGCTGATCTGTTCGTGCGGTTGCAGCCGGGCCGACCGGAACTCGACGAGCTGATCGACCTCCTGGTGGTGCCTGAAACCTGGTTTTTCAGGGACCGCGGGGCATTCGAGTGCCTGCGAAATCACATCGAACGAAAGCGACAACAAAATCCGGGCAAGCTGGTCTTCACCGTCCTGTCGGCGCCCTGTTCTACGGGCGAAGAGGCCTTCTCGATTGCCGCGACGCTGGTCATGGCTGGGGTGGAGCCTGCCAGCTTTACGATTGACGGCCTGGATATCAGTCAGAAAGCCGTCTGCGCGGCCCAACAGGCGGCGTACCGATCCGCTTCTTTCCGGGAACAACGCGCCTCATTTCCGCCGAACTTCTTCCAGCAGAACGGGGACGTCAGGCAGGTTTCGGCCGAGATAGTCGCCCGATCGCGATTTCAAAGGGCTAATCTCGTGGACGGAGGCTGGCCGGCCGGCCAACATCTCTACGACGCCATCTTCTGCAAGAACCTGCTGATCTACCTGACCGAAGCAGCGCGCGATCGCTTGATACGAAATGTCAGCGGTCTTCTCAAACCGGACGGAGTACTGTTCGTCGGGCACTCAGAAGTACCGCTCTTTCATCGCGCCGGTTACCGGCCGGTCGGGCATCCGCGATCCTTTGCCCTCACGGTCGCGCCGAAGGAGAGCTTGGCTGGAACACGCGCCGGCGCGCCAGACAAACCGAAAGCGAGACGGGAGCACAGAGCGCACCAGCCTGTTCGGGAGCCGGGAAACAGCGTGAACCGGACCGGACCCGTGCGCGGCAGTGCAGGATTGGCGGGCAACTCCTCGGCCCGCGACGAGGGGGCTTCATTCCTTGCTCGGGCCCGGCAACTGGCTGACCAGGGACAACTCGAACAAGCCGCTTCACTGTGCGACTCTTTGCTGTCTACCAACAGCATGGATCCGGAGGTGTACTATCTGGCCGGGTTGATAAAACAGGCGCGCGACCTGGCCGAGGACGCGGAAGCGTTGTTCCAGAAAGCCAGCTACCTTGACCCGGACCATTACGAGAGTCTCGTCCAACTGTGCCTTCTGAGCGACCAGAAAGGCGACTCTGCACGCTCGAACCAGTATCGAGACCGGATGCGCCGCCTTCAGGCCCGACACCACAGCCGGACAGCGACGAAGGCAAACGTCTGAGAACGTGAGCAGTCCCTATGGCTAGCAGTCTTAACAGCACACAGGCGGAACGGTGTTGGAAGTCGATCGGAGTTTTTGGCGACCGATCGTGCGAACGGCTTCAGCGTCACCGGCACTGCCGAAACTGCGAGGCATATTCCGAGGCCGCCAAGAGCCTGTTTGACCGCGAAGTCCCCGACGAGGAACTCCGGACCTGGACCAAACAGCTCGCCGAAGGCAAAGAGGTGGAAGTTGCCGGCAGCGTCTCTGTTCTGATGTTCCGCGTCCGAGCCGAATGGCTTGCGTTGCCGACCGAGCATTTCAAAGAAGTGGTCGATATCCGGCCTGTGCATCCCGTGCCGTTTCGAAGCAACCAGGTGCTCCTCGGCCTTGTGAACATCAACGGTGAATTGGTGCCGTGTGTCTCCCTGGTTCACCTGCTGCGTCTTGAAGACGAGACATCAGCCGGGAACGCTGACGCTCGTAAGGGCCGGCAGCGAATGGTAGTGGTAGAACGCAACAAGCAACGTTTCGTGGTGCCTGTCGACGAAATCCTCGGCGTTCGTCGTATCAGCATGGAGCACGTTGAGCGCGCTCCGGCGACAGTGACTAAGTCCCCGGCCGCTCTGAACCGGGGCATCTTCGAAGTTGAAGACAAGGCGATCGGGTGGTTGGACGAGGATCGCTTTTTCGCGGCATTGGAAGAGAGCCTGAACCCGTGAACAAAGCAAAGAGCGGGGCTTCGACACAAATTCTGGAGCTGTTCAGGAGCGAGCTTGGCACCCATGCGCGCTCGCTGGCAGACGGGCTGGGCGCCGAACGCACACAGGCGAACCACCAGAACCTGGTGAGGGCGGCGCATTCGATCAAAGGGGCGGCGCGGATCGCCGGACTGAAGGCGGTAGCGGACCTGGCCGATCCCCTGGAGAGCCTGCTGGCGGCCGAACAATCGGGGACGATTCTTACAGAGACGGCGGTCGCTGTCATGAAGCGCGCCGTGTCCTGCCTCCACGAGCTTGCCAGCGTCGAAACAGCCTTGATCGCCGACCAGGTTACCCTGAAATCAGGCGAAATATCGGAAATCGCCGACGAACTGAAAGAAGCCTCGACCGCCTGCCTTGCAGCAACGGCGACGGCCACTCCTCCTAAGCCTGTTCCGGTCGTCCAGGAAACCATTGACCCGGTGATGCTGGACCTGTTTCGCACGGAGCTTCAGAATCATACCCGAATCCTGGATGCCGGACTGGTCGGTCTGGAACGTGATCAGACGCCACAGAAAATCGAGCCGCTGATGCGCGCTGCCCATTCGATCAAAGGCGCTGCACGAATCGTCGGTCTCAACAATGCCGTCCGGCTGGCCCATGGAATGGAAGATGTCCTGTCCGCCGGCCAGCACGGGAAAATGCGCCTTTCTTCGAGCCTGATTGACCTGCTGCTTGCAGGTAACGATGTCTTCCGTGCCCTGGCAAGCGTTCCCGCCGCCGGGATTCCGGCCGCACTGCATTCGCAGGAGTCAGAAATCACCCGGCTGGAGAAGTCGCTGACCGAAGCCCAGAGCGCGGGCCAAGAGCCGATCCAACAAACGTCACCGCGGACCGAAAAGGTCCAGGCCGTATCGGCTGACCCTGCCGCGCCGCCTGCGCCCCAGACACCGGCCGAGCCCGCCCATCCCGAAGACCAGCCGGAAAGCCTCGTGCGGGTGCTGGCCGAGAACCTCAACCGGCTCATGGGTCTGACTGGCGAATGCCTGGTGCAGGCGAAGGCGACCAAGCGGTTCTCGACGGCGTGGAGCCGGATCAAAGCCTGGCAGATGCAGCAGCACAGTACCCTGGAAAGTCTGTACGACTGGAGCTCCGGAGAAGATGGGCTCCCGGAGGAGGTCAGGACAAACCTGGCGCAGGCCCTCAGTCGATCGAGCAAAATCTCGGAGCTGTTGCGAAAGAAGCTGGACCAGTTCGAGCTCTTCTCGACGCGACTTGAGCAGCTCACCGACCGGCTGTACGCGGAGGTGGTGGCTACCCGGATGAGACCGTTCTCCGAGGGAGTCTTCGCGTTTCCTCGCATGGTTCGCGATTTGGCGCGCATGACCGGCAAACAGGTCCGTTTCGAAATCGTCGGGGGAGCCACGCGCGTTGATCGGGACATCCTCGAAAAGCTCGAGGCGCCGCTCACACACCTCCTCCGCAACGCGATCGATCACGGGATCGAACGACCCGGCGAAAGAACAGCAAACAACAAGCCCCCGGAAGCCGCGCTCGTTCTCGAGGCGCACCACGCATCCGGCATGCTCCACGTGACAGTCAGAGACGATGGTCGGGGGATCGACCGGGAACGCATCCGCGAAAAGGTCGTGGAGAAAGGCTATGTCCCGGCTGACGTCGCCACCGCCTTGACCTCCGCGGAGTTGCTTGAGTTTCTGTTTCTGCCCGGGTTTTCGACCTCGGAAGTCGTCACGGAGACCTCCGGCCGCGGGGTCGGGCTCGACGTGGTTCAGTCCATGGCCCGGGAGGTTGGCGGCGCGGTGCAGGTGGAGTCGAATCTCGGCAAGGGAACAGTTTTTCATCTTCGGCTTCCTCTGACCCTTTCGGTTCTTCGCACCCTCGTGGTTGAAATCTCGTCGCAGTGCTATGCGCTCCCGCTGACCCGCATCGACCGGCTCGCGACCGTGGCACGAAAAGATCTGCAGGTACTCGAGGACCGGCAATTCTGTGTGATCGACGACGACAACCTGGGAATCCTGGAGGCTTGCCAGGTCCTCCAGCTACCCGCGACTGCGAGCGACCCTTCACAGCTGCATATCCTCGTGATCAGCGATCGTTTGAGCCGATACGGGCTGGTTGTCTCGCGGTTTTTAGGCCAGCGCGACCTGGTCGTTCTGCCGCTGGATGAGCGCCTGGGCAAGGTGCCAAACATCAGCGCCGGCGCCATCCTGGAAGATGGCACACCGATCCTGATTCTCGACGTGGACGACCTGGTTCGCTCGATTGACAACCTCGTCAGCCAGGGCAAACCGAGCCGGGTTGCGCAGATTCAGCAAGCGGTCAGAAGCGGCCGGAAGCGCATCCTGGTTGTGGACGATTCGTTGACAGTCCGGGAAGTCGAGCGCCGGCTCCTTGAGAATCGGGGCTACGAGGTTACAGTAGCGGTCGACGGCATGGACGGCTGGAATACCCTCCAGGGCTCGCAGTTTGATCTCGTGATCAGCGACGTCGATATGCCCCGGCTTGACGGCATTGAACTGGTCAAGCGAATCAAAGGCTCGCCACAGCACAAAACGCTCCCGATCATGATCGTCTCGTACAAGGACCGGGAAGAAGACAAGGTTCGGGGACTTGAAGCGGGCGCAACTTATTACCTCACCAAGAGCAGTTTCCACGACGAGACGTTGCTGAACGCCGTCCAGGATCTGATCGGAGGTCCATAGCCGTGAGGATTGGGCTGGCTTGTGACCTCGACGCCGAGATTGGCGGACTCACCCGTATTATCGACTCGGTGCCGGCCTACCACATCGTCTGGGTCGCGGAAAACGGTCCCGAGGCGGTCCAGAAGTCCGTGGATGACCGACCCGACCTCGTCGTGGTCAAGCTGGACCTCCCGGGAAAGGGAGGTGCGCAGACAACCCGCGAAATCGTCGACGCCACTGCCTGCCCTATCCTGATCCTGGCGCCGGCTGCCGCCCAGCATTCCGGAAAGGTTTTTGAGGCCATGGGTTACGGCGCGCTGGATGTCGTCGCAGCACCGGTCGTGGGACCGGGCGGCGAGGTGATCGGCGGGGAAGAGCTGCTCAGGAAGATCGCCATCATCGGACGCCTGATCGGCGAACGAACTCCGGCCGCCAAACTTCCGGCCAGGCCGGCGACGCGATCGGGTTCCGAATTCCCGCTCGTTGCGATCGGAGCGTCGACCGGAGGGCCCCGCGCGCTGGCTGTTATTCTTTCGAGCCTGCCGGCGGATTTTCCAGGGTCGGTGGTCGTCGTCCAGCATGTCGACGTCCAGTTCGTCGCCGGCCTGGCCGAATGGCTAAACGAACAGACTCAACTCGAGGTCGAGCTCGCAGCGGAAGGAAGCCATGCCCGCCCCGGTCATGTCGTGATCGCTGCAAGCGAAGACCACCTGGCGATGGACCAGAACAAGCGTTTCCATTACGTAGCCGAGCCGCGGGACTACCCGTACCGGCCTTCGATTGACACCCTGTTTGACAGTCTCCGGCGCTTCTGGCATCGCAAGGATGTGGCAGTGCTACTCACGGGAATGGGGAGGGACGGCGCCCGGGGACTCCTTGCGCTCCGCGATTCCGGCTGGCACACGATTGTGCAGGACGAAAAGAGCTCGACTGTTTTCGGCATGCCGAAGGCCGCGGTTGAATGCGGCGCCGCCGAGGAGGTCTTGCCGCTGTCCCTGATTGCCGGATCGATTATCCAACACGCGAAACGGGAGAAAAAATGATGTGCGCAGTGTCAGATGAAAACAACGCGGGCGCCCTGAGCGAGCACGCGATCAAGGTGCTGCTGGTCGACGACCAGCCGATCGTGGCCGATGCGGTTCGCCGAATGCTCGAACCGGAAACGGATATCGTCTTCCATTATTGCCAGGATCCGTCTGAGGCGATCGACATGGCGGCCGAGGTTCAGCCCACCGTTATCTTGCAGGACCTCGTCATGCCGGATATCGACGGGCTGACGCTGGTTCGGTTTGTGCGCGCTCACCCGGAGCTGAAGGACGTCCCCCTGATTGTGCTCTCGAGCAAGGAAGAGGCGATCACGAAGGCGGAGGCCTTCGCGGTCGGGGCGAATGACTACCTGGTGAAACTCCCTGACCGCATAGAGCTGGTCGCGCGGATCCGCTATCACTCGCGTGGCTACATTAACCTGCTCGAACGTAATGAGGCCTACCAGGCACTGTACGAGAGCCGGCAAGCGCTCATGTCTGAGCTCGCCCAAGCGGCCGACTACGTCACTTCCCGCCTCCCCGAAGAACTGATGGAAGGACCAATTCGGACAAACTGGCGGTTCTTTCCATCAGCCCAGCTCGGAGGCGACTGTTTCGGATACCACTGGGTCGATGACGAAAACTTCGCCATCTATCTCCTGGATGTTTGCGGCCACGGAGTTGGTTCGGCTCTGCTTTCGGTCTCGGCCATCAACGTCCTCAGGTCACATTCGTTGCCGGGCGTGGACTTCAGGTCACCCGAGAAGGTGCTCAGTGGCATGAATGAGGCGTTTCAAATGCAGGAGCACAACAACCTGTACTTCACCATGTGGTACGGGGTCTTCAATGCCCGTACCCGTAAGTTACGTTTCTCCAACGGCGGACACCCGCCTGCGCTTCTGGTATCGAGCGGCTCCTGCTCGGAGTTGATAGCCACCAACTTCGTTATCGGTGCCTTTCCCGGCGGTTCCTACTGCAGCCAGGAGACGGAGATTCCCGCCTCCCCTGCGGATCTGTACGTCTTCTCGGATGGAGTCTACGAAGTCGAACAGCCGGATGGCAGTATGTGGACGCTGGAACAGTTGCGCGATTTTCTCCTGAACCCCGGGCATTCGCCCGCATCGAAGATAGATGACCTTTACAGAATGCTCCAGAAGATGCGCGGGCGGGATGTGCTTGACGACGACTTCTCGATGGTAAGAGTCACTTTGTAGGCTTGGCAGCCGATAGGACCTAACGGTGTGTGCGGCCAAGCGATGCCTTTTCAACAGCCGCGCACGCGGCGAAGCTGTTGAAAATGTTCTTCGCTGTTAATAGACCGGCGAGTTCCCGGCGGAGGGCGAGATCGAATAGAGCCGCGCACGAGAGCGAGAGAAGCGAGCGAGAGTAAGCGGACCACCTGACTCGCTCCACTGCTTCGTGTTTAAATGTCTCGACTTAGCGAATGATTGGTGGTCCGCTT
>Ga0105092_10000876_pt1 | contig 15940 bp, 15 predicted proteins | sample PPLLak2March2015_FD_87021 | JGI IMG/M metagenome (GOLD analysis project Ga0105092, IMG submission 87021) | Freshwater sediment microbial communities from Prairie Pothole Lake near Jamestown, North Dakota, USA - PPLs Lake P7 Core (1) Depth... | ecosystem: Environmental > Aquatic > Freshwater >... | reverse complement strand
GGTCCCCTGTGCCACAGATGTGACACAAACGAGCAATGCGATCGCGAAAACCCAGCGACCTACGACTCGCTCAGCAGACCGCTACCCGAAGCTCGCAGCAACGCCTCGGTGCGGGAAGAACAACCCATGGTGCGGTAGACCTCCCGAAGTCGCCGATACATCTCCCGCTCGGAGAATCCTGTGCGACGGGCCAGGGCCTGGACAGTGCTTCCAGCAGCGAGGTCGCGTAGCCAACCCACCTGGCCCGCGCTTAAGTCCTGTGTGGAGGCGGGGGTCGGATTGCTGCACGCCATGGACTGTGCCAATGGAGATGGGATGACCGCCATTCCAAGCAGGCTCGCCTTGATGGCCAGGACGAGTTCATCCTTCCCCCAGTCGGGAGAGACGCAGGCCCTCGCTCCGGCGCTCAGGCACAGACGCAACTCCTCATTCGATGTCGAGTCGAGCATCGCCACTATCACCATCGAGTGCTGAGTCGTGAGGTCGATCACGAGGTCGACGTCTTCCCGTCTCCGAATGTGTATCACCATCGCCGCAGAGGGATGTCTTTCCGCCCATGTGAGTGGGTCGTTGACTTCCTCGATCTCGTAGCCAGAAGGTTCCAGGGCTTGGGAGAGTCCGAGAGTCACCAAACTGGCGGTGTTCACAGCGGCGACTGGTGTTGACATCAGCGTTCCTCGCGCTCATTACCTCCCAGATGCTCCCCACCGAGAAGCTACACCAACCTGCCGAGTCGATCGGCCGGCCGCAGCAGGAACCTGCAACTCCCGTCAGACATCTGACGTGATTCGTCATGGCGAATCAGCCGGAAGTGCGCTACGTAGTTAACAACACGTCAGCCCAATCGAAGGGAGACATGTCAGCAAACGCAGAACTCGGCGAGGACATCTGGTGGACCGAGAGTCCGATCGCCGGGTTGGCCTCTGTTCGGCGGATCAGTTTCCACCGCCCCAGCAGAGTCTTCGGAGTACATCGGAGTGTCTCATGGCCACCCGACACGAGTCGTGATGCGAGTGAGGCCCAGAGGCTGACGGCCGCCGGGCGGTGGCGGGCCTCCATCGAAGTGGAGGTGCCCGAGCCGGGTGAACCGGTGGTGGTGGATCGGATCGTCACCGACCATCCCATCGTCCAGTCCCGCTTTGAGCCTCCGCAGCGATGGCCCGGGAACAGGCAAGGAGGACGCGATGACGCAGCCAGTCGGGACTACGGGGAGGAGAATGATGTCACGTAGACGATCCGTCGCGTTCATCTCGGTGGCAGTCAGTGCGCTCTTGGGCGGGCTCGGCGTCTTCGGCGTATCGGCCGCACCACCAGTGGAAACCGACGCCAGTGAGGTGTCTCACTGGAACGAAGTCGCGGCGACCATTCTCGTCGCGTTTCCTGGGCCGAACGGGGGTGCGCCCCCTGCATTCCAGATCAACATGGGCATGGTGCAGGGCGCCGTGTACGACGCAGTCAACGCGATCGGGCCGAAACAGCATCGGTCATATCTACTCAACAAGCGTGCGGGTGCGAAGGCGTCGATCGACGCCGCCGTCGCAACGGCGGCGTACGACGTGCTCTTAGAACTCGTCTCGACTGCACCCGAGAGAGCTCCGTTCCCGGGTCGCGCGGGACTCCTGAGTACGCTCTCCTCGGAGTACGCAGCATCCCTCGATGCGATCGACGATAACGCCTTCAAGAGGCAGGGCATCGCGGTGGGACATGCAGCGGCCAAGGCCATGCTCGACGCGAGAGTGGGCGACGGACGGTTCGGGCCGTCTCAGTGGGAGCCGGACTCCAGCGTCGGACACTGGCAGCCGCTCCTCAATGCGATGGGACAGCCGATCCTCGATCCGACCCCATGGGCGGGTGGCGTGAAGCCGTTCCTCATCCAAAGCTCGTCTCAATTCCGCAGCGTGCCACCGCCCGCGCTTGACAGCGCGCAGTGGGCGGCCGAGTTCAACGAGGTCAAGAGCCTCGGCAGAGCCACGGGCTCGACGCGGAATGACGTTACTGACGCTCAGACGTACAAGGCCAAGTGGTGGCAGAGCGCACCCGTTCTGAGTTGGAACGAAGTCGCCCGGCAGCTCATCGAGCGGAACGACCTCAACGCCGCCGACAGCGCGAGACTCCTCGCGCTGCAAAACCTGAGTGCGGCGGACGCGGCGATCAACTGCTGGAACGACAAGTACCACTTCGACTTCTGGCGGCCGTGGAACGCGATTACCACGACGTTGGATGATGGGAACGCCGACACCGTCACAGACCCGACATGGACTGCGCTAATCACAGCGCCGTATCCCGAGTGGGTCTCAGGACACAACTGCCTCGACGCCGCACACGTCACCGTGCTCCGGTTGTTCTTCGGCGATGCACCAGGCAGCTTCCAGATCACGAGCAGCTTCGTGAATCCCGGAGGGCCCGCGGTGCGCTCGTTTGACACGTTCTCGCAGCCACTCGCCGAGCTCATCGAGGCACGCATCTGGGCTGGCCTCCACTATCGCAGCGGGGATGTGGAGGGCCAGGTGCTCGGCCGGAACGTCGCCAACTACGGGATCGAGCACTACTTCCAGCCGGTGGGCCATTGACCATTCCCGGGTGGCCCAGTCGTTACGAGAAGGCCGGCACCGCGTAGAGGGTAGGGTCGACGACACGGATATTCGGGCCTGCAGGAGCGGCGCGCTCGCTTTCGCCAAGACCCGCCGGCCTTGAGCAACTCTCGTGTGCCACAGATGTGACACAAACGAGCAATGCGATCGCGAAAACCCAGGTCGATGGCTCACAAAGCCTGAATGCACGCATCGCTGATAAGGATGAGGTCCGTGGTTCAAGTCCACGTGGGCCCACTCTCGAAATCCCCTACAACCGCTGCACAACGGGCTGACGCATCTCCGATCGTTGTCAACGTCGCTCAGCGGTCGGGGTCCCGTAGGATCACCGGGTGACCAAGACGATCGATTTCGGGTCGGCGACGAAGATCGGCCTGGTCTTGACAGTTCCATTCCTGGTAATGGAGCTGGTCTTCAACGGCGCGAACAGGGTCAGCGCTATCACCCCCGAGTACCTCCTCGGCATCATCTTCCTATTTGCGATTCTCTGGGCGCTGCCGACAGGGTTCGTCGTCATGCTCCGTCCCTTCGTCACCGGTGGTGGATACGGGGATTCCCCGATCTCGATCTTGATCCGACTGGTGGTCCTGATCGCGCTCGGAGCCTTGTGGGTGGCCTTCATCGCCGATCAATGGCCGTGCTTCACCGGCGTGCCCAACTGCGACTAGAGACCCTGGACTAAGACGGTGAACCGCTCACTCGATGTCGAGGCGGTGCGGGCCCGGTTCCCGGCTCTCCAGCGGCGCGAGCACGGTCAGGTCGTGGCCTATCTCGACGGACCGGGCGGCACCCAGGTCCCGCAATCTGTGATCGACGCCATGAGCCGGGTCCTCGAACACGGTGTGAGCAACCTCGGCGGTGGTTTCGGAGCATCGCATGACGCCGACGAAACGACCACACAAGGAAGGCTGGCTATGGCCGACTTCTTCAACGCGGATCCGAGCGAGATCTCGTTCGGTCAGAACATGACCAGCATCACCTTCGCTGTGAGCCGGGCGCTGGCCAGGACCTGGCGCAGTGGCGACGCCATCGTCGTCACCAGTCTCGACCACGACGCCAACTTCACTCCTTGGGTGCGGGCGGCTGAAGAAATCGGGGTCGAAGTTCGCATGGCCCACTTCGATCCGGCCACCGGCGAGCTCGATCCAGGGGAGATCGCGGGTCTTCTCGACGACCGGGTTCGTCTCGTCGCCACCTGTGTCGCCTCGAACGCGATCGGGACGCTGGTGGATGTCAGGACGATCACAGAACTGGCCCATGACGCCGGGGCCCTCGTGTATCTCGATGCGGTCCACGCCGGCCCGCACCACCTGGTCGACGTGCGCAGCATTGGCTGTGACTTCCTGGTGGCGTCGTCGTACAAGTTCTTCGGGCCCCACACCGGGATCCTGTTCGGAAAGCTCGATCGTCTCGCTGAGCTCGACTTCTACAAAGTCCGGCCCGCTCCGTCTGACCCACCCGACAAGCTGGAGACCGGGACGCAGAGTTTCGAGTCGATCGCCGGGGTGACCGCTGCAGTCGACTATCTGGCCGGTCTCGGGGACGGCACCAACCGGAGATCCAGGCTCGTCGATGGTTTCTCCCGGATTCGGGCTCATGAGCGCAACCTGTCCGCCAGATTCCTCGACGGCATCGCCGCGCTGGAGAAGGTCACCGTCCATGGGGTCCCTGAGGCCGACGATCGGAGGGTGTCCACGTTTGCGCTGTCGATCGATGGCATCCCGGCTGAGGCTGTCGCCGCCCAAATGGCCGATCAGGGCTTGTACGTGTGGTTCGGCCACTATTACGCCCTCAACGCCATCGAGCGTCTCGGGTTCTTCGACTCGGGTGGCCTGATCCGGGTGGGGTTCGTCCATTACAACACCGTCAACGAGGTCGATCGGGCTCTGGAGGCGCTCGCCGGCGTCTGAGTGAGATCAGGTTCGAGAGCCGACGCCGAGCTCCGTCATCAACCCCCGAACCCGGCGCTCGATCTGATCCCTGATCTCACGCACCTCGTCGATTGACTTCCCGCTCGGGTCGTCGAGTTCCCAATCGAGATACCGCTTGCCGGGAATGAACGGGCAGGTGTCACCACACCCCATCGTGACTATCACGTCGGCCGATCCGAGGATTCCATCGGTCCAAGCGCTCGGCGTCGCCTCGGAGATGTCGATGCCCTTCTCAGCCATGACCGCCACCGCCGCTGGATTGATCGAATCGGCCGGCTCCGATCCGGCGGAAAGGACATCGATCTGCTCCCCGGCGAGGGATCGAAGCAAACCGGCCGCCATCTGGGACCGGCCGGCGTTGTGCACGCACAGAAAGAGGACGCTCGGCTTGGGCACAAGCCGAGCCTACGACAGGCAAATGAACGTGGGGTTGCCGGATGACGGGCCAGACCCGAGACGCCCGTACACTGGCCTGGTGAAGCGACTCTCCCCCATCATCATCCTTGGCGCCATCGCCGCCTTCCTCCTCATCCGCCGGCGCGATGCCGAGGTTGTGATCCCCGACTCAGCCTGGAAACAAGTCGACCCATCGTGAAGGTAGGCGTCCTCGCTAGCGGGGACACAGCGGTCAGGGCGGCCCACTCTCTCAGCGCGCATGACACCGTCGAGGAGGTCGTGGTGGTAGGGCCGGCCCGCAGTCGCAGTTTTCGAGTCGTGCCCGATGCCTCCGAGTGCGATCTTCTGATCGGGAGTGGGGACGCTGCCCCTGATCGTGCCCGGAAACTGGGAGTTCCGTTGCTCTGGGATGGGGACAACCCCGCTGAAGGAGTAGTGGTCTGGGGCGCCTCTCCGGTCGGCCTCGCCCTCGCTCTCGGTGCCCGCGAGCCCGATCCGAGGATCATTGCCGTCGCCCATCCTGATCTGGAAGAGGGGTTCGATCATCAGGTGCGATTCCCCGACCCTGTGGGTGCGGCCAAGGTCGCCGACACGACCTTCGGGGGCAGGCATGTGGCACTGGCCCAATCCCCCGCCCGGTTCGCGGCGTGTCTGGCCGTGGGTTCTGAGCGACAGGTCACCATCGTCGACGATGGCGCCTTCATGTCCGGGATCGCCCTGGCCGCCGCCGTCGACGTCGTCGCGGAGGATGTAGCGCCAGTGTGGGACTCGGCTCTGGTCTATCTGCAGACCGCGGCCGTCATGGGCTTGGTCATGGCCGAGGACCGGTAGCTTCGGGCCGATGTTGACGATTGGCTCGGTGGTTTGGGGGGTACGTGATGTCGCCGAGGCCGTCCGGTTTTGGTGCGAGGCCCTCGACTACGAGCCGCTGTATGAGCCGGAGGATGATTGGGCGATTCTGGTGCCACGAGAGGGATCGGGTCAGCGCCTATCCATCAGGCTGGTGACCTCGGACCCGTTGCCCCGTCAGCGTCATCATCTCGACCTATATGCCACCGACCAGAACGCCGAGGTCGACCGCCTAATGGGTCTGGGAGCCCGAAGCGTCGATTGGATCTACGAGGAGGACGCCGACTACGTGGTGCTCGCCGACCCGGACGGCAACCAATTCTGTGTCATCGATGCCTCTGAAGAGGGTTGACGTCGGTTCTCTGTCGCCGTACGCCCGTATATGGGCCCACGTACCTCAGGTACGCGGATCGAGTACCCGGGGGCTCTCCTCAGTCGGGATGTCGGCGTGGTCAGGGGGAGGTGTCACCGAGCCGTTGCCCGGTCGGTAGTCGGCCGGGGGATGGAGGATCTGTGACGGGGCCGGGGCAACCACCGGGTTGAGAGTCTCTTCGAGGACGACGACCTCGAGCCCGCCAACCACATCGGACACCAGGTTGTAGACGATCGCACCGGCCACGGTCGCTCCCGTCATGGTGACCCACCAAACGACGGAGCCGAAGATCATGACTCTGAAGAACTGCTCGACGTTGGCGAAAGGCTGGGCGCCTTCGTCGATCAAGGTGATCTCCACCATGAATTCTGTGAGACGCTGTGGCAGCCCGGCCCGTTCGAGAACCGACCAAAAGATCACGCCGCCCAGGACCATGGCGAGGGCGAGCACGGCCCAGACCACGGCCGACACTTTCAGCGCGGTCCAGGGGTCGATCTTTCGGATGATGCGTCTTACGCGACGAACAGTTGCCATTGGGCTCCTGAGGATTACCGGGGCAGTCTAAAGGAAGGTCGCACTAGTCCCAACGACACGAAACGGCCGATGGTTCCCTTCACTCGACCTCTTCGGAGACGATCGCCAGCGCCGACAGCTCGTTGCCGTCGCCGACATGGATCACCCGGACGCCGGTTGAATCCCGTTTCTGACGGCTGATCGTCGCCACCGGGGTTCTGATTCCGATGCCCACCGAGGAGATGAGGAAGACGTCGTCGTCTTTGGTGACGGCCCGCGCCCCGACCAGATTTCCCCGGACCCGGGTCAGCTTGAAGGCCTTGACTCCGATCCCGCCTCGGGTTTGACGGCGGAACTCCCCAATCACGGTCCTCTTCCCGTAACCGGCGGACGTGACCAGCAGCACTTCCTCGCCATCGACGTTCGACACTGCGGCAACCACCTGATCGCCTTCACGGAGACGGATCCCGCGCACGCCCTGGGTGCCCCGCCCCATACTGCGCAAGTCGGCCTCCTTGAAGCGGATCCCCATACCCTCCTTGGTGAAGATCAGCACGTCGTTCTCACCGTTGGTGGTTCGCACCGTGACCAACTCGTCGCCGTCGACCAGCTTGATAGCGACCAGCGTCTGGTTGCGCGATTCGTATTCCTTGAACTCAGTCTTCTTGGCGACGCCCTGTTTGGTGACCATCACGAGATAGCGCCCGGTCTCGTAGTCCCTGGTGTCGATGATCGCCTGCACCCTCTCTTCGGGCTCGAGGGGCAGAACCGACTGGGCGAGGACACCCTTGGCGATTCGGGACTGCCTCGGGATGGCGTGGGCCTTCAGACGATGAACGAGACCCTTGTTGGTGAAGAACAGCAGGTAGGCGTGTGCTGTGGTGTGGACCAAGTGTTGGATGACGTCGGCCTCCTGGACCTCGGCGGCCTTCACCCCGCGCCCGCCACGGCCCTGGGTCTTGTAGGTCGACGCCGGCACCGACTTGATGTAGCCGGCTGAGGACACCGTCACGATCAGTTCGTCGTCGGCGATGAGGTCTTCCAGTGAGAGATCGCCCTCGTCGGGAATGACCCGGCTCCGACGGTTCTCCCCGTACTTCTCCTTGATGTCTGACAGCTCATCCCGGATGATCGCCCAGCGGCGCTTGGGATCGGCAAGGATGGCCTCGAGCTCGGCGATAACGCCGTGCAGCTCGGCCAACTCGGTGCGGAGCTTGTCGACCTCGAGAGCGGTCAGCCGGCGAAGTGACATGTCGAGAACGGCGTTGGCCTGGATCTCGCTCAGCTCGAACCGGTCGATGAGGTTGGCCCTGGCGTCGGCTGTGTCGGCCGAGCCACGGATGATCTTGATCACCTCGTCGATGTTGTCGACGGCGATGATGAGGCCTTCGAGGATGTGGGCCCTGGCCTGAGCCTCTTCCAGCCGGAACCGGGTCCTCCGCTCCACCACCTCCATCTGGTGGTCGAGGTAGTAGCCGATCATCTCGGCCAGATCGAGGGTGCGGGGCACCCCGTCGACCAGAGACACCATGTTGTATCCGAAGGAGTCCTGTAGCGGTGTGTTCTTGAACAGTTGGTTGAGGACGACCTGAGGCACGGCAGTGCTCTTCAGCTCGATCACGAGCCGGGTGCCGACCCGGTCGGACGACTCGTTGCGAACCTCGGCGATGCCCTCGAGGCGCTTGTTGTCGACCAGCTCCTTGATCTTGGCAATGATTCGCTCCATCGACACCTGGTAAGGCAGCTCGGTGGCGATGATGGCGGTGCGGCCCTTGCGGATCTCCTGCACATCGCAGACCGCCCGGATCTTCACCGATCCCCGGCCGGTGGTCAGGGCGTCCCGGATGCCACCGGTGCCGACGATGAAGCCGCCGGTGGGGAAATCGGGCCCCTTGACGAAGCCGAGCAGCTCTTCGGTGGTGGCGTCGGGGTTGTCGATGACATGGGTGCAGGCATCGATGATCTCGTTCAGGTTGTGAGGCGGGATATTGGTGGCCATGCCGACGGCGATCCCCTGAGAGCCGTTGACGAGCAGGTTGGGGAACCGCGCGGGGAGCACCGTGGGCTGCTGCATCTCCCCCGAGTAGTTGTCCTCGAAGTCGACCGTGTCCTCCCTGATCCCCTCCAGCAGGTGGTTGGACAGCTTGGTGAGACGGCACTCGGTGTACCTGGCCGCCCCCGGCGGGTCGTCGATGCTGCCGAAGTTGCCTTGCGGGTCGATGAGGAGATGACGCATCGAGAAGTCCTGCCCCATGCGGACCAGGGCGTCATAGATGGCCGTGTCGCCGTGGGGGTGGTAGTTCCCCATGACGTCACCGACGACCTTGGAGCACTTGCGATGGGCTGAGCCCGACGTGATGTTGTTTTCGAACATCGAGTAGATGATCCGCCGCTGGACCGGCTTGAGGCCGTCGCGGACATCGGGCAGCGCCCGCGAGACGATCACCGACATGGCGTAGTCGACGAAGCTCTGCTCCATCTCGTCGGTGATCTCGATCTGGGGGACGCCCCCGGCTGGTGGGTTCTGTGTGGCCATGGCTCAGATGTCCAGGAATCGGACGTCGTCGGCGTTTTGCTGGATGAACGCCTTGCGCGAGGCGACATCGTCGCCCATCAGGGTGACGAACACTTCTTCGGCCCGCGCCGCGTCCTCCATTTCGACCTGAAGCAAAATGCGGGTGGCGGGGTTCATCGTCGTCTCCCAAAGCTCCTGGGCATTCATCTCGGCCAAGCCCTTGAACCGGGTCGGCTTCACCTTGGGGTGCTCTTTCTTGAAGGCATCGAGTTCGCCGTCATCTTTCAGGTAATGAACCTGGGACCCGACCTTGACCCGATAGAGCGGCGGCTGGGCGATGTAGACGTAGCCGTACTCGATCAGCGGCTTGAGGTGCCGGAAGAGAAGTGTGAGCAGGAGGGTCCGAATGTGGGCGCCGTCGACGTCGGCATCGGCGAGCAGGACGATCTTGTGATAGCGGGCCCGCTCGATGTCGAACTCCTCGCCGATCCCGGTCCCCATCGCAGTGATGATGTCTTGCACCTCGAGGTTCTGCAGTGCCTTGGCCAGCCTGGCCTTCTCCACGTTGAGGATCTTGCCCCGGATGGGGAGGATCGCCTGAGTATTCGAGTCTCGGGCCGACTTGGCAGGGCCGGCGGCGGACTTGCCCTCGACGATGAACAACTCGGACTCCCCCGGGTCCCGGGATGAGCAGTCGGCCAGCTTGTCGGGAAGCCCGCCTGACTCGAGGCCTGACTTGCGCCGGGTCAGCTCCCGGGCCTTGCGAGCCGCCTCCCGGGCCTTGGCGGCGCCGACGCACTTGTCGACAATGCGGCGGGCCTCGGGTGAATATCGCTCAAGCCATTCCGGCAGCTTGCGGTTGAGGGTCTTCTCGACGTAGGAGCGGATCTCGGTGTTGCCCAGCTTGGTCTTGGTCTGGCCTTCGAACTGGGGCTCCTTGACCCGGACCGAGAGCACGGCAGTCAATCCTTCGCGGACGTCCTCACCGGTCAGGTTCTCGTCCTTCTCCTTGAGCATGCCCTTGGCCCGGGCGAAGTCGTTGATCGCCTTGGTCAGGGCCTTACGGAAGCCCTCCTCGTGGGTGCCGCCCTCGTGCGTGTTGATGTTGTTTGCGAACGAGAGCACCGACTCGGTGTAGGAGGTGGTCCATTGCATGGCCACCTCGAGCTCGGCGTCTTCCCCGACGTCGGAGATGTCGATGATGTGGGGATGGAGCGGGTCACGAAGCGAGTTGAGATGCTTGACGAAGTCGACCAGCCCGCCCTTGTAGTGGAATACATCGATGGTCTCGGGGTCGCTGCGCCGGTCGGTGAGAGTGATCTGAAGATTGCGGTTGAGAAATGCGGTCTCCCGCAATCGGGAGGCAACCGTGTCGTAGTCGAACTCGGTGGTCTCCTGGAATGTCTCCGGGCTCGGCCAGAAGCGAATGGTGGTGCCCGTCTTCTTGATCGGCTTGAGCTTCTTCGGGTCCTTGGTCTTGGGCTGCCCGTCGGTGAACTCCTGGTAAAAGACGTGGCCCCCGCGCCGGACTTCTGCCTCGAGGCGGGTGGACAGAGCGTTGACCACCGAGACCCCGACGCCGTGCAAGCCGCCAGATACCGTGTAGGCACCCTGCTCGAACTTGCCGCCGGCATGCAGTGTCGTGAGGACCGTGGTCAACGCCGATCGTTTGGTCTTCGACATCTGCTCGACCGGGATGCCACGCCCATCGTCGACAACCTCGACTCCCCCGCCGGCGAGAAGGGTCACCTCGATGCGGCTGCAATGACCGGCCATCGCCTCGTCGACCGAGTTGTCCACCACTTCCCAGATGAGGTGATGCAGCCCTCTCGGACCGGTGGATCCGATGTACATCCCGGGCCGTCGCTTGACGGCTTCGAGACCCTCGAGCACGGTGATGTCTTTGGCTTCGTAACTGTCGCGAGTGGCCGTCACGACCCTCCTTGTGGGACCTTCGGGTGTGTCTGCTGGTGGACCTGAGTCAGGAGCCGGGGACCCGGCGGCAGACGAGTTTCACGGATGTCATTTTACCGGAAATACCTGCTCAAAACGAATCAATCAAGGGGTCTGGCGTCACCGGGTCGGGGGTGCCCGCACCTCGATCCTGTCGATCACACCTTCACCCAGGACCCGGCCGAGAGCGGCCACCAGATCGGCGCTCCCATACCTCAGGAAGGCCACCATCGACGGCGCCTCGGCCTCCACCACCAGGGTCTTGCCCTGGATGAATAGAGGCTTGGAGCGACCCGACCACGGGGTGCCGGCTAGCTCATTCCAGCCAGAGGCGAGACGGGACAGGGCCATCGGATCCGACATTCCCATCTTGCGGAACATCGCCTCCAGCGAGGCTCCGAACGAGGTGAGATCGCCGTCGCTCATCGTCGCACGCCGTCGCCCACCCTCCACACGGCGCCCTCGACTGGCACATCCTCGGGACGTGCCGAGCTGATCAGGGTCTGGGTGTCCGCCGGCAGCGTCTTGGCGAGAGCCTCGGCCCGCTGCGGGTCGAGCTCGGAGAAGACATCGTCGAGGAGCAGCACCGGGGACTCGTCGATCATCTCGGTCACCGCGCGGTGCGCGGCGAGCTTGACCGCCAGTGCCATCGTCCTCTGCTCACCCTGGCTTCCGTGGGTGCGGGTTTCGATCCCATCGAGGGTGAGAACCGGCTCGTCTCGATGAGGCCCGACCGAGGTGAGTCTCCGGTCATAGTCGACCTTGCGCGACCTCTCCAGGGACGCCAGGATCGCCGCGGTGAAGTCGGCGGCGGCGCCATCCAAGGCATCCTCCGCGCCCCAGGTGGCGATGTATCCGATGGAAGCCCTCTCCGGCTTCCCGGCAATGTCTCCATATGCCGATTCCAGATGCGGTGACAGCGTCTCGATCACCCTGGCGCGCCGGGACATGACGCGGCCACCCGACTGAGCGAGACGGGCGTCCCAGACCGAGAGGGTCGTGTCGTCGCGCTCGCCGGACTTCAGGAAGGCGTTCCTCTGACGCAGCGCCCGGTCGAACTCTCCCTGTTCGTGATGAGCGGCGGGCCAGAGTTGCACGGCGACGGCGTCGAGGAGGTCCCGGCGGTAGGCGGGCCCCCGCTTGACCAGATCCAGGTCATCGGGGAGAAAGGCGATCACACGAAGCACACCGAGCAGGTCGGCGGTCTTTCGGAGACGACTCTTGTCCAGCTGGGTACGGCGGGCGCCCGATCTGGGCAGTTCGATCTCGACTAGTCGTTCCCGCGAGCCACTGGAGACCCCGGCCCTGACTACCGCCGCGGTCTCACCGTCGGCAATCAGCGAAGGGTCCGGGACCGATCGGAAGGATCGGAGTGACGAGAGATAGGCGATCGCCTCGAGGAGGTTGGTCTTCCCGGCCCCGTTGGGACCGAGCAGGAGATTTATCCCGGGGTCGGGCTGCCACTCGAGCTCCTCGTAGGAACGGAAGTGGGCGAGCGAGACCCAGTCGACCTTCATTCAGACCCGGACGGGCATCAGCAGGTAGAGGAAGTCATCCTCGGCGCCGCTGTCGATCACGCTCGGCTTGAACGCGTCGATGACCCGGATCCGAATCGAATCGCCCGAGATCGCTGTAACTCCATCCTGGAGGTATCTCGGATTGAACGCGATCGACACCTCTTCCTCGGCGCCCTCAAAAGCTCCAGGGAGGTGCTCGGTCTCACCGCCGACATCCTGACGCGTGACAGCCACTTCCACCCCACCCTCCATGAGCTTGAGACGGACCGGGATGTGATCCTCGGCAACGAGGGTTACCCGGCCGAGGGCCTCGAGCAGGACGTCCTTCTCCAGCACCACCTGACTCGGGTAGCTATCGGGCAGCAACGATTGGTATTTGGGGAAGTTCCCGTCGATCAGCCTCAACCGCAGCATCCCCTTGTCCGACGTGAACACGGCCTCGCGGTCACGCAACTGAGCGGTCACCTTCGTCGACCCGATGGAACGGGGTAGCTCTCTCAAGCCGCGAGCCGGCACCAGGGCAGATCCCTCCAGGCCCACGCCTCTGAGCTCCTTCTTGGCTAGCCGGTACGAGTCGGTCGCCACCATACGAAGCCCCTCGTCGGAGCTCTCGAACAGAACTCCGGTCAAGATCGGACGGGCGCCGTCGCCGGAGGCTGCGATCGTCACCTGGGAGATCGCCTCGGCCAGCTCCTCGCCATCGACCTCGACGCCATCAGTCACCACGTCCTCTTGCACCGGAAAGTCGTCGACCGTGAGAGGGCGAAGCGTGAAGCGGGGGCCATTCCCCTGGATCTCGATATCTGTGTCACTCACCCCGATCGTCACCGCGCCGGCCGGCATCTTGCGGACTGCCTCTGAGAGAAGACGGCCCGGGATGACGGCTCGTCCCTCCTCCATCACCTCGACCTCGGCTGCCGTGCGCACGGTCACATCGAGATCGGTGCCGGTCACCCGGAGCGTGGTGCCAGAGACCTCGCACAACAAACCCTGCAGGACCGGCAAGGCGGTACGAGCGCCTACCGCCCGGTTGGCTCGGGCGAGGACATCGGCGAGATCGTCTCGCTGTGCTCGGATTCTCACAGGTGGAGGTCCCTTCTTCTGCTCCTATTGATTTTCATTTGAAGAGTATTAGTCGTAGTAGGGGGTTGTGGATTTGGGGATTACCGGCATTCTCGCAGGCTCCAGCGGGTGTTTTTCCTGTGCAGTGGGACGTGGACCTTCTGTGTGATAGTCGCCTGCAGTCGGGGATAACTCAGCCACGTGTGGATATGCCCCCACCTTTCCTCAGGTCCTGTGTGAGTTGTGTCACCCGGTCGAACACGGCCCGATCGGAGCGCAGGATTCGCTTCACCTTTTCCACGGAATGCAGGACCGTGGTGTGATCCCGTTTGAAGTGCTCACCGATCTTGGGCAGGGAGAGATCGGTGAGTTCCCGGCACAAGTACATCGAGATCTGGCGGCACAGGACGAGGGGTTGGCGCCGGCTCGGGCTGAGCACGTCTTCGACGGTGAAGCCGTACGCCGTGGCGGTCGCCCGGATGATCATGTCCGGCCCAAGTGGGGCCAAATCCTCGCTGGTGACTATGTCCCGGAGGACCCGCTCCGCGGTCTCGAGGTCGATGTCCCGCCGATTGAGTGCCGACCAGGCGGTGACCCTGGTCAGGGCACCCTCGAGCTCGCGGATGTTGTCGGAGACCAGCCCGGCGATGTGCTCGAGGACTTCGAGGGGCACAGGGCGGGGGGCGAATTCCGCGTTTCTCCGCAAGATGGCGAGTCGAGTCTCTACGTCCGGGGGCTGAATATCCGTGAGCAGGCCCCATTCGAATCGGCTGCGCAACCGGTCCTCCAACGAGGAAAGGTTGCGGGGATGGCGGTCGGAGCTGATGACCATCTGCTTGCCGGACTCATAGAGCGAGTTGAAGGTGTGGAAGAACTCCTCGAGGATCTGCTCCTTGCCCTCGAAGAACTGAACATCGTCCAACAAGAGGATGTCGACTCCCCGGTAACGGTGTTTGAAGTCATCAGGACGTTTGCGGCGGATCGAGTCGATGAAGTCGTTGAGGAAGTTCTCCGACGAGACATATCGGACCACCAGGTTGGGGTACATCTCGAGGGCCTGATGTCCAACCGCGTTGAGCAGGTGGGTCTTGCCCAAGCCGGCACCGCCATAGATGAACAGCGGGTTGTAGTGGGCTCCGGGCTGTTCGGCGACGGCCATGGCCGCAGCCCAGGCGAAGCGGTTCGACTGGCCCACGACGAAGCTCTCGAAGCGATAGCGGGAGAACAGATTGGTGGCCGGGACACCGTCGTCACTCCCCGTCGTCGATCGATGAGTCGGATCGGCGAGACCATCGTCGAGGGGCAGACTCGGCTCGACTCCGGGCTCGGGCTCGACGACTTTGAAAACCGGGTGAGAGTTGTTCCCGAAAACGTCGCGATAGGCGGAATCGATCAACTCTCCGTGCTTGTCGCGCACCCAGCGCAGGTGAAATTCGCTCGGCGCGACCAAGGTGGGGGTCTCACCCCCGAAATCGGGCTCGAGTCGCGATAACCAGGTGTCCCAGTTCCCTTTCGAGACCCCGGCCCGCAACACATCTTGAAATTGGCCCCAGCCGCCCGGCGCCATCTGCTCTTGTACCAAGACCACTCCTCCTGCTCTTGTACCAAGACCACTCCTCTTGCCGGAAAGGTTGTCCACAGATCCATCCACATCTGTGGAAAGGACTGTGGAACATCCACCGGGAACATCCATCAGCTCGTCAACGAGAGCGGTCCAGTCCTCCGCGGACGACTGGGGAAGTCGGTCGCGCTCCCAAGGCGAAGGCAGGCGAGTATCGACCCTCGATCGCGAGTCCGTCAAGAACGCGAGAATTGACGGTGTGGAAGAGTGGTGCCAGTTCTGTCCACAGGGAAATCCCAGGTCGGCTCTGGTTTTTCCAGTCTCTTCCACGCGTTCTTGCGCCCAAAACTCGGCCGGTCGGCGGTGGCATTCTTTTCGCGAGCTATTTGGTTTCTTCGCGCTCCTGCCCATCTGGCGGCGAGAGGCGGACGAGGCTCGGTCCAGCGAGCCATCGAATCGGACTTTGACATAGTTCGGCGAGGATTCGTAACCTATCGTGACTCACACTTCTACCCCCCTTGTTTTGTCATGAAGAGGACTTACCAACCCAAGGTTCGAAGGCGAAAGCGCCGTCACGGCTTCCGTCATCGCATGCAGACCCGAGCTGGGCGCGGGATCGTCAAGTCGCGCCGGCTCAAAGGTCGGAAGCGTCTCGCTGCCTGACTTCGAATCCCTTCGC
>Ga0105092_10000875_pt1 | contig 15947 bp, 15 predicted proteins | sample PPLLak2March2015_FD_87021 | JGI IMG/M metagenome (GOLD analysis project Ga0105092, IMG submission 87021) | Freshwater sediment microbial communities from Prairie Pothole Lake near Jamestown, North Dakota, USA - PPLs Lake P7 Core (1) Depth... | ecosystem: Environmental > Aquatic > Freshwater >... | reverse complement strand
GCTGTAAAAGGCGTTCGCAAAGCCGGCAATCCAGAATTTGCGGTTTTTGAACAAACTTTGAATGCTGCTCCAGAGCTGCGGCTTATCTTCACTCTCTGTAATTTTGACTTCTTTGCTGGTTAGTGACATATAGAGAATGACGATGCCCCCGATAATACCGTAGACAATAGCCGTAAGCCGATATCCGATAGCGTTGGTAACCATGGGGGTAAGAGCAATGCTGATGATCATTGCTACAAGCTGAAAAGCCTGTCGGAGTGCGTTGGTAGCCGCCCGGCTGGTATCTGTTCGGAAAAGCTCGGGGAAAAGAGCGCCGTAGTTGGCATTGATCACAGAATCAAGTGTGCCGGTAAAGATGTAGAACAGCATGCAGTAGGCTAATAGAAAATTACCTGCTAAAAGCGCGGGCGGACTGTAAAATGCAATAAAACCCAGCACCAACAGCGGTGTGCCGATGACCAACCATGGACGCCTGCGCCCCCAGCGGGTACGTGTCCGGTCAGAAAGAAAGCCGTAAATGGGGTTATCCAGGGCATCTATGAAGGTGTAAATAAAGAGAATGAGGGAAAACTGAACAGTCGTCAGCCCCAGGCTGTCGACATAAAAAATAGCCGCATATGTTTTGAGCATATTGATTGGGATGGATGTGCCAAACATACCAATGGCATAATTGAACGATTTAAGCCTGGGTTGAGACATAATTCGTAAACTCCTGATTTCATTTATGTGAAAAAGAGAGGTAACTGGTACGTGATCGTATTATAGCCACTTTTTATATAAAGGACACCGGATTGCGAGTGAAGGATTGACATGAGTTGGAAAAACAACACAAGCAGTCGAATTTAAGTGTATAATACAAAAACAAGAATCGCCTCTTTCACCGAGAGAGATCCCGCCGAGAAAGAAGTCCTGTAGTCGTGGACTTCTTTTCTTTAACCCCTGGTTGATTCTTATGCTGTTTTTCACAATTAACCCCAATAAATTCATATGATCCAATCAATATGTTCCGCTAAAATGATAGTATTCCTTTTGCCGCAATCTCGACGATCTTGAACGAAACCAGGTTATTTGCATGCATACAAATTATCCGATTCTCGTCATAGATGATGAACCATTCCTACGCTCAACCTTATGTATGGTACTGCATAAAGTTGGCTACCAGACTGAAGAAGCTCAGAGCGGGTCTCAGGCGCTTGATAAAGTTGCCGCCCAACCGTTTGACCTGGTGTTTTTGGATTTACAGCTTCCAGATTGTGATGGATTGGAACTGCTCCCGCAAATTCGCAAGATCCAACCAAGAACCCCAGTGTTGGTACTGACAGCAAATGGTTCCCTGGAAAAGGCTATCGAGGCGCTGCGCATGGGCGCTCATGAGTATCTGCTCAAACCTATCGAGCCTGGCCAAATCATTACCCAGGTGGATGATATATTGCGAGAACGCATGGTATCCGAAGAAGAATTAAAATCCGAAGCCGATTCTTGCGGAGAAAGCAGTACGGAGGCCGGTGATTTTCTGGAACCGGAGAAGGAGGACTTGCCGCAAATCCTGACTGTAGGAAATATCTTACTTGACATGCAGTCGCACAATGTGATGATGCAGGGCAGGCTCATCAACCTGCCGCCCTGTACCTTTGAGTACCTGGTAATCCTGATCCGGCATGCACCACAGCCGGTACAATATCAGTTATTAGTGGGGGAATCTCAGGGGTATTGGCTTTCAGAAGTTGAGGCGCAAGATCTGGCTCAGTGGCGAATCTACCGGCTGCGTAAGGCAATTGAGGAAGATCACAACAATCCAAAGTATATTATCAGTGTTCCGGGTTATGGATACCAGTTTGCTATCACGGACGGCAAGGTTCTTGATTAGGATGGTAGCCTCTAGGTGGCAAAATTAAAACATGATTAGTTCTAGAAAAAGGTATTGACATTGGTTTAAATATTCTCTATACTGAGGCTACAGGGCGTTCCAAGAAATTGAGCGTAACCTCGTCAAAGCAGAAGCCTAATCAGTAACGGCAAGGCAGTATTCGGGACGAAAATCCCCGAAAGCCGGAATGAAAAAAGCTGAAGCTCAAGACGGACAGCACCTTCAAAAGCAAACCCAAATTCCCTCTCCGAAAGATTAATTTTTAAAGGAGAGCTCCCACCAGTAGGTGGGCGACCCGATAAGGAAAGTATATTCCGATGCGGATAAGATTGTGGTAAATGCTGCGAAGAAATGCTACCGAGTGAACCAGGTAATTGCGAGTCTTTCCGTACTGAAGAAGTTGGTTAGAAGTACAGCAAGAGCCGGTGCAAGGCGAGGAATACGAAGGTTACTTGGGACCCCTGTTTTTTAAATAGAGGCGGAGCTGACGTTGATTTGAACAGCTCCGCCTTTTTTATTAACTTTTAGGTTAAGAACCCTTTTTTAGTATCTCTGCCTTTAAAAGCCCCACATACGGTAAATTCCGGTATTTTTCACGGTAGTCTAAACCATATCCAATTACAAATTGATCGGGCAAATCAAACCCTTTATATCTAATCGGCAGATCGATCAGACGATGCTCGGGTTTATTAAACAAAGTGCATACTTCTAAACTGGTAGGCTGTCGAGACCGCAGATTGCGGAGCAGGTAACTGAGTGTCAGACCTGTATCGACAACATCTTCCACAAACAGTACATGCCGGTTATTTAGCGGAATTTCCAGGTCTTTGACCAAACGGACGACGCCCTGGTCCCTGGTTTCTGGTGAAAAATTCGATACCGCCATAAAATCAAGTTCGACCGGTACTGTTACCTTCCGAGCAAGGTCTGCCATAAAGAAAAGGACACCTTTTAGCACACCCACCAGCAGCGGATTTTTTCCAGTGTAATCACGTGAAATCTCAGCTGCCAGCTCACCGACACGTTTTTCGATCGCTTCTTCATCAAAAATAATCGAGCGAACATCGGCGCTTAACTCTGAATGATTAGCGGGGAATTTTTCACTCATTTGTCGTTTACTCAGCCTGGTTATTTGTGTTTAACGTACTGTCACCCGAGCGGTCCAGGCCGTATTTGACCATCAGGTTATTCATCTCTCGCCGTTTGAACAGTTTGATATTGATATCCGGATAGAGCTCTTTCATCCGGCGCATTTTTCTGTTTTTATGGGTAGCCAGGGTGGTTTTTAGTGTTGTCAGCTCTACGTACAAATCTTGTTGAGGCAGGTAAAAATCAGGCGTAAACGCTTCTAGAATATTTCCTTGCTCATCGAACTCAAGTGGAAAAGTCCTTGGTTCGTATACCCACTCAATCCCATAAAAGTCCAGGATTTTAGCGAATTCTTCTTCCGCCGGGTGGGCGAACTGCTTCAGTTTTTTATTTGAAGAATACAAAGCTTACTCCTGCGGCGCCTGGTGTGTTGTTTCCGGCAGCTCTTGGGTATTCCCAGCCGCCTGGCTTATAATCGCCACCGCAGATTCAATACTCAGGCGTTCCGTGCTAATGGTTAAATCGTACAAAGTCGGATCATCCCAGCAGACTTGGTAATGACGCTTCAGGTAATTTCTCCGGTAGCGATCGCTGGCTTCTATCTGTGCAAGTGCTGATTCTAAAGAAATATTGTGACGACAGGAAATGCGTTCTGCTCGGGTCTGTATGGACGATACCAGGCGTATATGCAGAGCATCGCGTCTGTTTCTCAGAACTGCCTGCCCTGCGCGCCCCAATATAACCACATTCCCGATATTCGCCAATTCAAACATAACCTGCTCGATGGCTTGCCGGTAAGCAAGGCAGATTTTGGGGGAGGGGCATATACCCAGCAATCCCAGCTCATCAATAGCTGCCAGAGCTGCTTCAGGTGAGCTGGATCTCTGTGCAGCCTTATTGAGTACTTCGCGCCAATAAAACTGGAACCCTAAATTGGATGCTGTTGCGCTGGCGATCTCCCAACCAAGGGATCCGAGCTGGCGAGATATGGTGATGACCCGGATATGCTCCATAGTTTCATTATATAACAAATTACAATTTGCACCTATAAAGACATACTATCTCCTGGTACGGGGAGCGATCAAAAAGACCTGGAATATAAAAAGAGAGAAACGGGAAAAATCAGGCTAGCCTTGTGCTCGTAAAGCAGCCTTAGCGGCAAAATAACCGCACATTCCGTGTACTCCTCCACCGGGTGGGGTAGAAGAAGAGCAAAGAAAGATATTTTTATCAGAAGTCTGGTAGGGGTTTAACTTTGGGACCGGCCGAGTAAACAATTGGCGCAGGTCTTGAGAACCCCCATTAATATCTCCGCCTACATAGTTGGGGTTGTAGACTTCCATTTCGACGGCGTTGAAGCTGCTGCGAGCCAAAATTCTTTGTTTAAATCCGGGTGCATACCGCTCGACCTGGTCCTCTATCGCTATAGTCATATCCAGATTTGAGTTGTGTGGGACATGACAGTAAGCCCAGGCTGTATGCTTGCCATCCGGTGCCCGGGAGGGGTCAAAGAGGCTGGATTGGGCAAGCAGAACAAAAGGTTTACCGGTCTGACGACCTTCCCAGGCATCCCTTTCGGAGATAACCATTTCCTCCAATGTATTACCAAGATGGACAACCATTGCTCGACTTACTGCCGGGTCTTGCCAGGGGATTGGACCATCCAAAGCCCAATCTATCTTGAAAACACCCGGACCGTAACGGAAATTTTCGAGCTGCCTGCGGTACCCTGATGTGAAGCGGTCCCCCACGATCGGCAGCAGCTGGCGTGGGGTCAGGTCGAAGATAATCTGATTTGCGGGTGGTATATCCTTATCGGATGTAACCGTGTAATCCGTTATGATCTCTCCTCCCAGCGAGCAGAAGTACTTTGCCAGGGCATCTGAAAATTCTTGCGCTCCCCTCTTAGATACTGCCCACCCAGTCTTGTGTGCTACGAGGGTGAGCATAATACCTATTGCTGCGCTTCCCGGCATATCTAAGGGGAGCATTGAGTGTGCGCCAAGCCCGGCAAAGAGACTACGCGCTCGCCCTTCTTTGAACAACCCGCGTGCGGCTCCTTCAACGGAACGTATGGCATTAAGGCCGAAGCGCGCCATAAGAATTGGGCTGCGGAGAGGGTTTGGATACGGTCCGAAGATTAGTTCAAAGAGAGAACCGGCTTGCTGCATCAACGGATTCATAAAACGCAAGTAAGCCTTTTCATCAACACCGAGCCCTCTGGCAGTTTTTTTCACAGACTGTTCCAGTATGACAGCAGGTTCGCCGTCAAGTGGATGGGCTAACGGAGCTGGGGCATAGACATACTCAAGACCAAACTGATCGAGGGGAAGAGATCGGAAAAATGGAGAAGCAAGTGCTGTTCCTAAGACGGTGGCACATGGATCGTGGTGAAATCCGGGCAGCGTTGTTTCATAGGTTCTTGCGCCTCCACCAACTTTCTCCCTTTTCTCCAGTAACAGTACCGAACGACCTGCACGCGCCAATACGATCGCTGCCGCCAACCCGTTAGGACCGGCGCCTACTACAACAGCGTCGTATTTTGCCTTCGTAAAATTCATTTCGGAACTTATGCTACTGCCAACGCTTCAGTTTCATTCTCACAGATTGTGATTGCCTCATTCAGCCGGGTTAACTCGAAGATTTGCTGGTAGTGTTCGCTGAGACCGCATGCGAGTAATCTCTGTCCCTGGCGCTTTACGCGGATAAGCAGGGTTACTAACAAGCCGATTCCGGAACTATTCATATACTCAAGGTCTGCGAAATTCAAAACGATTGTCCGCGCTCCACTGCTGGTCGCCTGTGTATATGCATCCATCAAGGTATTTTCTGCACTTGCAGTTACCTCTCCCTTGATGTCTATCACGCCCACCGTGCCGGTCAGTTTTCGATAATCTGCAGTAGCTTTTGCATGGCTCATGGTTACTCAATCTCCTATGGATTAACCGTGGTTCTATTTACGCTGTTTCGAGGCCGGTTAAGGCACTCATTTCATCCGGAAAGATAGTTATGAAATCTGCGAGACGTGTAATTTCAAATATTTCCTGGTAGTGGCTGGAGAGTCCGTAGGTCAGTAAAGCAATACCAGATTTCTGTGATTGGGCCAGGATTCGAACGATGAGAGCGATTCCTGTACTGTTTATATAATGAACTCCCGTAAAATTAAGCAGGACAGCTTGTGCACCAGATGATACTGCTTTTCGATATGATTCATCTAGGCTCTGATCGGCAAAAGCGTCTATGTCTCCGAATAAATCGATAATAACAGCATCGTTTACCTTTCTAATTTGAGCATCGAAGGGTTGATCAGCCATGCTTGCCTCCTTCCTGGTAAATCACAAGCTCAACGGTATGGTGTTTTTCATCAACCGTTACGTTAAGCTCATCTACCATATTTTTGATAAGAAACAGCCCCCATCCTCTGGAAGTTTGTTCACCTGCCAGCTTTGCTTCAAGATTCGGGATTTCTGGTTGAGGGATCTGCTGTCCGGTCCCATAGTCAGTAATCTGCACGGAAAGTGCAGCACTATTGGTTTGCACCCGGATCTTTACAGGGAGATCAGGCTGATACTTATTTCCGTGTTCCATTGCGTTCATCGCAGCTTCGGCAACTGCGGTTTTAAGTCTTTCGAGCTTTGCCCTGTCCAGGTTCAAAGACTCTACTACCTCGGCAACCCTTCTCGTAGCTTCTCTTTCATTTCCTGGCTCGCTAGCCAGGGAGAATTCTGCAAGGGTTTGCCACTCTTTTTCAACAAAGGGGTGGTTGGACTTGTCCGCTTCTCTATCAGACACGCTGCCCTCCGTTCTTTCTAGTATCAAGAAAGTTACATCATCCTCTTGTTCCCACCCAGTTGATGTGAAGCTTTTCAATTCGTCAAGTAAATATTCAATGAGTTCTTTGCCACCAGGATGGTATGCCATCTTCTCCCGTAACCTGGGAAAACCAAACATTTCACCGGAGGGGTTATGTGCCTCTACCAGGCCATCACTGTAAAAGAGGATCGTTTCATCCGTGCCGATCATGATCTCCTTCTGCTCGTATTCCATGCCTTCCATTAACCCAAGGGGCATTCCGGTAGCTCGCAGTTCTTCAACACCATCACCACAGCGCCGGTAGGGGAGATCGTGACCGGCATTTGCAAAAACCATATGACCAGTATTGGGATCGAGAATCGCATAAATGCAAGTTATGAACATACGCTCAGGAATATCGGGGCAAAGCAGGTCGTTTGCTCTTTCCAGGACTTTGCCCGGTGAAGAGAACTGCTCGGCAGCACTGCGGAGAACGCTGCGGGTAGTAGCCATAACGAGCGCCGCAGGTACACCTTTGTCAGTTACATCACCGATGACGAAACCATACCGGCCGTCTTTAAGGGGTATAAAGTCGAAAAAATCCCCTCCCACAGCTCGGGCGGGTTGATAATACGTTGCTACCTGCCAACCGGGGAGATCGGGCAGGCCTTTGGGAAGCAGCGTTTGCTGGATCAGCCGGGCAACCCGCAGCTCATGCTCAATTCGCTCACGTGCCTGAACTTCGATTTGCTGCTCACGGACAAGCTGGGCTACTCTTAATGCTGGAGCAGCCTGGGTTGCAAGGTTATTTAGCAATCCATGATCATCAGCCGAATATTCTTGTTCGCTAAGGCGCGGGCCGAGGTTCAGCAAGCCGATCAATTCTCCCTGGCTGACGAGCGGTACAGTCAGCTTCACCCCAGCTGCTTTCAATGTACGTAGGGTAGGAGAATCGAAAATCAGTTTTTCGATCTCCACAACACCAGGAGCGCTCTGGAAATATTGGATTACCGGATCGTTCTGATCGAATTCTACAAGGTGGGTAGACCCTCGCTGCTGCTCCTGTGATGAGATTGCTGCTTCCGCCTGGGTTGAAACCACACCTGGTTTCCCAAATAGTTTCCAGAAATTGCTAAGCTTCCCGTTCATAATTATCCCTATTCTATATTTTGTGCGTACGGAGATCGTTACGGTAATCGTTACGAAACATATCCTCGTGGTGATTATCAAAAACGTTCTTTGCCGAATTTTCGGAACCTCTAATCCATAATGAGATATGTTCTGGTTGGATCGTATCGTCTACCATGTTTATCAGCTCATCGGTTAGCTGGTTTAGATTGACTTTCTGCCTGATGTTTTGGCGGAAGGCCTCCAGTGTTTTTTCAGTATCGTATTTTCGGCGGAAGAAACGTAAATCAATCCATTTCTGAATACTTCCACGAAGTGGATTGAAGAGGGCAGCTATGGCCAGGGTGGATATAATGACGCTTATTACTGACGATTGCTCCGTGAATCCAAGGAACGCAGTGCGAAGAAATATGACGAGGCCAAAATAGAGAACAGCCAGCACAACCGTCAGGGTACCATAAACCAAAGACCGGTTGATGAGCCGGTCTACATCCCACAGCCGGTAGCGTAGGATGGAAAATGAAACGCTGATAGGAACCATAAGCACGAGAGTATGATAGATAGGCTTGGCAGTAAAAAGATATAACAGATGAGAGTACCCAGGCTGATCGAGGGACGGGTTGATGATCAAGGGGATGTGATATATAACGAAGCCTAAAACTGCCCCAGCAGTGCCCAAGACAACCAATTTCGTTTGCTGCTTTTGAAGGGGGGTAGATACTTTTTTATACCGGTATACCTGCGCCAGTACACCGGAGAGATAAAAAGATCCATACAACAAGAAGGCAAAACCCAGGTTGTCAGACCATGTTGTGAGATGGATCAGGTTGGCGGGTAACCTGGGGATAAAAAGCCAACCGAGGACGAGGATGATCCAAAGAATTGAGAGATATCGGGTTATTGAAGGAACGAATTTTCCATTTGGAACAAGATAAAAACCACCAAAGATACTGAGTAGAAGCCCCATCGCCCGGATAAAGCTAACTACAGGATAGAAGAAGGGCTGCGCAATTCCAAGGTTATATAGGGTTGGTACGAAAAGCGTACCGAAGGTCATATAGGTCAAAGAAACAAGGATGAGGATGCCATCGCCAGTACGATAAAAGAAAACAAGTCCTCCTACAATGATAAACGAACCGGCGAGCAGCACATCCAGTCCGGTTTGGTATATAGCATAAAATTCGGGGCTCAGGTTCAACCTTTCAAGATGTGGTTCATAGATGCTGACCGCTCTTACCAGTTCTTGCTGATATTCGATTGGGACGGCAAGTACGAACAAGAAAATGCTTACCGAAGCAATCAACATCCAGAACAATCTGGCGGCAATCAGCTGAAGACCTGAAAGAGGTATGATTGCAGATGTACTGCTTCTCATCATTCTTAACCACATTATAGCCTGCCTGTGGAAAATCCATTTGTTTTCAAGTCGGTTTCCAATAGTTCTCCGTCCTCGCGCAGCCAAAGGCTAACAGTATCTGGCTGCATTGTTTCCTCAACAACTTTCAATAAACGCTCCACCAGGGAGTCGAGCTCTACTTCATCTCGCAGGGTGGCATTAAATGCGGCGAGCGTCTGAACCATGTTGTATTTTCGCCGGTAAAACCTTTTATCGATGGCTGCCTGAACACGCCTTTGAAGGGGAACAAATAAGGCAGCGATTAAAAGCGTAGAGGCAGCAGTCGCGATTTCGGTTTGCGAAAAACCGGTGATCAGTTGGATCAGCCTTTGGAACAGCACGACACTGGTGAAGTAAAGCAAGCCTAATAACCCGGTAAGGGCGGCATACACCAGGGCACGGTTGATAATAATATCGATATCCCACAGCTTATAACGGAAGATAGCTATTGCAAATGAGATTGGAAACAGCAGCGAAAGCAGGCTGATAGCGGTAACACCACCGATACGCAGTATAAAAGCGTAGATGTAAAAGGATGCACCAAGGCGGTTAAACAACAAATTCGGGATATCGCCGCTGGTGAGGGAGGGAACGATGATAAATGGTACAAAATAAGCAAACGGTCCCAGGACTGTAGCTGTCAATCCGAGAAGTGCCCACTTGGCTTGCTGCCTCTGTGCCCAGTTTGATACATGCACGAAACGGTAGATTTGCGCAGCGACCCCGGTGAACCCCCAGATGAACAGGATCAGGAGCTGAATCAGGACCGGCCAGCCCTGTAAGCTGATGGGAAGATTAGGGAAGAATATGGACGGTAATGTGATAAGTCCCCAAATCACAACCATCCATTTCGTCCAATTGGGAACAAAACGACCATTCGGAAACAGGTAGAGGAGGCTCGTGCTGGAAAGGAGCCCGAAGAAAACGATGGACTCTACAAGTGTTCTGGTTGGTTCAGGTGTTACCGCGCTGGGGTACATCAGAGATAATGGGAAGATAACCCCGTTGGTCACCAGGGTAAAAGCCAGGGCTAGAGCCATCCAATCGTATTTACGGCGGATAAATATAACGGCTGCGATGATGTTATGGGTAAAAACGACCAGGACGCTGAGTGATAGAAAATAAGTCGCATAACCTATTGCAGTGAGGCCCAGTTCATTCAGGACGCGCGGATCGACACTTGTGCTGAGCTCATGATAACGCCCAGGTAGCCCGCCAATAAACAATGATAAGGAGAGGAGTATTACAAAAACCCAGATAAGGCGTGCAAAACGAATTCGGGAGGAAGGAATAACTGAAAGATCTGTTCTCTGGTTGTCGATCACGCTGTTCATTGTTGGACGCCTGGTGTGAGCTCGGGTGATTCGATGGGTGGTATTGTTTGCAGGTATAACCAGATTGCTTGAAGCTCCACTTCTGATAAATTGCTGAGTTTATCATAGGGCATCATCTCCGGGTCTAATTCATTTCCTTCCGGAGTTCTGCCTGTACGGATCGTTTGGACAAACTGGTCGTAGTTCCAGTGTCCAATATTGCCACCTGGGGTGATGTTTAATCCTGCACCTGGATTCGGGCCGCCGGAAAAATCTGGACCGTGACACATCGTACAAAATGAACCGAGATACGCTCCATATTCGACGGTTGGGCCAACTTCTGGCGCACCGGGGTGCTGCTGGTTACGATCGATTACCCTTGCTGGCAATATCGTGGGATCTTGAATGATAAGCAGCCTGCCCATGGGACCCATCTTCGTGGGCGGAAGAACATTATCCACTGGTGGAACGGATTTAACATAGGCGATAACGGCCGCAAGATCTTCGTCTGATAAAACGTAGTAGAAATTGGAAGCCATCCCCAGGAGAGATCTCTGATCGGGACCAACTCCATAACGAATAGCCCGCACCCAGTCTTCATTGGAATATCTTCTACCGATACCGCCTTCACCGGATGTCAAATTGGGGACACTGAGCAAACCGACCATGGGACCATCATCGAATATTTGCCCCGCAAGGTTATCTCCATGACAATCCGTACAAAAAGCGATATTTTCGACAAGATGGTTCCCGCGTTCTATTGTTTCTGGGTTATTCGTTATTTGTATGGGTTTGATGGAAAAAAAGTATTGTTGGTTCAACTGCTGATCAGTGTATAGATAAAGGGATACGACAGCGATCAGCAGCAGGCCGATCAACAAGCCCAAAAAGATACCAACACCTTTTATCATCTTCTGAAAGAGGTTATTTTTCATTTTGTGGTTCCAGGTAATGTCATTTCCTGGCAGTAGATAAGATCAATAACGAATGCCCCGAACAAAAATCGTTACAAAAGTCCAAATGAAAGACCTGGCTTATATACCCCCCTGGCTCCGTGGATAAATCCGCCCTATTTTATCATATAGTAGATGCATGGAACAGGCATTCAGATCATTTTACTATCATACCTAAGACGAACCCGTAAATAAGATGAGCTGTGAAGAAGATCAATGCTGGGATTTCTTGAAGTGGTGAATCAAAGGTAGGAAGCAGGAACAGCTGGGCTCCTAAAGCCAGAAAGACTCCGTAAACGATGCCCAAGAACAGGCTGGGTAAATGCCGCCAATTATTGGTCATCCGGACGAATACACCAAATATTGCACCATAGACTGCGGAAACAGCCAGATGAGAAAAAATACCGGTAATGGGCGGCAGATCTTCTGATGGGCGAAAGTGTCCGATTAAACTGGTGATCGTATCACCTTGCAGTACGGCTGCTATCCCCAGAAAAATAATCATTACGATTCCAGCCGCAATTCCTCCGATTAAGCCTTCTGCAGCGGCATCTCCAAATGTGCGCGGATCGCTTCTTAGTCCGTCCTTTTTATAGAAGTTTTCTTCCTTCATTTTTATCTCCTTTTCTCAATTAATTTAATGATAATTATCCTCCATCTACAGATCGTTACGATAAACGTTACGATGGAAAAATCTCGATGACGACATTTCCCTTTTTATGCCCTTTTTCGACATACCGGTGCGCCTCGACGATATGCTCCAACGGATAAACCCGGTCTATAGCCGGTTTGAGCCTGCCCGCCTCAATCAACTCTGTGAGGAAGACAAGATCTTTAATCTTCTCACTGGACGGCCTCAAACCCGTTGCCGCAAACTTTACCTTTTTGCCGCTGCGCTTTGAAGTCCATAGCGCTTGAAGCATAACTACCGGCGTAGGGACCGTCGTAAGATAAATGCCTGCATCCCTCAGCGAACCTTTGCACTCTGAAAACGAACGCTTGCCTACGGTGTCAAAAATAATGTCATAGGTCTTGCCGTTTTCGGTAAAATCCTCCTGGGTGTAATCAATCACCTGATTAGCTCCCAAAGATTTGACCCATTCCAATTTCGCGGTACTGCATACCCCGGTGACCTCCGCGCCATAAAACTTGGCCAGCTGCACCGCCGCAGCGCCGACCGATCCAGAAGCTCCGTAGATCAGCACGGTTTGCCCACTCTGGATCTTGGCCTTATCTCTCAGAAAAGGCAGCGCGGTTAATGCACCATTCGGAACGCTGGCCGCCTCCTGATAGCTCATATTGGCCGGTTTTTTGGCTAGCATCCCGTTTTCAGCCATGCATCTGTATTCAGCATACGCGCCGAACGAGTCTATGCCAAATACCTGGTCGCCCTGCTTGAATCGGGTCACGTCTTTGCCTGTAGCTTCAATTTCCCCGGCCAGCTCTTGCCCCAGGATCTGATGTCTGGGTTTCAGAAGACCGTTAAACCCTGGTGAAGCCCTCATGTCCGGGTCTTCTTTAACGACTGATGTCGCATGTATTTTTATCAACACCTCATTATCTTTAGGTGCGGGTTTTTCCACCTCTTGGAGATGAAGAACCTCGGGCGGGCCAAATTTAGTGTATAAAATTGCTTTCATGAGTTTTCCTCCTGGATTACTTTTCAAAATCGGAGTATTGGGTCAGGTTTGCGTCACCCTCTCCAATACTCTTGTTCCCCGTTAGGCTTTGAAGCCGAGAAAGTTATGGACCGTGGCGGGTTCTTGCGCCGTCTGGCCTCGGATGCTGCTTAGCAGCACGATCCCCAGCCAGATGAACCAGATGATTTGACTCAAGCCAAAAACTCCTGTCATCAGTTCGGTCAACCCTGGGATAATGGAGATGATGCCTGCAGCACCAACCAACAAGCCGAGGATATTCAGGCCCTTGGGAAGCCCGCCAGCCCGCAGCGCGGCCAGGCTGACCAGCAGCACAAAAAAGCCGCCCAGGATTTCACCATTGCCGTTGCCCAGCCCGCTCGCCACGGATTCAATTACCTGCCAGGTCAACGCAGCCTGGGCCGGGTCTTTGGCATAGAGAGCGACGACAGGGGCGATCCCGGCATTCGAGACCATGCCGCTGGCAATCAGCGAGCCCGCCCAGATAATCTCAATCGCGGTTGCCACCTGCATGATTGCCGGTGCGCGGGACTTCAACCGGTCGTACAACGCCAGCGACAGGACGATCAGAAAAACGCCAAAGAACACGTACATGAGCAGGTTGGTAGAAAAGGTGACCATCTGCATTTCGACAAGCATGGCTACCTTTTGGGCTGGGTCGGTTATGCTGGGGTAGTCCAGAACTACGAGAAAGATAACCATTCCGATCAGGTAGGCGACTGCCAGGTAGAGAGCGGCGAAACCGCCGAATTTCTGCAAGGTTTTCATGTGTAACTCCTTTATTGAATGAATGCGAATGACTAGTTTTTTTGAATAAGACTGCTTTTTGAGGGTCAAAATAGGCTGTGAATTTACGTTTTGCGAACCTCCTCGGCATCTGGCTCAACGGAATTAACCGAGAGCAAGGGCAAGCCCAGATCACGTACTTTTTTGAGCAACCCATGCAATGTGGCCTGATCGATCACCGGGCCGGTTAAAAGCGTGTCACCGTTGTCTTCCAGCGTGATGTTCAGGCCTTCAAACCATTCGGCCCACCGATCATCTAGATGTCCCTTGAGGCGGATTTCGTAGCACTTATGCTGGTTATGTTTTTCGTCGAATATTTGTTTGTCACTCATCATGCGCCTCGCGTTTTTCCTTTCGTTCTTTATCTGCCCATAGGATACCGCTGGAGGTGGTGAGGTGTCATCACCACATGATGTGATTGATGTGGTGATTGATGGCGGAAAACAAAAAAAGCCCCGGCAGGCGTCACAAACCACCTGCCGGGGCTGGGAAGGGTGATTTCGAGCCAGCTAGAATAAATCGAGTTCCTCGGCGCGGCGGATGGCTGCCCGGCGGTTGTTGACCCCCAGTTTATTGAAAATGTTTTTGGTGTGAGTGCGCAAGGTGTTAAGCGACACGATCAGTTGTTGGGCAATTTCAGGGCCGCTTAATTCGCTTCGGAGCAGCTTGAGCACTTCTAGCTCGCGTTCGCTTAAAGGTTCGACCAGAACGTTTTGTGCTGGTCGATCTTCAGGCTCTATCATGCCGGATTTTTGATGGATGATTGCTGATTTTTGCACCGCCATATTTGGCGCCGCCACCGGTTGTGTAAAGGCAGCCAGGAGTTTGTCCGCATACCCGCTCAGCGGATGGTCTCGATTGAGCGATTGTTTTTCAACCAATAATCGCATCGCTTCGCCTTCATCCACAAAGATGCGCACGTAGCCTTCCGGCTCGGCCAGGGCCAGGGCGCGTTCCAGCACTGCAAGGGCGTGGGGGAGGTTATCTTGCGCCTGGAACGCGAGGGCTTGCAGCATCAGGATTTGGATGGCACTGCCCAGCCGGCCGCCATTTTCTGCCGCTTGCAAGAGACGCCTCAGCAGCCTGGTAGCCTCGTCAAGGGAACCAGCCTCCGGATCGCTTTCACCGGTGGCGATGAGCACCCGGGCCAGCGTGATGTGCTCGAACTCGCGCATGTAGCGGATGTCATCATCCACCGATAGCCCTTGCTCACGCACCCACCCCAGGGCTTCGGTCAGCCTGCCCTGCTTGAGCCAGATCCGCGCCTTCAAAGCCGCGACGGGACGCACATCGGGCAGTGGGCCTCGAATAGATACGCGCTCTGCCTCGTCAAACAGAGCGAGAGCGCCATCCAGGTCTCCCTGCGCCTCTTTCAGGCGCGCCTGGGAAACGTACAGTCGATGCGGCCAATCCGTCAGCGCGGTCTGCTCGCCCAGCTTCTGGCTGGTCAGCAAGTGTTGCGCGGCGGCTTCCAGGTCATCCCATTCAACGGAAAGCTCACCGAGGCCGCGATACAAGTCTGCCGTTCCGATGGGAATGGGCTCGCCCTGAGCGGTCGCAAAGCTTAAGGTTTGCTGATAGCTGCTATCCGCCTCATGGAGGCGGCCCAGCGCCACCCGGATGTCGGCCAGGAGAAATGTGATCCCGATCAAGGTTTGGATTTCGCCTGTTTTCCGCAGGTTTGTATGGAAATCGGCCAGAGAACACTCGGCGGCCTCCAGGTCTCCGCTGGTATATTGGGCAAGCCCCAGGAGCGAGGTGGCCTGCATATACCTGGTCTGGTCACCTTCGGGGGTGAGTTCGAGCGCCTGCTGGGCATACTTTACGGTGCCGGAGACATCACCAAGCGCCAGGGAGCGGTAGGCCCGTGCGGTGGCGATCGAAGCTGGCAATGAGCGAAATTGATCTTTATCCACGACGACCATCTGATCCGCCGGCGTGACCAGACAGCGCTCTGCGTCATGC
>Ga0105092_10000874_pt1 | contig 15949 bp, 17 predicted proteins | sample PPLLak2March2015_FD_87021 | JGI IMG/M metagenome (GOLD analysis project Ga0105092, IMG submission 87021) | Freshwater sediment microbial communities from Prairie Pothole Lake near Jamestown, North Dakota, USA - PPLs Lake P7 Core (1) Depth... | ecosystem: Environmental > Aquatic > Freshwater >... | reverse complement strand
GCGCGCGTCAAGGCGGCGCTGCGCCGCATCCAAGCGGGACCCGGCTCCGGCTCCGAGGCGAGCGTGTACTCCTTCCAGCGTTTGCGGATGGACCTCGGCGCGCGTACCGTCAGCGTGGATGAGAAGCCGGTTGACCTGACCGCCATCGAATTCGACCTCTTGAAAGCCCTGGTCGAAAACCGCGGGCGTGTGCTCTCGCGCGATCAGTTGCTCGAAAAAGTCTGGGGCGGGGAATATTTCGGGGAACAGCGCGTGGTCGATGTGCATCTCGGTCATATCCGTCAGAAGCTGGGGCGCGAGGAATTGATCGTCACGGTGCGCGGCGTAGGCTACCGGTTCGAGGATGAACCGCTATGAACCACGGATGAAAGTGATGAAAAAGATTGATTTAATAATCTCTTTTATCACTTTCATCCGTGGTCAGTGAGGAATCATGACTGATTATTTCCGCCGTCATTTGGGCGCAAAACTTTTACTTTCCTACCTGTTGATCATCCTGGTCGGTGTGGCGGTGTTGATCGTTGCCAGCCAGTTTTTTTTGCCTTCCTCCTTTGATCGTCACATGTCTGGGATGGGCGGGATGATGGGCGGGCAGGGTTCGGGTCAAGGTCAGGGCCTGGGCCGTTTTGGCGTCATGTCACAACTCTACGCTGATTTTCGCGCCAGCTTCAATGAAGCCTTGCTCTATGCGGCGCTGGCGGCTGCCGCAGTAGCGGTCATCATCAGTCTGTACTTGAGTCGCAGTGTGATCGCGCCGATCAGCGCCATGTCGCTCGCCACGCAGCGCATTGCCAATGGACGTTATGATGAACGCGTGCAGGTGCGCGGGGCAGACGAACTTGCGCAGCTTGCCATGCGCTTCAACCAGATGGCGGAAAAACTAAACGAAGTCGAGTCCATGCGGCGGCAGCTGATCGGTGACGTCAGCCATGAATTGCGTACACCTCTCACGGCGATCAAAGGTTCGATGGAAGGCTTGATGGATGGGGTCCTGCCTGCCACCCCGGAAACGTATCAACAGATCCACACGGAGGCAGACCGGCTGAACCATCTGGTGGATGATTTGCAGGAACTCAGCCGGGTCGAAAGCCAGGCTTATCAACTGGATATTCACCCTGTGGAGGTTTCCGTGCTCGTGCAGACGGTGACCAAACGACTCGCCTCGCAAGCGGAATCGAAACGCGTCTCTCTGGATCTCGACCTGGCTCCGGACTTGCCGCGTGTCCTGGCTGACGAGGACCGCACGGTGCAGGTGCTGACCAACCTGACGGGGAATGCCCTGCAATACACAGCTGAAAATGGCAGGATCAGCATCGTCGCGCGGCGGGTGAACAATGAAGTTCACATTTTTGTCCGCGATACAGGCATTGGCATTTCGCCCGAACACCTGCCGCACATCTTCGACCGTTTCTACCGCGCCGATAAATCGCGTTCGCGCCGTGCCGGTGGCGGGAGCGGCATCGGCTTGACGATCGCGCGTGCCCTCGTCGAAGCCCACGGTGGACGCATCTGGGCGGAATCAGCAGGGGAGGGTCAGGGCAGCACGTTCACGTTCACGCTGCCGATCGCAAAATAGAAACCGTATACGCCAAATGGCTCACTGGTTTGTGGGGTAATTCCCTCGAGAGGGCAGGGAGTCATCCGATTGTCTCGCGCAGATGAATTCTTATACTTTTAGGCATTGGAGTTACCAAACTTTATTCGAAAAGGTATAAGGAGAAAACCCATGCGCAAGAGTATGCAAGTTGGAATGGACGAGAAGATGCAGGAATGTATCGAGGAATGTCAGCAGTGTCATGACATCTGTACGATGTCAGTCGCTCATTGTCTGGAAACGGGTGGGGAGCATGCCGCGCCGGACCACATCCGCATGTTGCTGGACTGTGCGGAGATCTGTCAGACGAGCGCCAACTTTATGACACGCATGTCGGATATGCACGGCAGCGTCTGTGGGGTTTGCGCCGAAATTTGTAAGAGTTGTGCCGAGGACTGTGAGCGCTTCAGCGACGACAAGATGATGCAGCAGTGTGCGGAAATATGCCGCAGCTGTGCCGAATCCTGCAACGAGATGGCTGCTTAGATGTAAGCTCTGTGCTCTTCTGTTAGTGACTGGTGGAAAAATTTACGAGGCTGTCCCAGATTTCCGTGTTTAATTTATCGCGTTGACCCCGCGCAAATTCCCAAAATAAAGCCTGTGCCCGTGTGAATGGATGGCCCACATGCCGGATCATATAGACCGTGCGATGCAAGTCCAATCCCTGTAGTTCAACCTGTTTGACGCGTCCCATGGCGATCCCGCGCGCCGCAATCATTTCAGAGACAAAGGCAATGCCTACATTGCGTTCGACCGCCATTTCGATTGCTTCCGGGTTGCCAAGCTCCATGGCTACATTGAGCATATCGGGCGTGATGCTGTAGGATTTTAGCCCCTGTAATACCGTTTCACAGGTACCGGACATTTCCTCACGCATAATAATGGGTTGATCGAGCAGGTCATCGGGGAGGGCGCATCCATATGCCGCCCAGGGATGATCTGTAGGAACGATGAGAATAATACGGTCATCAAAAAGCGGCTGGCATTCAATATCGCGGTGTTCGAATAATTTGCTTGCCACGCCAACAGGGATCGTTTGGTTAAGGACACGTTCGTAGACGCCCTCCCTGCCCAGGATCTTCACCCGTGGTTGAACGGCAGGATATTCCTTTTGAAATGAGCCAAGCAATGCCGGCAGAAGATACTTCCCGGCTGAAGTGGAACAGCCGATCAGCAGTTCGCCGCCGACCTGACTGTTGACCTGCTGCAGGCTGTCTTCCAGCAACCGCGCTGCGCGCAGGACCTCGCGTACCTGGGGAAGAATGGATTGCCCCGCTTCGCTCAATTCCACGGAGCGACCACGGCGCAGGAATAACTCCACGCCGTATTCCTTCTCGATTGCCTGTATGTTTTGGCTGACTGCCGACTGCGACATATGCAATCGTTTTGCGGCTTGCGAAAAATTTCGCTCTTCTGCCGCGACGAGAAATACGCGTAAAGTGGATAGTTCAACCATCGGTTTCTCTATAAGTGATAAGTTCCAGTGATATCTGTCATGGTTAAGCATAAGAGATTCTCATAAGGTTGAATAGTGATAATCGTCAATGGTTGCCGATGATTGCGTGGGGTATTATCCCCATAAAACTGCCCGTGAGTATTTCTCCCACGGGCAGTTTCGTTGTTGTCTCTTCGCGCTGAGTGCTACGAAGACAAAGCGGCGAAATTACTTCACCACGGGCAGTTCCGCAGCGATCCAGGCATTCGTTCCGCCACCGAGATTGCGGACGTTGGTGTAGCCAAGGAAGTTCAAGTACATCATAGCCATGCCGCCGCGATGACCGGACTTGCACAGCACCACGACCGGTGCGGCTTTGTCAGCAGGCAGTTGAGCCAGATTGGCAGATAGGTCGTTGATCGGGAGAAAGACCGAGCCTTCAATGGCGCCGTCGGCCGTCTTCTCCGCTTCCGTGCGGACATCCAGCACAAAGGGCGCAGGGGTGTTTCCAAGTTCCACGTTCAGGTCGGCGGCTTTGATGACATTGAAGCCATCAGGCAGGGCGCTGAAATATGTGTCCAACCCAGCGAGTCGGGCAGCATCCACTTCAGGGGATCCGAGAATCGCAGCTTCGGCGGGCAAGCCGGGTTCGAGCGCGAGACTTGCCTTTGCCCAGGCCCCAATGCCTCCGCCGAGGTTGACCACGTCCGTGTAGCCCAACAGGCGCAGGGCTGCCATGGCAAATGCGCCGCGGTGGCCGGAAGCGCAGGTGACAACGATCTTCTCATCCTTGCCGGGGAGTTTATCGAGGTTCTTGAGCAGCTCCCGGACCGGGATGTGGATCGAGCCCGCGATGTGTCCGGTGGTTTCGACCTCGGATGCTTCGCGTACATCCACGACAAAGACCGGTCCCTCGGCCAGGGCTGCGTTGAGTTTGTCTGGAGAGGTACCATAAAAACCTTCGGGCAGGGTGGTGACAAATTCACCCATGACCGTTGTCCAGTCGACCCAACCGGCAACAGGCAGACCGGCATTCTTCCAGGCGCCGATCCCGCCGCCGAGATTGACGACATCCGTGTAACCCATCAGGCGCAGCGCCATGGCTGCCATCGAGCCGCGGTGACCGGAGGCGCAGTAGATCACAACCGGTGCATCCTTTTCGGCGGGCAGTTGGTCGAGGCTGGTCAGGAAATCGGAGAACGGAATGTGAACCCCGCCTTCGATATAACCATCCTTGTCCACTTCCGCCTGCGAGCGAACATCGATCAGGAAGGGGGCCTTCTCCGCCAGGGCCGTTGCGAGCACATCGGCCTTGGTGCTGTAGAAGTTATCGGGCATGGTTGTGAAGAAGCCGTTCAACGTGGTGAAGAGCGCTTCATCCTCGACGATGGTCGTGCTAACCGCTTCGGGCGCCGAGGGCATGCTTCCGGTCACGACCGGCAGTTCCGCCTTTTTCCACGCACCGAGTCCGCCACCCAGGTTGCGGACATTGGTGTAGCCCAACATCTTGAGCGCCATCAGGGCATAGCCGCCGCGATGGCCCGAAGCGCAGTAAACAACGATCGGGTCGTCGAGACCGGGCAGTTTATCCAGGTTGTTGAGCAGATCGCGCACGGCAATATGGACCGCGCCTTCGATATAGCCATCCTTCTCCAGCTCGGCGTCTTCACGGACATCGAGCAGGAAGGGAGCTTTATCCGCCAGTTCTTCGTTGAGCTTGGCAGCGCCGACAGACCCGTAGCCTTTGTCCGCCGGAATGGATGCCCAGAAATCCGTGAACAGGGTCGGGAAGTCAAGCTCGGCAACGGGGGCTTCCGTCACGACGACTTCCTGTGTTACAGGAGCCTCGACGACCGGCGCTTCCGTAGCGGCTGGCGCGCTACAAGCTGACAGCAGCATGCTGAAAGCCAGCAGTAGAGCAAAAAACAGATGCAATTTTTTAGACATTTCTCATTCTCCTTCTTGTTTGAATTGAAATGATTACGGTTCTTCCACCGGATCAGGAATTTGATCGACGATCACATTCAGGTTTGCGTCCACCTCCTCGGGCTTGACTTTTTCAGCAGTCAGGAAAATCTTGGCGTTGCCATGACAGGCATTGCAGGATTCATTTTGTGGGGTTTCCTTTTGTACGTTGTGCGGTGTGGCATAGACCCAGGTAGGCAGCGAGGCAAAGCTGGGCAATAAGTTGTCTCCATAATAGGAATAAGAATCGACGGCTGCAGGAACGTGGCGCAGCACAACATACTCATACGGCCGGTGATAGTTTGGCGAGGGATTCTTGCCAATGAAGAACGTCAGGTAATCCCCCTCGGTCTGATAGAACGGCAGGCCGCTTTTCTCGCTAATAGCAACATGGCAGCCATCGCAACTGGTGTAAGAGACCGAATGGCAGACCTGACATGCCAGCTTGCCAAAGTGAGTCGTGTGGTTTTCATTGGTGTCGTTCCACGCGCCTACTTCGGGATGGCAGGATTCACAGGAAGGAGTCTGTGCGCCTGCGTAGCGGTTCAGTTCGTGGATCTTCTCCACGTCTTCTTCGAGCGTGTGGCATTCTGTACAGGAGGCATTCGAGTCGTGCATTTCCGTGCCGGTATGGCAGGCAATGCAGTTCATGCGCTCGAGTCGGAAGTGTGCATCTCCCGGGATTTCCTCGTGCTTGCCCAAATATTCATTCCCCACACGGCTTCCATGACAGGCGGTACAGTTCTGCGACATGGAAGGTGTCTTTGTGATCACATGCCCGCTCACAAATCCTCCGCCGACAGAACTGGGCTGGCTGATATGGCAGTCTCCGCAACTGGCATGGCAGGATGAACAATGGTTATTGAACATCGTTTGGGTGGCATGTTGCTCGGGCGAGGCGATCATGGCATTGATCTCTGCCACATGGTCTACTTTCGCGCGCAGGGTATCCACCACATCCTGCTTGACCAGAATCTCTTCAGAGTTCGGCGGCGAATAATGACATTCCTCGCAACTGGTATGGCAGTTCCCACAGTGGGTATCATAGGTTGCCAATAGCGTTTCCACGCGCTGCGCGTCATGTTGCGGACGCGAGCCGCCGCGCCCTTCGATGGCAGTCCAATAACCCTGGAGCGTGCCATGCAAACTCTGGCTCGACATGGCGGCCTCATGATGACACGATTCACAGACCTGGCTGGATGCAGAACCTGGGTCTAAGATCAATCCGGTGTGTGCGGTATCTTTGTCGGCTGAATTAATGCCGCTATGACAATACATGCAGGCAATCTGCCCATGGACCGTTGCGTAAAAATCTTCCCCCAGGACGAGCACTTTCTCCCATGGCTCCAACGGAGCCACATCGCCCCCTCAGCCAGCACCGGAGGATTCTGTCTCGACAACTTCTTCCGGCTTGGCAGTGTCAATGAGACGCTGCTTGTCAGTGTGACAAGCAGCGCATTCATCAGATGCATGAACTTCGGTTTTTATGACTGCTGGAATGAGCGCTTCTGTCGGGACCACGGGTGGGGTCGCCGTTTCGGCGCCTGACGCGCATGCCCAGAGGACAAGAGACAGGCTGAGGCTCCAGAGAACGATACGAATTGGTTTCAACAAAACCTCTTTTTTGATTGAGTTCACAAATCATTCTATTCCCTGGGCTTATACATTCAAGTGATATAGATAATGTTTACTTATTAGGTTTTCTTATTGAAGATAATTACCCATGCTGAAACCGGAAGAATTGCTGTAAATCATTCGCTATGGTACTATTCCTATCGATCGTACTCATTGTGCCGTTTTGACTTGGAATATAGAATTCTGGGTGTGGTGTAATGATTGATCTGCAGCAAATGATCAACAGCCCTGGCAGTCTCCGTCTGGTTTCTGCTTTGGCACAGGGGTTATCACCGCGGGTGGGTCACCCGCTTGCATATTTTGTGGCAGGCCAAATCGCACGCCAGCGCGATTCTGAAGTGGTTCGAGCGGTACGCGCTAATCAATGGGTCATCCATGGAGAAGCTTTGCAGGGAGGGGCCCTGGATCAGGTCGTCCGTGAGACGTTTCGTTACTGGGCACGCTGTATTTTCGATCTGTATCATTACATGGACGATCCGGAGGGAACAAAACAACTGATCGTTTTGGAATCCTCCTTTCAGGAGCTTGCCTGCAGGCCCGAATTTGAACGGCGCGGGAACCGGCGCGGCCTGGTGATCGTCGGACTGCATGTCAGCAACTTTGACCTGATCCTTCAGTGGCTTTGCAAACAGGGAATGAAACCGCTAATACTCACCATTCCAGATCCACAGGGCGGCCGGCGCCTGGAATATGAGATGCGCAAGAGAACCGGGATGAATCTTGTACCGGCTTCGGTGGGTGCATTCAAACAGGCGATCAAACACCTGCAGCGGGGAGGCATGGTGGTGACCGGGATCGACCGGCCGATCCCGAAGCCGGAAGCCTGTCCGCGTTTTTTTGGTCGGCCCGCCGCGCTTCCCATGCACCATATTTTCCTTGCCACCAAGGCGCGCGTGCCTGTCATGATCGCGGTTGCCAATCTCCAAAAAGATGAGAAGTATCATGTCTTTGCATCGGATCTCATCGAAATGGACCCTCATCCGGATGCACAAGAGGGGATGCTCCACAACGCCGAAAAAGTGTTGGCAGTTGCAGAAGAGTTTATTCGACGATGCCCGCAGCAGTGGTCTGTGCCTTTGCCTGTCTGGCCCCAGGTCATGGACCTGGTTCCGACGTAAATAAACTGAAATCCCGAATCAATTTTGGAGGATGAAGGAGAATGCAATGAGTGATATTACGCATCATCGGAGGGTCAATGATATCCTGCTGGGTCCGCTGGAGAGACCCACATTGCGGTGGCTGGCAGCCCACATGCCGACCTGGGTAACACCTGATATTTGTACGCTCATTGGCGTCCTGGGGGCGGTAGGCGTCGCGCTCAGTTATGTCTTGAGTATTTCTGACAGGACCTTTCTGTGGTTCGCCTCCCTTGGTTTTATCATCAATTGGTTCGGCGACAGCCTGGATGGCACCCTTGCACGCCACCGGCACATCGAACGCCCGCGCTTTGGTTTTTTCGTGGACCACACGACGGATGCGTTTAGTGCGACGGTGATCTTTCTGGGGCTCGGCGCGACGCCCTACGTCAGTTTCAATATTGCCTGCCTGGCGTTGATCGGTTACCTGCTTCTCTGCGTGCTGGTATTTGTACGGACCAGTGTGGTGGGCGAGTTCAAAATATCTTACAGCATGCTCGGTCCAACCGAGATCCGCGCGGTTGCCGTTCTGTTGAATACAGCCATGTACTTTGGAGGGATGCAGACATTGTCATTCACGTTTGCAAGGATAGGTCAAATCACCTTCTCCCCGTATGACGTGACCCTTGCCCTGGTTGCATTGCTCCTGTTCTTTTTCTTTATTGTAAATACCCTCCAGGAAACGATCCGACTGGCAAAAGAAAACAAATAATTCTCATTTGGATCATTGGGCTTACAAAGGAAGAGGAATTTTCTGATGGCATATCATTCAGAGTGATTCCTCGTTTTTTCTTAAAGCAAGAGTTACAAGTGAAAATAACACCTTTTCGAGAATGAGAGAAAAATTCCATGGGTATACCGGCTGATGATGATAAAAAAGCGAAATCTTCCGATTCCCCTGAACAGAAATTAGGGGATACACCTGTCCCGCCCTGGGAAATGCCTACACCTGAAGAAAAGGCTCAAGCCAGGCCTGTCAAACGAGCCTTGAAGGAGGCAATCGCTGCTGTAGACTCCCCGGAGAAAGCTGACGAGGTCATCGATGACCTGGAGTCCGCGGCGGCAGGTCAGACGGCAGCAGATGTTGAGCAAGCTCAGCCACCGGCGAGCACTCCTGCCGAGGCGGCGCGGCAGGTGAAAAAGGCGGCTCGGGATGCACCTGACGGTAAGAAGGCGGAAAAGACACTGGAGGCAACTGCCCGCTCCCTGACTACACCCGATAAGCGTCAGCGCGAGGTGGTCGCCGAAGCGGCGCAGGAAGTCTTTAACCCCGAACAGCAAGGCGCGGGTCCAACAATTGCCGATGAACCGCAGCGCGAATATCTCCGTGAAGCGGTCCTGAGGCGGCTCAAACCACTGGATGCCCTGGACGCCAACCTGTTCCTTGCGGTCAATCATTTGCCCCATACACGTCTGCTGAATGCCTTCTTCTATGGCATTACCCTGGCTTTCAATGGCGCCACGACCTGGTACGCTGTGACAGGGATCGCGGCGCTGCGCCAGCGCCGCAGGCTGGGCGAACTTTTGCGGGAAGTGGTTTTGCCGCTGACGGTCACAGCCACGCTGGTGGAACTCCCGATTAAGTGGTATTTTAGGCGCCGACGACCCTTTATCAAGATTATCCAGGCCATCGTCATTGGTAAAAAGCCGGGGACGTGGTCATTCCCCTCGGGTCACTCCGCCGCAGCCTTCGCGGGGGCGTGGCTACTTAACCATAAATTCCCGCGCTTGAGCGGACTTCGATATTTTGTTGCCAGCCTGGTAGCGTTCTCCCGCGTGTACCTGGGTGACCATTACCCGGGAGACGTGGCCACAGGCTCTTTGCTGGGCATGTTGTTCGCCATGTTCTTTCACCGCTTATTCAAGCGCAGGGGCAGGAGATAATTCTCTCTACTTTCAGGGACAATTGATTCACAGAATTCATAAGCCGGTAAAGCGATTTGCTGACCGGCTTCATCTAATTGCGAGGTCATTCATCCTCAAAAGTTTGCAGGGACCCTTGCGAAAGAAATCACAAATACTATCTGAAGCAAATACTTTCTGCCATAATTTCTTTAATGTATTGCTCATTGCCAATTCATCAAAGATTCAATTACAAAGTGCAAAATTAATTTTTGTCAGCACACTTCTCAATCGCATACAAATGAAGAATCATCGAGATTTGGATGATGGTACCGATGGGTCAGTCCTGGTAAGGTTAAAAGAGTCGATCCCGTCTTGACTTAATAAGACAAATGTTCTAAAATTCATCTTATATAAGTAACCGAATGGTTACGCAGAGCATGAGAAGAGACGTTTTCCAGGCATTAGCCGACCCCAACCGAAGAGCCATTATAGGTCTATTAGCAAACCAAAAGCTTACCGTCAAAGCTGTGGCGGAGCATTTTCCCATTAGCCGGCCAGCCGTTTCGAGGCATGTCAAGATCCTAGCTGAATGCGGCCTGCTGGTTGTCCACCAGAAGGGCCGCGAGCGATTCTGCGAAGCTCGCCTGGATAAGTTGAATGAAGTTTCCACCTGGATCGAGCAGCAACAGAGAACCTGGGAGCAACGTTTGGATCGTTTGGACGACTATTTAAACGAGTTAAAAGCCAAGGAGAGAAAATGATCGGTGAAACAGAATCCACTCAGAGGTCCGCGCGCAGCGAACTTGTCATCACCCGTATTTTCGATATCCCGCGAGAGCTGGTCTGGAAAGCCTGGACCGATCCAAAACACTTCATGCGCTGGTGGGGTCCAAAAGATTTCACCGCGCCGTTCTGTGAGATCGATCTGCGTGTGGGCGGTAAGTATCTTAACTGCATGCGCTCCCCCGAAGGAAGAGAATATTGGAGCACAGGGGTGTACAGGGAAATTATTCCCATGGAGAAACTCGTCTACACCGACAGTTTTGCAGATGAAGAGGGGAATGTTGTTTCCGCTACCTATTATGGCATGAGCCCGGACTTCCCACTTGAAATGCTCGTGACCGTGACATTCGAAGATTATGACGGCAAAACAAAAATGACGCTGAAGCACACTGACCTCCCGGCTGGAGAAATGAGCGAACAAACCGGAGCCGGCTGGAACGAATCCTTCGATAAGTTGGCGGGAAGCCTGATCAGAAGAAAAGGATAAACAGCGCAATTTAAGTAAAGGAAGCTTTTATGGAAAAAGTTGTTCTGGACGTGAGCGCGCGCTTCCCTGATTTCATTGCCGCCCCAAATAATATCCCAAGCGGAATCGAGGCGTGGGCGCCTGTCAACATTACCGCCCGCCCTCAATGGATTGGCTATGTTGTCGGATACTGAGCACCTGGAGTTCAAATTCAACGCGCTCCCGGCGCCGGCGACCCCGCTCATTGGTCGCGCCGAGGCTGCTGAAACAATCGGTGCATTACTCCTCGGTGAAGATGTCCACCTCCTGACACTCGCTGGACCTCCTGGCGTTGGCAAGACACGCCTGGGAATCCAGGTGGCGACAGACGTTGCCAGTGCGTTTCGCGACGGTGTCTGCTTTGTTGACCTTACGACAGTTCAGGATGCCGGTCGCGTCGTCCCGGCGATCGCGGGAGCGATGGGCTTTACCGAGTCAGGCTCGCAGCCCTTGCTTGACACGCTGCCTGTTGCGCTGCGTGACACGCAGGCATTGCTCGTATTGGACAACTTCGAACAGGTCTGCGCGGCAGCCCCCGACATCGCGCATCTGCTTGCGCTGGCGCCTACCTTGAAGATGCTGGTAACCAGTCGAACGGTACTCCATCTGAGCGGCGAGCATACATTTGCCGTAGAACCGCTTCCACTCCCCAATCTGCAAGATGACGCTGACATGGAATCGCTCCTGGAATCGCCCGCTGTGATGCTGTTCATGCAACGCGCCCGCTCTGTGAACCATGAGTTGGCACTGGATACGGCCGGACTGCGGACCGTTGCCGAGATTTGCATCCGCCTGGATGGCATGCCCTTGGCGATTGAACTTGTATCCGCGCGCCTCAACGTCTTGTCTCCACAGGCATTGTTGCAGCATCTCGATCAATCCCTTGATTTGTTCCAGCGCGGACCGGTTGATGCCAGTAGCCATCATCAGACGATGCGCGCTGCAGTTGCATGGAGCTACGACCTGCTGGACTGTGAGACGCAGAAGTTGTTTCGTCGGCTTGGCGTGTTCGCTGGTGGTTGCACGCTGGAAGCTGCGGCCGCCGTTGGTGAGGGTGTGATCCAAAACAATTGTGTCGTAAGTCACGGCGCGCCGATAGTGCAACCCATCCGCTTCCTGGACCGCATGGCGGTACTGCTCGATCACAGTCTGATACAGCAGACGACTCTGCCAGACGGCGAGATACGTTTTACGATGCTGCAAAGCCTGCGCGCATTCGCATTGGAGCAGCTTGAAGTGATAGGCGAGGGGACGGCGATGCGCACCCGGCACGCAGAATACTATCTGCACTGGATCGAGGAGACACTGCCATGGCTTCAATATCCGAATCAGCAGACCATGGACCGGCTGGAAAGAGATTATGGCAACTGCCATGCTGCCCTCGCCTGGAACTTAACAGATCACGGGGACAGCACGCTTGGATTGCGCCTGGCGATCGCTCTCTATCCTTTCTGGAAAGTGCGCGGCTACCTGAGTGAGGGACGACAGTTGTTGCATCATACACTCACGCACTGTGCCAATCAGATGTCAGTGTTTGTGGCACGGGCACAGGCGTGCGCGGCTGAGCTTGCACGCCTGCAGGATGATTATGCCGATGCCGAACCGCTAGGCAAGGCGAGTTGGTCGTTAGCACACACATTGGGTGATACGGCGGCGATGGCGCTCGCACTAGTGCCACTGGGTTGGGCAGAATATACGCGCAACAACCTCGCAGAGGCGTGCCAAAAGTTTGAAGCAAGCCTCCAGTTGTTCCGTGAGCTTGCGAATTCGGGATACATCGCGAGCGTTTTGCATGATCTTGCCTACCTGCTGATTGTGCAAGGTGATTATCCGGGGGCTCTGAATCATTACAAAGAAGAACTGACTTTATCGCGTGCTGCCAGTCACCCGCATGGGGTCTTTTGGGCACTGCATGGGATGGGATATGTCGCAGAGAGCCAGGGCGATCTGCCTAATGCCGCGGGACTCTACAAGCAATGTTTGACACTGGCACGTGAATTACACCACATCGATGGTATTGCAGTGGCGCTCTCCAGCCTTGGTTCGGTCGCGCGTCGTAGAAGTAATTATGCGCGGGCAAATGCCTATTATCAGGAAAGCGAGCGTATATGGCGAAAGCTTGGACGCAAGGCAGCCACAACATTGATACTGCATGAACAAGGCTATATCGCCCTCCGGCAGGGTGCAATCGTACGCGCAGCCACGTTCTTCAGCGAGAGTCTGGTCCTTGCGCAGGAATTAGAGCGCACCAGGAGTATCGCGCCAAGTCTGGTTGGGCTCGCCGCAGTGGCTAGTGTGATGGGTGAGCATGGGTTCGTGGTGCGATTGCTTGGCGCAGTTACGACGCTCCTGTCCAAGAGCAACCATGTATTGGACCCGATTCACCAGCCGGATTATGACCGCTCCATGGACTCGGCACGGACCGGCCTGGACACCGTGACGTTTGACCAGGCATGGACAGAGGGACAAGCTTTGCTGTTGGAGCAGGTCGTTGCGGATGCAATTGCGCTGGCCGCCAAAGCAGAAGCGACGATCGTCCCTGTCCAGCCGCCGTATCCTGCAGGACTGACGCCACGTGAAGTCGAGGTGCTGCGCCTGGTTGCCCAGGGTCTGACGAATTTCAAAGTGGCCGGACAACTTTTCATCAGCCCACGTACTGTCAACACCCATCTGAGCAGCATTTATCACAAACTCAACACCTCTTCCCGGGCAGTCGCCACTCGCTTTGCTCTGGAACATGGCTTGGTGTAATGCCGTTCATCCCTGGTTGTTTGAGCAGGCTGCTTGTGGAGTAAAGTTGGCGCATGTCATGAATATGGAACGTGTCCAAAAAAATACGTACCCTGAATCAGTAGGCCCGAGGCTGAACAGTGTGCTAAGCTAGGGCAATTTTCGGACATTTTCCCATCCGTCGGCCGTTTCCGGGAATGTACATCCTGAAGGATATTAACGAAGACCTTCTCCAGGACTATAGCAAGCAGGCGTTCGTGTTGCTAAAAATGATAAGAGTGAACAGGGTCAAGTAGATTGATCTGATGTAATTTAACTTTGTTGGTGTGTGCTTTATAAGTAAGGAGAGTTGACATGCGAAAATTAGTGGTAGGCACGTTTTTAACATTGGATGGCGTGATGCAGGCGCCAGGCGGTCCTCAGGAAGATACGGAAGGAGGGTTTAAACACGGCGGTTGGCAAATGCCTTACTTCGATGAAGATTCGGGGGAGATCATGAATAAGAACATTGCCGCGACCGAGGCATTGCTGCTCGGCCGAAAGACGTACCAGATCTTTGCTGCGTACTGGCCCACTGCGCCCGCAGATGACCCGTTCGGTCAAAAATTTAACAGTATTCCCAAGTATGTTGTCTCCACGACTCTGGATAAGGCCGAGTGGAATAACTCCACGCTCATCCGGAGCAACATCCCGGAAGAGGTTGCCAGGCTCAAGCAACAACCTGGTTCGGGCATCATCTCCGTTACCGGCAGCGGCAAGCTCGCACAGACACTCATGAAGCACAATCTCATCGATGAATATGTCCTTTGGATCAATCCGATTGTTCTCGGCAGCGGAAAGCGTTTGTTTGAAAATGAAGTCGCCCCGAGTAATTTGAAACTTGTAGATAGCAAAACGACCGGTTCGAGTGTCGTGGTCCTTACCTACCAACCTGATAACAAATGAACTATATGAAAAAGCTCATTGTCAGTAACGCTATGTCACTGGATGGCTATTATGAGGGACCGGGTAAAGATGTTATGGCACTTTTCGATTATCGCTGGGAGACCTATCCGACAGACGAAAGCTTCGACGCCTATAACGCCGAACGGCTGCGGGCGGCCGATACACTGCTGCTGGGGCGTACTTCCTTCGATGGATTCAAGGGGTACTGGCCATCCGTAGCAGATGACCCCGCTGCCAGACCCCTCGAACGGGAGATATCCCGACTCAACAATGCTATAGACAAAGTCGTCATATCAGATCGTCTGACTTCAGAAGAGACAGAGCCCTGGCATAACACCCGCATTCTCCACCGCGCAGATGCTCACGAACAGATCGCAGAACTCAAACGTCAAAGCGGCAAGGACATTTTGATGTTCGGCAGTCGTACACTCTGGAGCGACCTGCTGGCGAATGATCTGGTTGATGAACTCCATCTGATGTTGACCCCGGTCGTGATAGGTGCAGGCACGCCGATATTCGATGCCCGGCCCCCAGCTTCGCTCCGGCTCATCGACACGCGTACCTGGGACAGTTCAGGGAATGTGCTCATGCGGTATGCAGTCAACCGCCGAAAGAAGTGAATCTGCCGACCCAATATATCTAATGGAGACCTGTGTGAACTACACCGTTCTTAACCGAAATGAATTACCGCGTGATGTGAACACCTACGAGTTTCAGGGCAGCCAATATCAGGATACTGAAGTTTCGTTTATCTGGGTGGATATGCCGCCCGGTGGCATTGTGCGGCTGCACAACCATCCGTACAAGGAGATTTTTATCATCCAGCAGGGAGTGGCTGTTTTTACGATTGGATCCACCACTCTGGAAGCACATACGGGTCAGATCATTATTGTCCCTGCGAATACGCCTCACAAGTTCATGAATGCAAGTCATAGTCGCCTCAGGCAGATCGATATCCATGTGAATAAGCAGTTCATCACGAACTGGCTTGAAGACCAAACGTGATTTACAAGTAAGAAGACCAATTTAATAGAGGAGAGTTACGAATGGAAAACAAAACCAGTGTCCAGGCTCAATCGCGCTCATTCAAAACCGCCGCCATCTCCATCCCGAAGCTGCGTGCCGACTTCAGCGACAGGCTGATCGCGCCGGAAGATGCCGGGTACGATGCGGCGCGCACCGTCTTCTATGGCGGGATCGAGCGCCGACCCGCCGCCATCATTCGAGTCAAAGACGCGAATGATGTTTCCCGCGTCATCGCACTGGCGCGCGAGACCGGCCTGGAGCTTGCCATTCGCAGCGGCGGTCATAGCAGCGTCGGTCACAGCGTCTCCGATGGCGGGATCGTGCTGGACCTGTCGAACATGCGCGATCTG
>Ga0105092_10000873_pt1 | contig 15951 bp, 17 predicted proteins | sample PPLLak2March2015_FD_87021 | JGI IMG/M metagenome (GOLD analysis project Ga0105092, IMG submission 87021) | Freshwater sediment microbial communities from Prairie Pothole Lake near Jamestown, North Dakota, USA - PPLs Lake P7 Core (1) Depth... | ecosystem: Environmental > Aquatic > Freshwater >... | reverse complement strand
TTATGCAGCGCGGCGTTGGCCTGGGGAATATTTCTGGCCAGGGCCAGCATCATGGCGATGGTGTGCTCGGCTGCGGAGATGGTATTGCCGCCCGGCGTGTTGAGCACGATGATGCCTTTCTTGGTAGCGGCTTCAACATCCACGTTATCGATGCCGACACCGGCCCTGCCGATGACCTTGAGCTTGTCTGCGGCATTAATGACATCTGCGGTTACCTTGGTTCCGCTGCGAATAACCAGAGCATCATATTCCTTGATCTTATTGATTAGCTCTTCAGGAGTAAGGTTGGTTATCACATCGACGTCTGCCCCCGTCTTCAACCTGCTTATTCCTTCCTCGGCCAATGAATCACTGACAAGAACCTTCATGAGAATTCCTTCTTCGGGGTTCAAAGATGTACAAGGATTTGATCCTTTCGTCGGAGACTACTCCCGCCAATGAAAAAGCATTGGGGCTTTGGCCAGCCTTCGAAGGGTGGTTGAACAAGATTCATGAGCCGACAATAGTGATCATCAGAGATCGAAACGTTCTGCCTCCACCGCGAGACAGCTTCCTGATGCCCGAAAGAATTCCGGGCGCACAAATAGGCAGGATTGAGGGTGCAGGGCATATCTTTGGATCAGCCATCCTGCAGAGCCTCTGTCGATTGTAGCAGATTTCCTCCGCTGATGAAGAGCATCCGACGAGTGGGTAGATCAAAGTGGTCGATCCGGGGCCAAAAGCGCTCCGGTTCGATGCTTTCGATGCTGCATCTCATAACCCTAAGCGAATGTGCTTTGTTTCCAAATACGCCTCAAGCCCCTGGTGTCCCAGTTCCCGGCCAAGGCCGCTCTGCTTCCAGCCGCCGAAAGGTGCCTGCATGTCTACCACGTTGTTGATATTGACGCCAACGCCTCCCGCTTCCAGCCGCTCCGACGCGTAGATAGCCGTCTTCAGGTCGTTCGTGAAGAGGTAGGCGGCAAGGCCATACTCCGAGTCGTTGGCAAGACGAATGGCTTCATCTAGCGTCTTGAATTTGCAGACAGGCGCCACCGGCCCGAAGGTCTCCTCACGCATGACTCTCATGCTGTGATCTGCTTTGCATAGGACCGTGGGCAAGAAGAAGAATCCCTTTTGGTAGCCATCGCCCTCCGGCTCACAGCCACCGAAGAGCAGCTGTGCTCCCTTTCCCAGAGCATCGGCTACATGCTCTTTGGTTCTGTCCCGCTGGGCGCGGCTGAACATGGGCCCCAGGTCTACATCCGGGTCCATGCCGTTGCCGATCTTGAAGCGGAGCGTCCGCTCCACCAGCTTTGCCGTGAACTCGTCGGCGATCTCTTCTGCAGCATAAACTCTGTTGACGCCGATGCAGACCTGGCCCATGTTGGAGAAAGCCCGTTGGGCGCAGGCGGCTGCGGCGGCATCAAGGTCTGCATCCTTGCAGACGATGAAGGGCGACTGGCCGCCCAGCTCCAGGGACACGCGCTTGATCTGGCCGGCGGCGTGAGCCATGATCCAGCGGCCCGTCTCCGTCTCTCCCGTGAAGGCGATCTTGCGGGAGATGGGATTTTCCACCAGCTCTGCGCCAACCTCGCTTCCTGGCCCGTGCACGACATTAGCCGCTCCCGCTGGCAGACCGGCATCGTGAACGGCTTTGACGAACTCTGTGGCCGCCAGCGGTGCAAGGCTGGGCGGCTTGGCCACGAACGTGCAGCCTGCGGCCAGAGCAGGAGCGACCTTCCAGGCCAGCAGATCGACGGGAAAGTTCCAGGGCGTGATGAGTGCCGCTACACCGATGGGCTGGCGCAAAACGATGCTGCGGCTCTGTGATGACGCGATCCACTCGCCGAAGTTCCTCTTTCCTTCCTCGGCAAAGAAATCGAGTGCATCCGCCGCTGACCGAACCTCACCTTTGGCATTCTTGAGCGGCTTGCCCTGCTCAAGCGTGATGAGCTGAGCAATCCGGTCGAGGCGCGAGCGCACCAGATCTGCTGCGGCGTGCAAGACTTCGCCACGCTTCTGACTGGACGTTCCGGACCAAACTGGAAAGGCATCTTTTGCCGCCTGCAAGGCCAGGGCGGCGTCTGGGCGCGAGCCCACGCAGACCTCGGCCACCGGGTCCTGGTTGGCGGGATTGTGGATGATCTCGACCTTGCCTGAGAGGGACGGAACCTCGACGCCGTTGATGAGCATGGGAGAGTGAAACATGTTAACCCCTTGAGATTGAGGATGATTGGTGGCAATATCGATATTTAGCTTTCTCTAAAATTGCGACCTTGCAGCCATATCACTGTATTCTTATCTGCTTAACCGATCTCAGAAACCTTATTAATACTTTGACGATGATATCATACGATGCAACTGGATAAAAAAACCGATATGGGAAAAACGAATGGGGATTTTTGGAATGGATCCATTTATTGAGACTGTGGAAAGCTGGCACGATTTCTATATGCTGGCAGGAACTGCCGCAGCAACTCTCATTGGGCTCATTTTTGTGGCCGTGTCCCTGCATATCGACGTTATCGCCACGGCAAAAAAGTCCAGCGACATCAGCGTCTTGGCAAGGCAGACATTTTCAAATTTTATATTCATACTTTCCTTTGCATTCATCTTCATGGTTCCATCCGATACGCCCTTTGGCATCGGAGCACCTCTTTTATTGCTGGGCCTGCTCGGCTTAGCGCAGACGGCACGGCTATACCGGAGCTTTGGATTTCATAGTGAATCCAAGGATAGGATCTTTGAAACCAGCAAGCTTTGGAAAGTGCTATTGCTTCCCAATACGATCTGTTTTCTGACTCTGATATACGTAGCCGTACAAGTCCTTCAAGGGCACGTAGGCAACCTGAGCTGGATGATTCTGGTAATAATCTTCCTGCTGATAACTGCCACCAAAAACACATGGGACATGATGCTGCGCGTAGCCGAGATCAAACAAAGCCGCAAGGTCCAAGAGGAAAATCTCAAGATCGACAAGCATGATGATCTTTAATGCGATAGAATTCCTTGAAGATGCACGCCCAGAACCTGATAATTGTTCATGGTATGTCTGGCTGCCATGTCAATGGTATCCGAGCCAAATGGACAAAATTGCGCATCTCATCTGCCTGAATCCCCAAATTCCGATACTCTTGGCTAGCATCATCCGGCTATTGCACGACATCTGGCCACGCAGGTTACACACTTACACACACTGCTTAGAAACCGGGATTAGTCCGTAAATCCCAGTTCCCTGGCTTTGGCAAAAGCAGCATTAGCTTCTGTTGTCTTGCCTAATGCTGCAAGAGCACGGCCTTTGATTTGCCAAACCCCTGTCAGATTTGGATCAAGCTCAATGGCTTTATCAAGAGCTTTGTCGGCGTCATCGTATTTTCCCTGGTTATAGAAAGCAAAGCCTTTGATGTTCCAGGTATTTGCGGCATTATAAGGATTCAGCCCGGTGGCCTTATCATAAGCCTTTAGAGCATCTTCGTATTTACCCTGGTCATAGAAAACCAGGCCTTTGCCAGTCCAAGCCTTGGCAAATTTGGGATCAAGCCTGATCGCCTCATCATAGGATTTGATGGCATCATCGTACTTGCCCAGCAAATAGAGAGCAAAGCCTTTGCCGGCCCAGGCCTTGGCAAATTTGGGATCAAGCCTGATCGCCTCATCATAGGATTTGATGGCATCATCGTACTGGCTCCGACGGCCAAAAACAGCACCCTTGCCCTTCCAAGGAAGAGCCAATTTAGAATCCAGCTCGATTGATTTATTATAACACTCCAAAGACTCATTGTAAAGGCTCAAATTAAAAAGAGCGCTTCCTCTATAGCTCCATGCCATTGCATACGACTGATTAAGTTTGATGGCCATATTGCAGGCCTCGATGGACTCATTGCATTTGCTTGAGTTAAGAAGCAAATCACTTTTGTTGCACCAATCTTGCGCCGTCTGCTGACCGGCTGAGCCAAAATCGAGCAGTGTCGCATTTAGCTCGGATTTTCCCGATGAGTCATTAACAGCCGCTACGCTATCGGCTCCGGCCAAGCTGGCCGAAAGAAGAACACAAAGAATTACAGCCCATATTATTGCCAAGCATTTCAATCAGACCAGCTCCGACTTAATTTTGTACAGTATATAATTATTTGTACTACGGAACGGATAAATGTTTTTCTCAAGAAATTGCCGGATTACTTCGCTTCAATGATTATCTAGTTGAGTATTTATATTCTGCAATATTTCTGCATTACATAATCACTCTCTAAAAATGGGCAGATCAGGTCGTTTTTCCTGACCGCAATTTTTCGAGATCGTTTTGCAGATCCGCGCTCATCTTGGCCCCGTCAAGTTTGGACGCAGCGAAAAACTGAAGCGCCATTAAATCGTACTTTATTCCCTGCAGGTTTGCTCCGCTAAAATCAGCGTTTTTAAAGGCCGACATGTCAAAGATAGCACCACTAAGATCCGCGCCTGAAAAGTTGGTGTTATTCATAAAAGTCTGGGTAAAATGGACATTCTTTAAGTCGGCGCCGCTGAAATCCGCATCCAAAAAGTTCAGCGAAATTATAAGGGACGATCTCAAGTTCGCCCTGCGCCACACAGTTCCCTCTAGTGTCATGCCATAAAGGTAAGATCCTGTGAGGTCCGCGCCCGATAGGTCTGCATCACTAAGAAATATGTTTTCCAGTCGAATATTGCTCAGTTCGGCATTTTTTAGAATTGCGCCGGTAAGGTCCGCGTAATCCAAGCTGACATCTTTCAGAGTGCAACCGGATAAATTAGCTCTCACCAAATATGCTCGGGTAAAGTCCGAACCTGTCAGCTCGGAATTACTCAGATTGGCTCCAAAAAATTCCGCTCTGGCTAACTGGCAATTTATAAGATTGCTGCCGCTCATATCCACCCAATTCAGTTTTGCGCCGATCATGTTGGTCCTGACCAGATACCCATGTTTCAGGACGGCAAGGCTAAGATCCGTTCCTAAAAGCCTAGCTCCATTCAAATTGGTGCCAGTCAGATTGCAGCCACCGAGCAAAGCATCACTAAGATCGGCTTTTTCAAGATTGCAATTCGAGAGATCGGAGTCTTCCAGGTGCGCTCCAGGCATACTGGCGCCCGTAAGATTGGCTTCGACAAGCTTAGTTTTGTGCATATAGGCAACCTCGAGGTTTGCACCGGATAGATTCGCTCCAGAAAGATCGGAACCAGCCAGTCCCGAAGCCACAAGATAGGAGCCGGATAGGTCCGCCATGCTGAGGTTTGTGCCGGTTAGGTTGGCAAAGGCTAAATAGGAATTGACTAACCGAGCGCCAATAAACTTTGCCCCATAACCGCGGCTCTCCGAAATATCCGCTTTTGTCAGATCCGCTTGGGATAGATCTGCACCGATTAGATTCGCCCCAACAAGGCTTGCCATTGTCAGGTTGGCCTTCACCAGAAACGAATTGTAAAGCGATGTACGCCTCAAATATGCACCCACAAGACTTGTCCTACTCAGATTGGAGTTGCCAAAATTCGTGGCAGTCAAGTTTGCATAATCCAATTTTGCTCCTGAAAAGTCAGTTTCGCCTAGCCTTGCTTGCTGCAGGTCTGATCCCGTGAGGTCCGCTCCGGTCAGGTTCGATCCTGTCAGGTCAGATCCTGCCAGATCGGCATGGCTGAGATCGGCAAAAGATAGATTACAGCCCATTATATCAGCGCCCTCCAAATATGCTCTGCTGAGGTTGGCTCTGAAAAGCCTGGCATTATTTAGAATTGTGCCGTTCATATGGGATCTGCTCAGATTGGCTAGTTCCAGGTTGGAACTCTGAAGATCAGACCGGGTTAAGTTAGCCCCAGTTAGATTCAGGCGACTCAGGTTCATATGACTGAGGTCTATACCATTTTTTATCGTCTGAACTATCGAGCCGGTTTTGTTCACCAGGTTAATGTTACCATTTTCTGAGCGGCTATCTGGAACTGATATACGATAGCCCTGCTGCTGACTATCTGATTCAGAGGCCCATATCTCAGGAGGTAGATGGATCGCGGCTGATCCAGTGGCAACTATTTCTGCATGCGATGCAGCATCCGATGCCGCATCTGATGTAATTTCATCAGATTCTAAAGATCCAGCAACAAGAAAAGCTACCAGAAGAAACCAGATAACGAATTTTAACCTATAGGCCTGCAAGCACATAATTTAAATCTCCTCATATTGGTTATGCGTAAGTTGCTCCACTATTCTATTTATTCCTCTTTATTTTAAAACTGCATTTCGGAAATTTCATTTATTGTGATATCATGGTCATATTAGCTAATCCGGGATATTTACCATTTGGTACCAAATTGTAGACTGTACCATTTATGCGGACTTCGACGTGGTCTTCCTTAGGAAATGCATCAAAATCATGTGTGGCTAAAAAGAATGCAAGATCCTCCGCGCCCATTCGTGGGTCCTCGATCTGAGAGATCAGCTTTATGAGTTCCGAATGATCGGCCGCAATTGAGGATAAAGCTGTAAAGGACAGAATGGTGAGAAGGACGAGAATTATAGCCAGAATGAGCGGATTCGCAATATTATAAAAACATGGTTTTCTTGTCATCGTTTATTCCCCAGGCAACTATTATCCCCAATCTCCATTATCATTGCTTACTATTTTTGCCGGCAACGGTTCAATTTGCATATACAAATTTGCAGATACAATATTGATATTTTGTCCTGAAAGTTTGTTGAAACGGCCTGCAGGTTTATGTGTTTAGAGTCAGGCTCGTCCTGATCTCAATTTTTCGAGATCTTTTTGCATGTCTGCACTCATTTTAGCGTTATCGAGTTTTGAACTCGCTATCATCGGAAGTATTAGACTATCATACTTTATTCCAACAAGATTTGCTCTACTCAGATCAACATTCACCAGTGCGGTCTGATTCAACTCTGCATTCCTCAAATCTGCCCCGGAAAGGTTTACATTTTGTAAGAACACCGCATTAAATTTTGCATTTCTTAGGTCTGCATCACTGAGGTCAATCTCTTTTAGAATCACCCAATTCAAGCTTGCGGATCTCATAGCAGCCCTATGCATAACAGTTCCCCTTAGATTCGTGGATTCCAGGCTACACTCGGATAGTTCCGCACCAGATAGGTTTGCCTTATCAAGATCTGCCTTATTGATCCGTACACCATAAAGATTGGCTTCAGACATATTTGCGCCGGTAAGATCTGAATGGTCTAATTTTGCGTTTCTCAGATTAGACCCATGCAGGTTGGCTCTTGGTAGATATGCCCTGGTAAAGTCGGAATCGCTAAGATCGGAATGGCTCAGGTCGGCACCAAATAGCTCTGCTCTGGTGAATTGACAACGCTTGAGAATGCTGCCACTGAGATTCGCCCAATTAAGTCTGGCGCCTATCAGGTTTGCTTCGCTCAGATCCGTACCTCGCATGACCGCAAGACTTAGATCAGTTCCAAGGAGCCTGGCCCCATCCATTTTTGCGCCGGTAAGATTTGCTCCACTGATAAAGGCACCAGTAAGATCGGCCTGTTCAAGATCTGAATTCGATAGATCCGAATTCTGCAAATGCGCTCTGGCTAAAATTGCACCTGTCAGCTTGGCATCAACAAGTCTGGCCCTATCCATAAAGGCATTTTCAAGGTTCGCTCCTGTTAGATTCGCTTTGAAAAGATCGGAGTCATCCAGATGCGAAGCCACGAGATATGCTCCAGATAGGTTCGCCATACTTAGGTTCGTGCGGGTCAAGTTGGCAGAACCCAATTTTGATTTGACCAGTCTTGAGCCAAGGAAATTCGCACCAGAACAGCGCGACTCGGAGATATCCGCACCGGAGAGGTCTGAATTGGATGCGGTGACATTAATCAGGTTCACCCCTATCAAGGTCGCTTCGGTCAGATTGGAGCCATTCATTTGGGAATTCTGGAATGTGGAACGATCCATGAATGCCCTTATGAAGCTGGCTCCGCTCAGGTTTGCACTGCTCATTTTCACGGCCCATAAGCTGGCTCCATTCAGTTTGGTGCAAACCAGAGTCGAATTATCCAAAAATGATTGATCCAAAATGGAAAAAGAAAGATCTGCACCATTCAGATTTGAGCCCATTAAGTAGTTGGTCGGCAGGTAGGCACCTGTTAGATTCGCTTTGGTCAGATTTGAACCGAATAAATTACAGGCCGGCATGAAGGCACCTCGGAGATCGGCCAGAGAGAGATCGGAGCCATGAAGATCCGCTTCTACCATGATTGCTCCGCTGAGATTTGTTCCTGCAAGATTGGCATCGAAGAGACCGGATTGGCTCAAATAGGATCGACTAAGATTCGTACCGCGAAGAACTGATCCTTGTAGCTCGGACTGATTTAAATTGGCTCCCGATAAGTTCATGCCACTCAGGTTACTGCCAATAAGCTGAGCATGATCATTGAACTTCAGGCTAAAATTCGTATCTTGAGGTAGTTGGGTGTTGAGTAGAACTTGTTTGGAAGGGTTATCTTCGATTGCATTTGAGGCAGCAGATAGAAAAAAGAAAAGCAAGAACACTCCAAAAGTTAATTGAATCACAGAAACACCCATAATAGACTATACGCACTCATACTATAAATTAAATTTCTATGAAGAAGAAGGCGATAGCGTAGCCGAGAGAACAAGAAAGGCTAAACGGCGCGGTACATTCATGCAATAGTCAACGCCAGGAGGACAGAAATAGCCTTAACACTCTCGCGCTCGAAAAGACACAACCTCCCAAGAAGCCGGAATTAACCGGAGAGGACGAGCCGAGAGATGGGCAGACACCTCCCGGTTGGCTGGCCGCAGCTGTAGAGCCTATTTGCCGCAAAAAAATGCTTCATCTCGAAGATAAATACAATGATACAATGGTACAATTTTGACCGATTCTAAGAAAATGGCCTTTACATGCCGTTCCAGGGAAAGAAGGGCAAAGGTAACGTTGCTCTGAAAAAGTATTTAGGCTTGGATGGCCAGGGAAGGAGTCGATGCAATCACGGAAACGAGGCACTGTACAATGGTAGCAGAGAACCTCTGGGTAATTTCATTCATAGGTAGGGACAGACCGGGGCTGATTCGCGATATATTGCAGGAACCGGCCCGACAGAATGTGAACATCGTGGACATGGACCAGAGGGTGATGCAGGGCATATTCGTTATGTCTGTGGTTGCGGATTTTAGCTCCGCCAAGGTCACGGCTTCGCAGCTGGAGGCAGCGCTGCGAGAGAGTGCGCCTGCTTTCGGCATCGAGATCAGTTTCCTTCCCCTGCAGCAGTATCGCGGCGCTCGCCGCTCCAAGAAAAGTATGCATGTGGTCACCATCCTGGCCACGGACCGGGTGGGCATCATCCGGGATGTGGCCGATATTGCCGCCGAGAACAAGATCAACATTGAGAAAGCCTCCGTTACGGCACGCGGCGACCTTATCTCCATCGAATTTCTCATGGACTTCGGAGACTACGATGTGGAGAGCTTCAAAGCCAAGCTGAAGAAGGACTGCGAATGCCGGGGCCTGGACGTATTCGTGCAGGAACAGGGGAGGTCTCGCAAGGAGAAGCGGCTCATCGTCTTCGATATGGACATGACCATCGTAGACTTTGAAATCATCAACAAGCTGGCCGGCTTCGTGGGAGTGGACGAGCAGGTAAAGGCCATCACGGAGAAGGCCATGAACGGCGAGATGGACTTCAAGGAATCGCTGCGCCAGAGGGTTCGGCTCATGAAGGGCACGAGCGCGAGCACATTGGAAGAGATCGCCAGCGATCTGCAGCTCACGCCCGGTTCCGAGGAGCTTCTCCACCACCTCAAACATGTCGGGTACAAGATCGCGCTCATCAGCGGCGGTTTCACCTACTTCACGGATGTCCTCAAGGAGCGGCTGGGCTTCGATTACACCTTTGCCAACGAGCTTGAGATCGAGAATGGAGTCCTGACCGGCGAGATCAAGGGCGATATCATCGATGCCGAGGCCAAGGGGCGCATCATCTATCGCCTGGCAGAACTGGAGAAGATCAGCCCGGACAACATCGTGGCCGTGGGCGACGGGGCCAACGACTGCCTCATGATCAAGAATGCCGGGCTTGGTGTGGCCTTCAACGCCAAGGAGATATTAAAAAAGGTCTCGGACGGAACTCTGTCCCGCGAAAATCTCCTGGGGCTGCTCAATGTGCTGGGGCTGGCCGAGAAAGAGAAGGAGATGCTCTGAAGCGCGGAAAGGCCAATGACTACCTCTGCATCATTTTGAAATGGCAACGATCCATTTTGAACCATTTTTTAATTGACAGCCTCGGATGAGCGATCAATGATCTTGAGAGAAATGGCACCGCAGGATGCTGCGATCATCCGAAGCTGGCCGACTTATCCTGATGAGTTCAAAGATCTCGACTATGCCCTGCGTGAGGCTGGGTGGATAAGCGAGTATCTCGGCAAAAAAGGGACGAAGGTTTATGTCGCTCTGGATAACGATGTTCTGGATAGCGTTATCATCGGCTTTACGATTCTATCAATAGACGGCACTGAAGGAAATAGCGGCAGTGCAGAGTTCAGGATCGCGGTAAATCCGAACATGCTGGGCCAGGGAGCAGGCGAGAGGCTCGCCAAAATGACGATTGAGAAAGGATTTGAAGAACTTGGCCTCGGCCTTCAGAAGATCTATCTTATCGTCCGCAAGAACAATCCGCGCGCCAGAAGGCTCTATGAGCGTTGCGGTTTTAATGAAACCGGAGAATGCCGCAAAGTGGTCAATGGGATCGACGTAGATTTTTTTAAAATGGAATTGGATACGGCAAATTGGAAGAATGAATTGAAATTGGAAAAGATGAAATGCTTTGGACAAAAGAGACGAGACAATGAAAAAGACGAATGAAGCGTTGCTGGTCATCGATGTGCAGAATGAATACTTCACAGGGCACCTTCCCATAACCTTTCCCAAAGGCAGTCTTGAAAACATTTTGAAGGCGATGGACTTTTCCGCCCGCGCGGGAATGCCGGTGGCCGTCATCCAGCACAGCGCAGCCGCGGCCAGCTCGCCAACCTTCCGTAAAGATAGCGAGGAATGGAAGCTGCACCCGGAAATTGCGCGGAGAAAGCGCGACATTCTTATCGAAAAGAGCCTGCCCGGCAGCTTCACGGGAACGGGGCTGGAGAAATGGCTGCGGGAGGCGGGCGTGGAGCGCGTTGCTATTTGCGGCTACATGGCGCAGATGTGCTGCGATACGACGGCGCGCCAGGCCTTTCATCTGGGATTTCAGGTGGACTTTCTCTCCGATGCGATAGGCACGCTTGATGTGCAAAATAGTGCTGGGGCAATCCTGGCTGCTGACCTGCACCGAGCGGTGATGGTAACGCAGGCGATGAGGTTTTCCAGGGTGATGAAGACGGATGAATGGATCGAGACGATAGCGAGATGAGCGAGATGTTTTGGTGATATAAATCATATCTTAAGATCGGTCGATATGGTCGATCTTATCCGAGCAGTTTTTAGCGGATAAATCGTGTTGCCGATAGTGACCTCGTATGCCAAAAAAAGGTTTGCCGCTTTTTCAGGTTACCGTACATTCCGCATAAATACCAATGCCGTTGGTTAGGATGAGCCTGTCGCCGGGGGCAACGCCCGTCAAATACACAATCACTTGGTCATTTTGCTGGCTGATATCTCCATTAATCAGCAGAGTTAGCGGCAAACTGGCCACCGTGATCCTCCTATTTCCATCGATCTTTGCAATAGTCAGCATCCCAGCATCAAATCTTGATGTGCCTGTATTCGTGAGTATGACGCTGCCGGTATTTGCAGTCATGACTATATTCGGTGCAACAGAATCTGCATCACTTGCGGAAGCTCCGAATGCGCTCCCTGTATCAGTTCCTGCATCGGTTGGATTTGTGTCGGTCGGGTTTGTATTGGTTGGATTTGTGTCAGTTGGATTTGTATCGGTTGGATTTTGACCGGGGTCCGTATTTACAGGCACAGGAATCGTATCATCACCCGCTGCGGTGCATAATATCATCGTCATGATGGCAAATCCCAGTATAATACTAATACTTAATCTCATTTCTAAGCTCACCAACAGATCAAGTAATTTCATACTATTTAGGCATTTGTATCGGCTTTGCCAACTGGTTTTTGATTTTACAATTTAAAAAAAACTTAAAAGAAAATGCAAAAAACAAGTGCGAATGCGAAAAAGAAAAATTGCGGAAACGGCCAGAAAAAAATGGCTGAGTCGATTGCGTCGCGGTTGTCAATTCTCAATAATGCTCAATATATCTGCCCAAGTATCTTCAATCCGCATTCATCGGCAATGAGCTGATGCTTTTCCATAGCGTGCTTGGCTGCTCGCATCTTTAAAATCTGTATATACCTTTTCACGCCGCTCCTGCCTTCCATTAAGCCGAGTTCAATGGTTCCGTCAGCCAGAAAGCGCTCCGGACGATCGAGATCAAAGGATAACGGATTTCTTCGGAAATTGGGCATTTCCTGAATGAGAAATGATATCAGCTCTTCTTCCCGCAGATATGAGAAAAAATCATACATGCTCTTTCTTGGATCGGCTTTGTCTGAGATGGTGTAAAGTGCATTGAGAGAATCGAGAGCGAAGACAGCCAAATTGCCGTATTTTTCTTGATAATATTCGATAACGTCCTTCGTTGCCTCCAATAAATCGGGCTCCTGATCCATCCACTCCCGCCGCATGTCCCGGTAGTCGAATATATGCAGTTCGTCTCTTTTTTTAATCCCAAGTCCATCCATATTCTTCAGATGGCTCTCTTTGCTCTGCTCCAAGGTGACATAAAGTCCGTGCTCGCCGGAATTTCCCAAAATATCTGATATCAATCCAAACACAAGGGTAGACTTTAGGGTTCCCTCTGCACCTGTTACGAGAATCACCGAGCCGGGAATTATTTCGGCCTCCATCAGTTTCCCCAAGCCAAGAACAGCGCTCTCTTGCATTCAATTCACCTTTGAATGAGGAATGTCAGATGGTTTATTGATTTTATAAACTCATCTATATTTTTTTGAGCAATCTCTTTCCCTTTGAGAGTGAGACTGTATTTTTTTGACCTCATGTCACCTTTGCTGTACTCGGCATAAAGTATGCCTTCCTCTTCCAGGGAATATAAAACCGGATAGACTGTGCCCTGGCTCAAGAAAACATTGCATTTGAGAAAGATTTCTTTTATAATATCATAGCCACACATAGGCTTTTCCAAAAGCGAGGACATTATAAAAATCTCACGATTTGTCTTGATTATTTTATCGATGTATCTCTTGCAGTCGTATTCATCTGAATTGCCAATTTCGGGAACGTACTCGGCCATTTTTCTCATGCTAGGAGATTCATCCTCATTAACTTATGACATGGTAAACTATAAGAATATTTTCTCAAACTTGGTAGTAAGAAATCTTTTCCGCAGAAACAAAAATATGAAAACAACGTCTAAAGCCGTCTTGTCAATCTGTTACTTCGCCAGATTGTATGCGTCCCACGCACAGGCAATCCAGATGATCGGAACTGCAACGGCTCCTCCGATACCTGTGCTCAGCGTCAGGATACCAATTATTAGAATCGATCCCGCAAACCAGCCTATCGCTCTCCAAAAGTGGCCTGCATAAAACTGCCCCAAGCCCGCGATCAGAAGGGATAGAATTGCTGCAGTCTTCTTGCCCATTTCGGCAGCTACTTGGACGATTCGGATAAAAAGGCTTTCGATGCGATTCTTTTGAGATTCACAATTTAAAATTCAATATTTTAAAATTTAATATAAATCTCTGCAATCCCCGTCTCAGTCAAGCTTTATTTTTAAGCGCCATTCTGCAATGCATTATTTTGCAGAGCGTTTTTTGCATATCGCAATTTCTGAAAAGCTCCCTCCGGCTTGCGGGATGGAGAGCCTTTGATGGAAACCCTATGAATGAAGTAGCCGATTTTGAAAAATGGGAAGAAAACATAAATTAGGCCGCATCATTTGCCGCCTATTTAAAATCGATATCCAGAACGACGCGATATCGTGCTTTTCCTGCCAAGAGGTGAGCAATGGCATCGTTAATCTTTGACAGGGGGAAATGCTCCACGGTCGGCAGGATTTTATGCCGCGCTGCAAATTCGAGCATCTTCGCCATCATGACCGGCGAGCCGGTGGGCGAGCCTGTGACGGTGCGCTGAGACATAATAAGATCGAAGGCTGCAATTGGAATCGGCTCCAAAACTGCGCCCACAATATGTAATCGTCCGTTGGGCGCAAGCGTGCTGATGAATGCTTGCCAGTCGAGCGGCACATTCACGGTAACCAAAAGCAGATCAAGCTTCCCTGCCAGAGCGCGAATTGCATTTACGTCGACACTGGAGACCACATGATCCGCTCCAAGCTTCTTTGCCTCTTCCATTTTTGCCAGGCTGTGCGTAAAAGCTGTAACTTCACAGCCCCATGCCTTGGCAAACTTTATAGCCAGATGGCCCAGGCCGCCGATGCCTACGACGCCGACATGATCCGTTGGGGCGACATTGTTCAAAACCAGAGGAGCAAAGACCGTAATTCCGCCGCACATCAGCGGCCCGGCGCTGCTTGGATCGAGATTCTCAGGCAAAGGCAATACCCACTCCCATTGAGCGCGGATGCGTTCAGCAAAGCCGCCCTTGTGTCCGATTATCGTTGGGACGACTTTGGGGCATAGGTGGTGGTTTCCGGAGAGGCATTGCCGACAGTTCATGTCGCTCTCTGAGTTCCAACCGATCCCTACCCGCTCTCCGATTTTGAAACCCAATACAGCTTCCCCAAGAGCCACAATCCTGCCGACGACTTCATGGCCGGGAACAAGAGGATATTGAGACAGACCCCAATCGTTGTCGATCACGGATATGTCCGAGTGACAAAGGCCGCAGTATTCGACTTCAATCTCAATCTCATCGGGCTTTAAAAGACCCGGATCGAATTTGTAGGGGACGAGCTTTTCTTTGGGAGCCATCGCAGCCCAGGAATTGATTAAAGACATCTGATCACCTTTGGAAAATTGGCTGTTCAAATATTATTTGTAAAAATATTTAGCGGTTCTGATATTTGAAGGCATCATTCATTCCGGAATTTTTCAATACTTTCCAAGCATCTTGGCCAGACTGCCATGCATGGTATGGATGCTGAGGCCCTGGCCAAGGTACATCATCGGACATCTGCCGGCGATGAGGGGCATATGCAATTGCGCGCATTTCTCTTTTGCTTCGGGAGTGTCCGTCCTCCAATGCATCCAGCATTTCTTGATTCCTTTCTCTTTGAGGTCTCCAATTATCTCTGCCGGATTTGTCTTTGTCAGACCGATAACTGCATAATCCGCGCCGAGAGGTATTTCCGAGATATCTCGAAAGGCAGTGTCGTCCGGCTTTTCCGACATATCGACCACATAGACCTTCTTTCCTCTGGAGACCAACTCGTCAATAGTAAGCTTCATGGCCGGCTTCGTTTTATCGGTGACAACCACGAAAAGGTTGCCATTCCAGAATGATTCTTGGTCTAGCATATTCGTTATATCTTGCGTGTTCTTATCTTATAGCACTTATGCCGCCAAGAATGAACCATCATAGGCGACAGGATGAGAGGCTCCTGCCCGAAGGAAGCTAAACCAGGGCTAAAATGCCCGCACCCATATATTGCTTGACCAAATGGTATTGATCGAATAAAATAGAAGCCGGATTTCTCCGGCCTAATGGTCGATCAAACTCTAATCACAGTCGGACATGTGCAGTCAAAAACGCTCTTGGCGCTTGCGCCATAGCCCTTCTTATCAGACGGATACATAGTACTCCAGCCGCCCGAGCAACATGGCAGCCAGTCGTCAGCTTCCCTGCTGAGATCAAAGCGTGACTTCATGCGGATGTTTTTAGCGATGTCAAATACACCCACGAACCGCTCATCCCCGATGTTTGTTTCCTCATTGTCTTCGTCGACCTGATGCCACTTGAAGACGGCGATGCCCGTGCTGTGCGTCTGCAGCTTATACTGCGTA
>Ga0105092_10000872_pt1 | contig 15953 bp, 7 predicted proteins | sample PPLLak2March2015_FD_87021 | JGI IMG/M metagenome (GOLD analysis project Ga0105092, IMG submission 87021) | Freshwater sediment microbial communities from Prairie Pothole Lake near Jamestown, North Dakota, USA - PPLs Lake P7 Core (1) Depth... | ecosystem: Environmental > Aquatic > Freshwater >... | reverse complement strand
GCGCGTACATCGTGCAACCAGCCATCATCCACGCGCCGGACTCTGGAGAGTCCGGCCACGATAAAAGCCCGTCGACACGCTTGATTTTTTCACACCTTCTCAGCCGTGAGCAGTTTCCAAACTCGGCATTTACCGCCTCTTTACCTCGGTTAACTCCGCTAACTCTCCGCGCGTTCCCTACTTGCACCTCAAAGATTCGCGGAATCTGGTCTGTCCAGTGTTTGAGGCCAGTTTGCCGGATTCTTCAACCCCGCTTTTTTAATTTGCATTCAAATTGAGAGTGATGTAAATAGGGACTGGCTCCCAGGTCTCCAGGGTCGGGGTGCATCCGGCCTTTGAAGCGTACGGTACTGATGCATGGAGCTGCCAAAAACTCTCCGGGTACCAAAAACAAAATCATTCTTTCTTCTAGGAGGGGAGGAAGATATGAAGCTTCGTTTCGCACTCTTGTGCGCGACGGTGCTGATGGCTTCCATGGTCTTGGTGTTTCCACAGGCCGAGGGCACCGTCAGCGGAGTCGTGAAGGACCCGACCGGCGCAGTAATCCCGGGCGCCGAGGTGGTCATCACGAACGTCGAAACAGGAGTCAAGCGTACCGTCGTCTCAGATGACGCCGGTTTCTACAATGCGACGAACGTCCATGTAGGCAACTACACCGTCTCGGTGACAATGCCCGGGTTCAAGACCGCGACCTCGGATGCGACGAAGATCGACATTCGGTCTAACCGCGTGGTCAACATCACCCTGCAAGTCGGTGACGTAGCCGAACAGGTGACCGTCGAAGGGGCGTCCCCTGCACAGGTCGAACTGCGAAGCGGTGAAGTGTCCAACCTCATCACCGGCGAGCAGGTCACCGAGTTGCCTCTGAACGGACGTAGTTTCGTACAGTTGAGCCTCCTGGTTCCCGGGGCTTCCCAGGGCCAGGGCGCAAACGTGCGTTACACCGGTCTGTTCGCGGGTGTCGACATCTCCTTCAGCGGCAGTTCGTCGAATTCAAACATGTGGCTGGTCGACGGATCCAACAACGTGGATATGGGCTCCGGGCGCACGATTCTCACGTACCCGTCAGTCGATTCCATTGCGGAATTCAAGATCCAGAGAAACAGCTACTCAGCCGACATGGGAGCTTCTTCGGGGGCGCAGATCAACGTCGTCACGAAGAGCGGCACGAACGAGTTCCATGGAAGCGTTTACGAGTTCCACAGGAACAATGTCCTCAATGCCACGAACTTCTTCCTGAACCGCGCACGCGGTGAATGCGAGGCAGCCGGCGGAAAAGACTGCCCGAAGAAGCAGGCGCTGATCAACAATAACTTCGGTTATACGGTCGGCGGCCCGATCCTGAAGGACAAGGCCTTTTTCTTCTGGTCTCAGGAGTGGCGGAAGGAAGGACGCGGCGTGCCGCGGCAAAGGCTCGTCCCGACCGCGCTGGAACAGCAGTATGATTTCAGCGGGCCCAACTCCCGTGACTATCCCGATCCAGTCGACTGGATCTCCGGTGAGCCCTTCCCGAACAACAAGATCCCGGCTGACCGGATGAGCCCCTTCGGCAAGGCGTGGCTCAAGCTGTACCCCGCGCCCACGATCGCTCCGTCTGGCGGAAAGGTCCCCGGTTACAACTGGGTCGCCGCTCCCAAGGCGCCGATCAATACCCGACAGGAGCAGATCAGAGGCGATTACAACATCACCGAGAAACATTCGGTGATGGGGCGCCTGACCCTGGACACCTGGAAGAACAATTCTCCCAGCTTCCAGGAAGGCGGCCTGTGGGGTGACGATGTGTTCCCGAACGTGGACTCCGACTGGAACCAGCCGGGTCACAGCGTGACCGCACAGTGGACCTCCAGTTTCGGTACCGGCACAGTCAACCAGGTCACCTGGTCCTGGTCCGGTAACGAAATTATGGTCGACCGCAACCCTGCAGGTGAAGGCATCAACAAGGAGATGACTTCAACCATTCCCGAGGTCTTCCCGGGACCGGACGACAGAGGCCATGCGGTTTTCTGGGGCGACCCGATGGGCAACGACCTCTGGACACAGTCCCCGTGGCAGAACGAGATGGACCTTTGGGTTTGGAAGGATGACTTTTCCAAAGTCATGGGTGATCACTCGTTCAAGGCTGGCTTCCTGTATAGCCAGAACAGCAAGAACGAAGACCTGAACGGCAACAGCCCCGCTTACTCGCCGGCTTTCTGGACTGATGGCGGCCGTGCCATCGCTGGAAACGGGCCGGGGGCTGGCGGTTGGGGTCAGCCGAATGCCCCCGGACGCGGCGGTGTAGTCACCGGTAACGGTGTCGCAGACATGCTGCTGAAGGGGACGTATTGGGGCGGCGGCACCGAGAACAGCGCGAACGCGCGCGTAGAGGTGCGTTGGAAGGACTACGAGACTTACTTCGCCGATACGTGGCGATTGACGCCTCGTGTGACTCTCAACTACGGAATGCGGTGGGCGTACCTGCCCAACCCCTGGGACGCGAACGGACATATCGGCAGTTTCGTGATGCAGGTTTACGACCCTGCGAAGGGCGCTACATCCGATAACGGCATGATCTGGCCGGGCAACACCAAGGGCGTTGACGTCGATTCCGAGAGCCTCGCACAGAACCATTGGTTCGATTTTGCTCCGCGTCTCGGTCTCGCTTGGGATCCGACCGGTAAGGGGAAGTGGGCCATCCGCCTCGGCGGCGGCATGTTCTTCAACCGTGAAGCGGTCAGCGATGCCATGAATCTGGGCGCCAACCCTCCGTTCGTCAAGACGATCGTGTGGGGCGGCGGCGGCCGGCCGTTCGATTCGCTGCCGACCGACAACACGTACTCAGGCGGCACTGGGGTGGCGGGCGCCGGGAAGGAAATCCATGCTCCGACCCCGGGCAGCTACCAGTGGAACCTGACGATCGAACGAGAGGTTTGGAAGGACACCAAGGTCGAGATCGGGTACGTTGCGAACCGTGGTCATAACCTGGCCGGGCAGATCAACTTGAACCAGGTAGCAGTCAAGGATCGGACGCAATTCGCGATCTGGAACATGGACGGCATCGGCGACAACGATGCAGCCCGAGATCAGCTCCGTCCGCTCTATCCTCTCAAAGGAACGGGCGGGTTGACGCTGTCCAGTCGCGGTTTCGACTCCTGGTACCACTCGTTCCAGGCGTACCTGGTAAAGCGGTTCTCGCACGGCTTGTCCTACCAGGCGTCTTACACCTACAGCAAGCTGTTGTCGACGTCGTTCGGTCTGGGGCACATCGGCTCCACCAACCTGACCGACATGTTCAACGTTGCCTATGACAAAGGTCTGGCATCGTTTGACAGGACCCACATTTACAGCGGAAACGTGATCTACAGGACTCCCAACCTGGAAGGTCAGAACGGGTTCCTGCGCACCCTCCTTGGTGCTTGGGAAACCTCGATCATCATGACGGCAAACAGCGGAGTTCCGGTGACGATTAACTGCTGTTCAGGTTATACCGGCACCAACAACAACCGTCCTGATGTCGTGGCCGACACCAAGGGTCCGAAGACCATCGACAAGTGGTTCAACACAGCGGCCTTCAAGCCGCCAGATGTCGTAGGTCGGCTGGGCAATTCCGCACCGGGCCAGTTCCGTGGACCGGGCCTGAACAACTGGGATCTGTCTTTCATGAAGAACTTCCCAGGGATCCCGTGGTGGAATGAAGAGGGCGCCACGCTACAGTTCCGCGCGGAACTGTACAACGCCTTCAACCACACCCAGTTCCAGTATGTCGATTCGGGTTTCTCGCTGACCGATGAAGACATCGATCCAGCGACCGGCAAACTGACGAACTGGACCATGAACAACATCAACTTCGGCAGGGTTAACACGATTCGTGAACCTCGCGAAATTCAGCTCGCGCTGAAGATCTCCTGGTAAGCTGATCGGCAACCTGAAGTCGTTGGAAAGGCCGGAGAGCCTGGCTCTCCGGCCTTTTTTTGTCCCTCTAAAGGACCTCAAGGACCTCAAAGACCTCAAGGACCAAAACGAACTGGCTTTGTCCTTTTGGTCCTTGAGGTCTTTGAAGTCCTTGAGGTCCTTTATCGGTGGACGCTTCCCTCCCGGCTTACTTACGCCCCTTTGATTCTGCTATCTTAGTCCCACCTTTATGCGAAGACTGGTTTTCATGCTGCTGCTTGTTACGACTGTCTCTGCCCAACCGCAACGAACGCAGCAGAAAACGACCGGCGAAATGATCGAGGAGCTTTCCCGATCGGCCATGCTGGCGCTGGAAAAGCGCCAACTGGAGAAGGCGGAAAGCGATTTCCGTCGGCTCGCTGGGATCTCGCTCGATCAACTCGGAGCTGCGCATAACGGTCTGAAAGAGTACGAACGGGCCGAGAGAGCTTACCGGGAAGCAAGCCGAAGCGCATCCGGCATGATGTTTCGCGCCCTGCTGGGACTCGGGATTGTCTATTTGAAAACCGGTCGATACGACGAGGGGATCGCCGCAGTTGAACAGATACTTCCCCTCGATCTCCTTAACGCCGAAGCCCGCCACCTGCTCGGGAAGCTCCATTTCATGAAGGGAGAGTTCGAGCTCGCCGCACAAGAGTTGAGTCGGGCGGTCGGACAAGAACCCGATAACGTGAGGGTGGCGTACACCCTCGCTTTGGCAGACCTGAGAATCAAGCGCGTGGAGGAGGCGAAAAACGTCTTCGCCCAAATGTCGAAGAAAATCGGGGACACCCCTCAATTTCATCTCTTGGTCGGCAGGGCCTTCCGGGAGACGGGCTATGCGGCGGACGCGGTCGCCGAATTCAAACGGGCCCTGGAATTGAACCCCCAGACCCCTCGGGCGCACTACTATCTTGGCCTGACCTATCTGAAAATGGAGGGCGGGGCGGCTTTTCCGGAGGCGCGCAAAGCGTTTGAAGCAGAACTGGCTAACAATCCATCCGAGTATCTCCCGAACTTCTTTCTGGGCGTGGTAACCGTTCGGAGCCGCGACTACCCGACCGCGATCCGTCACCTCCGAAAAGCGGTGGCCCTGAGTCCGAACACACCGGATGCTTACCTGTACCTGGGACAGGCCTTCTTTCAATCAGGTGACGAGTCGACCGCCATACCCCTTCTCAAGAAGGCCATTGAGTTGACGCCCGACGAGAGGCGGAACGGGTACCAGATTGCGAACGGTCATTTCATGCTCGGCCAGGCGCTCAGGAAAGCCGGGCAAACGGCCGAGGCATCCGAACACCTGAAACGGTCCCAGGTGCTGAAGACTCTGCGCGCCAAGGAGCAGGCAGCAGCCAGCAGCCCGAAAGAAGAGGGCATGAGCAGCCAGGACGTCGGGACGATTGCGGAATCCGCGGAGCCCGCCGTGGTGCTCGATGTCGATCCGCCAGATCCGGCAACCCGCAAGCACCTGGAAGGAGTGGTCCAGACGTACGGAAAGACCGCCGGGTTTGCTTACCAGAACCTCGGCCGGCTGGAGACCATGCGGGAGGACTTTGCGCGGGCCGGGGATTTCCTGGAAAATGCGGCCTACTGGGATCCTTCGCTTCCCGATATCTTCTTTAATCTCGGCCTGGCTCGGCTTAGGACCGGACAGCCGGATAAGGCGGCGACCGCCCTGCTGAGCGCCTGGCGGCATTCGCCCAAGAAACCGGAAATACCCGGGTTGCTCGCGCAGCTCGCTATCGAGCTCGTGGACAAACGGTTCCTGGACGAAGGGCTGAGCGTCACCGATGCTCTCATCAAAGCCCGGCCGGAAATATCTGACCTTTACCTGTTGAAAGGCCGCGTGTTGGCACTGCGGGGCAATTGGGAAGATTCGCTTGCGCAGTTCCGTCTGGCTTTGGAGAAAAACCCCGCCATCCCCGAAGCTCACTACTTCTCGGGAACGGTTCTGGTGCGCCAGGGAGAGCTCGACAAGGCCAGGGAGGAGTTCGAACTTGAGCTTAAGCTGAATCCCCGCCATCCCCAGGCCATGTATCACAAGGCTTTCGTGCTGGTTCTTCAAAGGAAGTCTGACGAGGCGGTCCCGCTCCTCGAAGAGGTGACCCGATTGGCGCCCGATTACGCCGAGCCGTACTACCAGCTCGGAAGAGCCTTCCTTGATCAGAACCAGACACTTCTCGCCATCGCCAATCTCGAAACAGCGGCCAAGCTGAATCCCGAGGCGTATTACATCCAGTACCAGCTGTCACGCGCCTACACCAAGTCACAGCGCCGCGAAGACGCCCAGCAGGCCCTGACCAAGTACCGCGAACTAAAGAAAGCCCACGATCAAAGAAGAGACACCAACCGCTCCGAAGTCCCGCCGATTGAGGAAATAGAACCAAACTGAAGCGCTGGCTGGCGTCTCGCTGGGAGTGCAGGCGTCTCGCCCCGTTCGCGCCGCGCTCCGAACCTCCACTCTTCGGGCAAGAAGGAAACTTTTCTGCAGAGGCGAAGGTGCAGGCGTCCACTGGGAGCGCAGGCGTCTCGCCTGCACTGGGGCAAGGGGCGTCTCGCCCCGTTCGCGCCGCTGGCACAATCGATTTTCGAAACGGCGCGAACGGGGCGAGACGCCCCTTGCCCCAGTGCAGGCGAGACGCCTGCGCTCCCAGCGGACGCCTACAACTTTGTCTCCCCCCGCGAATTTTCCTTCGTAGATTTCTCTTCTCGAGCGTAATAGTCAGTGGAGGAACAGACGATGGACGAACTCCCCCTTTGGTATTCACGCGGCTACCTTCCGCACCTCTCCTGCCCGAACGACCTTCAGACGGTTACTTTTCATCTCGCTGACGCACTCCCGGTTGAAATTGTGCTGGAGTACAAGCAACTCGGCGAGAGGTTCGGCGAGGCAGCCAGGCGTAAAGCGATAGAAGCTTACCTAGACAAAGGCTACGGTCAATGTTGGCTGCGGGACGAACGAGTTGCGAAGATTGTCGAAGGAGCCTTGCTCCATTTCGACGGCAAGCGCTATCGGATCCTCGACTGGGTAATCATGCCAAATCACGTACACACCTTGTTTGAACAATGGGTACAGCTAAAGGAAATCATGCATAGCTGGAAGTCATGGACCTCGCACGAGATAGGCAAAATCATCGGAGTAGAAGGTCAGCTGTGGCAGGAAGAGAACTTCGACCGATTCATACGCAACGAGGAGCACTACCAAAACGCCGTCGACTACATTCACATGAACCCAGTGAAGGCAGGATTGGTCGAGATGGCCGAAGAGTGGAGGTTTGGGAGCGCGTTCAGGAGGATACCCAGCTAAAGAGCTTCTCAAATTTCAAAGTGCAGGCACCCGCTGGGAGCGCAGGCGTCTCGCCTGCACTGGGGCAAGGGGCGTCTCGCCCCGTTCGAGCCGTTTCGAAAATCGCTTGTGCTACGGCGCGACCGGGGCGGGGACGCCCCGGTCCCCAGCGCAGGCGAGACGCCTGCACTCCCAGCGGACGCCCGCGGCGTCACTTGGCGCGTGCTCTCGCGAGGTTTTCGCGCGCGTTGGCGTAGTCGGGGCGAAGGGCCAGGGCGCGTTCGAAATGCAGGATCGCCTGGTCAGGTTGGTTCATCTCCAGGCAGAGCAAGCCGAGGTTATTGTGCGCTTCCGGAATGTTGGGATTGAGCTGCAGGGCCCGCTCAAAAGACGTCATCGACTGACTGAGTTGTTTCTGCAGCATTTGCGCCAGACCAAGATTCACAAACGCCGCCACATCCTGTGGATGTTCTCGAGTTATGCGCTCCAGAAGCGGCACCGCGCTGTCAAACTGCTTTTTCTGCAGGTACATCGTCGCCAGATTGTTGACGGCCGCCTCGTTCTCCGGGTCGAGCCTGAGCGCTACTTCCATCTCCGGGATCGCCTGGTCGGTCCTTCCCAGCTGCATCAGAGCCATGGCCAGGTAGAAATGGGCGCCCTGGTCCTCCGATCGCAGTTTTACCGCTGATCGAAGATGAGGCAGAGCGTCCGCAGGGCGCTTCAGCTCCAGGTAATTGAGAGCCTGGACCGAATGGGCAAAGAAGACCGAGGGATCGCGCAACAGCACCTCCTTCAAGAGCTCGACCGACTCCTCGAACTTCCCTTCCTGGGACGCCAGCTGAGCTTCTGAGATCCGGTTGAAGAGGCCGATCTTGTCCTTGGGATCCGCCAGACTCTGGTTCGGCCCTACCTGGGGCATCCGGGAACTGCCTCCGGCCATATATCCGAGGGAGCGCAGTCTCCGAATGGTTTCCTGGTCCACCCGGGCCTGCCTGGAATTCGAAGGCAGCCGGGCCGCAGTTCCCACGATCCGCTGTTTCACTTCGCGAAGCTGCAATGCCCTCTCCCTATGCCGTGAGAACAAGTCTTGCGTCTCGCGGGGGTCGTCCTTCAGGTTGTACAACTCGGGACGGGGCGCATCGATCAGTTTCTCCCCCTTGGCCCGGTACGAATCGAGCCCGCTCCAGCCGTAGTTTAGAAACGGCAACTGGGTCTCGCTGTATGCCGCGAGCTCAGGCAACTGTCCAGTCTTCCACGCCGGCTGGAGGCTGACTCCCTGCACCGTCTCAGGCGCAGACTGCCCGATAATGTCCAGTATGGTCGGCATCACGTCGATCAGGCGGACCTGATCGGACACGCGCCGTCCGTGTCCCACGGCGTCAGGCAACTTCAGGATCAGCGGAACGTGAAGCGTGGAGTCGTAAAGGAACATTCCGTGATGGGCCTCTCCGTGCTCTCCCAAGCCCTCACCGTGGTCGGCGGTCAGGACCACCAGCGAGTCCTTCCAGAGCCCACGTTCCTGAAGAAAGGCAAAGAAGGTGCCTAGCTGTGCGTCAACGTACGCGACCTCTCCATCGTACGGGGAGAGAGCGTTTTGAAAGGACACGGGCGGTGCATACGGAGCATGCGGGTCAAAAAGATGAATGAAGGCGAAAAATGGCTGCTCCGGGTTTTGCGCGACCCACCGCTGGGCTTCTGCCAGAACGTCTTCCCCCCGCCTTTCACTGACTTGGAGGCTGGCGGTTTCGAGAGTGCCGCTTTCGAAGTTGTCAAAGTAGTAATCGAACCCCCGAACTAATCCGAAGCGCGAATCCAGTACAAACGCGCCTACAACCCCCCCCGTGCGATAGCCCCGGGAACCGAGAACCTGGGCAAGAGTCGTCGGGGCATCGGAAAGGACAAAACCTGTGTTATCGCGTATTCCGTGCGAAATCGGCAGAGTGCCGGTCAGGAGGGACGCATGCGAAGGGAGCGTGAGCGGCACCGGACTTATCGCCTGCTCGAAGAGGATGCCCTCCGCAGCCAGGCGGTCGATACTTGCGGTCCTGGCTTTCTTATAGCCATAACAGGACAGGTGATCCGCTCGAAGAGTGTCGATGGAGATGAGAATCACATTGGGACTTGTTCTGGCTGGCTCGTCGGCTGGACCCGAGCAGGCCGCCCCCCAGGCGAGCAGAATTAGACCAAGCACCAACCGTGCCCTACTTCGCATCCGCTCTATTGTAGGCCACTGAATCCTGTCAATCCTGTTAATCCTGTCAAAAACACCTTCACTGACAGGATTAACAGGGTTGACAGGATCAGGGGCTACAACCGCCGCACCAAGCGTTGCTAGGGTATAATCGCCTGCGATGGTCCACTGCCTCATTTTGGGACTTCTGTTGCTCCAATCCGCCGGTCCTTCCGGCCAATTGAAGGAGGCCAGGACCGCTCTTCAAAATAACGACGTTCCAAAGGCGGAGAAGATCCTGGAGCAACTGGCAAAGACCAGTCCCAGGAATGCGGAGGCCTTCCATCTTCTGGGCACGCTTCGTCTTGCACAGCAGCGTTTCTCCGAGGCCGAAACCTCGTTTCAAAAGGCGCTTGAGATCGATCCCAAACTGGTAGCGGCCTACGTCGCCCTGGCCGATGTGAGGATGCTCGAGAACCGCCCGGACGACGCTCTGTCTTTACTCAAGAAGGGGCTGGAAGTTGATCCTAAGGAACCGAGGCTGCTGATGCGCCTTGGCAGCGCCGAAGCGGAGGCCGGGAGGCTGGAGTCAGCCCTCAAATATTTGGGAGGCGTGCCCGAGGCGGATGCACCTCCCGGTTACTGGGAGATCCTGGGCCGGACGCTCATGGCAGCAGGCCAGTTCGGACAAGCTGAACGAGCCTATCGTCAACACTTGAAGCAAAACCCGGAGTCGATCCAGACTCTTCGCCTGCTTTCGGGGATCGCCCTGAAGCAAGGTGAAAACATGAGAGCCTGGGATTACATCGCGCAGGCTCGAACGACTGCTCCCAATTCGCCCGATGTCCTCTACGACTTCGCTCAGGTCAGCCTGGTCAACAATCTCGTCACTGAGGCGATACGAGCCTTTCGCATCCTGCTGATCATGGACCCCGACAACCCGAAGTACCTTTTCGGGATCGGCAATGCCCTTCTCGAGAATGTGAACTTCCCTGAGGCCGAAACGCATTTTCAGCGCTTCGTCAGTCTGCGGTCCAACGATCCGCTGGGTCACCTGATGCTGGGTTATTCTCTTTCGGTGAAGAAGCAGTACCCGGAGGCCAAGGAGCAGTTGGAGGCCGCCGTTCGACTGGACCCGAACCTCGCCGAGGCGTACTACCATCTCGGGGTGATCGCTCACGGGATGAAAGAGGATGAGAAGGCGCTCGAGATGTTCCACGAAACGCTCCGCAGGAACGAAAGGCATGGACTGGCCCATTTTGGGATAGGGAGGGTCTATTTCGGGCAGAGGAAGTTCCCCGAGGCGCTCGCGGCCATGCAGAAAGCAGCCGAGCTCATACCGTCCGATTCCGACCTGCATTTCAACATAAGCCGGGTCTATGCCTTCCTCAATGAGAAGGAAAAAGCTAAGGCTGAGCTGGAGATTTACTCCAGGTTGTCAGCCGAGGCGGAAAAGCGCGAGGCCGAGAGTCGACGGACCCTGTACGGAAACACAACTGCTGGTAACCCGAAATAGAACAGATGCTTCGACTTGTCGCTCTCGTCGGGATTTTGTGCCTTCCCTTTGCCGCTGTGGTGCCGGAGACCGTTCCTCAGTTCACCGACCAGGCCGCGAAGGCCGGGATTAACTTCAAACACATCAACGGGCCAGCCGACCGCAAGGATCTCATCTTCGAGGCAAAGGGCGGAGGACTCGGTTTCTTCGACTTCGACAATGACGGCTGGATGGATCTGTTGCTCGTTCAGGGCTCGACGGTCGAGGACCATCGGGCGGGCAAAGATTCTCACTGCGTTCTGTATCGAAACAAGCGCAACGGGACTTTCGAGGACGTCACTGAGAAGGCCGGGCTGAGCCGTACCGGCTGGGGCATGGGAGTCTCGTTCGGCGACTATGACAATGACGGCTTTGCCGACATCTACCTCACTTTCCTCGGGCCCAACGTCCTGTACCGGAACAACGGCAACGGAACCTTCACTGATGTCACGGAAAAGGCCGGAGTCGGCGACCCACGATGGTCCTCATCCGCAGGTTTTGGCGACTACGATCGGGACGGTGATGTCGATCTTTATGTCTGCAACTACATCAGAATTGACTTCAACAATCTTCCCAAGCCCGGCCCCGGGATGTTCTGTACGTATCTCGGACGGCCGGTCATGTGCGGCCCACGGGGATTGAAGGGCGCACGGGATACGCTCTACAGAAACAACGGGGACGGCACGTTCACCGACGTGAGCGAGAGCAGCGGCGCCTTTGATCGGGACAACCTCTTCGGTCTTGGAATGGTCTGGGCGGATCTCGACAACGATCAGGACCTGGATATTTTTGTCGCCAATGACGACGGCCCCAATCTGCTTTTTGTAAATGACGGCAAGGGCAAATTCGAGGAACAGGGTATTGTCAGCGGTCTGGCGGTTGCCATCGACGGCCGAAATCAGGGCAGTATGGGGATCGACGCAGCCGACTACGACAACGACGGACTGCTGGATGGTTTCGTCACGAACTTCTCGAGTGACTACAGCACGCTGTATCACAACGACGGGAACCTGTTTTTCAGTGATATCACCGGGGAAACCGAGCTCTACACGGCCGAGTGGCTGCTCGTTAGCTGGGGTATGCGGTTTGCCGATTTCAACCACGACGGCTGGAAAGACATCTTTCACGTCAACGGTCATGTCACGCCTTTCCTGATGAAAGAAAAGCTCGAGGAACAGTATTTTCAGCCTCCCAGCTTCTATTTGAATGACCACGGAACCTTCAAGGACGTACGCAAGCTTGCCGGACCGGACATGCAGGTGGGAAAATGCAGTCGCGGCGCGGCTTTCGCTGATTACGACAACGACGGCGATATCGACGTGGCGGTGGCCAATCTGAACGATTTGCCGCAGCTTCTGCGCAATGACCGGCGCGATCAGAATCACTGGATGATGTTACGGACGGTTGGACGGCCCAGCAACCGGGACGGCATCGGCGCCCGAATAACGGTGACCTCCGGTGAGCTCAAACAAATCTGGGAGATCAAAAGGACTGTTTCCATCTACTCAGCCAGCGATCCGCGGGCGCATTTCGGGCTGGGGACCGCCAGCAAGGCGGATTCGGTGAAGATCCAGTGGCCGAGCGGGAAAGTGCAGGAATTCAAGGATATAGCGTCAGATAAGCACTACGTGGTGGATGAGGAGAAGGGGTTGAGCAAAGGGTTCTAACTAAAGCTTTTTATCCACGAACCAACACGAACGAACACGAACAAAAGCGCTCTTTTCGTGTTCGTTCGTGTTGGTTCGTGGATAAAAAAGCTTTAGCCGAGCACCTCGAAATTCACCGTCTGCTTCGCCGTCGACTGCGCGATCTGGTCGGTTACGGCAATCACCAGGCTGTAACGGCCGGGCGGCAGAGGTTCGGTGTTCATCATCGATCCAGCGTAGAAGCGGTCGGCGAACGGATGCACTATCTTCGACAGCTCTCCAAAGGGAGTCGGAACTTCGACTCCATCCTTCAGAATCTGGAGCCGGACCGACAGCGAGGGCTGAAGTGTCTGCTGGTCGGCCATCACGTTGTAAACTTCAAAATAAAAGCCAAGCGGCTTGCCGCGCTTGAACCGGTTCTGGGCACTCGGATAAACCTTGACCGCGCTTAGAATAAAGGGGTCGTTGATGAATTCCTCGGTCTTGGCGGGCTGGACCTGATCCGCCAGGATGATAGGACTCACCTCGATCTCGCTGCCTGATTTGCCCGGAATAACGATGCCTCTCTCGAGAGTGCCGATCTTGCCGCCTGTCACGTCCTTCACGATGGCGATCAACTTGTACCGCCCAGGCTCGAGCGGGATATTCCTCTGGAAGACCGAGCTGGGCGGCCCGCCCTGCTTGTCCTGCCCGAGAGTCAGGTGCACGACGTCGTCAAACGAATAGACCTTCTGTTTGGTCATCGTTTCGACGCGGCCGTAGACGTTCAGGGTAGCCTGTGAGACCGAGCCGGCCTGCTTGAACGAGAACTCACTGGTATTGAAGAAGAAAGTCACGGGGACCAGGTAGCTGGTCGGGGTTATCCGAACCAGATCATGGCGGACCGAGAAGGGCAATTGGTTGTAGTAAAGATTGATGTTAACCAGTCCCTCCAGATCCTTGAACTTGATGGTCGGAGGCGACTGCAAGGCGGCGTATCGCTGCAGCCGTCCGAACAGATCGTCTTTCCTGGTAAAGATCTTGAGGGGGTTGCCGCCTCGCCGGGTGGCTTCGTTCGCCATCGTGCGGGTGCCGATTCGTTCGGCCTTCGAGTATCCTCCCAAGCGTTCGGATTCCGTCAATCCGAGCCCTGGAACCCAGAGCATGGCGTCTTTATCCATTTCATCCCAGGCGAGCGTGTAGTGCCCCGTCATCGTCTTGTCGACGAACTCAATCTCTATACCGTCCCCCACTCCGTCAAGGTGCCGGTAGTACCAGAGCTCCCACGCATAGGTGGTAGTGTTTCCGCCTCCTTCGCTCATCGGGCGGTAGTAGGTCTCACCTTGACCGTGCGTCTCAGTCGAGTCAGGTTTCCCGTTGATGATGTAGATTCGGCCGCGGTCGCTTTTCCATCCCGGGAGCCCAACCGAGAAACTGTCGTTGGCGTATGCGATCCTGCGGTAATGCTCTTCCCGAAATTCGTTCTCGGCAGTGTCGGGATCCGGGTCACGCCTTTGCCAGAACTGCTCGATGAAACTTTCCCGCTCATCGGCGGTCGTCAAACTGCGGAAGACAGCCCGCTCTTCGTCGGAGATGATGTAAACCACGTCTTCATCGAGCCACTTCTTGTAGTAGTCGACCTGCTCCTCCTGCTTCATCCTTTCGAGAGCCTTCCGCTGCTCGGGAGTCTGCGCCTGTGGGTTCGTCGGCTGACCCTGAAACGCAGAAGCAACGACCAAGACAAGGACTCCAAAGAGACACTTCGAGAGATGCATAGGCGTTTACTAACCTGGGACGGATTAGAGATTACCATATTCGGCCAGCGAAGCGAGAGAGCCAACCGCCCGATTGCGGATTGCGGATTGGGGATTGAGGATTGGAAATTCAGTTAGGTTCTCAGGTCCGTTAGGACTGGCACGTCTATAGAAATGGTGCTGGTAGGAAGGCCCAGGTCCGTAGGACTGACACGTGAACCGGCGCCACGTGTCAGTCCTACGGACCTGGGCCTTCCTTCCAGCACCATTTCTATATACGTGCCAGTCCTAACGGACCTGAAACGCTATTGTCGATTGGGATTGTGTCAGGATTTTGGTTCTGTCAGACTCTGGGGCCGATGCGAACTGTGAAGGCTTTGTTGGGCTTGTTGTTCGTTGGCGGTTTGCTCGGTGCAGACGTTTCCAACCCGAAGTTGGCGGAGGGAATGGCGACGATCCAGCCGGCGAGCGTCTACGCCACTTGCAGCGAACTAGCTTCCCCTCGATTTCAAGGGAGGCTCACCGGACATGAAGGCTATACGGCCATGAGCCGTTGGGTCGGTGAGCTTTTTGCTTCCTGGAAGCTCAAGCCTCTCTCAGCACAGACTGGATACCTGCAAGAGTTCCCGACTCAGCATACGGTCGTCGATAGCGCCACGATGCAGCTGGTAACCGCCGGAGCGGGAGCCGGGAAGCAGGAGGAGAAGCAGCTTGAGCCCTTCACCGATTTCCTGCCCCTTCTGTATTCCGATTCAGGCGAACGAACCGGGCAGATTGTGTTTGCCGGCTGGGGCATCAGCGCTCCCGGGCTCGGATATGACGACTACGCAGGGCTCGACGTTCGAGAAAAGTTCGTGCTGTGCTTCCGCGGAACGCCCGACCCTGCGGACGCCCGCTACACCGAGCATGACGAACACCGAACCCGCATGGCGACAGCCCTCAAAAAGGGCGCCATCGGGCTCCTCTACATTTATGAGGAACCTCTTGCCAATCCAAACGGGGACTGGCTTGCGGGCTTTATGCCCGCGATTATCAGCAACCGCGTAGCGGACCTGATGTTCAAGTCCAAAGGAATCGAGAGCAAGAAGCTTCAGGAAGACCTCCTGAAGTACAAGCGGCCGCTTTCCTGTCTTCTGGATGCGACCGTGACCTTGAAGGTCAACTCTCGGCACTTTCCTCGGTCCTCGGGTTACAACGTGTGCGGCATCGTCGAGGGTTCCGACTCTGAGCTACGCGAGGAAATCATCGTGATCGGAGCGCATGCCGACCATTGTGGCGAGCACATGGGGGCGATTTTTCCGGGCGCCAACGACAATGCGAGCGGGACCGCGGTGGTTATTGAGATGGCCCGGACCTTCGCAAAGCTGCCCGTCAAGCCCCGGCGCTCCCTCGCCTTTGTGCTTTTTGGCGGAGAGGAAACAGGACTCCAAGGTTCCCGTCACTACGCCGATCAGCTCGCCGACCTGCCGGGAAAGGTCGTCGGCATGATCAACTTTGACATGGCGGGAGCCGGAGATGGAGCGAACTGCGGCTACAGCGCCGGCACTGAGTACCTGGAGGCGTTGATCAAGGCTGCCGACAAAGACGTCGGCATTCTGAGAGGATCCCGCCCGATCCGCCGCGTGGGCGTGAGATCAAGCGACTTTGCGCACTTCTTCCTGAAGGGGATTCCCTG
>Ga0105092_10000871_pt1 | contig 15963 bp, 21 predicted proteins | sample PPLLak2March2015_FD_87021 | JGI IMG/M metagenome (GOLD analysis project Ga0105092, IMG submission 87021) | Freshwater sediment microbial communities from Prairie Pothole Lake near Jamestown, North Dakota, USA - PPLs Lake P7 Core (1) Depth... | ecosystem: Environmental > Aquatic > Freshwater >... | reverse complement strand
TGGAGCAGGCGGACCTCGTAGTGGCCCAGGTGAACGAGAACATGCCGCGCACCCACGGAGACGGATTCATAGACATAAAGGACATCGACTTCATCATTCCCCATGACGAGCCGCTGCTGGAGTATTCCGTCAAGGCTCCCAGCGATATTGTGCAGATGATCGGAAGATATGTGGCCCGCATCATCGAGGACGGCTCCACCATTCAGGTCGGCTACGGGCTGATCCCGGATGCCGTGGTCCCCAATCTCATGGAAAAGAGAAACCTGGGAGTGCATACCGAGCTTTTGAGCGATGGCATCGTCAAACTGATGAAAAAGGGCGTGGTCAACAACACCAAGAAGAGCCACAATCCCGGCAAGACCATTGCCTCCTTTTGCATGGGCAGCCGCGAGACCTACGATTTCCTGGACGAGAATCCTGCCATTGAGTTCAAGAGGATCGACTACACCAACAATCCGCTCGTCATCGCCAGGAACCACCTCATGACTGCCATCAACAGCGCTATGGAGATCGATCTCACCGGCCAGGCTACGGCTGAGTCCATCGGCGGAACGTTCTACAGCGGCATTGGCGGCCAGGCGGATTTCATGCGGGGAGCCGTGCTCGCACCGGGCGGCAAGACCATTCTGGCTCTGCCCTCCACTGCTCTGAACGACAGCGTATCACGCATCGTGCCGGTCCTGCAAGATGGAGCGGGCGTCACCATCACTCGCGGCGACGTGCAGTACGTTGTAACGGAATACGGAATCGCATTCCTGCATGGCAAGAACATTCGAGAGAGGGCTATGGACCTGATCGCCATCGCCCATCCCAAATTCCGGCCCTGGCTGATCGAGGCCGCCCGCAAGAGAACTCTGATTTACACGGATCAGGTCTTCATCCCCGGCGAGAAGGGCATGTATCCGGAGGAGCTGGAGACCTACAGGACTACCAGGAAAGGAATCAATATCCTCCTGCGACCTGTCAAGATCACGGATGAGCCCATGCTCAAAGACTTCTTTTATGCCCTCTCCGAGGACAGCATGTACAAGCGCTTCTTCTCCGTTAGAAAGGACATGCCTCACCACAGGCTGCAGGATTTCGTGGCCATAGACTGGACGCGAAAGATGGAGATCCTGGCTGTGCTTCCCGGAAAGGATAAGGAGACCATCGTCGGCCTCGGGCAGTATGAACTGAATCCGGAAATGCACATGGCAGAAGCGGCGCTGGTGGTGAGAGACACATGTCAGGGGCAGGGCGTGGGCACGGAGCTGCTCGCTTACTTGATTTATCTGGCCCGCAGGCAGGGCCTGCTCGGCTTCACAGCCGAGGTCTTGGCGGAGAACAAATCCATGATTCGTCTCTTCGAGGCGATGGGATTTGAAACAGAAAAGCGGCATGAAGAAGGCGTTTACGAGATGCGCATGTGGTTTCGGCGCGTCAGCGGGGAGGATGGATTGGCATGAGGCGGCTCATAGTAATCAGGATTGTTCACGCGCCCTCCGATATGGGCTCGGCCAGCACTGGTCTCGAGAAGAGCGGCATCTCTGCGTTGGGGAAACAGGCCTGGGAAGAGAACCAAAAGAAAATCGAGCATTTCTGGCAGGATCTGGAGACCGAAGTGGACGGCCTCGACCTGGATATGAAAAAGCTGCACATTTACCAGGACGGCCTGCCCTGTGCAGGAGAACTGGGCGAGCGGATCGTCCGAGAAACCGCAGCCAAAGGCAGCCGCAACTACCAGATTGTGCAAAAGCTCATGGACAGGGGAGCTAGAATCGAGGCCACGGAGAGCGTGCAGCTCCTGCGCCAGGAATACGGGTTCATAAAGGCATTCCTGGATGCCAATACACCGGAGATGCGAGCCGCGGCGGAATCCGAATACAGCCAGGTTAAGGACAAGCTACTGGAAGAGCGAGATGCGTTCATCGCCGCGTCCATCGACTCCACGTTAAAGGATGGCGAGACCGGATTGCTCTTCATTGGAGCTGCCCATCATGTTCAGCCCAAGATCCCAAAAGATATCGAGGTTAAATGCTTGGATTGAATCAAATGAAACAGACCTCGAATCAAATGAAACAAGAGATAGATAAAAAGGAGATTGAGCAGTAGGAACGAGAGATAGAATCAAACGAAACAGAATACTAGACTTCCGCAGTCATTGCGACTGCTAAAACGGGAGACGCCCTTTCCATCGCCTCTTCCAACTCATCCATCTCCGAAAGATAAATCCGGGCCGAGCCGCCAGAAAACACCAGCTCAAGCTCTTGTCTCTGCATTGTAAGCGATGGCACTCTCTTCTTGCAGATATCGTTCAGATCGGCCTCAAAGACGACCTCTCCGGGAGACCTCAGCCATAAAAGCAAGCGGCTGCTGGTGACATTCCAGACGCCCGGCACCCAGCGCCTGATGATGCCCTGCTCTTGCCAGAGGTAGCCGAATGCCTTGAAGGTGACCACCTCATCCTGGCGGAGCGGAATTTTCGCTTCCTGGCGGGCATACCATTCTCTGCTGCTCTTGTCCCATGCTTCCATCATGCCGTATTCCAGCATCGTTTCCATGCTGGCCAAAGCTGCCCGCAAATTGAGGCCGATGAGAGGAATTCCGGCCACGGATATGATCAGATCGGCATTGAGGACTGCGCCCCGATCAAGCAATCTATCCAGAACCTCGACCAGACTGCTTTCGCGCTCCGGTTTCATAAAGACGGCCTCATATCAATTGCAGCATTGGAGACCATTTCACTTCGCCTCAATTTTGCCTCGATCCTCGCCTTGTCAGTTGACCGTCTTTGCTCTCGCAGCTCATGCCAGCCCCTGGAAATCGACAAAGCTGAACGGTGCCCAGGGGCCAGTGAACCTGACACGAAAGCCCTGCAGGGAATTAATGCCTTCCAGGACCTCGCCTAGCCTATCAACATTATCCTTACGAACAAGGCAGGAATAAGAGGCCATAAGCTTCATGTCACGAAAGTTCTCAGGAATCCAGGAAGGCCGATCGTTCACCACCAATTTGTCGGCATGCTCCTTTATTTGGAGCAGAAACTCCTCTGCCAGGAGGCGTGACTCAGCCTCTAAATCACGCTTTATTATTTGATTCAGCTTCTTTGAGAGAAGATAGGCTTTTCCTTTGCTCTCATTCTCGATCCTGTTTTGCATGTCGTTAAGATCCAAGTTGGCCATCAGGATTTTTGCTTTAAGGAATTCATAATCATAAAAGATTTGGACGGTGTATTCAGCTTTGCCGAGCAACGCGTCCAGCTGCTTCCAAAGCCGATCATAATTTCTGCCCAGCCACTGCTCGATTTGAGAGTCTCCTTCCCGCAAGATCACGTCAAAAGAAAAGGGGAGAATCGATTCGTATTTCTTCATGGCCTGATCGATCACGTAGCTATGCTCCAGAACCCAGCCTTCCGCTTTTCTCGGATCTTTGCTGTCATAGGGCACAGGCTGACAGGTGTGGACAATGGCTGCAATATCTTTGTATGGAATTGTGTAGACTGCTTGCCGCTCGATGCCTATGTTGCCGAGATGCTCCTGACCACAGGAGGGGGAATTGACAATGCAGTAAAGATATCTGGCCTCATCGGACGCTTTGTCGGACGCCTTATCGGACACATCATTTGGCACTTTATCAAACAATTTATCGAAAGCTTCATTCGGCATCATTTCAAGTCTCCTCTGCCCATCTCTCAGGATTAACGAATTTGTCCAGCAGATCGTCCGCCACCTGGTCAAGGCCATTGCGAACCGAGAGCACGGCATCCTCGATGTTGTTGTCTGTTTTGATCTTCTCCAGAGCCTCGGAAAGCTCGCAAAGCGACTCTCCCAGGCGCTCTATTTCCGCATCGTTGAGGCTGCCTCCCTCGATCCGTTTTATCGCCTGGCGCTCCAGCAGCTCCTGGATGATCTCCACCAGAGCCACAACCAAGCCCAACAGGCCATCTTTCAGGTTTTTTTCGTCCAGATTGATAGCCATTTTACTAATCCTCTTTTACAGTTTCTCTACAATCCTATTATGAGTCTCTACCGTTTATCTCTTTCGTTTCTCTTGCAATTCCTTGCAATTCTCTATACTGCGCCACTAGTTCAGCTTAATCTGCAGGATGCCGTTCTTGTAGCTCTTTTCCTTGATCCCTTTTGCCGCAAAGGGCAAAGACACCTTCTTGTTGAAGCTACCGGCATCGATCTCCAGAAATTCGCCATCCAGGTTGATCTTAAGCTCTTCTTCCGAAACACCCGGCAGCTCGGCGATGACGGTCAGGCCGTCTTTTCCCTCCAGAATATCGACGATAGGCTCTCTAACAGGTGCGTCAGGCATACGAACGCTCTCCGTTCTATCTTTGCGAGGAGCCGCTCGCCCCGATCCATGCCCAAGGGGCCTGGTTGAGATGTGATAATCCACCACAGGTTTGCTGGACCATCCGACATCGATGCGGTGTTTTATCTCGGAATCCGTGTCGGCGATTCGCTGTCTGAACTCCGGCGAGGATGCTTCCAGAGCTTTGATGATGCCGCCGAGGCCCGGTATGAACTGGCCGACTACGTTTTCAACAATTCCCTGCACCTGGATTTCCGGCTCCGCTCTCCCCGCCTTGCCGGAACCCTTCTCCAACTCTCTAATCCGCTTTTCCAGTTCGGCTATCCGGTCGGCGTCCTGCTTTTCCTTTCCGGTATTGATCGCCTCGTTCTGACCGACATCATTGTTTTTATTATTTTTTTCCGGGTTGTTGATATCTTCTACCACTGTTATTCTCCCCCATAAGTCATCGATTTAATGCGAAGATCGATTCAATTCGAAGATCGGCTCAATCCAAAAGATTTGATTCGCTTCGAAGAATCAATCGTATTTTTCCGGCTGGGACCGGATCTCAGGCAAGCTCTGCAGAGGACTGGTCCATCCGCAAATCGGACAGCCGTCCTGCAATAGCCGTTTCTCATCCATGCGGTTGCCACACTCCGGGCAGTAGGCTTTGGGCTTGTCCAGTTCCTTCCAGCCGGGGGCATTCAGATTCGTGCCGGATGGAAGCTCAAGGCCGTACTTGGCAGCCGTCTCAAAGGATGCCAGAGTTGCCCGGATCTTGATGCCTAAAAGCTCCGTGCCCGCCACGGACACGGCGATATCGGCATTGATCACCAAACCTTTGTCCAGAATTCTCTCCACCACATCCGCCAGGTTCTGGCTCTTGGTGGGCGCCAGCATCGTCATCCTTTAAACCACCCTGCGCCGCTCTTTTGCCCTCTCCATCAATTTCTCACTCATTCCCGCACACATCCCTCACTCATCTCCTGTTGGCCATCTCAGCACGAATCCTTCTGCGATGGGCCAAGATCTTGGCTCGGTGTCTGAGCTTTTGCTCTCGCTGCGCCAGAGTTACCCTAGTCTTCTGCGTATGCCATCTCGCTCGAATCTTGCGATTGTTCTCTTTCGAGGCATCATTCCAGGATCTCTTCACTGCCTGCAGCTGGGGCCTGACTTCATCCCGGATTCGTCTCTTGTGGGCTGTAACTACGGCATGCTGGCGTCTTCTGTTATCCAATATCTTCTGGCTCAAAATCGGCATTAATTCAAGCCTCCCGTCCGCTGCACGTCCTGCAGATCTCCGAAATTTGTTAGCATCATCCTCATTCCAATCCTATCCGAACAGTGCAAGTGAAGACGGCCCGCGTGGAGAATGGACCCTCAATGGACCCGGAGACGGTTTTGGTGCGCTCATTTGCATTCTCCATATCTGCCAGAAGGACTAGGAAACTCCCAATATCCTTGCAAGAATGACTATTCGATTCGTTCTCCTTGCCGACCATCATCTCATCCACCCATTAGCCGCAATTCTAATCGGTCACAGATTTGATCTATCCCAGTATATCTGTTCTCGATCCCAGATTCATCTCATCCGCTTTCAAGGCCAGATCGAGCTTATGCATCAGATCCGCATTCTTCGCTTCGTACTCCGGGCGGGTCATCTCTCCAAACTCATAGAGCAATCTGGTCTCTTTTATCTGGTTCTTGATCTTTTCCGGGTTGTAGAGCCCTTTGTAAGCAAACTTCTGCAGCTGCTCTAAGGTCCAGATCATGTCCAGTCCCGGCAGAGATATGCCGATGGATCGAAGCAGGAGATCGTCGATGAAGAACATCTAGCGAAAACCCCTTCTCTTGCCGCCCAGGATGTGAATGTCCACAAAGTTGTAAGCCGGCCAGGGACCGGAATACTGAACCTTCAGGTGGTCGTATTTGCCGGTCAGCTTGCCCACTTGCTCTGAGAATTCGTCGATATTCGATTTGTCCACGAGAAATGCGGCATTGAGAACCAGCCGGTCGCTGAAAAGCTTGAGCTTCTTCCAGTCCGCTGAAAGTGCTAGAAGATTCTGGACGAACTCGGAGCTGCACTCCTGCCTCTTTGCGCCGTCCCAATCTTCGTGATCTTTTGGAAGAAAAACCTTGATTCCCAGCTCCACTTTGTCGTCCACGACATCCAACGCCTTTTGCATGGCCTGGTAGCCGGCACCCATAGCGATCTGCAGCAGCTTCCGGCTCTTGAAGGCCATGCCGTAGGCTACGGGAATCACGCTGTACTCCTTCATTATATTCTCCACTACCTTCCTGTGAACCTCTACTTCCACCTCGTTCACAGCGTAATTCCTGAAGGCCACATCGCTAACTACCGGCGCAAGGTCCCGATATTCCAGGCTGTAAACCTCACCTGCCTCAAATCCATTCTCACCGAAGCTCTTCTGCTCTTGGGGAGCACGGATGACACAGTAGACATATTTCGCAGAGGATTCCGGAATCTGTCGATGCGCTTCCTGTGGATGGCCTTCCTGAAGAAGTCCTTCCTGGCAGTGTGCATCCTGACGTTGAGCCCTTACGATCCTGCGCACTGCACTTACACCTCTTCCTCAACCATCTCCATGTCCGACCTGCGGCGCAGCATGATTCTCTTGTAGCCGAGAAGCTCTCCCTCCTCATCGAACTTCATCTCGTAACGTCCTAAAATGTCCTGGGTGTCCGGAATGGACTTTCTCTCCAGCACCTCTACCTCGGCCAGCCACCCTTCGGACTCCTTGTTCAGGCTCACCACGCCGTCCAGGTCTTTCTTGAGCAGTAGTTCCGCCGTCTCGCCTGCCTTCTCGCTGATTATTTGGATCTTGGGCTTACAAGTCATGCATTATCACCTCTCTTAGAAGACTGGGAAAAATAAATGGCCAGCCTTCCCTGCACGGGAACAATCTCAACTTCTCGTCCCACAAGATCTATTACACTCTCTTTTAATTTATAATTATTGACATCGTCGGTCAGATGATAATAGCGGAGGAAGGAGGCAAGGTTATGCCTCCTGGCCTTGGCTGCGTCTTTGCCAAGGATCTCCTCCTCGAAGGTGCCGTCCGGTTTTAATGAAAAATAGAATGTTGCTCCGACCTGCGTTCCATCGTTCGTTTTTGCAATGACGACCAGGACATCGGTCTCGTTGAATCTCAAGCCAGGAGGCTTCCTGGGAAAGATATCGCTGATCTTTTGAACCTTTGCCTGCTCGACCACTGCTTTCATCAGTTGAATTGATTGCATAGCGATCCTAAACGATCGATCCGTCGTCCCTAGATGTCCGGGCTGCGATATCCATAACCAGCTTCTTCTTCTCCACCATGTCGGCAGGGGAACTGGTCTTGCTGGCAATCACATCGATACACAGCTGCTCGAAATTGATCTTGGAGTCGCAGCTTGAAGCTTGCATTCCCTTGGCAATCATGATGCAAGCCCTTGTGCCGGGCTTCTGAGCATCGGGAAGCTTCTCTCGAATGGATCTGACCACCCGCACGATTCTCTCTGCATCCGTTCGAGCGATGCATGTGTGCTCCATCACGATGCCGACCTCGGTTTCAAAGCCGTAGTAGTCGGTGTAAATTCCAACCATGCGATCCAGAAGCGCATCCTGGGGCCTGTGAATTCCTGCATATTCGATGGAGTTGCTGGTGAGGATGGCCTTGAAATCGGGATGAACTTTGATGTACCTATCCTCGCCGAACTTGGTGGGAAGCTCTAAGATTCCTTCCTCAAAAACGGATAGCAGAACATTGTTTGAGGCGGGCTTGGTGCGGGAGAATTCGTTGTAGATCAGAGTGTAGCCGTATTTGCAGGCGAGAGACAGGGGATTGTCCACCCACTCGATCTTCATGGTGTCCTTGGTCTTGAAGACGTTGTGAATGTAATTGTCTCGAACGCTCTCGTTCTCCATCTGGGAGTAGCCGCCGATCAGATCGGATGTGCTTATGGATTCATCGCCATTTATCCAGACCACGGGGCGACCGAGAACTTTGGCCACATGGACGGCGAGGCTGGTCTTGCCGCAGCCGGTAGGCCCGATGAGGTGAACCGGATAACCGGCTTGCAGCCACAGGCTCAGCCTGCTCTCCATCTCTACTACCTCGGGCGTGCTGATGAAATGGTTTGACTCCGGTGTCAAGAAGGCTTCTTCGATGGCTCTGTGCCTTGCCTCTTCCGATATCAGCTCGTAGCTGCAGTCCATATTTACCGGGGACTTGATCTGCACCTGGATTTTGGGCTGCTTCAACCGCATGGAAGAGCTGTGTTCCATTTCGGTAGCCTTCTTCTCGGAAGCCGTCAGATGAACTGCCTCCCCCCTAACCCTTCTCGGATGTGTGACGGTGTACTGCATTTTCTAGCACCTTCGTGAAATTTGAATAATAATAATAAAAAATATCTACTAGGGATTCATCCGTAGTAGAAATCTCGAACGTAGTTCTTGAGATCCTGCTCTTGATACCTGTGGATCTCGTTTTGCAAGGACACGGCTGCGGAATTCATCCTTGAAACGGCTTGCCGGTTCTCATTGATCTGAGTGGCAAGGTCGCTTTGGAACTGGTTCAGACCATTCCGCAAATTCCTGCATCCAGAGTCTCGGATGTCCTTTCCAGCTTTCTGGAAAGCCTTAGACATCTTCTCTTGAGAGGCTTGCATCTCCCTGGCACCCGTGTGCATTCTCGCCACAGCATCATGATTTTCTTTGACCTGGGCATCCAGCGAGCGCTTGAATTCAGACTGGCCAAGCTCGAACCTATGCCTGCCGTCTTCCATCATCTTGCGCCCATCGGTCTGCATCTCTCGGGCCATCCAGTCGCAGGCGGAGTGAAACTCTTTGACTCCCTTGTTCATCCTGCGAATGCCGTCCTCTCGAATATCTCTGCCGGCCTTTTGTACTTCTGCAGCCTTGCTGTCGATAGCGGCGGACTTGGCCATAACGCCTTTGCCGCCTCTGACGACGCTCTTTGCCACAGACTTCGGCTTCTCGACCATCGGAGCCTCCTTAGGACTCACCGGAATGGATTTGGGCATATCTCTTTGCTTCTTGTTAGCATCCAAAATGGCATCGGCCAATTGGGACTTCGTTGTGCCCAGGTTCTCCACTCCAAGCTTAAGAGCCAGTTCTTCCAGCTCTCGCCGGGTATGTTTGGTCACCAGTTCGTCGTATGTCTCTGTCCTGGTGGCATCATAATCTTCCATGGCTCCTCCAAAAATAAGTTAAGGAGAGCCTGCCTTAAGCAGGAACTCCAGGGGTCGCGCCAATGGCTGCCTGCTCGATCTTGGCCATCTCCTCAGAGTAGTGGAGGTAGGTGTCGACCGATGCTACGACAACCCTGGATTCGACGGTGAGAATCTCGATACCGACCAGGCTGACCCTGGCCCAAACATCTACAACGACTCCCTTATCCAGAATTCTATCCAAAACCTCAGCGAGGCTTGATGCGTCAGGTGTTGCTGTTACCATTTTTTATCTCCTCCTTTATATAATATGTTCAGTTGTTTCAATTCCAAGTGTTTTCATGCCCGGCAAAACTTTTAAGCCGGAACCTTGGGGCTGGCACCGATGGCGGCTTGCTCGATCTTGGCCATCTCTTCAGAGTAGTGCAGGTAAGTGTCGACAGATGCTATGACAACTCTTGCCTCGATAGTCAGAATCTCGATGCCGACCAGGCTGACCCTGGCCCAAACATCTACAACGACTCCCTTATCCAGAATTCTATCCAAAACCTCAGCGAGGCTTGATGCGTCAGGTGTTGCTGTTACCATTTTTCCTCTCCTCCTTAAATTTTCATTATTTGTTTTGGTGTGGTTGAACGTAAATTTTCACTTAAGCTGGTATCTTGGGGCTGGCGCCAATGGCTGCCTGCTCGATCTTGGCCATCTCCTCAGAGTAGTGGAGATAAGTGTCGACCGATGCCACGACAACTCTTGACTCAACCGTTAGAATCTCAATACCAACCAGGCTGACCCTGGCCCAAACATCTACAACGACTCCCTTGTCAAGGATCCTATCCAGAACCTCAGCAAGGCTTGATGCATCCGGTGTTGCGGTTACCATTTCGTTTCACCTCCTTTTGATCTCATCCTGAGAATTACTCGAGGATCGTAAACTAAGCGAGATGAATCTAAACGGAAATCGGCTGATATCGCCATTCCGAACGATGCTGGCCAAATGCGGTTTTCTATGCCTCCGGCTAGTTCATCGTTTAGTTTATCATCTCGTGCATTTGATTATCTATCGTATCATTTCTCTAAGGTATCATGCCCTAATTCTTGCCGTAATTCTTTTTATAATTATTATTACATCTAAAGCTAATTCGATTAATCCAAAGGATAAAGGCAGGAACGATATGAGGAGGCCATACCCGTCCGCTCCTGGCCCAGGAACCCCTTGTGTCTGACTTTTGGCTGAACTCTTCGCAAGTACGAAGATTCGCTTCTAACCATCGTACAAGACTAAAGACGCAGTGTTGATCTAAATACCCTTTCATCTCTCTAAATAATTCTCAAACATTGTTTCTAGAATTGTTTCTAGAATTGTTCCTAGATTTGTTTCGAAATTTTAAACATAATAATCTATAAGGAGTTGATGCACGAATCATTAATTATAAAATCGATAATCGCGAATGAGATAGAATTACTTTGCGACAAAAAAATTAATAATTGAAGATGAATGCCAAAAGTGTAAGATGAGAGATGCAAATGAAGCTTCTAGTGGTTGACGATGCTCCGCAAATGCTCAAAGCTTTCAGGGATATTTTAGAGTCACAGGGGTGCGAAGTCTTTGAGGCGGAGAACGGCGAGGATGCTCTGGCAAAATATGTGGAGCTGAAGCCGGACATAGTGCTCATGGATATTCTCATGCCCAAGCTTGATGGAATCAGCGCCACTAAGAGGATAATGGAAATTGACCCCGATGCCAGGATAATCGTCATATCCGCCGTAGGAAAGAGCGGCCTGGAGGATGAATGCCTTGTGGCCGGCGCTAAACAATTTATTGTGAAGCCGTTCAAGGTAAAAGAGCTTCTCAACTCGATAAATCGATTGGAATAGGTTGATGATATTAACCCACAAAATGAGACGACAAATCCGCAAATAAAAACGGATACGGACAAATCCGAAGCGAACGAAATCAAATAACGACGAAATCAGAAGCTAAAGGATCCGATGCCAATAAAATCCATATTGAAATCCGATCCCTGCAAACATTGCAGACAAAATTAACAATTATTGCCGACGAAATAACCATTGAAACAGGCGATTGGATAAGGAATGCACATGGTGAAATGATGAAAGGAATTGAATCGGTTCGAGGATATCAGGAAGAGATCATTGAAGCCATTCCCAGCACGATAATAGTTGTAAATCGAAGCCTTGAAGTTCTCTATGCCAACAGGAATTACTACGCAAAATCCTTCGCGAAGAGAGAGAGAGATGTCCTCGGTGAGCGCCTCTCCAGAGTAATTCCTCAGATGCTGATTGATAAGACCAGAATCGACGATAAAATCCGAGAGGTTTTCCTTACCGGCATTCCCTTTGACGGCGATCAGCTCCGCTATCCCGGCGGCATGTTCTATTTTTATAAAATTTACCCGCTGAAAGAAGAAGCGGAGAGCATCAATAAAGTTGTAATCTTCATGGAGAACATCACCGAGCTTACCCGCCTGGAAGAAGAGTTGAGGGATTCTTACGTCAAGCTGGAGAATGCCTACGACGAGCTGAAAGAGAACGACGGCATGAAGTCCGAGTTCATATCCACTGCCTCGCATGAGCTTCGCACGCCTCTCACGGTGATCAACAGCTACATCGAGATGTTTGAAGAGGGAATGCTGGGAGAGCTTTCTGAGACCCAGTGCGAGAAGATTCGCATCATTCGCTCCCAGACTGAGCATATGATCAGGCTGGTGGAAGACATGCTTGATACTTCCAGACTCGAATCGCGCAAGCTCAGGATTCATAAGCTGCCCCTCAAGGTCGAAGAGATCGCCATGAAAGTCCTCTCTGAGTTGAGCAGGCTGGCCGGACTGAAGGAACAGACGGTTTCCCTGAGCATTGAAGGGGCATCCTCGGAGATCGTGGGAGACGAGCGGCGCATAAAGCAGGTCTTTAACAATCTCCTGACAAACGCTATCAAGTACACACCCGACAAAGGCAAGATCCATGTGTTGATCAAGGACGAGCCAAGCCAGGTCCGAGTTCTGATATCCGATGACGGCATCGGTATTGCCAAGAAAGATCAAAATAAGATATTTCAAAAATTCTTTACCGGAAGCGGAAGCTCGCTCACGCGCGAGTCGGGCCGCATGGGCCTGGGCCTCGCCATTGCCAAGGGAATTGTCGAGGCTCATGAAGGCACCATCTGGGTGGAGAGCGAGCCGGGAACAGGGAGCACGTTTGTCTTCACCTTGCCGAAAGCATAACTGCGCAGCATGCAAATATATAAATAAAATTCTAAAAAATACAGGAACAGGATAAATATATGAATTGGAATTTAATATGATAAAAAAATTGATGAAAATAAACATTATCAAAGATGTTTTTTTTAATCTTAAGATCTCGCCGCGAGTGGTTCCAGAGACGGAGCCGCTCAACCATCGTGTCTCTTATGACCTGGCCAGAGGATCATGCTATCTGGTCCTCGAGCCAAAGGCGAGCTTTGGCTTTGAGGTTTTCACATCTCTGGTGAAGAGCAGATGCCCGGACTGCGATCATCAGGAAGCCTTTGTATGCGAAAGCATCGGATGCAATCGATGCTCACTGCCCTGCCCCTGCAAGCTATGCAGGAATACAAGGTCGCAGGGGCTATGCTTTACCGTGCGCTCGCCCATCGAGACGCGGCTGGAATATGCTTTACAGACGACGCCCATTTTCTGGATAAGCAATCACGGCCCGGATAATGTCAGCCCGGTGGATCTAGAGATTATTTCCGACATAATTTCCAAATTCTTAAAGCAGAGCAGGAATCCGGTGATACTCTTGGATGGGATAGAGTATCTGATCTTTGAGAACGGCTATTCTTCCGTTTTGAGATTTTTGAAGGATGCCGCAGAGGCAATGGTCCTGCAAAATGCGATCATGATCCTGCCGGTCAATCAGACGGCCATTGAACCAAAGGAACTGGCACTTATGCAAAGGAGCATGAAGTGCCTGAATCCTCAAGTTCAGAAAGAATCGTAATCGCAAAGATCCGACCTAACAGCCCTGCATCTAAATGTTAATGCTAAAATATTAACACACTATCCCTTTTTTTAGCCTCGTATTGCAACAGAGTTGTAATCAAATATGTTATCGGCGCTGATTTTAGGCAAGTCATCATACCGGGCCATGTCGAAGTAGCCGCCGGAACAGCAGTTCAGCCAGCCGTCGCTCCACTGCACAAGGTGATAGGGCGTTGTTATGGTCATATTTTTTTGAATATGATATGTCCCGATATATTCCTCCTCGATTTCGATATCAGGATCTTTCCAGGCACTGCTGCCCGCACCATTTTTGCCGCTTCCTTGCAGAACGCCGATGCTGACCTTTCCGTTTGTGACTTCCTCATTGACCATCATGTGAGTAGTGGCTGAGCCTTCGTATTCCGTATATCCCGGACCGTATGATTTTGCATTTGCGCTGGAGGCGGCAAAGTCCGTTTCTCCGTCGATTGCTTGGGCATCGTCCACATCATGGCTCATGGAGGTCGCTGCGTCCTTGTTGACCATTTGGGTCCGGCTGCCCGCCCCAGAACCGTACTCGATCGGGTGGGATGAATAGTAGCCGCTTCCCACAGAGAGGCTAACCGGAGCGCCCACTACATTGTTTTGGCTGTTAAAATGAATTGATGAATTATTATATGAAGAATTGCCATATGCCAAATCCGCTGAGATGGAACCTGATGCATCTGCAATAGAGATAATCGAGATGACTGAGATTGTGCATATGGCGATTAAGACTAAAACGATCGGCATCGATGGATTATTTCTCAAGGCGAAATCCCCCTGGCGTTTTTGGTTTCGATTTTTGGCTCTTTCGATTTTTGGCTCTTTCGATTTTTGGATATCTCATCCGGCTTTTTTCCTTCCTGCTTTTCCCTTTCCGAATTATCTCTTTCCGGCTTTTCTCTATCCTTGCGATTTTCCTGTAATCATATTCGAGTAATCCTTATAATCTGATCGGTTGGGCTCTTCGGAAGCAGGCTTCGAGACTTTGCCTACAAGATCTTGGGGTTCTTGAAGGAAAGAAATGACGCTCTGTAACGATCAACTTCAATACATGAATTCAGAAGAAAATTAATCGAAAGGTGCTAAAAACCGGACGGAAGGCTTTTTTAGCTCACGCTCAAGTCAAGAATTCATGCATAGGAATATTTATGCATGGAAATATTTTTACACAGGAATATGCGACTACTTCTTGAATTCGTATCCGCAATTATCCAGCTTTAAAATATCTTCCGGCGTCAGGGGAAAAGCCTTGCATATATCGGGCCGCAGTTTGTATATCCTGCATCTCTGATTTTTGAGATCATGGGCTATGCAGCTTCCGCAGCATTTGCCGCATCGTGCGCATTTTCCGTCTCGTTTCGCACGCCATTTGTTTACTACATCTCTCTTAAAATACCAGATCAGCCGTCTCCGTAACCATCCATCGCGCATGGCTGTGAGTACGCAATCATGTATTTAACGCTTTACCCGGAGATCCTGGAGATAAATTCAAATAAGAGTGCCTGAAAATTGTTACTATGATTATTGCAGTCTCCGATGTGCATCTGGCTGAGAAGGCAGACGATTGGCAGGTCCAAGAAGATGACAAAAAGTTCGCAGACTTCCTTGATTATCTGGCATCAGGCCCCCTCAAAGACGGCGGCGAGCTGGTATTGCTCGGCGACATCTTCGACCTGTGGAGGCGCGATTTCGTCAATGCTCTGATAGAAAGCGAGCCGATAGTATCCAAGCTAATCGATTTGGGCCAGAAGGCCCGGATCCATTATGTGGTCGGCAATCACGATTATCACATGCTGCGGATGTGCGAGCTGTTTTCCGATAGATTTCCCTTTCGCGTGAGCAAAGATTTAAGGCTGCAAGACGGCGGGAAAGGGTTCTATTTCCTGCACGGCTACCAACTGGAGGTGCTGGCCAATCCTTATTACAAGTCGATGTCCGCTTACGAGACCTTCGCGGAAGGACTCTGCCTGGCTGGAGACGACACGGGCAATGCCGCCGACAAGCTCTGGGAAACCATCGAAGCTTCGAAGTCTGCATTGGACGGCTTGAAGAGGTTGCCCGCAAACATCAAAGAGGCTCTGAACTCGATGATGAATTCACCTGATAACCGATTGAGCGGATCGCATAAGGCTCATTCGCTGGTGGATCAAGTCGCCATGTGTGAAGCGAGGACGATTTATCTCGGCATGAACAAAGGCGAGACACTCGTTTTCGGCCACACTCACGACCCGTTCTATGAAGAGAATTGCAGAGCTATCAATACCGGTTCCTGGAAGAAGCACCCCTGCCGCACTTACCGCTACCTGGAAATTATTGAAGGTCAGGCAAAGCCGCGAATCTTTCAAAACTAAACTTTTTTTTAAACTATCTCATTAATTCCATACTGTCAATTCCAGATCTCAATTCCGCTACGCAGGCACGCTTCCGCTTCTCTTAGAACGTAAGCCCGATGGTCCGCAGCCAT
>Ga0105092_10000870_pt1 | contig 15993 bp, 11 predicted proteins | sample PPLLak2March2015_FD_87021 | JGI IMG/M metagenome (GOLD analysis project Ga0105092, IMG submission 87021) | Freshwater sediment microbial communities from Prairie Pothole Lake near Jamestown, North Dakota, USA - PPLs Lake P7 Core (1) Depth... | ecosystem: Environmental > Aquatic > Freshwater >... | reverse complement strand
GTGACCGTGCCAGACCAGTCGGTGGGAACCTGGAAGCTATACAGGCCGGCGCCATCTGCCGTGACGGTCTCGGTCGTTATGCCATCCGTATAACTGAGAGTCGCACCTGCCACCCCAGCGTTGCCGGAAATCGTATGGGCAGTCACAGTAATACTTACGATGGCAGGCAGACTATCCACTGTTCCGTCATTGACCTTGAATGAAAAGCTGTCTGGTCCCGAGTAGTTTGTGGTGGGCGTGTACGTCTGATTCGCGCCGCTGCCACTCAGGCTGCCATGTGCTGGATTCTCCTCGATACTGTAGTCCAGGGGACTGCCCTCCACGTCTGAGCCAGTCAGAGTGATATCGATGGACGTATTCCAGAACATGTCGACAGATTGAGCATCGGCAACCGGTGCATCATTCACCTCATTGACGGTCAGCAGGAAGGTATCGCTGACGGTAGCAGTACCATCATTGACCGAGACCGTGATGGTCGCACTCCCACTCTTGTTGGAGGCGGGCGTAATGTTAATCGTACGGTCTGCACCGCTGCCGCCCAGAGCAATGTTTCCACTCGGGACAAGCTCGGTATCTGAAGAGGTGGCGGTGACAGTCAGATAAGCCGTGGTGGTTTCCACGTCGCCTACCGTGAAGGGGATGTCGCCGGTGGCTGTATCTTCATTTGTGACCTGATCAGCAATGTCGCTGATCGTCGGCGCCGTATTTAGTTTGGAAAAACTATGTGACCAGACTGGCTGAGCTGTGCCTGTTTTGTAGATACTATACGTGAACGAGATGCCGTCGACGCTGATAGCGGCAAACCCCTGTGAGTTCTCCATATCTGGATATACATAATCCACTCTCTCGGGGTAAAGATATTCGTTGTAGGTCGCGCCGCCGGCGGGGGAAGTTATGAATTGCTCGTAACTGCGGGTCAATCCCGCAACCCTGGAACTATCCATGTGTGTCCACGCCAGAATGTGTTCGTGTCCATGAATAGTTGCACTTACAATTGGGTGATTGTTGATGATGGATATAAAGCTCGGAGGGGTGCAATTTGTGTCGTCACGGCTTGAGCATGTACAATGGACGCTTTCCGTACAATATTCAGGCCCGTGGAAGAAAATAAACGCGTGCGTTAAACCCTGACTCTCGGCATACGTCAGGCGGGCATCGAGGAAGTCCAACTGGGCCTGGGTCAGGAAGTCAATATCGCCCGGAACATCCAGTCCAATAAAGATGGAATTTCCATATTCGAAACTATAGATCAAATTGTCTGAACTGGAATCGAGTGATACTTTATTTGTTACATACGGTGGCAATACTTTTATATTCGGGGCGGTTTCAAAATAACTTTCCCACAGGCCTGCACTTTCACTGATGTGGTCATCGGCATTGCCTCTGACCAAAAAGGTTTTATTAAAGATATTTGCAGTTTTCAGCGCGCTGACCATTGGGTCCATTTGGCTGGAAACGACCCCGGTATCTTCCAGGTCACCATTGAAAATTACCAGGGCCGGATTTTGGGTCGAAATTTGATTGACAGTAGCAGTAAAGTAGGCTGCTTCCGCCTGTCCATCAGACATTGACACAAATCGGAAGACGGTCGGTCTGGCGGTATAGTCCTGCGAGGTCTGATTGGTAACTACATTGGTGTAAGTCCTACTGGCTGGCGTGAAGGCAAAGCCGGTCCTGGAAGGTATGGCTGTGCCGGACCAGCCGGGTGAGACGGTGAACGAGTAGTCTCCCGAGCTGTTTGCGGTGGTCGCGCCACCATCATAGGTGATGGTGGCGCCGCCCACACCCGCGTTCCCGGAGATTGTGGACCCGATCAACGCGGCTGTGTAATTCTGGTTGGTCTGGTTGGACGTGACGTTGGAGTAACTTCTACTTTCGGGTGTAAAGATATAGCCGGTCTTGGAAGGTGTAACCGTGCCGGACCAGCCGTATGGGACGCTGAACGAGTAATTCCCCGTGCTGCCGTTCGCGGTTGTCGAGCCGCCATCGTAAGTGATGGTTGCCCCTCCTCCTGCCGCCCCGGCGCTGCCACTGATGGTGTACGTGACCGCCGTAGCTGTGTAATTCTGATTGGTCTGGTTACTTCGTATGCTACTGTAATTTCTGCTGGTAGGCGAGAAGGTATATCCAGCTTTGGAAGGCGTTACCGTGCCAGACCAGCGGCCAAACCAGTCGCTGTCGACGGTTAGTGAGTAGTTTCCCGAGCCGTCCGCGACCGTCGAGCCGTCGCCAGCACCCCAACTGGTGCCATTCGCGGTGATGGTGGCGCCTGCCCCGAGTGTCCCAACGGTGCCACTGAAGGTGTAGGTAGACGCCGCATGAACGACGCTGGTCGGCATCCCCACCGCGCCCACCAAAATACTTAGTATTGCGGTCACACAAAGTACACGAACTTTCAATTGCATATTCATCATGGCCTCCATCAATGAGAAGAAAATGGTTGCTACAGAAACTTCTTTTGTTCAGAACTTTGTTTATGAAAACTGTCTTAACGTTGTCCCCCATAGGTTTATGAAACTTCAGGATTAGTAGGATGCTATTCAGGGAGCTTTCGCGCGATCCGGTGTTTTCGAAGGTTTTTTAATGTGTTCTTCAATCTGCCCATCAAAATAATATGTCTGTTTTTGCGAAATGCCGTTTAATACAGCACCAAACACATTGGCATCCATGAGATTAAGCTGATCTAGCATGGCGCGCGCAACGCCGGTCAGGGTAGTGCCCTGTCGAACAACCAGTATGATGCCGCCTGCCCGGGAGGCGAGTATCTGGGCATCCATCGTAAACAGCGGGGGGCCATCGAGAATGACCACATCTGTATTCTCCTGGAGATCTACCAGCAGCTCGGTCATTGTGTCAGATTCCAGCAACAGGGCCGAAGAGGAAAAATGAGGACCACCGGTGATAACGGTCATCCTTCCCGAGTTCTGCGCCACTTTCCTCCAATCAATGCCATCCGCAAGGATGGTAGTCAGGCCCTTTTGGTTATCCAGTTCGAGGCGAACATGCAACTGAGGATGATAAAGATCTGCATCGAGCAGTGTCACTTTCCTTCCTGATAGCGCAAAGGCCGCGGCAAGATTTTCGGCAATCGTCGTCTTGCCATCCCCACGACCCGGGCTGGTGATCAGGATGACTTTTACGGACCGTTGCAACATCAAGCGATTGACATTGATCCGCAAGGACCCAAAAGAGTTCAGAAGAATAGAATTGTCGCGCGCTGAAGAAGATGACCCTGCGCGGTTTTGATTGGCGTGACGGGCCTCGGATATTTGACCGATTATGGGAATTCCGAGAACCTCCTGTGCCTTCTGGGAGGATTTGAGTGTCTCATCAAAGTGATCGATGATCAGGACAGCAGTAGTGGAGAGTGAGAGGCCCACCACGGCTCCCAATAGAACGTAGAGCAGGGGCAAGGGACGCACCGGCTTTTTGGGAGCTACGGCAGGATCGATCTGCGCGATATCCGGTGTGTTCTGCATACGATCCAGAGTAATCGTCTCGCGGCTGTTGACCAGGCTGAGGTAAAGCTGCTGATAGAGATTCAATGTGGATTGAAGATTGCTCAGGCGCGGGTCGTCGAGAGCCAGCCCGGTTTGCCCGGGTTTACCGATGAAGGTCAGGTTGGTCTGGATCTGCTGATAGAGATCCAGCAGGGAGCGGAGTTGTATGAGCTCGGCCTGTTTGTCACTGAGGGCAGCGCGCTGACTATCGCTCAAGTTCGCCGGATAGCCATTGATCTCATATTCAAGCGAAGAGATCTGAGATTTCAATTGATCGATCTCTTGATTCACCAGCGCTAGCTGTTCAGCAATGCTCGCGTCGTTTATTTGACCGATCTGGCTTTGCAGGTCGTTGATCTGTTTTTGGATCTGATCGATCTGTACATTCAGGCTATTCTCGAAGTCAGCATATCGTGCCGAGACAAGATCCTCATTTTGCTGGATGAGAACCTGCACCAGGGTATTCGCAATTGTGGCAGCCCGTCGAGGATCGGCATCCTGAATCCTGATATGAATAATAAGCGTATTGGGGATTGCGTTGACTTGTATATTATCAGACAGAATCTTGCTGCCTAACCGGGTCGATACCGCATCCAAAACGGGCTGACTTTTCGCCAGCCGGATGTTTGTCGATACCAACTGGTTTTCATCCAGCGGCAGCATATTCGTGTTCGTTTGTTGGCTGGACCGGCTAATTAATATATCGGTTTTCGCTTCATAAACGGGTGTCTGAATCCTGGAAACCGTAAATCCAAGAACTGCCCCTAGAATCAGCCCTGCGGCCATGACACGAGCCCTCCGCCACAGCAGCGATAAAAAATCTTTAATCTCCATTGATTATTTCTCCAGATGGCAGGTTGGCAGCTCTTTGATTCAAACCCCGCTTGCAATCAATTGGAATGTGGGCCACACCGCTTGATGTTGGTAATCAGGACTGATTAAGTGCATTTGCGACTGCTTGCACAACCATTAGAACATCATCATCGTGGAGAGCAGGATATAACGGCAGGGTGACTTCTCGTTCAGCAATTGCTTCTGTGATTGGCAGTGAAACACTACTCCTGTGACCCTTAAAGGCCGTAAAGGTATGAATCGGAGGATAGTGAAAACTGGTTTGAACGCCTCGGGCCTTTAAATTCTCTATGAAACTCGGTTTGTTTGAGCTTATTGGTAAAAGTACCGGCATTAAATGAGCAGCAGAAACACCGGCGTGTTGTGTAAACGGAACAGAGACCCGGGGAGCTAATTCCTGCAAAGCATCCCGATAAATTTGTGTGAGACAACGACGGCGTTCATTGTTCAACACCAATTTCCTGAGTTGTACCGTGCCGAGGGCAGAACGAATTTCATCAATGCGATAGTTGTATCCCAAACCAACAACATCGTAGCTCCAGGCGTGACCTTTATGGCGATCCCAGGTGAGAGTGGTCATTCCATGCGAACGAAGCGAATGCAGTCTTTGTGAATATTTGTCATCGTTGGTAACAATCATGCCTCCCTCCCCTGTAGTCATATTTTTATTCGAGAAGAAACTGAAGCATCCCATGGCGCCCCAAGTTCCCAGTTTTCGACCCTCAAGTTCAGATCCAACTGCATGGGCCGCATCCTCGATCACTATTAAATCATGCTCACGCGCCAGTTCCATGATGCTTGGCATATCGCAAGCATAACCACCATAATGCATAACCAGAACAGCTCGTGTTCGTCGTGTAATTGCCCTTTCAATGGAATGGTACGAAATGGTTAAATCCTGTTCGCTTGCAATATCTGCAAAAACTGGAGTCGCACCTGTATATCGAATGGCATTGGCGGTGGCAACGAACGTTAGTGATGGGACAATAGCTTCATCTCCTGGACCCAAACCGGCTACTACGCAAGCCAGATGAAGCGCTGCAGTTGCATTGGTCACAGCAATTGCATGTTTTGCACCAACATAGCTTGCAAAAGCCTGTTCAAAATTCTGAGTAACTGATCCCATCGTCAGCCACTTGCTCTGCAAGACATCGCTTACAGCATCTTTCTCTTCCGGACCGAAATCAATATCTGACAGCGGTATTTGCCATTTCATAGTTTAGCCTCCACAACTCTCAAATAGGAATTGCGCGCGCATCTTTTCAAAATCCTGTGTGGCGCGCTCATAGTCGTCTGGCCGTCCAAGATCTTCCCAATAGCCATCAAATTGGTAAGCGACGACCTTTTCGCCGGCGTCAACCAGCTTCTTTACCAAATTTGGAAAATCAAGGTACTGTTGAGGGGGAATCCAAGACAGAATAGCTGGCTCAAACACATAGATGCCCATACTAACCAGGAAGTCATAAATTGGCTTCTCGATATATCCTGTAATTCGGCAATCTCCATCCTTTTGGATTACGCCCAGATCAATTTTTGATTGACGATGGTGGGCGGCAATGGTTGCAATGGCTTTCTGTTCCCGATGGAACCGTATCAAGTCACGCGAATCCAGTGTGGTGAGCACATCGCCGTTGATAACAAGAAACGTTTCATCCAGCCCATTCACGAGAGCAATTGGACCTGCCGTACCCAATGGGCATTCCTCGTGACTATATGTGATATTGATCCCGAACTGACTTCCATCCCTAAAAAATGCATGTAGTAATTCTGACAAATGTCCAACAGTCAAGACGATGTCATTTATCCCTGCTGCCTTCAACTGAAGCAAGATGATTTCAAGAATTGGCATGTCACTGATGGGCATCAACGGCTTTGGCAAGATTTTGGTATAAGGTGCAAGACGGCTGCCTTTCCCACCTGCCAATACAACTGCTTTCATACGCCGCCTCCATTTTATTTATGGCTCATAAATCCCAATTCGATAACGATCCAGAGTTCTTTCAACCCACTCCATGGTTTTATCCAACTGCCAACCATGCCAACTGACGGGAATCAGTCTTCTTAGCGGGTATCTATTCAAGATCAATGTTTTTGTCTTTATATGGAATCTAGCGTTCTATTCTGTCCGCCCAAAGGTAAAAAGTATTTGACCTCTAGATTTCAGGGACAACCACCTCCGTACATTTCAACGCAGCATACCTGGCTAAACAATGCTGACACTGAAAATCGTTCAAATCACCGTCAGCCACACTGCTCGTTAATGCATTATCTAAATTGCTCAAGGATCCAAAAATATCAGGAGCTACAACAACTCTTGCTGGATTGAAATTGGCCAGCTCGCGAAACTCTTTATATTTGCGCGAGGCGGTCTGAAAATCTGCCAGAATGATTAAACCAATATCCCGTTTTTGAACTAATTTGGGAATATCGCCGATTCTGCCAATCACCTTCGAACCATAAATTGTCATTCCTTGCGATCGAAGATCGTCATCGATAAAGCCCACAACTTGAAACTTCCCTGCATAGGCTGGGTGATTCAGCAACCAAGCAATGTGTTCTGCCGTTCGGCCCGAACCAACAATGACAACGCGCTCGCGCCGTGTCAATGAATTCAAGCGATAGATCATCAATCGGCTTAAAAGACCGTCGATCAATCTTCTCCAATAACGCACAAAAACAATCCCGGTGATCGAGAGTATGGAAGAGATAAGGATAATGCCACAGGCACGAAGACTCGTAGTCCCCAGGTAGTAATGAGTACCTAGTGTTGTAGCCGTTGTAATAAACCAGCATATCCAGAGACGGCCTGATTCCCAGTAAGTAGCTTTAGCCCAGTTTATGCGATTTGTTTGTAGAGCTATTCCCACGAAGGTGTAAAGCACCGAGAATCCCAGGGCCATTTCAATAGCTCTTCGCCAGCCAATATTCAACGGCCCAAATAAACGCACTATGGTACCGGTAATGCCAATTGACACTAGCACAATCAAAGAATCCCGGATGAACCAACTTACATATCGCTGCATCAACCGAGAAATTGGTCCAACAAATAAAAACTGTTCAGGAGGCGAATAGGCCCTGATCTTGGGAATAAAAAGCAATACCGTCCAAAATATGACATCGACATCGAGCCAGAAAGAACGATAGCGCGCATAGAGTTGGTCAAGACGCATCTTGTCTGGGCTTAACTCATGCAAATACTTCCGCATGACATCCCCGGCGTGAAGCATACTCTCCTCATCCCGATATACAATAGAGGCTGGGCTCGTCACCCCAGGTCGCATCGAGAGGATCTCGCGCGCAATTTTTGTTGGCCAGGTTTTTGCAATGGATGGGTCTTCAGGCCTGGGGCCTACCAAACTCATGTCCCCAATCAGCACGTTCCAAAGCTGCGGGAGTTCATTGATCTTGGTATCCCGTAGCCACTTTCCAAGTGGTGTAATACGATCATCTTCACTGCAAGTAACTCGAGGTCCCTGATAGCTTCTTGGGGTTTCATACATGGTCCGGAACTTGAGCATTTTAAAGACGTGGCCGTTTTGTCCCATACGCGTTCCCCAGTAAAAGACGGGCCCCGGCGAATCGCGCTTGATCAGAACGGCAATAAGTGCAAATATGGGCGAAAGAATAATTAATCCAAACAATGCAGAGATAAAATCAAACGTGCGTTTGGTCAGCTCACTTGTTTCGTTGCTGTAAGAACTAAAAAGCCCAGTATCAAGGTTCTTGATCTTGTGGAAATGAGATAATAAACGAGTCATTTTGTTTCCCATGATTCTCAGTCTTCTGAAATCTTTCCAGCCACTCTTCGCGCCAGAACAAGAAAGAGCAACGGTCACGGCGATGCGGGCGCGAGAGAATCACTGTCCTAACCAAATTTACGCCTCACAACAGAGCTGTACTAAAGTATCTTTCTGCTCGGTCGGGTAAAACGGTCACAACTTTATTCCGTCTGTTATCCATCTGAAGTGCAGCAAAGACATTCGCCCCCGAGGAGGTGCCTACTAACAGACCTTCTTCACGGGCGAGCCTGCGAGTAGTATCAATTGCCTCTTCGTCAGAAACTGTGAAAACCGTATCCACCAGGTTTACGTCGAGGACATCCGGGATAAAGCCGTCTCCAATTCCCTGGATGATGTGAAGCCCAGGCTCTCTTCCCAACAGGGAGGCGCTGTTGCGAGGCTCAACTGCGACGATTTTTACCTGCGGGCGCTTCTCTTTCAGGAACTTGCCAATACCTTGTAGTGTGCCGCCACTCCCTATTCCAGCAATGAACACATCAACCTCACCCTGCGTGTCTTGCCAGATTTCCGGCCCCGTTTGTTGATAGTGGATCTCAGGGTTGCAAGGATTTTGGAACTGGTTGACGGCAAAATATCGATCCGGTGCTGATTGAGTAATTTCCCTCATTCGTCTCAGGCATCCAGATAAATTCTCATTTGCCGGAGTAAACTCGATTTCCCCTCCAAATGCCTGGATGATCCGTTTGCGTTCCTCGCTGACGCTCTCCGGCATCACACAGATCACGCGAAACCCTCTTTGTACACCAACAAGGCTCAAGCCTATACCGGTATTCCCGGATGTTGCTTCAATGATGACCATTCCCGGCTTGAGCGTCCCATTCACAAGGGCCGATTCGATAATGTGTTTGGCAACACGGTCCTTGATACTTCCTCCAGGATTCAAATACTCGGCTTTGACAAGTACATTACCGGAAGATAATTTACTTAGTCGAATTAAGGGAGTTCTGCCGACACCTTCAAGTATGGAATTCAAAATCATAAGTCATTCTCCTTACCCTGGTGAAAGCAACTAACCAACCTTTTCCAGCCATTCCTCCCGCCAGAACAAGAAACAGCAACGATCGCAGGCACCAAATGTGGGAGTCCCATTACAAATCACGTTTTCCAGCAAAATCACGCCGCGCACTCTCTTGAGCTTGTAATCGCGCTCATCCAAAAAATGCAGCATACACTTGAGTACGCGTTGCTGTGTACCGCAGTATTGGTACATATCCGGGAGAAATGCACAACCCTTTAACTCCTTGAATGGGTCGAGGGTAGAAGCAATCTCCTCGGAAGAACGCACTCTCACGATGTCTCCCTGCCTAAATGGAACCGTTGGAGCAAAGTTTCTGACTGCCGTTTGCACATGCGAAAGGCCTTGCCGGCGCATGAACGCATAATAGACTCGTTTTAGCCATTTTTTTACATGATAGTTCCATGGAACCGCAAGCATCCGCTTGATGCGTCCTGCGAATGATTTTTCCATCAGTATGGCGGGTCCGGTTGCAAAGTTTGGTACGCTTGGTAATTGACAGCCCTCGAAATTCGGCATCATATCCTCCTTATCTGAGATGGCATCCCTAGATTAGGATTTCTCTCTGGCCTGCCATACATTCAGGCCAGACTTGTTCGGCGATGGGGCGCTTGCCTTCAAGGTGGAAGCGCAGCATTCCCTCAGTTTTGGCAAGGAACGGATTCGAAGGATCCCACTGGAGCAGTTTCCTGGTCCAGGCATGAAGAGTTGGTGTAGTAAATGGACTGATGAATGGGTGAAAATCCACCCGCTGGCGTACCGCCTTGGACTCAAAGCCCATCCGGAACTTAAATTCATCCACATTGGCCGGTGCGTCCAAGGATTGAACCGTAAAGAATACACTGCTCACACCCTGGCGCTTCAACATTTCGCAGCTGACCGAATAGAATAAAATATTGTTCACGTGACTGCTCAGGCAACAGCTTCGGCTCATCGCATAGGGCACGCTGAATACGTCATCAATGCGGCAAATGATCACAGCGCCTGCCAGGTCACCATTGGAGGTTGCGGCCCACGCCTCGAAACCCGGTAGATTATCTGCTGAACGGCACAGACATTCCCATTCATTCTGCTTCATGCTGCGCAGGCGATCCTGGCGAACCAGTGTGTCATATTGCAAAGCCCATCCCTCCGTTGCCAATCTTTCAAATGGGATTTTTTCGACGTGAAAACGTTCCAGGCCGCGCTTTATACCATTGCGAGTCTGTTGTTTCAACGCCTCAAGTTCGTAAGGCGTATGTAATACAACATGATAGCTCACCCTGCCCTCAGAAAAATCAAGCGGTGTCGAATAGCGCAGGGCGATGATTCCATGCTTGACCATCAAAGTTTGAATCTCTTTTTTATCCGGAGTAATCAACCGGTGGTATGGAAAAGCTTGAAGCACACGCGGGCCGGCATCGTACCAGTAACTGCTGGCCGTACGGTATACCCGATGTCCCTGTCTGCGCATCCATTCAGCGAAGGTTTCTGCGTTCATAGCACCTCCCCAAAATCAACAGGTTCCCATTGAGCACGATCAGAAAAGCCTATTAACATTTTTTCGTATGCGTCTACACATCTGTGGCGCGAATAATGTTTTTCGAGACAAGCGCGGCCGTTTTGACCCATTTGAGCGAGCAGGGCCTCTTGACCTGTTAACTGAGCGATGGTCACTGCCAGTTCCATAGGTGACCCGGGCGGAACAACCCACCCGCAGCCTGCTTGCTCGACGATATGCGCCAGCTCACTTCCAGGTGGAGCCACCGCCAAAATCGGCCGGGCGCTGGCCATTCCGTTAAAAATCTTGCTAGGCATGGATGAAAGTGCTGCACCGGCATTGAGAGTTACAAGGATGACATCCGCCGCGGCAAGCATCCTGGGAAAGATTTCTCGCGGTTGATAATGCAGGAAGATCACATTCCTCAATTGCCTGCTCTGCATCTCTGCTCTCAGAGCTACTTTCTTCGTCCCTTCTCCCACAATCAAAAACAGGATCTTAGCTTGCTCTCGAAGGATTTCCGCTGTATCCAGTACATCCTCAAGACAGGAAGTCACCCCAATATTGCCTGCATACAGCACAACAAATTTGCTGTCGAGTCCATGCTCATGACGAAAATCATTTGCCTTTGGCAGAGGACGTACCTCATCAGGATCGGCCCAAACAGGGATAACTTCTATCTTCGGATCAGGAACTCTCTTTGCAAGCAGTGTTTGCCTAAAGCCCTCTGCAATCACCGAAATATGGTTAGATTTTTGATAGAGAAATTTTTCCATTCCGAAGAAAAACGAGACTATTCTCTTATTCGTCATCAGACCCGCAGCAATTGCGGCGTCGGGGTAGAGGTCTTCGAGTTGGAGTATCCAGGGGATGCGCCATACGCGACTGAGGAACCAAGCTGAAATTCCGAGGGGGAGAGGAGGTGAATAACTGACAAGTACATCCGGGCGCCCGGCGGCTAAGCCGCCATACAAGGCAGTTAAGCTATAAGTCCCGTAATGAAATAATCGCGGCCAGATTTTTTTGGATGGCGAAATATAACTCCAGGTACGGATTACACGTACGCCATTCAAAGTTTCCACATGGCACCAACAATTGCGATAGCCTTTGAAGACACGGCCATGTGGATAATTTGGCGCACCGGTCACAACACTTACCTGATGACCGCGTTTCGCCAGGTCGGTGGCAAGTTCCGTGATCAGGACCGCGGCGCTAATATCTTCGGGTGCATAGCACTGCGCCAGAAACAGGATTCGCATTACCTTGGCTCTCTCACGAATCTAGAGTTTGGAAAAACGATGTTCAACATTTCTGCCACAACGGTTTCTGCGCGAAATTCCAGACCTTTGCGATAGTTGGCCTGCCCCATTTTTTCTCGTAAGGCTGGTTCCACAGCAAGGATCTGGATGGCTTCAGCGAGGGCCTGGCTGTTTTGTGGTGGAACGAGGAACCCATTCAAACCATTTGTGATCAACTCGGGAAACGTCCGAATCCTGGTGCTGACGACCGGCACGCCGGCATGCATGGCTTCGATCAGTACTCCTGGATGACCTTCTGTATCATAGTAAGTTGGCAATACCAGCGCGTCGTATTGCGAAATCAATTGTGGCCCGAGGCCAGGCTTGACGACCCCGCAATAGTGAGCGCCGGGAACAGATGCCAGTTTCTGCAAGAACTCATCATGGATTTCATCGTGGATGGGGCCATAAAAATCACAGATTACTTGTTGATCGCAAACTTGTGACAGGAACTTGACAGCATCCAGCAGGAGCAATGGACCCTTACGTCGGGTAATATGGCCCAGAAAAATGATCCGGAAGCCGTCCATTCCTTCACATTCAACAGGGTAAATGGGACGCAATGGCCTGCAACCCGGGAGATAGTAGGTGTTCGTAACCCCCAGTTTCTTCAAATCGTCCTTGAGCCAACGAGTTTGCGTCAGGCTGCCATTGGTAGCGCGCAGTACCCTCAACAAATACGCACGGAATATTTTTTTCTGGGCTTTAATGAATAAATCCAAACCGGCTCCAACAGGCTTCAGATAAAAGGGTTTGCGAAAGAGGCGCGCGACAAACAATAGAAGAGGTGCAAGGGTTATGGCAAACAGATCATTGGCAAACACAAGAACTGCATCACAGCGCCGAATCTCATAGATATATCTTGGCAGGATCGACAGAGTCCTTCTTACCTTCTCGAAATTAAAACCGGTCATTTTCTTTCTGACGTCCAGAGCGGGCGAAGTGTTGATCAGTGTCACTTGTACAGAAGGATAGAAAGCCAGTTCATCGAGCATGGCTTGCACAGTGAGTGGGGAACCTCCAATGGGAGGCGGCTTGGGACCAACGAAAAGGAGTGTTTTCGCTTGAACCAGGTTCTGTAAAGTTTGGGTCTGGCGTAGTGAGGTTTGCCGCATAGAAGACTTTCTCCTCTACTGAAGCGGGTTGGCACCATTCAGGAATTCTTCGATGTTTGTGTACCCGTCTCCATCGACATCTTCGGATGCATTGGAAGTATCCCTGGGATTAAAGCCATATTTTTGTTCCCAGGCATCTGGCATCCCATCACGATCTGAATCGGTGCAGGGAGCGGCAGCGGGGATTGTCAACCAGCCGCCAACCTGCGAAGGATCATCGATGATGCTGCCGGAGCCATTCCTTACTTCGTCCACGATCCGGCTGTCGATCGAATCCCGGCGCGGAAAAAATGTCTCCTCACAACTCAATCCTGCACCTGCTCCTGCATCTTCGAGCACCTCGTTATAAGCTTGAAAGGCTGAAGTCGTCGTGATCTTTTCCGAAGCAAAACGTTGGGTGACAACGAACTGTCTGGCATCCGGATCGACAATATTGATTTCGGGCAGATCGTCGCTCTCGCGCCCAGGTCCAATATTCCCCTGGACGAAAATTTCCGCCCCAAATACTCCAGGGTTTATCGCTTTGATGCCATATTTCACTTCGGTATTGGGTCCAGGCTTGTAGTAATTTGCGATGTAATTGACCAGATCCGGAGCCAGTTGAGATTCCATATCAATATGGCTGAAGGTTCCAAAGGGGTTGTAGACGATATTATTGACCACATCAACAGTACCCGCGGCCTTGATATATGGGTTGCGTTCACCATTGTGTGCCATCAAATTGTGATGAAAGGAAATGTTGTAAGCTCCCGGCTTATCTTTTTCCTCATCACTGGCGTATCCCCCAATCAGGACTCCCTTACTGTGGCAACCTTTGAAGTGGATACTGCAATTCAGCCCTTCGGAGAAAATATTCCACTGAATCGAAATATCGTGAACATCGTACCAGGTGGCTAAATTCCGATTCACTGCCCAACTGATCGAGTTATGATCTATCACAATATTGTATGTCTCGTGGGAATCGGATGATAAAATTTCCATGGCATCCCCTGCCGAGGGTGGACCTGCTCGTAAGGTTAGAAACCGAACGATGACATCGTGTGTTTTTATCTGGATAGCCGGCTCGATACCAGCACTAATACCGCGTAGTGTAACCCCAGCGCCAGGCGCAGTCTGCCCTGCAATCGTAATGTAGGGATTGCTAACAACCAAACTGGTCTTCAGTTCGATCGTCCCGGCAACACGGAAGATGACGATCCGCCGCCCTTTCTCATCGATCGCAGCTCGCAAAGATCCCGGACCGGAATCATTCAAGTTAGTGACTTCAAGTACTTCTACTTTTCCGCCACGACCACCTATCGTTCTGGCCCCAAACCCTTCGGCTCCGGGAAAGGCGGGAATGGATATCTGGCTGGGTAAAGGATCAAGAGCTTTGGGTAACGGCACTGTGGGTAAAGGGGATGGAGTGGTCGCCAACACAGGTTGTGTCCCCGACAAACAACCTGTCAGAGTTGCCAGGAGTGCCAGAAAAAGCCCTGTGCTTATAAATCGTCTCCTCCGCGATTTCGTATTCATCAAATCGTCTTCGCCTCGAGCACGGAATTGCCTGTTTTAGGCTGTTGCCCTTGAAAAACCATCGTCATCGCGAAGATTTTGTAGCGCGACACTGCGAAGCGTATTGCCCTCGATGATGACAAAACTCAGGATGATCCAGGTAAGTTTTCGGAACTCCCAGGTCAGCGACAGAACTCCAATCACCCATATCGCGAAAATAGCTAACCACAAGCCGGAAGTTCCTTTTGGCAGACTGAGCACCTGGTAGACAACGATTCCAAGAATAGAGAAAAAGAGAATGAGGCCGATAAGACCTGTCTCGGCAGCGATCGAAATAAACGTATTATGAACCGCCGAGCCAATACTTGAAATCATTGCGCCGCTGCCAATTCCCAATATAGGATGTTGGGCAAGGACAGCAATGCCTTCCCGCCACAGGTTGAGGCGACCGCCCAGATCCCCCTCGCCAATGGAGTTGCCAATTGTGCCAAGGCGATTGATTACCGATTGCGGAATAAAGGGAAACAATAGTAATAACGAAACAAGAAAAATCACAAAAACGAGGATTTTTCGATCGAGTTTGTTCTGTTGTGTTCCAACCATAAAAAGACCAAATGGGATAATCGCAATGAGTGATGTCCGGCTCCCGGTCAGAACAATTGAATAAATAGCCAGAGGCACGTAAGCCAGGTTTATTAATTTCAATATTGTCCCTTTTTTGCTTGGGCCGGCCGTAAAAAACAACTGCATGGCTATGGGTAAACCTATTATCAAAACCAGCGTAAGCTCATTCGCATTGATTCCGGTGGCACTATACCGCTCTTCATAAGAGACTGCTATGTTCCCATTGATATAATTGCAAATTGTGCTCATGATGAGTGCGTAACTGCCGTAAATATACGCCTGAAGACCTGCCATGAGATTTTCAGACTTTTGGAAAACCTCCCAATATATGAGCATCAAAAGGAAAACCTGACTGTAGGTTTTAATGCGCTGGATCGTATTTTCTATATCCAGGCTCCAAAATATGCTCACGAAGTTCCATAAAAAGAATAACAACGCAAGAACGTGAAAAGGATGTGGTTTTCGAAACCGTCCTTCTAACAGCATCGTTGCAATCCAGAATGCCGCCAGAACAAAACCCATGAGCCTTGCTATGGACCCCACTTTTAACGAGATACTATCCTCCCAGGGAATGATAAAAATCAGAATAAGAGCCAGCCAATAGGTAATCTTGCGCACTATGAGACCCCAAATAACAGGCTAATGTAACGATCCACAATCATATCTAGATGATAGGGGCCCCAACTTTCTTTGGGAGGACAAGGACGGCGGTCATTCAGGGACCCTTCAATTGCTTCCGCTAAACTGATCGGCGCGTCCACCGGAACCAATTTGCCGTACTGGCCATCTTTCAAGATTTCCCGCGAACCACCGGG
>Ga0105092_10000869_pt1 | contig 16009 bp, 12 predicted proteins | sample PPLLak2March2015_FD_87021 | JGI IMG/M metagenome (GOLD analysis project Ga0105092, IMG submission 87021) | Freshwater sediment microbial communities from Prairie Pothole Lake near Jamestown, North Dakota, USA - PPLs Lake P7 Core (1) Depth... | ecosystem: Environmental > Aquatic > Freshwater >... | reverse complement strand
GAGCTGGCGCACCGCACGACGAAGGAGATCCGCCACATGCTGTTCACCTTGCGCCCGCTCATCCTCGAATCACAGGGCCTGACCGCCGCGCTGGAAGCCATGGCAGAGAAGATGCACGAGACATTCAGTCAGAATGTGATCATCAATGTGGATGAAAAGATCCTCGAGAACATGGAAATGGGCAAGCAGGGCGTGATCTTTTACATTATCGAGGAAGCCACGAACAATGCCCGCAAACATGCGAATGCTCCGCGTATCTGGGTGCGCTTGAGAAACTTTGAAACGGAGATCGCGTTGCTGGAGATCGAAGATGACGGGCTGGGCTTCGACGTGGCGGCCGTGAACAAATCCTACGATAAGCGCGGGAGCCTGGGCATGGTCAACCTGCGCGAACGCTCGGAACTCGTCAACGGCCTGCTCAACGTCGATTCCGCGCCGGGGAAGGGGACGCGCGTCCAGGTCTACATCCCGCTGAGCGAGGAAGCCGCTGACCGGTTGCACCACGGCAAGATGTAAGTTGTTTCAAATAGATTTGTATATCTGATCTAAAATTGGCTTTGAATTCATCACCGCCCGCGCCCGATGGCTGAGGCGGTTTTTTTCTTCCATGGAAAGCTCTGCCATGGTCTTTCCCAGCTCTGGCAACATAAAAATAGGATCGTAACCAAACCCGCCTGTGCCGCGCTCTTCGGGGATGATCTCACCTTCGCAAAAGCCCTCGGCGAGGTGTAGTTCTCCAGTTGGAATTGCAATCGCGATCGTGGCATGGAAGCGTGCCTTCCACGGGCGGGATTTGCCTTGCAGATTCTGCAATAGATGGACGCGGCGATCTTTATCATTTGGATTTAGTTTGGGAGAGTAGCGCGCCGAATACAAGCCCGGCGCGCCGTCGAGGGCGTCCACCTCCAGGCCGGAGTCGTCGGCGAGGGAGATCAGCCCGCTGGCCTTGGCAAAGGCTACAGCTTTTTTTGTCGCGTTCTCGGCATAGGTGGAGCCGTCCTCCGTCACGTCGAGATCCAGGTGAATTTGCGCGGGTGTGACAAGCTCGACCCCTGTATCCTGGAGCAGGTCTTGCAGTTCTTTGATCTTGCCTTTGTTATTGGTGGCGATGAGTAATTTATTCATTTGGTGATTTACTGATTTAGTGATTTGTTGATTTGCTCATTTGCCGATTTGCTGATTTTATCTGCCGCCCATTTTACATGCTCTCGTACCAGGGGTTCCTCATGGTTCAATGCATTCTGTAAAACGGGGAGAGTGTGCAGGTCTGCTGTGTTGCCCAACGCGACCGCGACGTTGCGCAGGTACCCGCGTCGCTTGGCGCGTTTGACGGGACTCCGCTTGAAGCGTTGATTAAACTCCTGCGTTGAAATGACCAGCTCGTCGGTCAGATTGGGAAGCGGATTGTCCTTCCCAAAGGCGGGATCGCCTGCGCCCGCGAATCGATTCCACGGGCAGACCGTCTGGCAGACATCGCACCCAAAGACCCAATTGCCCATTTTGTCGCGCAATTCGGTGGGAATGTCTTCTTTGAGTTCGATGGTCAGATAGGAAATACAACGGGTCGCGTCGATGGTGCGATTCGGCAGGATGCAATCTGTGGGGCAGGCTTCGATGCAGCGCGTGCACGTGCCGCAATGATCGGTGACGAATGGCGGGTCCGGTTCGAGCTCGAGATCGAGCAGGATCTCTGAGAGCAGGAAGTAGGAACCATGTTTTGGATGGATAAGACAGGTGTTCTTGCCGATCCAGCCCAGGCCCGCACGCTGGGCGAGATCGCGTTCCAGGATGGGACCGGTATCGGCATACCAGCGGTTCTTTACCGGACCCCCAACCTGCTCCTCGATAAATTGGACGAGCTCTTTCATCCGCGCGGGGAGGACGTCGTGATAGTCGTCGCCCCAGGCGTAAGAGGCGACCGCGCCCCTATCCCCTATGCCTTTCTCTTTGGGACGAGATGGATGATATGGAGTTGCTAAAATAAGGATGGATCTGCACTCCGGCAGGATTTCACGCGGGTCGGCGCGCCGCCTGCGCGCACGCTCTTCGGCGAGATAGCTCATCGTGCCGTGACGCCCCTGCGCGAGCCAGTCTTCGAATGTGGAATAGTGGGGAGGCGGTTCAGGAGTCGTCACGCCAGCCAGGAGAAATCCCAGCTGGCTGGCTTTGTCCTTTATCCTTTCCTTCAAATCTCGTGGGGGTATCATCGCTAAATAAGTGGGCAGATTAAGACGAATCTCTATGCCTAGTTTGCGGTCTATTGTAACCCTTCTCACCTCCATAGGCTGGAGCCGGTGTTTGGGGAGTGGCGAAAAGGGTGAGCAAAAAACTTCCAGCCATAAAGAACACTGAGCCCATTGAGAAAAGCTCTCTTAAATCTCTCCCGAAAGAGCATCGGGACAATGTGTGGACTCCCCTGGCACTGTGCGGCTTACCCTGGCACCGCCCGCCAGGGCAGGTGAGCCGTACCAGGGCAGGTGTGTGGCTTAACACACTCCATTAGCCACTCCCGTTGTTTGACCGCACTGTGTATAAAAGTGAGGCAGGCTCTACAGCCTGCCTCACTTAAATTGTCGGCGTGCTTTATTTTCGGTTTGCCTCCGAACGTGGGCAACTCTTATTGCACCCTGATCTGGACATATAAGGATTTGTTGTCGTTACCCAGGAAGGTAATGCCCCGAGGGCTTTCCAGCGTCCAGAAGCTGAAGTAACTACCGGCCAGGTCAGGAGCCTTGAACTGAACAGAGACATCCACTTCCTGCCCGGGTCCGATCGCGGCAGACAACGGTTGCGCTTCTCCGTCCATTTCCTCACCATAACTGAAGACCAATTTATAGCCTTCGCCCCAGGTGCAGGTGCCGATGTTTTTGATCTTCCAGGTCTTGATGAAATCCTGTCCGGGCGACATCGTCGTGTTATCCGGTATGTTCACATCCACGGTGTCCGGATCCCAGGAATACTTATCGCACAAGGCGACCACCGTACCCTCCGCATTGGTCACTTGTGCAACGGGTGCCACTGTCACCGTGCCGGTCGCCTCCGGAGCGGATGTTTGAGTGGGCAGGGAGGGTGTGGGTGTGAACGCCGCGGCGGTCAATGTGAACTGTGAAATGACCGTGCTCGCGGCTGAGGTGCGCACAGCGGCGACATCAGGCGTAGGTTGTTGTGCCACCGGCGTATTCGAAGATCCACAGGCCGCGACCAGCGTGCTGAGGAGTGCAACTGCAACGATCAGTTTGAGCTTCATAGAACATCCTTGCCATTTCAGGCACTAACTACACTTCTTTCTCGTCGTCGTCACTTCGATGTAGACGGATATGGGTGTCCCAAAAAAGCTACCGTTGTCATCGCGCATCTTCCAGTGACCCTCATATTTGCCAATCTGGCAAGGTGATGTAAGATCAATAGCAATGTCAATAGCCTCGCCTGGTTCAACATAATCCCTGCCATTTGATTTGCTGAATTTAATATCGTAAGGATCAAGATCCGGCTTGCTCCCACCAATGTAGACAAGGCTATAGCCCTCATCCCACTTGCAGGTGCCCGTATTCCTGACTTTCCAGATTTTTGTGAAATTCGTTCCGGGTTCGATAACGCTCCCATCAGTGATCGTGACATCTGCCTCAAAGGCGAGGTTGTTGCAGCCACTGGCAAATGACAGAGTCGCCGCCGGTGCGAGCGGTGATCCGATGGGGGTGAAGGCTGCAAGCGGAGTAGTATTTGCAGTGTTATTAAAAGACAAAGTCGGTGGTGTCCCTACGGTCGCGGTGGGTAAGATGGTTCCGCTGCCCGGCAATATAATAGCAGCGCCGGATGTATTGGTTGGAGAAGCTGTAGCAGAAGGTGCGGCCAGTGCAGTTTGGGTCTGTTGAGCCGATATTTGCCCGAGAGCCGTGGCGAGCGCAGCAGTGCTGATGGCGTTCATATCAACGGCTGGAGCGGGTGTCCCTCCTCCCAGGTTGCAGGATGTAAGCGTCAGTGCGGCTGTCAACAGGATAAACAGGATTTGCCGCGCGGGTTTTCGAACAAGCATATTGGTACCTCCATGAAATAACGGTGAAATGGTGGGCAAGAAGTATGGCATACGCCGGGTGTATGCCATACTTCTTGTGTAATTATACCGCTACCGCGGTACGCAAAATGTTTTCGCTCTATGGCCCTGCAGTCGTGAAGGTGACCTGTTCACCATATACTGTGCCGGCTTCATTAGTGGCGTAGGCGCGAACATAATAGGGTGTATTCGCCTCCAGTCCGGTTATCGAGGCGGTAAAGGCACCTGCCGCATTGAGATCGCTGCTGGTGATTTTGTTATCTGTGATATCGGGGTCGGCAGACGTGCTCCAGACAATACCATACTCGATCGGATCGGGCACACCGGGCGCAGTAACAGTACCATTCCCGGTGGCAGTCGTTGACATAATGTTGGTGACATCCTGAGTAGTGACTGTCGGTAGCTGATGCGCAGTAAAGGTAACATCCGTCCCATAGACCGTGCCGGCTGCATTGGTGGCATAGGCGCGGACATGATAGAGCGTCCCCGGTGTCAGCCCGGTCATCGAGCTGGTAAAGGCACCCGTCGCGCTGACAGCGCCGTCTGTGGTTTTGTTATCTGCGGGATCGTCGATCGCGGGATTGACAAACGTGCTCCAGACGACCCCATGCTGGGTAGGATTGGGCACACCGAGCGCGGTAACATTGCCATTTCCCGTTGCTGTAGTGGTCGTAATATTGGTGACCGCCGCGGTAGTGACGGAAGGTAGCTGGTAGGCGGTGGCAGTGAAGACAACGTCCTCACCATATACTGTGCCAACCGCGTTGGTGGCATAGGCGCGGACATGATAGAGCGTCCCTGGTGTCAGTCCGGTCATTGAGCTGGTAAAAGCACCCGTCGCGCTGACAGCGCCGTCTGTGGTTTTGTTATTGTCGAGGGTGGGATTGAGAGAGGTACCCCAGACAACACCATGCTGGGTCGGATTAGGTATGCCCAGCGCAGTGATATTCCCGTTGCCGGTCGCTGCGGTGGTTGTAATATTGGTGACTGCCTGAGTAGTAACTGTCGGGGCCGTCGGAGAGGGCGTCTTGGTACGGGTAGGTGTCGGCGTGGGCGGCTTGGAACTATGACGCGTGATGCGCGGGTCGATCCACAGGGCGTGATCTTCGTGCGATGAACCGTTCGCGAAAACCGTCAAAATAAATTTGACTTTTTCGCCGCTCAACGTGCTCAGATCTATGTTGAGTGGGTAATACTGGCCCTCGTAGACCTCACGCCATTGGCCGAGCGTCCGGATGCCGCCGCTTCCGACCTGGTATTGGAGCCGGAAGATCACGTCACAATCGTTGGCTTTATACTCGCAGCCGATCAGCGCCTGGAAACGGTCGCCCGATTCAATCTTGACGGGTTCGAATTTGCCGCTGATGAAACCATCGCTGCTTTTTTCCGGAAAGGTCAGCAGGGCCCTTCCGTGCGATTTGCCGTCCTCCAGTTTGGGCGAGTCCAGGCCGATGACAAAGCCGCGATTGTCCCCATCGGAGCCCGGGCAAGGAAGGTCGCGCGAGGCATTCTGCCAGCTCGCATCATCACAGTAATTCAAATTGTCAATAAAATCATAGCCTGTGACCGCATAGCCGGTAACATTGATATCGACGAAGAAATTCGCAGCCGCCTCCGTCCCAATCCCAAAAAGCACGTTCGACGAGTTACGGAGCTTCCAATCGCCGCGATAGTGACCGCTCTGATTGGGCGCGGTCAAATTGACGGCAAGATCGACAGTCTGGCCGGGACCGACATTGGTCGGGATGGAGACGGCGGCCGGCGCCCCAAAACGTTCCCCACCCACGTACACGAAGGCATAGGATGTGGACCATGTGCACGTGCCGGTGTTCTTTAGTCTCCAGATTTTTGTGAATGTGCTCCCCAGGGATATGTTGGAGCCGTCGGGATAGGTGACGTCACTCACGAACGCAGCCGCATCACAGCGACTGACCGGAGCAGGCGAAACCGGCGGGACGGAGGTAAAAGTGTTGACGACAATCGGGCTCGCCGTCGGGAAGGAGAGCGTGGCTGTCGGCGAAAACTGGGTAACAACTGCCTGTGTAGACATTCCTGCAAGGGTCTCTGCCGCGGCCGTGTACAATGCATTAAGAGTCGCTGCCGGCTGCGGGGTCGCAGGCGCCAACGCACTACAAGCGAGAGTAGCCACCGTCAGGGCAATGATCGGGATAAGGAGCTTCTTGGAATGTGTGCTGTGCATGAATGCCTCCGGGCTATAAATAAGCCACTCAATAAGACGTTTTAAGTCGCCTTGGAGTTCCAAATAAAAAGAGCCAGTGAGTTCCACTGGCTCCTTTCGTTAGTCTTTAAAGATGCAAAGGTCGGGAAGTACCACTTTATCGAATTCCTGATAGGTGGGAGAGGTCACAATGACTTGTATCCACCTTTGACCCGGATTGGATTCTTTGTGTTGAGACCATTCCCACGTGATGGCTTTTGTGGAGGCTTCCTTGAATTCGAGTAGATTTTTCGGGTCGCTATTGCCATCACTTTGAACCTTTATATAGTTGATTTCCAACGGTCCACTGCTGCTGATATAGGCCGTGATCGTGTAAAAGGTATTGGCAGGGGCACACCTGCGGTCGATCGAATAGGTCACCGAGGTGACCCCAAAGACAGTTTCCGTCCTGCGGCTTTCAGGGGTGAGGCTGCCCACTACAATGGAAGTGGATATTGAGGTGTCGTATTGACCCACCCCAAAATTCGATTCCCAGGGAGTCTTAATTCGCCAATATCCTGTGAAGGTTCCACCCGTGACGGGGGCTTGCAGGTAAATGGAAATATCTGTGCTTGCACCCGGTGCGACATCGTCAGGCAGGGCATAGGAGATCGAGCTGCCCAACCGGTCACCATCCCAAAAGACCAGCTTGTAAGCAGTTGTCCAGGTACAGGTACCGGTGTTTTGTAACGTCCAGGTTTTCCAAAAATATTCCCCTGGCGTCAGGAGTGTCCTGTCGGGCGGGTTTTCAACGACTAGGGAGGCTTTTGCGCAGTTTGGATCGGCCGGTGCGGAAACGGAACCAGGCGTACTGGTCAGTGTGCTGGCGGGGGTAACCGTCATTTCGGTGCGTGGTGTTTCTGTTATCCGTGTAGCGGTTGGCACGGAGGCAACTTCGGTAAGCGATTCGCCTGCCTGAACGGTCTGTGCGACCGAGGTAGCGATGGCAGATTCCTGTAGTTCCGAGGAACCGCATGCAGACAGGAGCATCACAAGTACGCCCACTACAGCTAAAATTTTATGTGTATGAAAACCAGACATTAACACTTCCTTTCTGTAACATTTGGCGGACTACACCAACCAAAATATTATACTTTGCCGATAAAAAGCGCCCGAGGTTACTCGGGCGCCCGTCATTTTATCACGGTATCTTTACCTGTGGGCTGACCCACACGGCCCAATCCTGCCCGGCTGACCCGTTTGCCAGGACAACCAGGACAAATTGAACGGTTTTGCCTGCCAGGCTGCTTAGATTAACATCGACATCCTTTAAAGTACCGTCACAGGTGTCCGTCCACTCGCCGAGGGAGTTGAACGCGCCGGATGAATCTTTGTAATTCAGTTGGAACTTTGCATCTCCTGCTCCGCATGCTCCATCACTTTGGGCAAGGAAACCGATCTTAGCCTTGAAGTGTTCCCCGGATACAACCGTGTAAGCCGGATAAACTCCTGTGATGGCGCCATCGGTCACCCATTGTGGGTGCGTTTCCAGCACCTTGCCGGGGGCGGAGCCACCTTCCAACGTTTGACCGTTGCGGTGCATCGCAAATCCTCGCGCGTCGGTTTCAGGTCCTCCGAAGGGGAAATTGCCAGCGCCGCTATTCCAGTTTGCGTCGGGAGCCTTCGTGTGCAGATCAAAGCCGGAACTGACTGCTACAACCTTGATATCCACAAAGAATGATCTGCCCTGGTGGCCCCCCAATACGGGCAGCAAAACACCGGTTGAGTTTCGGACTCGCCAATAGCTGCGATAAGTACCCGGGGTTGTCGGAGCCGTAAAGTTGACCGATACTTGCACATCCTGTCCGGGCTGAATGTTTCCAAACGTTTGCGGAATACCACCCATTGCTTCCCCGCTATCGAATACAAGAGAATAGCCGGACCATGTACATATACCGGCGTTCTCCAGTTGCCATGTCTTTGTGAAGGATGCGCCTGGAGCGAGTTGCGACCCATCCGGTATATTAACATCCTTTATGAACTGTGCCTGATCACAGACCGGTGTGGCAGAGGCCACAGGCTGACGGGTGGCTGTTGCAGTCGGAATGACTGCCGCTGTATTTGTTACCGGAGAGAGTGGCAGGGTCGGCGTTCGGAACGGCACGGATTGCGTCATCTGTGCCTGCATCGTCAGAGCTGCGGCGGTAAATACGGCGTTCGCTTCCGCCGTAGGAGGCGCGTTCGATGGCAGGTTACATGCTGAGAGTATTAAAATAATAACGGTCAGGATGGAAATATTGCGGGCAGCTGGGTGCATTGAATTCTCCTCTTTAAGCAAAACAATTTTACACCCGCACGCTTCTTTAGGCGTTTTATCCACACTGCCGTCCGTAGGGACGGCGTGCTGCGCTGGTGTGGCGTGCGGGGTACACGATTACAGACGAGCTTATATTCCCCTTTGTTCCTACAGCAAACCCCCTCCAGAGCGGAGGGGGTGAGTTGTGGAAGGTACTTGTCAGGGCAGCGATTCAACCGGGCAAATTCGCCAGGCTCAAGAGGAGCTCTCTTTCTCGTATGGTTTGCCGTCGGCGGCAGGAGCATTGCTCCGGCCCACGACTCCGGCCAGCACGATGATCGTCAGCAGGTATGGCAGCCCGGTAAAGAAGTTGTTGTAGAGGCTTGGATAGGCTTGTTGGATACCGAACAGGAACGTGCCCAGGTCACCCACGGGCGGGGCGAGACGGATCGCTACACCAATCGCCTGGGAGCCCATGAAGAGCAGCGCGCCGCCGAACGCGCCCAGCGGTGTCCAGCGCCCGAAGATCATGGCAGCCAGGGCAATGAACCCTCGGCCGGCAGTCATGTTGTTCTGGAAGGAGCCGGTGGCTTCGAGTGTAAGATAGGCTCCGGCCAGGCCGGCAAACACGCCTCCAATCAGAACGTTACGATAGCGCAGCCCGATCACGTTGATGCCAACGGTGTCCGCCGCCTTGGGGTGCTCCCCGACCGCACGCGTCCGCAGACCCCAGCGGGAGCGGAAGAGCAGGATCTGGACGATGATCACAAGCACGATGGTCGACATGGCAATGGGACCCACGGCCGTGAACATCTCGAACAGCCAGCCTACACCGGGCAGCTCTATCAGCCCGGCCGGCGGTCGGAATGAACGGAATGTGCCTGCGCTGTCGAACGGTTTGATCAAACGATTCAGGTAGCTTGTCAATCCGAGAGCCGTGATGTTGATGATCGTGCCGCTGATGATCTGGTCAGCCCGGATGCTGATCGACAGCCAGGCGTGCAGGAGCGAAATCAGCACTCCGGCTATGACCCCTGCGAGCACTCCCGAGATCAAAGCCGGAGTGGCGCCAAATAATTGGCTGGGTTCGGCCGGGAAAGCCTGGTGAACGAAGAGCGCGGTCATGAACGCGATGTACGCGGAAAACAGCATCATTCCCTCGATACCGATGTTTACGACACCGCTGCGTTCGTTCATTACGCCGCACAAAGCACCCAGGGCGATCGGCGCGGCGAGGCCCAGGATGATGGGGGCGATGTGCCCGTTCCCGATCACATTGACCAGGTAGACCAGGAACTGCAAAATAAATCCCAGGACGGGGATATCAAGTAGAAAATCCATTAGCCCACCACCTTTTCGCCGTAGGTACGGGTGATGGTTTGGAGCTCGCCAGTGCCCTCCTGCGGAGTCCGGAGACGGAAGATCTTTCGCACCACGATCTCAGCCGCCAGAAAGATCAGGATAATGCCCTGGATCACATCGATGATCTCCACGGGCACCCGGGCCTGGATCTGCATGAGCGGGGCACCGGCCCGCATGGCCCCGAGAAGGAGTGCGGAGAGCATAATGCCAAAAGGATGCGACTGGCCAAGGAGGGCGACTGTGATGCCGTCAAAGCCGATGCTGGTCCCAAAGACCGCCGGATAGTATCCCAGGCGCAGGACCTCGATCGCTCCCGCCAGACCGGCGAAGGCACCGCATATAGACATGGTGAGCATCATCGTGCGCCGTGGTTTCATCCCGGCATAGAGCGCCGCGGTTGGGTTGGCGCCGACGGCCCGGATCTCAAATCCCACGGTCGTACGCCAGAGAAGCCAGTAGCTGATCGGAATGCAGACCAGGGCAAAGATCACTCCGAAATGGAGGTTGGTACCCGCGACGCCGGTCAGCTCAGCATTCCCCACCGGAGCGGTCCGGGCGAAGCTGAAGCCAGGCGCGCGGAAAACATCGTTCACCAGTCCTGAAACCAGCAGCTGGACCAGGGCATTCAGCATGATGGTGGTTACCACCTCATGAGCGCCGGTAAACGCTTTGAGAAATCCCGGGATGAAGCCGGCCAGCGCACCTGCAAGCATGCCCACCAGCAGGGCGGCAGGGATCGCGATCCATGGCGAGGCGCCGGTCAAAAGCACACCCGTCAGGGAGGCAGCAAAACCACCCATGAGAACCTGTCCGGTTGCGCCGATGTTAAACAACCCGGCTTTCAAACCGACTCCAACCGCCAGACCCGTAAGCATCAGCGGTGTCGCCGCCACAATCGTGTTGGCGATGCCCTTGAAGTTCCCGAATGATCCTGCGAGCAGGCTGCGGTACGCTACCAGGGGGAGCAGCAAGTTGATTTTCTTCTCCGGACCGATCAGGCTGGAGGCGATGATGATAACGGAAGCAACCAGCAGGGCAAGCAGGATTGACAACGCGGGTACGACCAGTAGACCTACGTATGACCTAGGGCGCGATATCATGATTTGGCTCCTTTGACGGGCATATCTGTAGCTGTCTCAGTCTGGCCGGATGTCCCACCGTTCGGTGGTTGTTCGGCTGGTGCGCGGCCCCCGGTCGCCATCAGGAGACCGATCTCCTCCTTGTTGGCGGTGGGTCGTCCGTCCACAAGCGCTACGATCTCGCCGCGATACATGACGGCGATACGATCGGAGAGCTCGAGGATCTCGTCCAGTTCGGCGGATACCAGCAGGATGCCGGTACCGTCGTCACGCTTGCGGATTGCCTGCTTGTGGATGAACTCGATACTGCCAACATCCAGGCCCCGCGTCGGTTGGTCGAGGACCAGCGCCTTCAAGTCGCGGCTGAACTCGCGTGCCACAATGACCTTCTGCTGATTCCCACCTGAGAGGTTGCCTGCCGAGGCGGCCCAGGAGGGTGTCCGGATATCGAACTGTTCAATGCGGTCCCGAGCCCACTTTTCGATGGCTGCGTCTTCCCTCTGAATCCCTCGGGCGAACGGGCGGTTGTAGTATTGGGTGAGAACCAGGTTGTCTGAAATCGGGAAGCCCAGCACGAGACCATATTTTTGCCGGTCGCCTGGAACATAGCCCAGACCGTGTTCGCGGCGTTCGCGCACAGACCAGCTGGTGATATCCTGCCCGGTGAGGGATACCGTGCCCCCGGCCGAGCGCCGCAGACCTGTGATGGCCTCGATCAGCTCATCCTGGCCGTTCCCGGCGACCCCGGCGATGCCCAGGATCTCGCCGGCCCGGACACTGAAGCTGACGTCCCGGACGGCCTCCTGGCCGCGGTCCGATCGGACCTTCAGATTCTCGATCGTCAGTACAGGCTCTGCCGGGTGGGAGGTGCCGCGCTCTACCGCGAGCTGGACCTCACGACCCACCATGAGTTCGGCCAGCTCATCCTCGTTCGTCTGCGACGGTTGGCGCGTCCCAACGACCTCGCCGCGGCGGATGACGGTGATCCGGTCGGCGATCTCCAACACCTCGTAGAGTTTGTGGCTGATGAAGATGATGCTTTGGCCCTCGGCAGCCAGCCGGCGCAAGACGGCAAAGATTTCCACCGTTTCCTGCGGCGTGAGGACTGCGGTGGGTTCATCGAGTACCAGGATCCGCGCCTGGCGGTACAGGGCCTTGAGGATTTCCACCCGCTGCTGCCAGCCGACCGACAGGGATCCCACGCGGGCGTCCGGGTCGATCTCGAAGCCGAACCGTTTACCCAGTTCGGTGATCCGGCGTCGAGCCTCGCGCCGGTCGAGGAAGATCGGGTTTGCCATTGTCTCGGCGCCGAGCAGGATATTCTCGGCCACCGTCAGGACGGGGATTAACATGAAGTGCTGGTGGACCATGCCGATGCCGCGTGCAATGGCGTCTGCGGGATCGGCGATCTGCACGGGTTGCCCGTCGAGCAGGATCTCGCCTTCATCCGGGCGAGCCAGTCCAAAGAGGACGTTCATGAGCGTCGTCTTGCCCGCGCCGTTCTCGCCGAGGAGCGCGTGGATCTCTCCTGCCTTCACATCCAGATCGATGTGGTTGTTGGCTACGACACCTGGGTAACGCTTGGTGATTCCGCGCATCTGGAGCCGTGGGGGTGGGGATTGTGCGACGCTCATGTTGAGTCCTTTAGAATGATATGTTCAGGAAGAGAGAGGCGGCCGGCCAAGCCGGCCGCCTCTGGTCGATAACAGGAAGGAAAGGCGAATTACTTTCTGGGGATCTCGAGCGAACCGCTCTTCATCGCCTCGAAGGCCTCATCGAGCTTTGCCTGGATCTCGGGTGTGATCACGCTTTCGAGATCGTGATACGGAGCGAGACCGATCGCGGGAGGCTCGGAGGCGGCATTGTAAAATACCTCGCCGGCCTTAAATTCATCGGTCACGGCGCTTTCGGCAACTGCCTGAATAGTATCCTTGAGTTTCTTCTCGGCGCTTGTGACGATGCACTTCGAGAGGTTCGGGAGTGTCTCCACCTGGTCGACATCCACGCCGATGCCGTAAACGCCGGCATCGCAGGCGGCTTCCAGGACGCCTTGGCCGGTCAGACCGGCGACCTGGAACAGCACGTCCGCCTGCTGGCCGATAAACTGCTGGGCGATGGCTTTGCCGGTGGCAGGATCGTTAAAGCCCTGGGCCGGATTGGGGTTGACCTCTTGAGTCAACGTCTTGATGTCCGGGTTAATCGACTTGGCGCCGGCTTCATAGCCTGCGATGTACGCGACCACCGCGGGAAGATTCGTTCCAGCTACCGAGCCAATGGTTCCTGTCTCGGAGATGCTGGCGGCAACGATGCCGGCCAGATAACCGGCCTGCTCTTCAGCGAATAAGATTCCCTGGTAGTTCGGGAGCAGTGCGGCAGCGTCACCTGCGCATGTAAAGGTCGAATCGGGCGCGCCTTCTGCATCCACGCAGATGTTCTGGTCAACGCCAATGAACTTCACGTCCGGGTTTTCCTTGGCGGCGATGGCTGTGTCCGTGGCCATCAGGAACCCGACGGTGATGATCACATTGAAGCCCTGGTCGATGAAGGTTTGGAGGTTCTGTTTGTAGTCAGAGATATTCTGGGTCACGATCACATCGAACTGAGCGCCAAGGGCTTCTGCTGCAGCCTGGCCGCCTTCATACGAAGCCTGGTTGAAGGATTTGTCCTCGAGCTGGCCGACATCGGTAACCACACCAATTTTGAGGTCTGAGGCCGGAGCTTCGGTGGGGGCTTCCGTCATTACTTCCGTGGGAGCTTCAGTCATAGCCTCGGTGGGAGCCATCGTCTCTTCCGGGGCTTCCGTTGGAACAGGTGCGGGCGTTGTTGGTGCAGCGCAGGCGGCGAGAATCAGCGAAGCAAGGATCAACGCAACCATAACATTGTATAGCTTTTTCATATATTTCTTCTCCTCATTGAAAATGGAAACTTGGGTTTAATTGAGTCGACGGTACACGGGAATGTGTCAGTACACCTCACCTCCTTTATTGATTGTATACAACTTGTGTGGGAAAGTCGCAACTGGTACTGTTGCAAAATCCGGGAATTTGAAATCCCTTGCGGATTGAATCATACAATTTGATGATACTTGTTCAGTCACAGATTATAGGTTTTATTGCTTTTGATCGTAATGACTTATCTGCATTATATCAACAAAAGCCTGGGAAGAGTAAACAGGAAGAAGTAACACAGCACAAATCAATTATTTGCTGTACGGTTATGGCTTCTCAGGCAGAACACCGGTCTTGATCGAACCATCCAGCAGACCGGCATTTAATTTTTCCATCTCAGCCTGCACGTCCGCGGGAACTTCGTTTTCCAGTGCATGGAATGGAGCATAACTCACATTGCCAAGGTAATTTCCACTTGGGAATGCGCCTTCTTTGGAGAGTTTGATCAGCTCGAACACGCCCGGCGTGATGAGCTTCATGGCGCTGGATAGCATGCGGGGTGCGGCTTCGGGCAGGGTCAGGTACTGGTCACTGTCAACGCCAATGACGTATGCGTTCGCCTGGGCGGCAGCGATGACAGCGCCATTCCCGGTGACACTGCCACAACCGAAGATCACATCTGCACCCTGTTCCAGCATGGAATTGGCAGTTTCCGCGCCCCATTCGGGATCGACAAAGGCCTTGTCATCATCGCTGTGATAGATCACAAAGACATCGGTGGCAGTGCTCCTGAGTTCATCAGCATAAATTGCACCAGCCTTGTAGCCTTCGCCAAAGCGCCAGACGGCCGGGATTTCGTCCGTACCACATACTGCGCCAATTACGTGGTTCTTGCTCATCATCGCAGCCAGAGCGCCAACCAGGAAACCGGCCTGATCTTCAGGGAAATTCAACCCGGCCACGCCATCGACGGGCTCAGCCTGGTACTGGTCCACACCGATGAAATCGGTGTCAGGGTAGGTGGCCGCCGCTGCAATCGTAGCATCACTGAGAGTATAACCAACGGTCACAATCACATCATAGTTAAGGTCACCAAAGGCGGCGATATTTTTGGCGTAATCTTTTGTATTGGCAGTCTCTATATATTGAACCTGGGCCCCCAATTCCTGCTGCGCTTGCTGAACGCCTTCCCAGGCAGACTGGTTGAAGGATCTATCGTTGACCTTGCCAATATCCGTTACCAGTCCAACGCAGAATATCTCTTCACTTGCGCAGTCAGCACTGGCCGGAGCACAGGCTGTTCCCAGTGTAGTGACGATCAGGAATGCTACAAGGAGGCTTTGCAGCTTCTTCATGTCTCTTCTCCTCTTTGAAATCACAATGACAGGCCATAGCAAACCTGTTTTCAGTGCGAGTATACATTTAGTCCAGTTGTCTGACAAGATGACCTTTAATGAAGATGTATAGAACACCCGCGGCTGACGAGCCTCAAACGGGGAGTGCGTCAGGTGCAAGTGTCGATCGAACTCAGGGCAGGCCCGATGCCGTTATCGAATAATCTCCCTGCGTTTGACGCCGAGCATCGTTCCCAAAGCGAGAGCCATGAAAAGGGTTGCGAACAACCAGATCCAGCGATATTGATTCCCCAACGCCTCAACCAGAATGCCCAACAGCGTCGGACCCAGGACGGCTGCCAGTTGGGACGAGAAATAGTAGAGGCCGGTGTATGCACCGATCCGTTTTTCATCGCCGTGGTCGTAGACCAGGGGCAGGCTGTTCACATTGACCATTGCCCAGAATGCACCTGCAAACAGCAAGATGATCACCAACGTGATTGCTTCCTTGACGATGAAAAAACCCACCAGCGCGCTGAGGACGATGCCGATCAATCCAATGCGGATGGTCTTCTCGCGGCCCCAGCGAGTGCCCAAAAACCCGGCGGGCACGGCAAAGAGCAGAAAGAAAATGGTCATTGTGCCTGCATAGATGGACGCGCTGCCCGCCTCCATTCCCAGTGTAAAGACCGCAAACGAGGAAAGCCCGGTCTCGAATGCACTGAATCCCATGAACCAGAACAAAATACTCAGGAGCACCAGCAGGGCGCTTCGGTCAGGGTTGGCAAACAGGATTTTCACGTTTTGCAAAATGTTGTTTTGCTGGGTCTTTTCTATTGCT
>Ga0105092_10000865_pt1 | contig 16052 bp, 14 predicted proteins | sample PPLLak2March2015_FD_87021 | JGI IMG/M metagenome (GOLD analysis project Ga0105092, IMG submission 87021) | Freshwater sediment microbial communities from Prairie Pothole Lake near Jamestown, North Dakota, USA - PPLs Lake P7 Core (1) Depth... | ecosystem: Environmental > Aquatic > Freshwater >... | reverse complement strand
CACTTTATACACATCTCGGAACCAGCAGGATCGAACAGAGCCGCAAGCGCAGCGTTTTTTGCGGAGCGCGTCGGATGCGTGCCCCCAGCACGAATCGGTCTCGCTCCGGCACGCGTCCGACGCGCTCCGCAAAAAACGCTGCGCCCTGGTGTTCGCCATCCATGCTGGGTGCTGATTGACCAGTGGCCCTCTGGTGGCACGGCAGTCGCCAGGACGAGAACAAAAATGCCCCAAAACACGGTCGGGAGAAATCCATCTCTTGACAACCAAACTTCGAATGGGTGCGGCTCTGTCGGACCTCCGCCCGCGCCGCCGTCCCCGGTCTCGAGATGTGTATAAAGTGCAGGGCAATGAGAGGCCGATGCTTTATCAGGCCTCGAGGCGATGCCGCTCTGGCCGGTGCAATTTCGTGCATTTTCGGTCGTGCACAGGGGAAAGCGGCGTCGCCTCGAGGCCTGAAAAAGCGCCGGCCTCTCGTTGCCGCCGCACTCCAAAAAAGACCTATCTGGCGCTAGCTGAGTGAAGATTTGCTTCCTCGCCAAGAGCCGACCCGCCCAGCTTAACCCCGCAAGGCCGCCAATTTCTCCACTGAAAAATCTGTCCTGGAAAGTCAACGGATTGCCCAAAAACCTCAACCGGATGACGAGACGCGATGCGCACGCTCACCCTACACTGGCCGGTAACTTCCCGGGCCTCTCCGGTCCATTGTTTGACCGCCCTCTCCTGTAGGTGACAGAGCGAAGCTATGTCTTTTCTTCTCCCGCTTTGGCACCGCCCCTGGCAGCAATTCTTTCCGACCCCAATCGGGTGTCTGGTTCAAAGGACTTGATGAAACGAAACCTGAGCGAAATGACTTCGCGTCAATATGATCTCCTGGTCATCGGAGGCGGGATTTTCGGTGCCTGCTGCGCTTGGGAGGCGGCTTTGCACGGCCTGTCGGTAGCTCTTGTGGAGAAAGGAGACTTCGCCCAGGCGACATCGTCGAATCACTTCAAGATGATTCACGGCGGAATCCGCTACCTGCAGCATGGAGACCTTCCGCGGGTCCGAGAATCAAGCCGAGAGAGAACGGCCCTGCTGCGCATCGCGCCGCATCTTGCCCATCCCCTCCCGCTTCTAATACCGACCTACGGGCATGGCCGCAAAGGAAAGGAGCTCCTGTGGGCCGGTTTTCGCCTTTACGACCTCCTCACCTGCGACCGGAACCGCGGAATTCCCGACCCCAGTCGTCGGATTCCAGGCGGGGACTTCCTGTCTCGCCGCGCGGTCCTGGACCTCTTCCCGGAGCTCGAGCGGAGCAATTTGACTGGCGGCGCTGTGTTCCACGACGGGCAGATCTATAACCCGCCGCGTCTCGCGCTGGCCTTTCTGCTTTCTGCCGTCCGAAGAGGCACAAATATAGCCAACTACTTCGAAGCGGAGCATTTCATAACCGAGGGCGACCGGGTGATCGGCATCGAAGGCCGGGACCTCCTCAACGGGACAAGGGCGACAATTCGATCACGGATGGTCTTAAACGCTGCCGGGCCGTGGGCGCCGAATCTGTTGACCAAGTCGCTGAAGATCAGGCTTACGCCCGAGCTCACTTTTTCCCGAGACGTCGCCCTCGTAGTGAGGCGACAGATGCGCTCGCCCGTAGCGCTGGCGTGCCCGACTCGGACGCGAGACGCGGACGCACTGCTCGACAGGGGAGGTCGTCATCTCCTGTTTGTTCCCTGGCGCAACCACACTCTGGTCGGAGTCTGGCACGGGGTCCATCCGGGTGCGCCCGACAGCTTTGCTGTCAGCAAGTCCGAAGTCGCCGGTTTCATCAACGAGGCGAATACCGCCTATCCGGGACTGAACCTGTCCACCGACGATGTTTCGATTATCAATGCCGGGCTGATCCTGTTTGGTCATAAAGACCAAGACCCCAATGACCATAGCTTTGGAAAACGCAGCATCCTGATCGACCACCGCCAGACCCACAGGATCCAGGGATTGATTACGTTGGTGGGGGTGAGAGCGACAACAGCGCGGGGGCTTGCCGAAAAGGCGGTCTCGATGGTGTTGGCGAGGTTGGGGAAAAAGAGATCTCCGCACAGCAGCGAATCGGTTCGCCTGGCTGGCGGAGAGATAGACAATTTTGAAGATTACGTTAAACAGGCTCAATCCGAGCGGCCCGATTCTCTCGGCCCGAAGGTCATCAGGACCCTTATTCACAATTACGGAACCGAATACAAGCGCGTCCTGGCTTACCTGAATCCTGAAGAGGATCCGGTCATCCGCGGAACAACCACACTTAAAGCCGAAGTCGTTCATGCAGTTCAAGAAGAGATGGCGGTCAGACTCTCGGATGTGATTTTCCGAAGGACCGACCTGGCAACGGCTGGAGATCCCGGAGATCAGGCAGTCATGGCCTGTGCGGCGATCACGGCCCGAGAGCTCGGTTGGGATGAGAGGGAGATGCAGGAGCAGCTTGGCGAAGTGGCTTCCTTCCTCAGCCAGCGCGGCCGTTCTAGAGACTTCGGGGCATCCTCAAGACTGCCAACCGACCTTGCCCGCGTTTCCTAACCGCGAACCGGACAACCGTGAACCGCAACAAGCGGGGTTATATAAGATGAGCACGATCGTATCTCCTCGACGGAATGCGGAGCCTAACGAAGAAATCGAGGCCAGGCTTCAGGCGCAGATAGAACCCTTTGATTCGTTCTGGGAGGCTCCGGAGGATATTGAGAAGGGCTATTCGAGTTTCCACAAATTTTACGAGCACAATTACCTTCAGTACATCCCGAGGCAGAAAGACGCGCGCATTCTGGTCACGAGTTGCGGACCCGGTTACTTCGTCAATCTGCTTTCGAAGAGCGGCTACACGGACGTGCTCGGAATTGACTCGGACGCCTCGAAGGTTCGCTGGGCCGAGACGAAAGGGCTGAATTGCCGGGTCGCCCGCGCCTTCACTTTTCTCGCCTCCAACCGGCAGCCGTTCGACGTTATCTTCGTTGAGCAGGAAATCAACCACCTGACCAAGGAAGAGGTGCGCGAGTTCCTTGAACTCTGCCGCCGCAACCTGGGCGACAGCGGGATCCTGATTGTCCATTCGCTCAACGGCGCCAATCCTATTACCGGGGCGGAAGCACTCGCCCAGAATTTCGATCACTTCTACACGCTCACCGAATACAGTCTCAGGCAGCTGCTCGAAAGCTGCGGCTTCGGGGACGTCAGAGTAGTTCCCCTGAACCTCTATGTCTTCTACAGCAATCCGCTGAACTATGTGGCGCTCTCCATCCACGCCTTGACCAGTTTGATCTGCAGTCTCTACTTCAGACTGTACGGCAAGACGAACCGGATTTTTTCGAAGAAGATTGCGGCAATTTGCCGCAGGAAGGATTAACGGACTCGCCCAACCAGACCAGCCTGGCCGGCCAGGCGCCAAGCAAGTGAACGCCCTGGCTCGGCCGTCTTTTTCGGGCCGCTTGCCCCCTGTCCAACCCGTCCAACGGGTGACCACGACCTCAACAACTGACCGCGGGAGTAAATCGTGAGAGTATTGATGTTTAACTACGAATATCCCCCTCTCGGTGGAGGCGGAGGAGTCGTCCACCAGTATCTAGCGGATGAACTGTCGAGACGAGGCAACCAGGTGACGGTGATTACGTCGCAGTTCGGCCGATTGCCCTCAATCGAGATGAGAGAGAAGGTCAAGATCCTGCGAGTCCCCGTGCTGTTCAGAAGGAACCAGAGCGCCGCCAGCCTGATCTCAATGCTCTCGTACTTCCCGACCAGCCTCAAAGCGGGGCTTGGTCTCCTTAAGAATCGGCCTTTCGACCTGGTGCACTCGATGTTTGCAGTGCCGTCCGCCCCTTCAGGTCTGCTGGCTTCCAGGCTGTTCGGACTTCCGCACGTGGTTTCGATCCTGGGGGGAGACGTCTACGATCCCTCGAAGCGACTCTCACCCCACCGGATCGGCCCGCTGCGGCTCGTCGTCAGGAACATCCTTGAGAGGTCGAATCGGATCATCGGCATGTCAAGCGACATCGTCCAGCGTGCCAGGCAATACTATAACTTGTCCAAACCAATCACCGTCATTCCGCACGCGATCAAGAAACCGAACTTCGAAGCGGTAACCAGAACAGAACTGGGTTTCTCTCCCGACGAGGTCCTCCTCGTCACCGTCGGACGGCTGGTTCCGAGGAAACGCATCCCCGACTTGTTGCACGCCCTCCGGAAAATCGGCGGGAAAGCACGCCTGGTCATCGTTGGTGATGGTCCGGAAAGAAAAAACCTTGAAGGACTGAGCAGCTCACTCGGCGTTTCCGAGAAAGTCACGTTCATGGGATACGTCGACGAAAGGACCAAGCTGAGGGTCTTACGCGTCGCGGACATATACGTCGCTGCGCCTCAGCACGAAGGTTTCGGCTTAGTCTTCATCGAGGCCATGGCTGCCGGATTGCCGGTCGTGACATACAACAACGGCGGCCAGGCAGACTTTTTGGAGGACGGGAAGACCGGTTACCTGATTGAACTGGGAGACACTGAAATGCTCGCTCAGCGCATCGACGAGCTGTGCCACAGCCCAGAGGCAAGAAGAGACATGGGCGGGTATAACCTCCAGGCGGTCAAGCAGTACTTGATTGAGAATTGTGCAGACCGTTACGAAGCGCTCTACGAATCCGTTGTGCTTCAGCCGACGCCCGTCACTTCTCTGCCGGATGTTGTTCCCTTCCCGAGATCTTCGGAACCATCCGCAGATGCAAAGCCCTTGCTAAAGTCGTTGAACAAGTAACCGATATGAGAAAGCGGCTCAAGTTCGCCGGCACGGTCTCCCTTACCGCCCTGATCGTTGCGGTCATCGTCTGGCAGGTCGAAGACTTCGGCGAAGTGTGGCGGTTGATGGCTCGGCTCGCCCCCGTGTACGTTCTGCTTGCGATCCTGCTGAACATGCTGGACCGGGGGCTGATGGCCTACAAATGGGGACTGCTGCTCGGAGGCCGGGGTATTCCTGTTCCCTTCCTCTTCAAGATGAAGGTCTATTGTGCAGCAATGGTGTGGGGGATGTTTCTCCCTGCGACGGTGGGGGCCGACACCATTCGCATACTCAGCACTTCGCGAGCCGGCGTGGACGTCAAAGAAGTCACGGCGTCGGTCATCGTCGAGCGGCTGCTTGGTTTTCTGGCGAGCGTCGTGTGCGGCCTGGCTTCGTTGGCGCTATTGACTTACTCCCAAGCTCTCGACGCTCGTTACCAATCGCTTTGGGGCGTAAGCCTCGGATTGCTATCGCTGACTGTCTTGGCGCTCATGGCCTCGTTCAGTGACCGGGTCTACGGGCTCGTCCATGACCGCCTGCTGGGGAGAATTGCACACACCGGGCCGGCCAGGAAGCTGCGATATTTTCACGATACCTATCGGGGTTATCGAACCAACCGCACGGCCCTTTGGGCGTTTTTCGGCTTGACGATGGCCGAGCAAGTGGTGCCGATCTTCATCTTCTGGGTGCTGGCGCTCGGCATGGGCATCCCGGTAAGTTTCTTGCAGATAGCAGCTGCCGTCCCCCTGGCCTTTTTGGTGTCAAGACTTCCCATATCCGCTGAAGGTGTATTTGACGGCGCTTTCATGGCGATACTGGCGGGGGCCGGAGTACCCCCGGCTCAAAGCCTCAGCATCACTCTGGCAGGACGGGCTCTCCAAATCGTCGCGTGGTTGCCATGGTGGGCGGCGCACGTGCTCCAAACCGGCTCGCTCAAGCCTCCCGCGCAAGCCCAGCAATCATTCGAAGTCAAATGAGGAAAAACACAAAGAGGAATTGCCGATGATAGTCCTAGGTATCAGTGACCACTTCACCAGTGGGGCAGCAGTAATCGTCGACGGCGTGGTCGTAGCGGCGATCAATGAGGAACGGCTCGCCCGAATGAAGATGGTGATGGGTTTTCCGCGGAAGTCGATAGCAGCCGTGCTGAAGCTTGCCGGGGTTCGCCCCCAGGAGCTCGACGCAGTCGCCGTGGCATCTCAGTGGGGGCATTTTTTGGACGAGTACGTCGATCTGAAGAACGGGATATTCGCTGTCGACGAGGGAGTGGTCAAGAATCTGTTCTTCTCGGTAGGGTCAAGGTTGAGCTCGTTGCGAAGCAAGGTGCCGATACTCGAACGCCTCTACTACGACCTTCGTCGGCCCGTATACGCGCAGCGACGGCGCAAAATACAGCAGGTTCTCAAAGACGAGTTCGAAATTACAGCCCCCATCGAGTACTTTTCCCACCACTTCGCCCATGCTTCCGCAGCTTACTATGCCAGCGACTTCGACGATGGGCTGATGGTGACGCTGGACGGGGCGGGCGATGGGCACTCTTCTCACGTCTACGAGGTCACCAACGGGAAATGGAGACACCTGCATAGCGTCCCTTCTTTTGATTCCATCGGGGACTACTACGCCTACGTCACGCACATCTGCGGATTCAAAGCCGGAAAGCACGAGGGCAAAATCACCGGGCTGGCAGCTTACGGAAAACCGTCGTACCTCGAGATTTTCGACCGGTTAATTCGCTACGAGAACGGCTCCATGCGAAACGCCGGCAACTGTTTCCGCTTCGCCGCGATCAACAAACTGGCGGATGCTCTTCCCCGCGACTACACCAGGGAAGACCTGTCCGCCACGGTCCAGCAGGTGACGGAAAACATTGCGACCAATTACGTCCAATACTGGATGAAACGGACCGGGAAGCAAAACATCGGGTTGGCAGGCGGAGTCTTTGCCAACGTAAAAGTGAACCAGAGAATTCACGAAGTCCCGGGAGTGAAATCAGTATTCGTCTATCCCGCCATGTCGGACGAAGGGATCGCCGCCGGCGCGGCGTTGCTGAAATGGGCTCAGCAGAACCGGTATCCGGGAAGTCCTCGGCTCAAATGCTTCGACCACGTGTATCTAGGACCCGAATACTCCGACAGGGAAATCGCGCAGTCCCTCGAGAGAGCCGGCTTGGGTTTCACCTCACCCTCGGATATGGAAGCAGATGTCGCCCAATTGATTGCGGACGGCTGGGTAGTTGCACGGTTTACAGGGCGGATGGAATATGGCCCGCGCGCCCTCGGGAACCGCTCGATCCTCTATCGACCCGACCAGCGGTCGGTCAATGACTGGCTCAACAAACGGCTGAAGCGGACGGAGTTCATGCCTTTTGCCCCCTCCACATTGGCCGAGGATGCCGATCGCTATTACCGCCACGTCGACGGCGCCAGGGATACCGCCCGGTTCATGACCATCACCTTCGATTGCACAGACCTGATGAAAAAGTCCTGCCCGGGTGTCGTTCACGTTGACGGAACCGCTCGTCCTCAGCTGGTCAGTGAGTCGGACAATCCCGGCTATTACCGGATCCTGAAGGAATTTAAGCGCCTGAGCGGTCTCTCCTGCTTCGTCAACACCAGCTTCAACATCCACGAAGAGCCGATCGTGTGCAGCCCGGAGGACGCTATCCGTGCTTTCAAGAAAGGCCACCTGGACGCCCTGGCAATCGGGTCCTTTCTCGCAAAAAATCCCAAGCGAATGCCTCATTCCGAGGAGCTGGTCCACGCCGGGATCGATGGATGAGTGCCGCAATGCTGTTACCAGTCGGAATTAGATCGGCTTTTATCCTGGCCGGACTCTCCAGAGTCCGGCCAGCCGGGCTGAAGACCGGCGCGCACGTCGGGTGCTACTGGTCCATTTTGGCCCGACCGCGGGTCGGGCTGCCGGACTCTGGGCCACGATAAAAGCCCCGTTCCAGTTTCGACTGGCGACAACGCCTCGGTCGCCAAATCAACAGTATTGCCCTAAAACCCTCTTCTTGAAACCAATATGTGCGGAATTTGCGGTAAGGTAACCCGTTCGGCCGTTCACCCGGCCGAGATTCATGCCATGGCCGGCGTGCTGGCACACCGGGGACCGGACGGACAGGGATACAAAATCCTCGGACAGGCCGGCCTCGGACATCGCCGGCTGAGCATTATCGATCTCGCCCATGGGAGCCAGCCTGTTTCGAACGAAGATGAAACTATCTGGATCACGTTCAACGGGGAGATATACAACTTTGAGGAGCTGCGCCGGGAGTTGCTGAAACGCGGGCACTGCCTCCGCACCCGGTCCGACACCGAAGTCATCGTTCACCTTTACGAAGACTACGGAATCGATTGCGTAAAGCGCCTGCGAGGCATGTTTGCTTTTGCCATATGGGACCAGAAGCAGAGACGCCTGTTCGCCGCGCGCGACCATCTCGGCCAAAAACCCTTCTACTACAGCTGTCGAGGCGGTGACTTCCTGTTCAGTTCAGAGATCAAGTCGCTTCTGGCCGCCGATCCTTCTCTCGGCGAGATGAACCATGAGGCGCTGGATCAATACCTCACCTTGCGCCTGGTCGCCCCCCCGCTCAGCATGTTTCGCTCGATACAGAAACTCCCGCCTGCGCATCGTCTGACTTTCACATTGGATCAGGGAGTCAAGATCGATCGTTACTGGGAACTGAACTATGAGCCGAAGTGGGAGGAGTCAGAGAACGAGCTGATAGACGAGCTTGAGGAACGTTTGATTGAGTGTGTGAAGCTCCACATGGTCAGCGACGTTCCGGTCGGTGCCTTCATGAGCGGGGGACTCGACTCGACGCTGATAGTCGCCATGGTGATGAAGCATGCCGGAGTGGGCCCAATCAAGACCTTCTCCGTCGGGCTGCCTTACCGCGAATACGATGAATCACCCTATGCCCGGATGGTCGCCGAGCGCTACCGAACCGAGCACCACGAGCACATAATCGTGCCCTCACTGCTCGATACCCTTCCCCGGCTGGTCTGGCACCTGGACGAGCCTTCCGACCCCCTCTCCGTCTGCACCTACCTGATCTCCAGCTTTGCGCGGCAACACGTAAAGGTCGTCCTCGGCGGAGACGGAGGCGATGAACTTTTCGGGGGATACGACCGCTATTACGGGAACCGTTACGCCGATTACTACGCCCTGGCGCCTGCGGCACTCCGAAAGTACGCTATCGGCCCCCTGCTGGGACTTGTGCCCGACGGGAAGTGGTACAAGAGCCGGGCGCACCGAATCAAGTGGCTGCACCGCCTGTCTTTTCTAAACGGCGGGGCACGATACGCCGCCGGGTTGAGCTATTTTTACTTTCAGCCGGCCCGAAAAGAGCAGCTTTACGGTCCGGCGATGAGGGATCTGTGTTCGGACCCCGAGAAATCGATCCGAGACCCCTTTGACCAGGCTCTCGCCGATGACCTTGTTGACAGAATGCTCTACGCCGACACCCAGGTGCGCTTGCCTGATCATCCCGTAATGATACTGGATCGAATGACCATGGCTCATGGTCTGGAGGCCCGAGCCCCATTCATGGACCATCGTATTGCCGAGTTCGCAGCCCGCCTGCCGGTGGACCTGAAAGTTCGCGGCCGCCGGCTGCGCTACATCCAGACGAAACTCGCCGAGCGTTACCTTCCGCCTGAAGTTCTGAGCAGGCCCAAGCAGGGTTTCTCTTCCGCTCTGCCTTACATGCTCAGCCGGGAATACCGGTTGCTCTTTGACGTTTTCCTGCGACGCTCAGCTCTCGCGGAAGCCGGCTACTTTCGCCAACCGTTTGTCGACGATCTCTTGTCCGAGCATCTGGCCGGCACTGCCGATCACGGCAACAGGCTCTGGCTGCTGCTCAACAGCGAGGTCTGGTTTCGAATGTTTGTGGCCGGGGAAACGGTGGCCGCCCTCCAAGACCAGATTTCCGCAGCCGGCGTGGCTGGAAGCCGTCAAGAGCAACTTCGAGCCGCGGTGTAGACGGTGTGTGTGGCACCATGGCGCACTCGGGTGGTTACGCTGCGGGGGACAAGGCCCCGCGGATTACGCGGATAGACGCGGATAACACGGACCGGGTCAGGAGCGGCGACTTCGAAGCCCTTTTGTATCCCGGCCTTGTCCCCCGCAGCGTAACCACCCGAGTGCGCCATGGCGCCACACACACCGCCCGCTGAGACCAGGCTCCGCACACTGGTCGCGAAATGTGTTAGCACTCCCAGCAGAGTCACTCGAATGAACATTCTCATCACCGGGGGAACGGGTTTCATCGGCTCACAACTCGCCCTCCGTTGCCTGGATTTGTCGTATTCCGTCACTGTCTTCGGGCAGGAAAATACACCGGCGGAGGCCATTAACGCCGGACTCCTGCGCGAAAGGGGGGCCCGGGTAGTCCTGGGTTCCGTGACCGACATCTCGCTTGTCCGCGAGGTGCTGAAAGGAATTGATTTAGTCGTTCACCTGGCGGCAGTTCAGCACGAGATGAACGTGCCTGACGGGGTTTTCCGATCGGTCAACGTGGAGGGGACCAGGAATCTCCTGGAGGCGAGCATCTCAAATGGCGTAAAGCGGTTTGTTCACGGGAGCACGATCGGTGTTTACGGGTCGACGGCCGAGAACGTGGATGAATCAACGCCTTGCCGGCCCGACAATATCTACGGGATAACCAAACTGGAGGGGGAAAGAGTCGCCCTGTCTTACAATAGGGGTCTTCCGGTAGTCGCCATTCGGATTCCGGAGGTCTACGGCCCCGGCGATCGGCGCCTCCTGAAACTCTTCTCCGGTATTCAACGGGGGATGTTCGTGGTGATCGGCTCCGGCAAGAACCTCCATCACCCGATTTTTGTCGGTGATCTGGTTCAAGGATTGTTGATAGCCTTCTGCCAACCGGAGGCGGCAGGCGAGGTTTTCCTGCTGGCCGGCAAACAGGTAGTGAGCACCGAGACAATGGTCAGGACCATTGCCCAGGAACTGCAGGCCAAAACGCTGCCGTTCAGAATACCGTTGCTCCCGATGACTTTGATTGCGACTTTGATGGAAAAGGGACTTCGGCCGCTGGGCGTTCAGCCGCCTCTTCATCGCAGGAGAATCGACTTCTTTCGCAAGAGCTTTCAATTGTCGGGTAAGAAGGCAGCAGATGTCCTCGGCTTCGCCCCCGAAACCGATTTCAGAACGGGGGTTCACCTGACTGCAAAATGGTACCGAGAGAACGGTTACTTAAAATGAATCATCTGAGAACTAACGCTATATGGCAACACCAGTAGGCCACGGATTGGCTGGTCTGAGCCTGTTGTGGCTGGCCGGGAGGTTTTTCTCCGGCCTCCGGCCAATGCGGCTTGCCTGGCTCGCAATCTTCTTCGCCCTGCTGCCGGATTTCGATTTTCTTCCGGGCCTACTTATTGGCAAACCGGCGGCATTTCACCACGGCATCAGTCATAGCCTGGGTTTCGGTCTTCTGGCGTCCCTGATCGGCAGCTTGAGTGCCCGGCGATCGACCCGCCGTCCGACCGGCGTTATTTTCCTGCTGCTGTTCTTCTGTTATTCCTCTCACTTGCTCCTCGACTACTTCGGTAACGATGCCCGGCCTCCATACGGCATACCTGTTTTCTGGCCGGTGACGTCCGAGCTTTACCTGTCGCCGATCCCACTCTTTCCCGGGGTCCGTCACGTACGGCATACCGACGGTCATGTCTATGAATGGGTCCGTGGAGTATTCAGCTGGCACAACGTGTGGGGAATCGCTGTAGAAACCCTTTTGCTCTTGCCTATCACACTTGCCTCGGCGTGGAGGCAGCTCATCCGAAGAGATCAGCCCGAAAACAGCAAGGCGGCATGGTCGTCCTGGTGGTCGCTCTAAGAGTGACAGATCTGCAACAACTCGTCTGGTGAACCCCCGGAAGATGAAGATTTTGGTGAAAGTCACCCTGATCCTTACTTTCACGGGTGGGCTCCTGCTCGCCGCAGGCGCATATTTCCTTCAGTCGCGCGGTCGAGATGTTTCCGAGCTGATGGTTTACGCGCGTCTAATGGACGCGGTTGACTGGGATCCGACCGCCCCGGCAGAGGTTGGGATTGAAAGCAGCCAGCTTGCGGGCGCTGTATCCGACATTCTGAAAAGAAACACCCATGCCCTGGTGCTCGTCAAGAACGACAAGCTGATCTTTGAATGGTACCGAGAGGGATATTCCCGCAATAGCCGCTTTCCCCTGGCAGCGGCCGCGAAACCGTTAGTCGGAGCCCTGTTGCTGGCGATTAACGTTGAGCAGGGAGTAGTCTCATTGGATCAGCCGGTTTCCGACTACCTGCCTGAATGGAAAAACGATCCCGTCAAGCGAAGCATCACCTTCAGGCAGGTTGCCTCGCATACGTCCGGGCTCGAAGACGTCCCTTTTCGAGGGAACAACGGCGCTTATCAGAAGGAGAAGTGGAAGCGGGACTACGAAGCGGACCCGGAAAAACGCTTCAAATACGCGCAACAGGATGCGGGTCTTTTGCACAATCCGGCCGTCGAATACAGTTACAGCGGTGTTGGATACTACATTATCTCTTATGCCCTTACCCGGGCGCGTCGACAGAAGGGCATAGAACCAGACTTACGAAGCCTCTACAAAACGAAAATCCTGGACCCACTCGAAATCCGTGGTTGGGGCATGAGCTACGGCCTGGCTCATCGTATTGATGGGATGACTCTGTATTCGATAGGCAGCGGAGCTTCTCTGACAGCCCGCGGAATGGCGCGAACAGCGCAGCTGATCAAGAACCGGGGCTCCTACGAGGGACGTTCCATTATCAACGAGCAAGTCGTCGCCGATGTGCTGCGTCCGGTAGAGGTCGAAAAGAGCCGGGAACAAAGCTCTGGAAGAGCTCCTGTGACAGCGGTTGGCTGGTATCTCAATAGCAATGGGTTTTTCAAAGGGCTGCCTGCTGATTCGGTCGTAGGATTCGGGGCAGGGCCCGAGGTAGTGATTATCTGCCCCTCGATTGATCTCATCGTTGTTAGAACCGGGCAGTCGCTGGATGGATCGTCATCCGGCATCGAGAATGCCTCATCGGCTTATTTCAACCCAATCGTCGCTTTCTTCTCGGTAACGTCATAGCCAGGACTGAGCTTATGCCTTTTGAAATAACAGATAGTACCGTCGTTGAGGTGGCCGAAAACCAGGTTTCCGGAGAATTGGTTGACGGTGAGATCGCAATCCTGAACCTCAATGATGGCGTGTATTACGGTTTGAATGCCGTCGGCGGCCGCGTGTGGAGGTTGATTCAGAAACGCGAGACGGTCAAAGGTGTGATGGACACGCTGCTCGACGAGTTCGACGTCGAGCCTGAACGCTGCCGAACAGAAGTGATCGCCTTACTGACAACACTGGCAGAACGCAACCTCGTCAAGATCAACGGTGATTTCGCCGGTTAATTTCTCTCGCCCTGCACCCCGGAAACTAGCTCTTCTGGGGACTGTGTGCCTCCTGCTGGTCATCCGCGCAGGCCTGCGCCTGGCCCGTTTCAAAACCCTCTACGGCTGGCTGAAACGGCTCGAGAAACGAAGCAGGCGCCGGGTAACCGCCAATGGAGAGCAAGTGGCATCGGTCGTTCGATCGATCCGCCAGGCAATCGACCTGCTCGGTTGGCGGTCCGGCTGTCTGCCCCAGGCTCTCGCAGCACGGTTCCTGCTCAAGCGGCGGGGGTTCGACGCCGTGTTATGCATCGGCGTGAAGAAGCGCGATGACGGAAGCCTGCAGGCGCATGCCTGGGTGGAATATGAAGGACAGGTTGTGGTGGGGGGAATAGGACCGGAGCTGGCGAGTTACACGCCTCTTCCTGATCTGGACAGGGTGGTTCTGTGAGCGGCATCGCCGGCTTTTATTACTTGGACGGGAGGCAGGCGGAGCGGTCGACTCTCGAGCACATGCTCGGCACAATCGGCCATCGCGGCCCTCTGCGCGGCAGCTGGGTAAAGGGCAGCGTCGGGCTGGGATGCCGCGCTCTCCCTGTGACCGCCGAGGCGCGCTGCGAGTGCCTCCCGCTGACTGACCCAAGCCGGAGTATGGTCCTGACCGCGGACGCCCGCATCGACAACCGCGACGAACTGCGCGCGGCTCTCGGACATCTGCCTTCCGCTATAGGTGACACTCACCTTATCTTGTTGGCCTATCAACGGTGGGGGAGCGACTGCCCGTCCAGACTCGTCGGTGACTATGCCTTCGTCATCTGGGATGGCGAGAAGCGACGCTTGTTCTGCGCTCGTGATCATATCGGGGTCAAACCTTTCTACTATTTCCGCTCGCCGAGAATTTTCGTTTTCGCTTCTGAGATTAAGGCTCTGCTCGCACTGGACGAAGTGCCGCGGGAAATCAACGAGGTCAAGGTGGGGGAACTGCTGGCGCGTCACTTCGAAGACAAAGCCGGCACGTTGTACCGTGGGATTTACCGGCTCCCGCCTGCTCACAGCCAGGCGGTCACCAGGGATGCCTGCTCCGTAAGGGCATACTGGTCCTTGGACCCGACATTTGAGCTGCGGCTCAAAAACGACGCGGCTTACGAGGAAGCCTTTCGAGAGCTGTTCGTGGAAACGGTCCGTTGCAGAACGCGGGCCGAGGGGCCGGTCGGGGCAACGCTGAGCGGCGGGCTCGACTCTTCATCCATCACGTGTGTGGCAAGCGGTCTTCTGGACCGAACGGGTGCCGGTCCCTTGCACACCTTCTCCGCAATCTTCTCTGGGTTACCCGAGAAAGACCGGGCTCGCAGTGACGAGCAAGAGTACATCAGCGCCGTGCTGGACTGGACCGGCTATCCGGAAGATCGGAAAGTCGTCCCGCATCTCGTGCGCGCGGACCGGCTCAGTCCTCTGCGCGATCTCGATAAGATCCTTTGGCACCAGGACGAAGCTTTCCTGGCGCCAAATCTCTATATGCACTGGTCCCTCTATGAGGCGGCCAGCCAGCACGGTGTGCGTGTCTTCCTTGACGGAATTGACGGAGATGCTACCGTCTCTCACGGGCTGGACTACTTGCCCTACCTGGCACGCACCTTTCGCTGGCGGAGACTCATGAAGGAGGCCGAAGCCTTCTGCCGCCGGCCGGAGGTCCTCCTGACCCCACTGAAAGTGGCTTTGCGCTTCGGGGTGAACCCGTTGATTCCCGCCTTCGCAACACGGCTCTGGCAGTGCCTTCGAGGTCATCGAAAGCGTCCTACCCACGATCCGCGGTCGATCGTCGACCCGGGGTTTGCCCGTCGCATCAGTCTGAACCAGCGCATCCGAGAGGGGAGTCCAACCAGGCTTGACCGCCTTCGCAGCCTTCGGAAGCAGCATCGGGCAAGTCTCCAGTCCGGGCTTATCCCGTTGGGTTTGGAGGTGCTCGACAAAGCCGCCGCGGCCTTCGGGCTGGAACCCCGCTACCCGTTCTTCGACAGGCGTCTTATGGAGCTCTGCGTGGCACTGCCTGCCGAACAGAAGCTTGCGAATGGTTGGACGCGAAGCATACAACGACGCGCAATGGCCGATATTCTGCCGGAGAGCGTCCGGTGGCGCTTCTCGAAGGCCGACTTGAGCCCCGCTTTCGAACAGGGCCTGCTTAATCGTGAAAGACCGACCCTCGATCACTACCTTGACGACCAGCCTGGTTTGCTGGCCCCGTATGTCGACTTCGCTGCTCTGCGGGCGGCTTACCGGGAATACAGATCCCACCCGACGGCGGCACATGACGAAGCGTTGTCCGTCTACGCGGCTGTCATGCTTGCCATTTGGATAAACCTGCAGGCTAATTTGACTCGGCCGTAAATAAACATTACGATAGTGTTAATTTAGCCTGCCTAAACCTCAAGGAGGAAACATGAAGTTGGCAAAACGGCTGAAGAAACCATGGGTGATGCCGGCGTTGACCGTGCACGGCAACGTCGAGAGGCTCACGACTGAAGGTTCAATACCTGATAAAGTCTACGGCAGCTCAGACGGTGCAACCTTCGCCGGACAGAGTGTAAAGTGGGCCAGCTAGCGATTCCCGAAGAGAATTTTACTCGGGGCTCGAATGAGCAATCCACTTGATTCACTCCACCCATCAGTGACGTGGCTGTGCACCGGAGACGGTGCATAGCCGCGTTTGCCGCTTTTTTTTAACATCCCGCGCTTCCCCTCCCCAGGAAGTGTCGAAAACAGGAAGAGCGAAGGTTCAGTCACCCTCTGTTTGCGCAGGCGTCTCGCCTGGATTTGTCCAAGATGCTGCTCTCTTTTGTCTAGCATTTGGCGACATCGTGGGTGTTGTCGGTT
>Ga0105092_10000863_pt1 | contig 16073 bp, 16 predicted proteins | sample PPLLak2March2015_FD_87021 | JGI IMG/M metagenome (GOLD analysis project Ga0105092, IMG submission 87021) | Freshwater sediment microbial communities from Prairie Pothole Lake near Jamestown, North Dakota, USA - PPLs Lake P7 Core (1) Depth... | ecosystem: Environmental > Aquatic > Freshwater >... | reverse complement strand
GGCGGCGTGCGCGAGCTCAACCTCGCCGACGGTATCCACCCGACCGCCAAAGGGCAGGAAATAGTCGCCGCCAATGTCTGGAAGCTTCTGGAGCCCGTATTGCGGCCCCTTGCCGGAAAACAAAAATGAACAGACTGCGACAAAAGTAGGGTGAAAAGCTATGTCCGTGCGCATCGTTAGACTCGGAACACCGCGTCATCCTGACGAAGGCCTGCGCATCGGTACGGTTCGACGGCCGCCGCGCGGGGTGCGCAAAGCCGACTATGCCGCGCGCGATTACTTCGACCTGTGGCTGCCGGAGCTGGCTCCGAGCGCGCCGCTCGTCTCTTTGGCGCTCTCGAAGCCGTTCACGCCACAGCGCTGGGCCGTCTACCGGCAGCGGTATCGCCGAGAGATGCTCAAGCCGGCAGCCCGGCGTCTGATCGCGTTGCTGGCGGCGCTGTCGTCGCAGACGAACTTCTCGGTTGGCTGCTACTGTGCAGACCCAACCCGATGTCATAGGTCACTGTTAAGGGAACTTCTGATCGCGCAAGGCGCCAAAGCAGTTTGACAAGCGGATGGTTGTCGTATTTTGCTCCGTATCGGTGCTTCGAGAAATCGTATATTGACCGGACCTACAATGGGACTCTCGTGACGCGCCGGTCCAACGAAAGGAAATTTAAAACCGATGCTGGTCAACCGCCGAACGTTGCGCATTGAATGGGGTCAGTGCGATCCCGTCGGAATCGTTTTCTACCCGCAGTACCTCATCATTTTCGATACCAGCACCGGATGGTTGTTCGAACGCACGGGCTTGAAACCCCTCGCTATGCGAAAGAAGTATGGCATCGTCGGCATGCCGATCGTAGACGTGGGGGCTCGGTTTGTCGCTCCTTGCCGGTTCGACGACGAGGTGGTTGTGGAGAGCGAGGTCGGCGAATGGGGACGGACGAGCTTCACCGTGCGCCACCGAGTGTTGAAGGAAGGCCAGCTTGCGGTCGAAGGCTTCGAAAAGCGCGTTTGGGCGGCTCCGCATCCCGAGCGGCCTGGCGCCATCCAACCACAACCCGTCCCCGCCGAGATCATTGCGAGCCTCTCTGATCCAACCGGCGCGACGACTGTGGCGTCCGACGACGGCAAACGCAACAAGGAACCACAATAAGGATGCGAGTCGTCATCGTCGGCGCCGGACCTGCCGGCCTCTATCTCGCCTACTTGCTCGAGCGCAGCAACCTTAAAGTCGAAGTTGAGGTTTTCGAGCAAAACCCGCCGGACGCAACGTTCGGGTTCGGCCTGGTGTTCTCCGAACGTGCCCTTGAGTTTCTCAATGATGAGGACCCCGGCACGTTGGCAGCGATCAGGCCCGCTCTTGAACATTGGAAGGATAATATTCTCGTCCACAACGGCCGCGAAGTCCGCATCGACGGCATGGACTATACCGGCATCGGGCGCCTGCGCTTGCTGCAGATCCTCCAGGCGCAGGCTCGTTCTGTAGGCGTCGAGCCGCATTACTTGCAGCCCATCGAAGATCTGCAAGCCTGCGGCAAAGCGGATCTCATCGTCGGCGCCGACGGTGTGAACTCGGTGGTTCGTCGTGGTCTTGAAAATGTGTTTGGCACGACCATCACCTATCTAAGTAACCGCTTCGCCTGGTTCGGCACCACCAAACACTTCGAAGCTTTGACCCACACTTTCATCGAAACCGAACTTGGCCACTTCAATGCACATCACCATCCGCACGCTCCCGGCATGAGTACCTTCGTTGTCGAGGTGGATGAAGCGACATTCGTCCGCGCCGGATTCGACCAGATGGACGCGGACCAGGCTAAAGCGGTCTGCGAAGAGGTCTTCGCGGAGACACTCCAGGGCCACGGTCTGATCTCCAACAAGTCGATCTGGCGGCAATTTCCCAAAGTTTGGAACGACCGCTGGTCCACCGTCAATCGAGTGCTCGTCGGCGATGCTCTGCACACGGCGCATTTCTCCATTGGCTCAGGAACTCGGCTGGCGATGGAGGACGCCATTGCCCTGGCAAAGGCGTTGGAGCGGCACGCCGACCTGCCTGCAGCGCTCGCCGACTACGAAGAGAGGCGCAAGCCGATCGTTACCAAGTTGGTCGCGGCTGCCAACGCCAGCGCCGCCTGGTATGAACGCTTCGCCGACCACATGGCGCTGGCGCCGATGGATTTTGCGATGAGCTACATCACGCGTTCCGGCCGCGTCGACCTGGAGCGCCTGCGCCGCAGCTCGCCGTCCTTCGTCGCCGCCTATGAAGCTAGCCGCAAAAGCGTTTCAGTGTAAGTGCTACGAACGGCTACCAGGAAGTTCTTAATCCTTAAGTTGAAGATAAAGCCGCAACAAATTCATATCACAGGAGCTTCTGGGTCGGGAACCACAATGCTCAGCCAGGCTCTGGCAGCTCGGCTACATTTCGCCTTCTTCGATGCAGATGACTACTTCTGGAAACCTACTGAAGGGCCGTATACTGAGAAGCGGAGTCACGAGGAAAGATTGACCATGCTCTTACATGATCTCGAGGTTAATCCGAGACACGTCTTGTCCGGCTCAATATGCGGCTGGGGACGTGAGCTTGAAGCGTCATTCGAATTGGTTGTGTTTCTTGTGATCGACAAAGAGGTACGGATGAAACGATTGATCGACCGAGAGACGAGGCGGTTTGGGCGAGTTGATCCCTCGTTCATCGAATGGGCGGCTCTCTATGATGATGGCGATAAAAGCATACGCAGCCGCGCGCTGCACGAGAGCTGGCTTGCAGAACTGGCTTGCCCTGTCTTGCGGCTTCCAGGTGATATGCCAATAAACGATCTCGTGGACGCTATTTGCACTAATGTGACCGAAACGCCGCGGCCGGTAAGTCAATAAATGCCACCTCTTCGTCTGGCTTTCTTTTAGCAAAAGATCAGCGTAACTCCATAGACAAGATGCTCGTTCTTTTCGCTTGACACAGTAAACCATTGCGGATTAGGCTCCGCGACAAAGAACAATTTACGGAGGTCAACGCTATGGCTGAATCATTGGAGAGCTTTAAAAGTTATATCGGCAAAAGTGAAAAGGCCACAGATGTGGTGACGGGATCCGCGATGTTGAAGTTCGCCGCGACGTTGGGGCAGGAAAATCCGCCCATGGATAAGGGCCAGCCGATCCCCCCGGGATGGTATGGCGGATTTTTCCCGGCCTCTCACCGACCCGCGCAAATGCGGCTGGACGGTCAGGCGTCCGGCGGCGGCATCGTACCGCCGATCCCACTGCCGCGCCGCCGCATTGGCGGCACTCGCGTGACGTTTCATGAACCGTTGAGAATCGGCGACGAAATCACACGGGTCACTGAAATCGCCGATATTAAAGTCGACGACGGCCCAAACGGCGCGATGGTGACGGTGATCGAGCGCAACAGTATCTCGAGTAGTCGCGGCCTCGGTGTCGTGGAGGAGCGCGATATGGTCATGCTTAGCGAACAGAGAGCCGAGGCGGCGCCCGCCACTCCGCCCACGGTTCCGGCTGAAGCGACCTGGAATCAAATAATCGAGCCCAATGCTCCTTTGCTGTTTCGATTTTCAGCGATCCGGTTCAACTGCCACCGCATTCATTACGACCGGGACTACGTCACCAAAGTCGAAAAGCTCCCCGGACTGGTAGTGCAGAGCTCGCTTGTGTCACAGCTGCTCATGGAGATGTGCCGCAAAGAGCTGCCAGCGCGGCAACTGAAATCTTTCGATTTCAAAAGCGCGCGCCAGATTTACGATACCGGGAAATTTACCATCGCGGGAACCCCATCCGCGGACGGACGCGAGGCCCAACTCTGGGCGCTGGATCAGGAAGGCAGAGTCTCGATGACCGCGACGGCCAAGTTCGCGTAGCGGGCTGCAGTAAAGCGATAGTTTTACCGCAAAGAACGCAAAGGTCGCAAAGTAGGGGCGGGGTTGAAACCCGCCCCTATAATTTTGTGTTCTATGCGTTCTTTGCGGTCAATCCTTCCTGTTTTCGCTGATGCCACATCGATGCTATAGCGACGAAATCCGCTGCCGCAAATCCGAAGGCCGCGGTTAAGTTTTAGACTACTTCAGCATTTCTGCAGCCGCCGCAAACACGCTCTCCAGCGATGGCAAGGACGGCCGCTCGTCCCAATAAGGAAGAAATTCGTCGGCGCCACAAAGGATGCGTGGCGCAGCGAGCAGAGTTCCCGATGGAAGCTCATCGAGCAAACAGCGGACGTAAAGCGCGTACCCCGACCACGGCGGTTCGTCTTGCACGATGAGAACTCTTCCTGTCTTGCTTGCCGCTTTCAGAAGGGTCTCCCGGTCCAGCGGTTTGACGAATCCTAGACTCACCACTTCGATCACTGCCGAATTTCCTTCCCGAGCCATCTGATCAGCGGCGTCCTCGGCCAGGGCTGCAGTTCGGCCTGCGGCGATGATCGTCAGCCGATCTCCTGTGCGCGTCACTCGATCTTCAGCGGCGGGACGGGTCGCGGCGATTTCACCCGAACGGTTGTGAAGCGACCGATCCTCAAAAAACAACGTGGGAGTCGGACGCTGCAAGGCATCACGAAAACACCAATAGGCTTCGTCGGCTGACGCTGGCATCGCAATATTGAGGTCCGGAACGTTGTAAAACCACGACACGGCAACTTCGTTGCCCATCGGGCCGTGGCCGCGGAAGCGCGCGATCGGCAAGCGGATCACCACCGGACAACGTAAGCGGCCGCATGTGAGATAGTGCATCTTAGCGGCGCTTTGCACGATGGCTTTATGACAGACCGACGAAATATCCGCGTAGGCGATCATCACCACCGCCTTCCACCCTTTCATCGCCAAGCCTACCGCCATGCCGACCATGGCGCTTTCGCTGATGCTGGTATCGCGGATGCGGTGCTCGCCGAATTCCTCGGCCATTTGTTTCAACGAATAACCGGCGATATTCTGGCCGATAAGAATTAAACGTGGTTCTTCGCGCAACGAATCCTCAAGCGCTCTTCCGACTGCATCCCGGTATGTAACCGTCGACATCGTTCTCCCGCTTTCTCTTTTAGCCTAACAACAAATCATCAACGTCATTCCGTCGGGCCACACCCCCTCTTTTTCTCCCCCTTTGCTAAGGGGGAGATTCAGTAGGGGTTCTGAATCTTTTCCGCTCACGCAGGCGAAGCATAGTCATGATTCGCATCAGTTTCTGTTCTATGAAAGTGCCGTTCTATTTCAACTCGCCGAGAACCTGGTTGAACGCTTCCTCGATTCGCTGCGCTTCTTCTCGCCCCACTCGCTCCAAGTCTTCCGCCGAGGCAAGGCCGCAACGGATCAATCCATCAGCCATTCGCTTTAACGGATCGCGTTTTTGCCATTCGGCGAGATCTCTCTCGATTTCCGGACGGGTCTCGCCGAAATGAGAACTGTAAGTGCCGCTACGAAAGGTGATGCAATCGAGAAAAACCGGCTGGCCGCTCAAGGCAGTAGCACGCGCCCAGCGCGCCGAATGATAAACGTCCCAGGGATCGTTGCCGTCGACCTTGCGCGTGGCGAAGCCGAAAGGCTCGGCATAAGGAATCAACTCGCGATGCTTGCGCACCTTTTGCCAAGAAGTGGCCATCTCCCAGCCATTGTTTTCACAGACGAGAACCAACGGCAGCGACCAGATGCCGGTGATGTGCATGGTTTCGTGAAGATCGCCTGAGCCCAAGGTGCCGTCACCGAAAAAAGCTAAACTCATCGCGCCCTGTCCTTCCAGCTGCATTGCCAACGCCAGCCCTGCGGCCATTGCCAGATGGCCGCCGATCATGGTCGAACCGGGCATTACGCCCCGCTCCGGCCACGAGCTGTGATGCGGCGCGTCCCGCGAATCTCCGGACGCCAGCGGGCTGTGCACAAACTCCCGCAGCTGTTCGACGATGGTGATGCCCATCGCAACCATGGCACCCCGGGTACGAAACGATGGGATCACGGTATCGCCTTTTTCCATCGCCAGACAGCAGCCCACCGCAATCGCCTCTTGTCCTTTGCTCGGAAAAGTCTGCGCCGAAATCTTCCCTTCATGCTCCCAGCGGATCAACGCCGCTTCGAAAAGCCGGGTGACCAGCATGCCGTGATAGAGGCGCCAGTCGATACTGTCTTGACGCTGGAGACCTGTTGGAGATTGAGTCGATTCCATCGCGGTCCTCTTCCTTTCGATCACTTGCCGAGATTCGCCTCTGGCTCGATGGGAGATGATGGCGGCGAAGCTGCTAACCCGCCGGAGGGTGGCGATGCTGGAAAAACAATGCAAGATTCCGGCGCCACAAAAAAATATACCTGCTTGCCCACCGCAGGAGTGCGAGCGGGATGGGTGCGCACCCGCAGCTTGACGTCATTACAGCGAATGATAACGTCCGCTGCATTTCCCAGAAACGTAGCGCGCTCCACCACTGCCGAACCCTGGTTTGTCGCGTCGTTTGCGGCTGCCCCTTGATCGTTCAGTTCGACGCACTCCGGCCGAAAAAACAATTGCGTCCCTATTCCCGGCTGCCACTCGACGCTGCGCTGCGCAACAAAGGCTCCCAATGGCGTGGCCAGCAGCATTTCGTCCCACGGTCGATCACCATTCCGTTCCACCTGCGCCGGAATAAAATTCGCGGTGCCGAGAAAATCGGCGGTCAGCCGGTGCGCCGGCCGCAAATAAAGCTCCGCCGGGATGCCGACTTCAACCAACGTTCCCTCGTGCATTAAGCCAATGCGGTCCGACAGAGCCAGCGCTTCCTCCTGGTCGTGGGTGACATACACGGTGGTAATGCCGAACGACTCTTGCAGCGCCTTGAGCTCAAAACGCATCTGCTCGCGCAGCTTGGCGTCCAAGTTGCTGAGCGGCTCGTCCAACAGCAGCACCTGCGGTTGGGCTACCAGCGCCCGGGCCAGCGCCACTCGCTGTTGTTGCCCGCCGCTGAGATTCGGCGCCAATCTATCCGCCAGGGAGCCAAGGCTTAATCGGTCGAGGATCCCGGCGACGCGCTCGGCGATTTCGGCCCGGCTAGCCTCCTTCGCCAATGGATAGGCGACATTCTGAAATACCGTCATATGCGGCCAGATGGCATAGGATTGAAACACCATGCCGATATTGCGCCGCTCCGGCGGAACGAAGATTTCATCGGCCGCACTGAATACGGGGCGATCGTCCACCAGGATTTCTCCCGCCAGCGGTTGTTCCAATCCGGCAATGCAGCGCAGGGTTGTTGTCTTGCCACAGCCGCTCGGACCGAGCAGCGTAAACAGTTCTCCCTTGCCCACCTCGAAGGACACGCCGCGCAGCGCCCGCACTTCCCCCCTCGCTCCAGCAAACGATTTTTGCAGATCGTTAACCCGAATCATTTTCTCTTCCAACCGTTCCTGTGCGTTGCGCTACCCGTAATCGTCCAAACGGCAGTTCTTCTGGTAAGACATTCGGGACTCTCCTTATCCACGAGAAAAAGCGCCACAGATTGTGATCGAACGTTGAGTCCTGGAGGGGCGTGGACACAGAGCACAGCGGCACACTGACTTGCCCGGTGCTCGGCTGTCGGTGTGAATTTCTTCCCGCTCCTTTGTTTCCAGACAAGAGTTTGAAGGCCGACTCAAGTATCAGCCCATTGCCATCGCCCCGGAAGGGCTCACCGTTCGATACCACTGTTTCACAGCAATATCCCGAATAGAATCTCGACAGAGACACGCGCTAAGAACCAGCACTGCGGCGAAAATACGAAAATGCCTGGCCGCCGAGCAGCAACAGCGCCGAGACCAAAATCAAGATAACGCCTAAGACCGACGCGTCCATGGTCCGACCGTTTTGCCACATGCTCCAGATCATCGTCGAAACCACGACCGTGTCCGGGTTGTATAGCATCAACGCCATCGACAGCTCTTGCATCGCGTGCACCGCCACCCAAAAAAATACGTTGATCATGGCGGGCGCCAAAAGCGGCAGGGTGATCTTGCGCAGCGTGCGAGCCCACGGCGCGCGGGCCATTTGTGAGGCCTCTTCTAACTCGCCGTGCACCTGCATGAGCGCCGAGGTCATCGTGCGCGAGCTATAAGCGAGATAGCGGGTCGTCATCGCCAGCGCGATAATCCAGAGCGTGCCATAAATCGGGATCGGAAAGCGGACGTAGACGAAAATAAACGCCAGACCGATAACGATGCTCGGCACGCACTGCGGCAAAAACGACACCGTAGCCAGATAATGCGAGAGACCATCCGCGGCTCTGCTGCGGCGCACGACGAACCAACTCACCAGCACGGCGAGCAAAATTGTCGCCGCCGACGTGACGAGCGCCAGCACTACGGTATTCCAGAGCGCGCGAACCACGCTGCTCTCTTGCCAGATCTTGACGTATCCCTCAAAGCTAACGCGAGCGAGCGAATCCGCCGAGGGCACCGCGTAAAAGGGCTGGACGCTGGTCCAAAGCAGCATCACAAAGGGCAGCACCACCGCCAGCGCCACGTAAAGAACACAAAGCACCGTCGCCGGCCCCGTCCACGCGCCGAGATCGATTTGGCGCGGCCGGTATCCTTTTCCCGTGATTGTAGCGAACCGTTCCTGGTGCGCCGTCAAGCGTTGATAGATCCACATCAGCAGCAGCGCCGCTGCCAGGACCAGCGCTCCCATTGCCGAAGCCAAACCGTAATCGGGCAACCCGACTTCCGAGTGGGTCGCCCAGTAGATCGCCGTGCTCAACACCCGAATCCGCGCGGTGAAGCCAAGCAACCCGGGTATGTCGAAGGATTCGACGACGACGATAATGTAATAGATCAGCATGGCGAGCAGCGCCGGGCGCATGATCGGCAGCGTGATACGCAGAGTGGTTTGAGTCACGCCGCGTCCCGCCATCGCGCTCTGTTCTTCCAGGGACGGGTCCATGGCGCGGAACGAAGCCGCGATCATTAGGTAAGCCGACGGCACCAACCGCAAACCTTGCACCAAACACAGGCCGTATAGTGAATAGATATCAAAAGGTCCGGTGTCCCCCGATAGGCCGAGAATGCTGCGCAACGCGATATTGACGAGACCGATGCGGGGATCGAGCAATTGAATCCAGGCAATCGCCGACAAAAGCGATGGAATCGTCATCGGCACGAGAATCAAAACGGCGATCCAGCGGCGCGCTGGGATCGCGGTCCGTTCCAAAAGCCACGCCATGAGGACCGCCAAAGGCAACCCGACGGCCAGGGATCCGGCGGTAAAGAGAAAGGTGTTGAGAAAGATCGGTAGCGTCGAGGGGCTGGTCAGAACCGTGGCGTAATTGGCCAAGGTCATGACTGTGGATTCGAAGGGTAATTTATCTTCCGTACTTTTTACGCTGGCGTAGAGCAGCATAGCCAGCGGAACGAGAACCAAAAAAGAGACGATGACCAGGGTAAAGCCAAAGGCCAAGGAACGGACTGAGAATTGCCTCGTCCACGACCATGTTCTGGCCTGCGCGCTTTTGGCGAGAGTAGATGACGCTGCCTTCATAAACGGACAGTTTTTTCTGCCGGTCTGCAGCGCACCGGCGCTGCAGGGCATGACGCCCCCGTCCTTGGGAAAAGCCGAGGGCGACAAAACATCTGGTTCTCGGATCTTGAATCCATCGTTGCTGCGCCGGCTCCACAGGCTACTCTAATCACTTTGCATCCTCTTCAGCGCAGCGCGCCGAGCATTTTCCCAAGCTCGCGCTGAACCTCGAGAATCGCCGCGAAGTTTTTTTCAGTCTCCAAGATGATCGACGGCTGATTCGTCTTGATTCTCTCGGCGACGGCGCCGATTGCGTTTTTGCCGACCTCGATAGCTTGACCTGAAAGTGTGTATCGGATGTTCTGCCCTTCCGTGCTTCCCAACCAACCGGCGAAGAAACGCGCCGCGTTGGGATGAGGCGCGGTTTTGAGAACTCCAACAGCGGAGTTAAGCACCGGCAGCGGGGAAACGGCGACCCAGTCCACCGCGGCCCCCTGTTTTTTCAACCGCTCGATCGTATAGGCGTAGGTTCCGACGGCGATCGACACCTGGCCGCCGGCGAGCGCATTGGCAACAGTGGTGCCGCCCTGAACGATTAGAGGCTGCTGGCCGAGTATTCTTTTGGTCAATTCAGTCGCCTTGCCCTTGCCCCACTCGGTGCCGAGCATAGCAAAAGGCACCAGCCGCGCCTCGATGATAATCTTCCTTCCCTTCCATTTCGGATCCGCAAGATCCTCCCAGATTTTCGGCGCTTCCTGAGCGCTCACCATTTTGGTGTTGTAAGCAATTGGCAGCGTAAGGTTGTAGGCGCCGACGAAGCGCTGGTTCGCATAGACGGCGTCCAGACCGAAATCTTTCTCCCAGCCCGGGAAAGCAGCGGGCATGTCGCGATCAATCAAAGGCCGCAGCGCGCGTAGTGAACCGGACTGGATGAGGTCGACGGCAGGGGGCTTTCCGGCTTGACTTTCGGCGATGATTCTTTGGACCAGAGGCTCCGGTATGCTTTCAAAGTGCTCGATCTTGATTCCCGGGTACTGCTTGTCCAGCACCGCCTGCGCTCGCTGATAGATCACGGCGGCCGTGGGTCCCCAGATGACAACCGTCCCCTCCTTCTTCGCGGCGGCGTAAAGTTGCGCTACGGCCTCGTTGCCTGCGCTCCTGCCCTTTTCTTGCGCATTCCCGTCGTTCACGAAAAACCACACTACAATCATTAACGCTACCGTTGTAACAATGACGTGGATTTTCTTCATTGCCGATTTCCTCATATCGCCCGGTTCAATGGACATGTCCAATGTTCTCGGCATTAAGCCCCACGAATCGGATGGCGCGCTAAGAAATCCAATAACGCTTTGAGCGCACCGTCTCCGTCCCAAAACGTCATATGCTTCACCCCGGGAACCAGTGCCAACTCCGCTCCGGGAACCAATTCGCCCAATCGCCGCGCCGTGCCGACCGGAGTGCTGCCGCGCCGGTTGACGTCGTCGTCCGCGCCACAAAGAATGAGTGCCGGCACCTTGACCTCGGGCGCCTTCGCCAAGGCGTTCCAACTGAGCCGCGCCTGTTCGTGGTAGCCAAACTGCTCGACGGTGCTTTGCCCCGACCAAAGGGCATCGGCGAGAGCCACAACCAAGTCGAAGTGTTCGCGATAAAAGAGCGGATTGAACGCCATACCGTCGTTGTCAATGTGCGTCTTGATGTAGCGTTCGAATCCCATCTCTCCGATTTCACGCTTCGCATGCGGCGATAAATCCCGTGGGCTGCCGCTGAGGGTCTTCGATCCCGGCCCCGCGGCAGCCATGGTAACCGTTGAGACTAAATCCGGCCTCGCGATGGCCATCGCTTGCACGATCTGTCCGCCAAGCGCAAAGCCCACAACGTGGCACCGGGAGATTTTTAGATGTGATAAAAGCGCAATGCCATCCTGAGCGAATTGTTCGACCGTGTATCCTTCCTTGGGTTTGCTGCTGCGTCCCGTTCCGCGGCAATCGAAGATGATGCTGCGATAGCGTTGGCTGAGCGCAGGCACAACCGCAACATTCCAGGTTGCGGCCGGCCACCACGAGGGCGAGACGAGCAACACCGGCTCCCCGGCACCAGCGTCCTCGTAATAAAGATCGACATCTTCTAGGTTTGCCGTCGGCATCTTACCTCCATTGATCGTTCAAAGTTCAATGTTCAAGGTTCAATGAGGAAAATCAATGGACTTCGACGTGAAATCATCGACTCGTTTCAATTGGATGTCGTGCCAGGAAATCTTGTAGCGCAGCGACCCCGCCGGTGCCGTCCCAAAAGGTCATGTGCTTTACGTTCGGAATCAAGAATAGTTCGCAGTCGGGCGTCAGCTCCGCCAGACGCCTTGCGGTATCAACTGGGGTGCTACCCCGTCGGCTCACATCATCGTCGGCGCCGCAGAGGATCAGCGCAGGCACTCTGACCTCGGCGGCCTTCCCCAGAGTGTCCCAGGTGAGGCGCGCATCCTCGTGGTGGCGAAAAAGTTTCACCGTACTTTGTCCCGACCAGACGGCATCGGCTAAAGCTTTCACCACATCGCCGTGCCCTCGGTAAAATTCCGGGTTGAACGCCATGGTGTCGTTTTCCACGTAGTTGCGAATATAACGCTCGAAGCCCAATTCGTTAATCTCTCGTTCCGTATCCGGTGACACGTTTCTCGAAGCACCACCGAGAGTTTTCGCTCCCGAACCCGAGGCGGCGATGGTGAGCGTTGCCACCAGATCCGGCCGCTGAATGGCCATCGCCTGGACGACTTGACCGCCGAGAGCGAAACCCACCGCATGGCAGCGGGAGATGCCAAGTTTGTTGAGTAACCCGATGCAATCCTGAGCGAATTGTGCCACCGTGTATCCGCCCTCCGGCTTGCTGCTCCGGCCGGTTCCCCGGCAATCAAAAATAAGGGGCCTAAAGCGCTTCGACAGAAATTGCACAACGCTGACCTTCCACGCATCCGAAGGCCACCAGGACGCGGGCGCAAGCAAAATCGGTTCGCCTTTGCCGTGCTCTTCGTAGTAAATTTCAACGTCGCCCAAATTTGCTTTTGGCATTGAGATCTCTTTGATTTAAGTATTCGAGACCTAATCCGAATGAGTCTCACTGTCAACAACGGAAAGGACTCTGATGCCTATGACTGAAGAATTCGAAGAGGTTCTGCGATTCTGGTTTTCCAGCCTGCCGCAAGGCGACCACGCGGCAATGGTGCGGCAGATGGAGTGGTGGTTTCGCGGCGGCGCGGACTCGGAGATAATGAAGCGCTTCCCGCCATTGCTGGAGCGAGCCGTGCGAGGCGAGCTCGATAGCTGGTCGCAGAATCCACGGTCGCGGCTCGCCCTTATCATCGTCCTCGACCAGTTCTCGCGCACGATCCATCGCGGCACCGCTCAAGCGTTCGCGCAAGACCCCAAGGCTCTCGGCCTAGCCCTCGAAGGAATCGAGAACGGTCACTACGCGGCGCTCCAGACTCCATGGGAGAAAACCTTCTTTTTCTTGCCTCTCGGACATTCCGAGAATCTCGCGAATCAGGAACAGTCGGTCAAACTCGCGGAGGAACTCGCGAGAGAGGCCTCACAAGAACTGCGCGGCGTACTCGAGTTCTCTGCGAATCAAGCCCGCGGCCACCGCGACATAATCGCACGCTTCGGCCGCCACCCGCACCGGAATGAAATCCTGGGGCGGCAATCAACCCCCGAAGAACTCGACTACCTCACCGCCGGTCAGTTCGTCCACACCCGTTCGCTGCCGAGCTAGCACGAAAGTCCATCACAAAAGCGCGCAAACCAATTCATTACCGCAAATCAATTTAAGTGCTGTCGTCTGAACCCGGAAGTAGATAGAAGAAAGGGGTTACGTCAATGACAGTTGTTCTCAATCAGCTTGGTCAAATCTCCCTCGCTGACGATGTGGATGCGGCGGAGGAGTTTTATGGTCAGAAGCTTGGGTTGAGGAAGCTCTACAGATTTGGTGACCTCGTGTTCTTCGACTGCGCGGGGGTGCGGCTGTTTGTGGAGAAGTCACGGTCACAGCCATTCGTGCCGAACGGATCGGTTCTCTACTTTCGTACACCAGACATTACGATAACGGTTCGTGAGCTTGAGGCGAAGGGCATCGCATTCATCGACAAGCCTCACCTGATCGCTCCAATGGAAGATCACGATCTCTGGATGACGTTTTTCAAGGATCCAGCAGGCAACACATTGGCCCTTATGCAGGAAGCGCCAAAGGGCTACAAGCCACCCACCGACTAAAACATGAACTGCAGAGATGCCCGGTCGTGAAAAAATACGTTCATGCTTCGAGAAACCTCAGCACGAACGGGGCGTAATCGATAATTTAACTTCTTACCCGTACGTCCTGAGCCTGGTCGAAGGGGGGACGGCGATTTCTCACGACCGTCGAGTTCACAGAGATCGGAGTGTTTTGACCAAGAACTCTTTACTCTGCGCACTCCGTGTCTCTGCGGTGAGTCTTGCTTTTCCCAGGCTCACGAGCCGGGGTGCCAGCCTCGGGCTTGAAGCGTGGCGTTGGCTTTTTTTATAACCGAGAAGTCGAAAAGTTTGTCATAAGGCGGGGCTTCTTTCACTCCGGCTTGCTTCATCACAAACGCGACAACCTTTTTCTGCGCTTCGTCTGATAGTGCGCCATCGGCCGTCATCGTAGGTCTGGCCGAATCATAGATCCTTGCCGCCGTTGGCTCCTCGATCTTCATGCTCCGGGACAAAACTTTGATCGCTGCCGGACGATTGTCTCGCGTCAAAATGAACCCCATTAATGTTGTGCGAACGAACTTCTCCACAGTAACCGGGTCTGTTTTGAGAAGCTCGTCTCGCGCCACGATGCCGCCGCTGGGCAATACAAAGCCTTCGTCTTTGAAGGTTATAAGCTCCTTGAAGCCGGCCTCCTTCGCGTTAAAAGTGAATGGCGCAATAAGAACAGCCGCGTCCACCGTGCCGCTGACCAACGCCGCGAATCGGGTCTCCGCAGTTCCAATCGCTAGAATCGTCGCATCTTTTCCGCCATCCAGGCCGTTGGCGCTGAGGACTTCCCGCAATAGGACGTCATCAATCGCACCCGGACCGACGACGGCGATCTTTCTTCCGCGAAGCGCCTTGATATTTTGCAAATCCGACTTTGCAAAGAGAACATGCTGCGGTCTGTCGTTCTGACAGAACAAAACCTTCAGGGGCGCTCCCCGGAGCGCAGTCGTCACACCCGCCAAAGGTACCGCGGAGAATTCGACGCTACCGCTTAGAACCGCCACGTTGGCCGTGGGCGCCCGCATAGCAACCAACTCTACGTCCAACCCTTCGGCGACGTAGTAGCCATTCGTCTTGGCAGCAAGGAAAGACAACACAGCGATCGTATAGCCCGGAATAGCTACCCTAACCTTCTTGGGTTGGGCCTCGCCGTAATCGAACCCAAAGACGGTCGTAAGACAAATGCCAAGCGCCGTAAATAAAAGTTGAGCCCTTAGCGGGAATTTGTCCATAACAAATCTTCCTTTTGTGAAGTCCAGGCGGCAAGGGCCAAGTCTGCGGAGCTTTTAGCACCGGTGCTTTGACAGTGTCAAATCGGGATTGGCTCAACAAATTTACCAATGACTGAAGCAATACTTTCCCTTGACACCTGAGCTGCCCTTTGAGAATGTTCGGCTGCTTATATCGCATACGCAAGGGAGGGGCACACATGGAAAATCAGGGTTTTGTCGATTCGGTGCTACGCGAGATTATCCATCCGGGCGTAGAGCAACTAATGAACGGCCGGTATTTCACAGAACTGCGCGCGGGCAAGCTATCAAAGAGAAGGCTCCAGGGGTTCGCGTTGCAGCACTATCTTTCCAACCACGCCATCAATAAGGGACTGGCCTTTTCCATGGTCAAGAACGCCAGCAATCCGCCGGTCTACAACCAGTTCGTAGAGCTGTTCGTCGAAGAATCGTCCCATCCGGACTTGATGAAGCGTTTCGGTCTGGCGATGGGGTTGAAGGAGGAAGACTTCACCAACGAGATCATGATCTTCGAATGCGTGGCGCATACGGCGGCAATTATTCGCGGTATGTTTCTCGGCACTCAGGCGGAAAGCCGCGCCGGCGCGCTCGTGAACGAAACCATGGTCTGCCGCTACTCAGACGAGTTCGACACGGCGTTAGAAAAGCACTATGGGCTGGATAACCGGGCACGAACCTTTTTCGTCGTTCACGGCAAGGTAGACCAGGAGCACACCGCCATGGCAGCCGAGGCCATTGCTCAAAACGCCAACACCGACCGCGATAAAGCGCTGGTGCGCGCCGCCGCAAGAAACATGGTTCGCTTCAAATTGGCCAAGTTCGAGGGCATCTACGATACGTATGCGTGAGTGATGGTTTTGGGTTTTGGGTGTCAGGTTTCGGTTTCAAGTTAGAGATGGGAGGCAACGCGGCAATGACAAAGATGAGGAAGGCCGTTTTTGCATTGTTACCCCTAAACCGACATTCTTTTGGTATGAACAATCGTGCAGAGACGGGCGTGCGAGGCTGGAGACGATAAGCGGTAATGGGTTTATCACCAGCAGTGAACTTGCTAACTTCCTCTCCCTTGATGGATAGAGGTGAAGGTGTTTTCATTTTTTGCCCCCTCACTCTAGCTCTCTCCCGCCAG
>Ga0105092_10000862_pt1 | contig 16118 bp, 12 predicted proteins | sample PPLLak2March2015_FD_87021 | JGI IMG/M metagenome (GOLD analysis project Ga0105092, IMG submission 87021) | Freshwater sediment microbial communities from Prairie Pothole Lake near Jamestown, North Dakota, USA - PPLs Lake P7 Core (1) Depth... | ecosystem: Environmental > Aquatic > Freshwater >... | reverse complement strand
GGCTGGTTTTGACTCGCGCCTACAGCGCTAAAACCGCACGGCACCTGATTCCTAGGGCTTCGCCCTAGGCTAAACTGAATCGGGCCCTTGGCCCTGAAGACCCTTATTTGAGCGCTTATGCCCGAAGGGGTGGAACTGCCAAAGTTCGTGTAAGGAGCAGGCCATGGCCACCGCACTCCGAAAGAAAGCCGTTTATCGAATCTTGCCCCGGGCAGCGACGGGGCAAGTCGATTCGACCGACTGGCCCCGGGCGAAAAAGACTTCGTTGTGCAGGTTCACCGTCGCGCAGATGTGGTTGGGAATGATGGTCAACTTTTCGCCGATCGAGTAGTTGCGGACTGATCGGCTGATATCCAGGTGGCCGTGTTCCTCGTTCATCGCGACAAACACCGCGTCCGGGTCTTCCCTGATCACGCCGAAACCCGTACTCCCGGCCAGGCAGGGATCCGACGAAAACGTTTTGGATGCGCCGTCGACGATGACTTTCCCAGGCACGGCTTTGCTGACGACCGTAACGAGAACCGTTGCGGCGCAGTCATCGAGTGATGCGGCGCCGTGAAGGGCAGTATTTCGATCGTTAAAAATGTAGGTTCCCGGCCGGATCTCCGTCAGACCCGAGAAGCGGTGCGAAAAGCGGGCAGTGGGAGTCGAACCGCCGCTGACGATCCCCACCGCAATTCCGCGTTTCCGGAAAGACTCCAAAAGTCGTTCGAGTGACGCGTTGACCTGGCTGAAGTGCTCTTCCTCTGTCTCTTGGGTAACGTAACTCCCCGGGTAGAAGAGAAAGCCGCGAAACTCGAGAGACCGGTAATCCAGGATGCGCTCGGCAAGACGGAGGGCGGCCTGATCGTCCTGAAGTCCGCATCGCCGAAACCCGACGTCGACCTCTACGAGGATCCCGGCCTTCACGCCGCGGTTCCTCGTACTTTCTGCAACAAATCCGGCAGATTCGAACGAGTCGAGCGCCACGGTCATTTCGGCTCGTTCACAAAGAGCCGCCAGCCTATCCGCCTTCGCCCTTCCGACAATCGGGTAGGCGACGAGCAAATGATCCAGGCCTGCCTCGATCATGATCTCCGCCTCACCCAGCTTGGCTACAGTGATTCCCGACGCGCCATGCTCGACTTGTTTCTTAGCCAGCGCAGGCATTTTGTGAGTTTTGGTGTGAGGACGGAGATTGAGATCGTGCCGGCGGCAATAGTCCGCCATTTTTGCCAGGTTCGACTCGACTCTGTCGAGATCAATCACCAGCGCGGGAGTATCAAGCTCTTGGATCTTCATAGGATGGACCGATTAGAAGAATTGACGATTGACGATTAACACCCCAAGCGGGCATTCTCTTGAATGTCAATCGTCAATCGTCAATCGTCAATCTGCCTTACGGCAACTCGCGAACGCGGATCTCGCGGAACTCGATCGGCGACCCTTCCGACTCGAGGCACAAATAGCCCGAATGCGGCTCACAATTTGATCCGCCGGATACTTCCTCTCCGTTGACCCAGAGGCGGATCTCGCCGTTGATGCCCCGCACGTAGTAGTGGTTCCACTCCCCGACGCCTTTGCTCAGGTTTTTCGTCGGAAAGCTACGGGACCCGTCTGGAGACGTCGGCGAAAATGGCTTCATTTTCGATGTGCCCACGGCAAACACGTCGCCGTCGGTCGTGAACCAGTCACCTTTCTTGCCCGAGCGCTTCTCGTACTGCTCTCTGAACCCGTGATCCAGGATCTGGACTTCGATGCCTCCCTTCGGCAGTTTTCCGGGTTCGAGACCCGTCAATGCCTCTTCCGTAGCCCAGACGAAGATGCCCGAGTTTCCGGCCGGGCGAAGGTGCTTCCACTGGGCGACCAGCTCAAAATTCGTGTACTGCTTCTTGGTTCGCATCACGCCGATCGGCTCGCCCGTACAGGAAAGAACTCCGTCCTTCCATGTCCAGGTTTCCGGTTTGCCGTTGACGTTTGTGAAATCCGCTTCCCCAAGTGTCTGCCACCCGGGGCCGTTGCCATCGATAAAGGCTTTCGGCATCGGCCCAGACTGCTGGGACAGAGCCACTCCCGCGATCAAAATGAATCCGAGTACCGCCATCAGGGTCAATTGAGTCTTGCGTCTTTTCATGGTGCCTCTCTGTGTAAGTGGTCGGACACGTCGGGGTGCCCCGGCTGCTCTTTGGCTCAATCATACCCTAGAAGAGGTCCAGGATCAGGCAAATCCGGGGTTTGACAGTTTTCCCGACGCCCCCCTATACTCTCGATTGAAAAGATGGGTTTTAGGGATTACGGGAGTAGTGTGGACTAAAGGAGTTCGGTTTGAATATCCCCTCAGCGATCGGGATCGTTCCAGCAGCAGCCGAGTTTCAATCCTCCCTGACAGCCTTGATCGGTGGCATCCGCGCTTTTGACAGAATTGTTGAAAGAATACGGGAGGCCCGCGAACAAATAGAAATCCGGATGTTCATTTGGCGCAACGACTCGCTTGGAGAACGGATCGCCGAGGAACTTGCGACAGCCGCGGATCGAGGCGTCAAGATCAAAATTCGAAAAGATCTCCTTGGAAGCATCCATGAACGGGCCGAGGAGAACCGGATGAGCTTCTTCCCGCACCGGCAGCCGCTGCATGTCTGGCTGCTGACCCAGCTGATGAAGAGGCTCTATTTCCGCCCGGTGCCCGCGGCGGTCCTGATCCAGCGATCCCGGCCGGCCAAGACCCACCGGCTGGTTAATCATCCGCTGGTCACTTCTCTGTACCAGGAGCGGCTCTGGGATCATTCCAAGTGCTACGTTTTCGACCGCGAGACGTTGATTCTCGGCGGCATGAACATGGAAGAGAAGTTGACCGTCGGCGATGTTTACGGGAAACAATGGCGCGACTACATGGTCGAGCTGAAGCACCCGGTCCTTGCCGATGCCTTCCTTGAAGGGAGATCGGTGCGCGTCGATCTGCACGGAGCATCCGCCCGGCTGATTCTTCACCCCGGCGACCGCTATGCCCGGGACTCGGCGATCCGTACGGAAATCATTGAGCTGCTGAGAAACGCGCGGAAAAACGCCATCATCGAAATGGCGTATTTCGGGGATGAGGTCATTACCAGGGAGATCATAAAGGCGCAGCGCCGGGGTGTGTCGATCAAGATAGTGACCTCGGCCAGCGCAAATATTCAGTCCAATCTCAACCGGCATATCCTGCGGCAGATCCTCGATCAAACCAACAACGAGGCGCGGATCTATCTCTCGTCGAAGATGATTCACTCCAAGGTTATGCTGGTCGATGATCATCAGATCTACCTCGGCTCCGGCAACTTCAACCGCTCTTCCATCAAGTGCGCCGAAGTCGCGGTCGTCATCGACTGTCAGGAAACGGCGGGAGTGCTTGACGAATTCAGAGACAGCCTGCAGGAGGCGATCTCGGAAAGTGCCGAAGTGCAGTCGGCTCGGGATCTCAGGTTTCGTCGTTTCTTCTCCCTTACGGAGCAAGTGCTGTCGTCGGCAAGGATCTAGGATTCGGGCGGTTTATTGTGGCCGGGCTCTCCCGAGCCCGGCCCCGGACTCTGGAGAGTCCGGCCACGAGGGACGGGGGATATTTTGAGACAGGAGAGGCTGCCTGAGTTCGGCGTCTACAGCTCCTTTGAAGTCGAACTGAAGAAGAAATACACCAGATGGCGCAGCTATCTTCTGTGGCCCTTGGTCTCCATTCTTGCCCGCCTGCGCGTCCATCCCGACTGGGTTAGCTTCTCCGGCTGGGTCGCCGCACTCGTGCTCTATCTCGTCGGCGGAACCGTCTCTTACGTGGCGCTTGCGTGGATCACAATCGTCTATATTTTGCTCGACAACCTGGACGGGGCGTTGGCGGAAACTGTCGGCACGAATGACTTCGGGCAGATCGTCGACAACTTCTTTGATCTCACCTCGCTCTGGCTGATCCTCCTGCTCCTCGCGAAGCTGTCGCTTGTCCCCCTGTCCTGGCTTTTCGTGTTCGGCGCCTCTTATGCCTTGATCCTGACCGGCGGATTTCTGGCCAACTTCAATGCGCTGAATGTCCTCATTCTTAGAGTCCGGATCCTGGTGCTCGTGCCTTTTCTATTGGTCGCGCTCGCCGGGGTGCCTGACTCAATTCTTAGGTACGCGGTCGCTTTCGGCCTTCTCCTGCAGCTGTTCAGCATCCTGTCGATCTTTGTTGCCCTTGCCATCAACTCGCGACGCATGCGGTATCCCCGCATTCTGTCCCGGGTGTCGAGTAGCACCAAGGGCGTCGGAATCCTCGTCCTCCTCGTCGACCTCGCCTTCTGGGCCGCGTACCTGGTCACGCGGGTTCATTGATGAAGCAAGTCCTCGTCATTGGCGGCACTCGGAACCTGGGGCACCAACTCTGCCTTGCTCTCGTCGAGCAAGGCTGGGAGGTTACGACGCTCAACCGCGGCCTCACTCCCGATGAGTTGCCCGCCTGCGTCACCCGGCTGAGGGCCGATCGCCAGGACGCAGGGCAGCTGAAGGCCGCGCTTCGCGGCAAAAGCTTCGATGCGGTTGTCGATACCACCCTCTACAACGGGAAAGAGGCCCGGGTCACGGTCGATCTGCTTAAGGGACAAACAGGACTCTATGTGTTCGTCAGCTCCGGCCAGGTGTACCTGGTCCGGACAGGCGTCGAACGGCCATTCAAAGAAGAGGACTATGAGGGGGCCGTCATGCCGCGTCCAGCCCACGATCCGTCAGATGACAGGAACTGGAAATACGGGGTCGAAAAAAGAGAGGTCGAGGACGTCCTGATCGAAGCTTGGCAGACTGCCCGGTTCCCGCACGTGTCGTTGCGGCTCCCCATGATCAACAGCGAAAGGGACCACTACTACCGGCTCTACGGTTACCTGCTGCGCCTCTGGGATGGCGGTCCCATTCTTGTTCCCGCCGGGCCTCATCTTGCCCTTCGGCACGTCTACGGGAGGGATGTGGTCACGCTGATGACGCAGATGATCAGCCGGCCGGTCGGAGTCGGGAAGGCCTGGAATGTCGGCCAGGACGAGGCCGTGACCCTTGAGGAATTCCTGACCCTGATTGCGAACCTGGCGGGGAGGCGGCTGCAAATCCGGAAAATCGCGCCCGAAGTGCTAAAACAGGCGGGCCTGCTTCCCTCCTGCTCGCCGTTCAGCGACCCCTGGATGTCGGAGCTGGACAACAGCAAAAGCAAGCAGGAACTGGGCGCCAGCTACACACCTCTCGCCACCTACCTCGAAAAGCTCGTCGACCACTACCGTTTCCAGCCCCGTTTCATTCCCCCCGGCTACGCGCGCCGGCAGGAGGAGCTGGCACTGGCCTTAACTTAGTCCGGTTGCCCTGATCCTCTTATACGTATAAAGATCAGGGCTCTGACACCGCACTCCGAAAGAGACCGTGCCTCGCCTCCGGGGGGCGCTTCAGGGATACGTACAAGCCTCGCAGCGGCAGTGTGACTACTGTTCCTCTGTTCTTGCCCTTCGCCCCAAAAGCGCCAAACCCATCAGCGCCAGCGGCAATGGCAACAGGATGATGACGCCTATCTTCCCGAACATCCTCTCCGGCGTCGCTCCGGCTGGCGGAATCAGGTGAAAGAAAAAGATGGCTGCAATGCCGGCGGCCAACAGCAGCAGCCCGATCACACGCGGCCAGCGCTTGGCCAGGAAGGCGGCGAGAATGAACGGAACGGCCACCAACCCAGCCTCCGCAAAGAGCGGACCCGGCTCGTTCCCGTGGCTCAGGACCACGAAGACCAGCCAGAAAACGCCGAAGCTGAGCAAAACGAGGAACGCTGCCTGTCGCGGGTCCCAGAAGCTCAGGCAGTAGCTGACCGCATAGACAACGAGAACGAGAGCCAAAACGAGGGAGGCGGGAACCAGGTCATCTCCCAGGCTCAGCTTGCCCCAATTCCTGGCAACAATCACAGCAGTCAGGAAGAGCCCGGCGGCAATAAATGCTCGATGGGCCGCCTCGACGCTGGCACGTTTTTGGCACTCGTCCAAATCACGGATAAAGCCAAGCTGCCGAAGCAGGCCCGGACCGAAAGCCCCAACGGCCAAGACGGCGAAGAAGACGATGTGGACAGTCACTGCGAGGAAAAAGCCTGCAAAAACGAGCAGGACGGCTACGATTCCGACCGGCGAAAAGCCCCAGCGGCGCAGTGCTGAATCAAATTTTCCTGGCGCCATTGCCCTCCTCCTTTGAATCCTCTAGTTCGAACAGGCTCTCGACCGGCACTCCGAAAAGGCGGGCCAGACGAAGAGCCAGCTGAATGGACGGCTCGTACTTCCCCTTTTCAATCGAGATGATGGTCTGACGGCTCACCCCGACACGCTCCGCCAGTTCCTGCTGGGTCAGGTCGCCCGCCTCAAATCGATAGCGCCGGAGATTAACCTTCAACTGACCCGACATGCCCTTCAATGTAATCCATGCTTTACAGAATGTAAAGTATATTTTACATGTGACCCGATTCCTTGACACCCTTTGGCGCGCCAAATACGATGTCGCGACCGGAGGGACGATGAGATTTCACACTGTCTTGTTGCTCGCGTTAGGTTTTATTTCGACGGTCGGTGCGCAGGCTCCCGCCCAGGAGAACGATCCGTACCTTTGGCTTGAAGATATCCAAGGGGAGAAGGCGATGGCCTGGGTCAAAGAGCAGAACCAGCGCACAGTCGCGGAGCTTGAGGCGGTGCCCGAGTTCCAGGGGAGTGTCGAGCGGTTGCTGGGCATTCTGGACTCGCGGGAGAAGATCGCCTATCCGGGGCTTCGCGGGAAATACGTCTACAACTTCTGGCAGGATACCGCGCATGTGCGCGGCCTCTGGCGGCGAACCACGCTGGACGATTACCTGAAACCCCAGCCCAACTGGGAAACCGTGCTGGATTTGGACGCGCTGGCGAAAGCCGAGAATGAGAACTGGGTCTACAAGGGTGTCGCTTGTCTCTATCCGGACCATCGGCATTGCGTGATTTCGCTCAGTCGGGGCGGCGGGGATGCGGTCGTTGAGCGCGAATTCGACACCGAGACCAAGAGTTTTGTCCCGAATGGTTTTCAACTCCCGGAGGCGAAATCCAGTGTCAACTGGAAGGACCAGGACACTCTTTGGGTGGGGACGGACTTTGGTCCAGGCTCGCTGACCAAGTCAGGCTACCCTCGCATAGCCAAAGAGTGGAAGCGCGGCACCCCGCTTGACCAGGCTCGAACCGTTTTCGAGGGAAAACCGGAAGACGTCTCAGCCGGTGTCTTCAGCATTCACACTCCGGAGGGAAGGTACGATCTGGCAAGGCGCGCGCCCGATTTCTTCTCGTCGGAGATGTTACTCATTCGCGAAGGACGGTTGATCAAACTCGACATTCCGGCGGATGTGGGCGATTTCGATATCTTCAAAAAGCAGATGCTGATCTCGCTCAGAACAGATTGGAAACCGGCTGGGACGACGTTCAAGCAAGGATCACTCCTGGCCATCGATTTGGAGCGTTTTCTGTCGGGCAAACGGAATTTCAACGTTCTCTTTGCGCCGACTGCCCGCACCTCGCTCGCTTCGTTCTCGACGACGAAAGACCTCCTGCTGGTCGGCATTCTTGATAACATCACCAGCCGGGTCTATGAGTTTCGGCTCGCAGGCGGCCAGTGGCCTCAGACCGAGATCCCTGTACCCAGGATGGGTGCGGCCGCGGTGTCGGCCGCGAGCGAGCTGTCTAACGACTATTTCCTCACGTACACGGATTTTTTGACTCCTACCACCCTGCAGCTTGTCCGTGCGGGTGGGAAACCGCAAACGGTCAAGACCATGCCGGCATTCTTCAACGTTGACGGGCTGAAGGTTGAGCAGCTCGAGACGGCTTCCGCGGACCGGACCCGCATTCCCTACTTCCTCGTCCGTCGCAGGGACCTGAAGCTGAATGGCCTCAACCCGACCTTGCTGACCGGCTATGGCGGCTTCGAGATCGCGAACCGGCCGGGTTACCGGTCGCTGGATGGCGCCGGCTGGCTTGAGAAAGGCGGCGTTTTTGCGGTTGCGAATATCCGCGGAGGCGGCGAGTTTGGACCACGGTGGCACCAGGCTGCGCTCAAGAAGAACCGGCGGAAAGCCTACGAGGACTTTGTCGCCGTCGCGCAGGATTTGATCACCCGGAAGATCACCACCCCGGAACATCTCGGAATCGAGGGCGGCAGCAACGGCGGGTTGCTGGTAGGCGCGGCCTTCACGATGCGCCCCGACCTGTTTAACGCGGTCGTTTGCCAGGCGCCGCTGCTCGATATGAGGCGTTATAGCAAGCTGCTTGCGGGGGCCAGCTGGCAGGCGGAATACGGCAACCCGGATGACCCGGACATGTGGACTTACATCCGGACCTACTCGCCCTACCATAACCTCGCGAAGGATAAGAAGTACCCGAAAGTTCTGTTCACCACCTCCACCCGCGATGACCGGGTTCATCCTGGTCACGCCAGGAAGATGGCGGCCCTGATGCACGAGCAGGGACACCCGTTTTACTTCTATGAAAACACCGAAGGCGGCCACGCCGGCGCAGCCAATAACCGCCAGCGGGCCTACATGACCGCGCTCGCGTACTCGTATTTGTGGAAGCAGTTGCGGTGAAAAGCGTATCCACGAATTGACACGAATTTCACGAATTAGCACGAATCGATTCGTGCTAATTCGTGAAATTCGTGTCAATTCGTGGATACGCCTTTCAGCTTCGCCACGAAGCCCGGATCCCGCGTTTTTTCAGCCCCTCCCTCCAGCCACTGCCTCACGACTGTGCGAATTCCCTCCAGGTCATTACCCCCGACTCCCATCAGCGAGTAGAACTCTCTGCCCTCGGCCTGCTCGTTTGGCATTTGCCACAGGTCGATTCCGGACGGCGCGAAGTGGTTGGGGTAGAGCCGGAAGGATCGTTCGTCCACTTCATGGGACTGCGAGTTGAGCCAGCCGATTGGCCAGTGATCCCAGGACAGGCTTCCCCATCCCCATCCCCCGGTTCCCTTGCGATCGAAATGCTCCTTCAAACGCGTCAGCTGGTGGGGGAAGCCGGAAGCGTCACCGAAGGCGACGAAAGGCGATCCATCGACGAGAGGGGTCACGACCGCAGCACCGGGTGAATCGTCGAGCCGGCGCCAGGGAGGGCCGATTCGCCGCGCTGTCCCTTCGTGCACCTTGTCTTTGAATGAAGCCGGATCCCGCTTCTTCCACACAACGTCGATTCGAGCGTCGGAAAACGGGTCGAGACCCACAAAAGCGAGGTTTTCTCCCGTTTTCGCGTCGCGCTTCAACACATCGAACCAGAGCTTACCGACCGGGCAGAGAACGATTTGCTCGATCGGTTCCCGCGCATACCCGACATTTTTTCCAGGAATTAGCGAGTGCATCACCTGCCGGCGCAACACGAGGCCATTAGGGAAAGCCCAGAAGTCTTCGACACCGCGGTAGGCCGCCTGACCCGACTCCATATTGACTCCAAAATAAGTCCAGCGAATCCACACGCGCCTGGGCCCCGCCTCAACGATATCGACGAAACTGTTGCGTTCCTTGCGGCCTTGCTCGTTAAACAGTTCGGCCCAGCCCTCGTTTCCCTCAAACATCTGCCAGCAGGCGCCGGCACCGGAGGGCAGTTCAAACCACGGGCAGTAACTGGCCTCGTGCGAAAAGACGAATCGTTGCGGAAAGTCGTGCCAGTAGATGATCACGGCTCTTTTAGAATTGAGGTCCGCGTGGGGCGGGGACGGGAAGTCGCCTGCGTAGCCGCCGTAAACGTAGTCGCTGACCTCGACAGCCGCCACGCCCTGGATTTTGGTCCGGTCGATTTGGCGGACTGAGATGGGAGATCCGAGGAGCAATGTGGTAACCACAGAGACACAGAGGACACAGAGAAAAATCTTCTTCTGTGGTCTCTGTGTCTCTGTGGTTGGATAGAACGCGAGATCAACGAACCACATCCACCACCGCTTCCGCGATCTGGCCGAGGTATTGGGCATCGGCCATGATGTCGGCCGCTATCGCGACTCGAGGCATCGGCGACATCCACCCGGCAGGAACGGTTACCTGGAAGACCGACTTCCCAAGCGCTTTGGCAGGCACCGAGACGCGGGCACGAGCCGGCTGCGACCGCCATCCGTCCGGCAGTATCAATGCCGAGTCAATGACCATCGGCCGGCTGCGATGGTTGCGAACTCGCAGCTCGAGTGGTCGTGTCTCTCCGGGCTTGAGCAGTATTTGATAGGGATATAGATGGACCCACGAAGGGTCGAGCCCGAAGTCGACGTCCGGATCGGCTATCAGTCCTTCGAAATGGGCCTTCTGTTGTTTAAGCCGGTTCTCGAATCGCAAGACGTCCGACCGATTGAGAAGAAAAGGGGTACCGTGGCCGGGAGCGATCACGTTCGGCTGAAAATCGAGGACGTTGCGCAGTGACTTCATGTGACTATCGCTGTAGACGTCGTTACGGTAGATCAAATTGTGCCGGAGGCCGTCCTCGGGGCTTGCCGGAGTATTGAAGAAGGCGTCCCCGGTGAACGCCACCCGGGTCCCGTCGATTGAGGCGAACATGGCCATCTGGTACTCAGTGTGGCCCGGGGAGTGGGCGACCGTGAACTCGAATTCCTCCCAGCGGAACGTTTCCCGGTCGCGGAACGTTCGCTCGATCGGGATTGCCTCGGGGAGAATGCACCCGAGATTTCGACCGCGGGGGTTTTCCAGGATCTCCTTCATGTTCTCGTAGCACCAGACTTTCGTTCCGTAATGGCGCGTCAGGTGCGGGATTCCGTTGATGTGGTCGTCATGCATGTGGCTGGGCATTACCACGTCGATTGACTTCACGCCGTACTGGGACTTGAGTGTGTCGATGCTGTGTTCGAGAAAGCGCATGCGGTTGTGGACGTCCGCCCAGCTGCTGAAGACTTGAAACGACGTGTTGCTGGCCGCGCCGTAATCGAGGAACATCGCCTTCCCGCTGTCGCTGATGATGGCGTAGAAGGAAGAGACGGGAAGATGGTGAGCCACCAGGTGCGGGGAAATCGCGATCGGCCGGTTTCGGACGATCATCGTCGGCCCGCGCCAGTAGTCATACCAGTCGGACAGCTTTCGGATCAGCCCGTTGATCCCGGGTATCGGGTTGCTCATCGGCTCCCCGTGAGAGGGGCAGACGAGATCCGGATTCCTTTCGGCCAGCCGCGTGAGCGAGTAGACCGAGAAGTCGACGCCTTCCATCCCGGCATAGTTGTATTGAAGATCGTGCAGCGTCTGCACTTTTCCGGGTGCAAAGATCAAGTCACCGGAAAAAGCCACAGTCCTGCCGTCGATTTTCGCGACGAGCGTTACCGACCCGATCGTGTGGCCGGGCGTAGGCAACACGAAGAACTCGCAGGGCCCCCAGCGAAACGTCTCGTAGTCCTGCAAGAGAGCGGCTGCCGGGACGTTGCGGGTCAGAGTCATGAAGTCATTGCGGACCGTATACAGGTGATTGATACGGCGGTTGCGCCAGAAGTTCTCCGCATCTTCGAACAGATGCCGCTCGTGGGCCGGCACGGCAATCGGGATCCGCTCGCTGACCGCCTTTCGGTCACCCTGGGCTTGATCACGATGATGATGTGTGTGCAGGATCCAACTGATTTTAGAAACGCCGAGGCTGGGTGCGAGCTCTAGCAGGCGGCCGGAGCCGAAGTCGATGAGAAGCGCTTCGTTTCCGTTCTGAATCAGGTAGACGTTGCAGGTGTCCTTGAAGACGTAGAGGTGATCCGAAAGCCGGACCGGCTTCCCGCCCGGCAGCATCGTGGATTCGCGGCCTTGAACCGCAGGTGCTTCCTGGCCGTGAGCAACTGCTTCCCAAGCCGCCAGGCCGGCGCCGGTTTGAAGAAAGCCGCGCCGCGATAGCCCGGGCGGCTTGTGGTGGTGATCATGGCTCATGAATCCATTTCTAACATAAAAGGCGGGGGCAAGCCGCGCCCCTGGACCCATGGCGAGGTGCGTGAAGGCTAAGCTAGTACCGCCGAAACAACACGGACCAACCCGGACGAACACGGACGAAGACCGTCGTCTGTGCCAGTCCGTGTCCGTCCGGGTTGGTCCGTGTTGTTTCCCCTACCCCTTCCTCCACTCCTCAATCAAGACAGCCACATTCCTCCACGTCCTGGGCGAGTCGACGGTGATGTTATCGACAGGCGAGAGGATAAAGCCGTTCGGCCCGAGCGCACTGAGGGCGTGACGCACCGCCGCGCGCACCTCCTCCTCGCTCCCGGTCTCGACCGTTATCGCTCCCGACACTCCACCCCACAGGCACACTCGATGACCGAGCTTCTTCTTCAAAAGCGCCAAGTCGGTATGAGTGCCCTGGATCGGATCGATGCCAATCAGAACATCGATGCCGGCTTCCAGGTAAGACTCCAACAGCGGAGCGGTCCCGCTCGAGCAGATGTAGCCGAACTTCGCGCCCCGTTCGTGGGCGAGATCTGCTTCCGCTTTAAGGCCAGGCAGAATTGCCTGCCTGAAGAAGTCCGGGGTCACAAAATCACATCCCTCATACCAGGCCCGGCGGATAAACAAATCGACCGGTCCCGAAAGTACCACCTCCATGCGCTGTTTGTTCCACGCGTGGATCATTTCGAGGAGCTCGGTGACAAAACCGGGCTGGTCGATCGTCAGGAGCATCAGATCCTGCATGCCGCAGAGCCAGTCAGCCATGTCCATCCCGACGCCCCAGCCGCCTGCAACCAGGACGCCGTGCGTCTTAGCGAATGCGTGTGCGCGCTCGGCCTCCGCGGCAAAGCGGGCGACATCCTCAGGCCCGGGCGGGATCAGCATGTACGAAAGCGCAGAGAGATCTTTAGAGCCGGTGACGAGCGGTTTGAGGGCACGCGGCACCTGGTAGTCATCCACGAACGGGATATGATCCCCGTGCGTCCAGTCTTCCGAGAGGCGGACACTGGTCGTCAGCTTGCCTGCCGGGGTTGCATACTCCTTGTGCAGGATGTCGAAATCGCCCGAGACGGCTTCCCGCCATTCCTTTGTCTGGACCTCCGGGTGAAACCGGACAGGCAGTCCCCTGAGATCAGGATGATCCAGGCGTGCGGGGCGCGGCGCGGTCGGGATAAAGAGCATCGAATCCAGGCCCATGGCCAGCTCTGCCTCGACCAGCCTGTACAGGTTCTCTTCGACCCGCTTGCGTAACGCGGTGAAGCTCATGAAGCAACAGGGAACCGGATTGACCTCTTCGAGGTTGAGCGCTCGAAGCATGCGGCCTCGGGATGGACCAGCCGTTTGCATTGTGCCTGCCTCCGTATTTCTCAATTGTCCATCATAGACCGGCGCTTTTTTGGAGTGCGGCGGCAGAGGGAGTCCGACGCTTTATCAGGACTCCTGGCGACGCCGCTTTGGTAGCTGCACCAATGTTCGTCAGTAAACCGGCCGGTCGTGCACATACCAAAGCGGCGTCGCCGGTAGTCCTGATAAAGCATCGGACTCCCTCTGCCGCCGCACTCCAAAAAAGCCTCTTCACTTCATCCACTCCGGTATCGCCATCCCTTCTTCGCTATACAGCTTGCGCAGGCGCTCGTCGTACGCTCCCTTCATCTGCTGCTCCCAGGAACGGGCTATTTCCGGATCTTCCGCGACTTCACCCCGGTCGCCGGTTTCGGTAATCCATCGGTCCAGAATCCGCCGCATCTCGATCAGCGTCGCGCGGTGCGCCGCTGCCTGGGCCAGGTTCTGAAGCTCGTTCGGGTCTTTGGTCACGTCGTACAGCTCTTCAGGGGGCCGGGTTGCAGCCATGAATTGCGCCTGGACGGGAGTCAGTTTCCCCTCTGCCTGCAGGCGGCGCATCAAGCGAAGAACCGGGTATTCAGTTTCCTTGTACCTGTTAATCTGCGAATAGGGCCTTTCGGGAAAGTAATTCCGAATGTATTTAAAACGAGCGGTCCGAACGCAGCGGATCCGGTCCACGGTCTCGTCGCATCGGTCGCGCGCGGCGACGATGTAATCTCTCCGCGTCCCCTTGCCGAGGAAAGGTCGTCCCTGCATCTTGGCCGGAATCGGAATGCCGGCGAGTGCAAGCGAAGCAGCGCCGAAGTCGATTGCGCTCACCAACCGGTCATCGACCGCCCCAGTCGAAACGCTTTTCGGCCACCGAACGATCAGTGGCACGTGAATCCCCTCGTCGTAGAGCCACTGCTTGCCCCGCACGTGAGATCTCGCGTTATCGCCGAAAAAGAAGATGACCGTGTCGTCGAGAATTCGCTCGTCCGCCAACCGCTTAAGCACTGAGCCAATCTTCTGGTCGAGAGACGCAATCATGTCGTAGTAGGCCGCCCAATCGGCGCGCGTGACGGGGTGGTCGGGGTACTGGGGCGGCAGAGTGAGTTTCCCCGGGTCGGCCGGGCTTTGGTCGTTCCGCCGGAAAGGCCGATGCGTTTCAGTAAAGTTGACCTGTGCGAAGAAAGGCTGTCCGGCGGCGCGCTGGTTCCAGTCGGTACCGTCAAAGGCCGGTTCGGACGGGCTGAAGTTGAAATCGGTTTTGCCCGTTCCCTGGACCCCGGGCGCAGCCGTCTTGACGTTCGCTGTAAAGTAGCCCGCCTGTCTGAACCAGCTTGTAATCGGGCGGACGCCTTCCGGCAGGCGGTACCCGTCGTCCCGGTGGCTCCGATGGTTGTGTGCATCGATTGAAGTCTGATACATCCCGGTCATGAAGGCGGACCGGGAAGGCGAGCAGACGGGAGCCGTGGTGAAGGCATTTGCAAAGCGTGTCCCTTCTCGCGCCAGCCGGTCGATGTTCGAAGACCTTACCTCCGAGTTTCCATAGCAGCCAAGATCCGGGCCGAAATCCTCGGCAATGAGCCAGAGGATGTTCGGGCGGCGTTCGGCCTCTGCTGCCTGCCCGGAGACCGCTGCAATCGAAAGAGCTCCAACCTGCTTCAGAAATCGTCTTCTCGAGTTCTCCATCTGCTTCCCCTTTCTAGGGATAACAATACGATTCGAAGCTTGACAGGCAAAGCAAAAAGAATCCAAGTTGCGGTCACAAACGATACGGGATGCGGTAAGAACAATGGTCGATCTTTAAGTGCGCAGCCAAGCGGAGCGGTGGGCCCACAGTGCCGGTTTCACGATCCCGGTTGTAGCCGCCCGGGGGCCCCTTTGCACGGCCGCTTTTCAAGGCTCGAGGATTGAAACCGGTATGTCCGGCATCCCTGGCTCCCTAAATGCCCGGGTACCACTTGCGTGCGTTCGCCTGGTAGATCTTCTGTAGCACCTCGGGTGGAAGCGCCAAGCCTCGAACTTTCTTCTCTGTGCCTGAAATCGTTACTTCCTGGTCGGTGGAGAAGTACCTCCACTCGTCGGTCCAGCGGGTGTGGAGGCGATTACAGACCGTCTGCGGATTCTGGCCTTCCTCAATTTCCAGGTCGGTGGCGTAAAGAAGCCGGTCCTGGTACTTCATGAAGAACGCGCGCACGGCGTCGCGGTCGAGCAACTGAAGGTCGTCAATTCGGGCCGCCAGGTCCACCGCGGCGTTTGGGAATCGGTCGAGAAACTTGCCGAGCTTCTCCAGGTTCCACTCGATGCTTGCCACATGGCATCCCACGTACCGCAGCTTCGGGTGCTTCTCGAGCATGTGCTCGACAGCAGCAATGTGCGCCTCGTACGGCGGGTATTCTGGATGCAGATACATGTGGTATTGGGGGTGGCCTTTGTAGTACCGGCGGTTGCTCTCTGAAATCATCTTATCCAGCGGCAGCCAGCAATCGCGAGGCTCGCCTATATGTCCGGTCAGTGTCTTTCCTCGCTTCTCAATGTAATTGATGATCGGGTCGAAGCGGGGGTCGTCGATCATGACGAAGCGTCCGTCCTTGTCCCGCAGCTCCATCCCGATGTTCTTCCAAACCTTCACGCCGATGGCACCTTTTCCGAAGGAGTCATCCAGCAGCTTGAGCGTTTCCTGCTCCCAGGTCGGCTCGTTCCACCGGTCGATGGGGAAGGAGGTTACGAACCTGAAGCGGTTCGGATGGAGCACCTTCTGCCGCTCGATGAACTGAAGCTGTTGTGGGACGTCCCCGTGATCAACAACGATGAGAACCGCCTTGAATCGATCCGCAGCCGCCTGGTCCAAGAACTCCGGCCCGTTCGATCGCACATGGAGGTGAGCGTCGATTTT
>Ga0105092_10000861_pt1 | contig 16131 bp, 10 predicted proteins | sample PPLLak2March2015_FD_87021 | JGI IMG/M metagenome (GOLD analysis project Ga0105092, IMG submission 87021) | Freshwater sediment microbial communities from Prairie Pothole Lake near Jamestown, North Dakota, USA - PPLs Lake P7 Core (1) Depth... | ecosystem: Environmental > Aquatic > Freshwater >... | reverse complement strand
TTGCGCACGAGAACATCACCAAGCGCCGACAGGCGGAGGAAGCGCTTCGTTTGAGCGAGGCGCGCTACCGAGGACTCTTCGAGCACTCGCCTATTGGTATCTACCGAACGACGCCCGATGGACGCATCCTCGTCGCCAACCCCGCGTTGTTGGAGATGCTCGACTTCGACTCGCTTGAGGAGTTGAGTGCACGCAACCTGGAAACATCGGGATTCGAGCCCGAATACGCGAGGCGCGAGTTTAGGGAGATGATCGAACGGGATGGCGAGGTGCGGGGCTTGGAAGCGACCTGGACCACGCGGCAGGGTCGCCGGCTGCACGTCCGAGAGAACGCGTCGGCGGTTCGCGGCCCCGACGGTCAAGTGCTCTATTACGAAGGCACGGTCGAAGACATCACCGCGCGCAAGGTGGCCGAGGACGAGAGCCGGCGAACACAGGCGCGCCTTGTGCGGATTCTCGACAACCTCCAGGATGCGTACCTCCAGGCGGGCCCGGACGGACGTTACACGATAGCCAACCGATCCGCAGCCCGGATGTTCGGGTACAGCTCGATCGAGGAAGTGATTGGTCTCCATGCGCAGGCTTTCTATGCCAACCCGAGCGAAAGACCTTCGGTGCTCGAGAAGTTGCGAACAGCTGGCCGTATCAGTGACTACGTCACACTGGCGCGGCGAAAAGACGGGAGCACGTTCTGGGTATCGATGAGCGTCCAGCCGTATCGCGGTGATAACGGGGAAATCGCGGGAACCGAAGCAGTCGTCCGGGATATCACCGACCGCAAGTTGGCCGAGGAAAATCTTCGTCTGAGCGAGGAACAGCATCGAGAGCTGGTCCGGAATCTGCACGCCGGCGTGGTTGTTCATGCTCCCGACACCCGTGTCGTGCTGGCCAATGATCAGGCCGGCAGGCTACTGGGCCTGCCTGAGGACGAGATCAGGGGCAAGACCGCGCTCGACCCGGTTTGGAACTTCCTGCGCCAGGACGGAACGCCGATGCCGTCAGAGGAATATCCCGTGAACCGCGTCCTGGCGTCGCGCGAGCCGCTTTGCGACCTTATCGCGGGCGTCAAACACCCGGGGACGGAGGATCGGGTCTGGTTACTGGTCAACGCCTTCCCCGAGTTCGGTTCCCAGGAGGAATTGCGCCAGGTGGTCGTGACCTTCGTCGATATCAGCGAGCGCCAGCGTGTTGAGGAGGAACGGCGTCAGATGCAGGAAAGCCTGGCGCAGTCCGACCGGCTGACCACTATGGGGATGCTGGCCGCCGGCCTGGCCCACGAGATCAACAATCCACTGGCCTACTCCCTTTACAACCTGGAAAGCCTGTGCGAAGACCTGCCGGGTTATGTGAGAAAGCTGAACGGCGTCCGGCGGGCCCTGACGAGCCGTTTGGGTGAAGCCGGACTGCGCGACACCCTGGGTCCCAACCTTGATGCGGTAGAGTCGGCGCTCTGGCTCGACGTCGAGGCGCGCTTCTCCGATGCCCTGCAGGGGATGCGGAGGATCAAGGATATCGCGCGCCGCCTGGGCAGCTTCTCCCGCGTCGAAAAGGACCAGCTGGCACCGGTGGAACTGCGGTTCCCGATCGAGTCGGCGATCACTATCGCTTCCAACGAAATAAAGTATCGGGCAAGCGTGGTTAGGGACATCGGCCTGACCGCGCCTGTCCTCGCATCGGAAGGAAGACTGACCCAAGTCTTCCTCAATCTCCTGCTAAACGCGGCTCAGGCGATCGAGGAAGGAGATGTGGAAAACAATACCATCCGCGTGCGCACCTGGCAGTCGGGTCCGACCGTTCTCGCTGAGGTGCAGGATACCGGCTGCGGCATCCCACCAGCCAACCTGGACCGTATCTTCGATCCTTTCTTTTCGACCAAACCGGTGGGGGTCGGCTCTGGATTGGGGCTGAACATCGTGCGGAGCATCATTGCCGGATATGGCGGCAAGATCGAGGTCGAGAGCGAGGCAGGAAAGGGAAGCCGATTCGTGATCCGTCTCCCCGCGGCTCAGGAGGAGCCGACCGCGGCGATGAGCAGAGCCGGGCTCAGAGGAGTCGCTCCCGGGCAGGGCAGGCTCCTGGTGATCGATGACGACGCCGGGATTCGCAAGGCCCTGAAGCGGATGCTCGACGGCCATGACGTGATCGAGGTGGAATCAGGTGAACGCGCGTGCCAGCTGCTGTCGGCGGACCAGAGGTTCGACATCATCATTTGCGACATCGGGATGCCCAACATGTCAGGCATAGACGTGCACCGGTGGCTGCTCCAACACCACCCCCGGCTGGCCCAGCGGATAGTGTTTTTGACTGGTGGGGCGTTCACACCCGGCGCGGGGGAGTACCTCGAGAAGGTCCAGAACCCGCAGGTCGAAAAGCCGTTCGACAGCGCGCATATCGAGCAGCTGGTCGCCGATTATGTTCGCGCTAGACGCGCCGAATAGTAAACAAGTGGCAAGTGGCGGAAAGACAGACGAGGGTGGAGGACTCGAACGCTTATGTCGGAGTCTATGGAGCATGAGTCGAGCGTTTCGTTTGCCGACTACATCGGGTCAGGCGCGAACATCACCGGCGGGAAGCTGCCCATCGAAGAGATCTTTCGGGTCGCCGGGCGGTTGATTGCGGTGCACGACCAGGAGCGCGCCAGGATTGCACAAGAGCTTCACGATGATATTGGAGCTTCGCTGGCGACCCTCGGAATCGGGCTCTTCGGGCTGGGGCAGCGTACTTCCACGCCTGCAGGCGGGAGGCAAGACGAAATCCAGGCAATCTACGAGGAACTGCAGGAAATAGGGTCACGCTTGAGCCACCTCTCGAACCAGCTGTGGCCCTCGGTCCTGAAGCACTTCGGATTGGCAAAAGCAATCGAAGTAGAGTGCGGCAAGGCCTCCGAACAGTGGCACATTCCGGTATCCTGTTCCTGCAGCCCGCTTCCTGCCGGGCTCGATCCTATTTTCCAGCTCAACTTCTTTCAGATCCTGCAGGAAGCACTCCACAATGCCGGTCGACACAGCCACGCATCCAGCATTGCCGTGAGCCTCACCGTCAGTCCAAATGAGCTCATCCTCGAGGTGTCGGACGACGGCGTCGGGTTCGATATCAAGCACGTGCCCCTTGGCGGGGGGCTCGGGCTGATCACCGTGGGAGTGAGAGTGCGGCTGATTGGTGGCCAGGCTGAGGTCCGTTCCCAGCCCGGCCAAGGTACCGGGGTAGTCTGCCGTGCTCCTCTGGCCTCCTCGGAACCGCGGCCTGGCAGGTCGCGAGAGGAAAAATGCTGACTGAATCCGAGCGGATGTATCGCAAGCTGTTCGAGAGCATGACAGATGGTCTCGTCAGCGTGGACATGGATGGCAGGATCCAGGAATCGAATCTAGCGTATCGGAATATGCTCGGCTACTCCGAGGAAGAACTGCGCCGGTTGACCTCCCGCGAGATTACGCCGGGGCGATGGCACGAGTTAGATGCGCAGATCCTCCGCGACCAGATTCTGACGCGCGGATATTCAGACATTTACGAGAAGGAGTATCGCCGGAAGAACGGCAAAACATTTCCGGTCGAGCTGCGTTGCTTCTTGTTGCGGAACGACTTTGGCGAACCTTTCGGAATAGGTGCGGTCGCGCGCGACATCACCGAGGCCTCCAGGCGCGAACAAGCCGTGCGAGAAAACGAGGAGCGGTTGCGAGTCGGCGCGCTGAGCGGACTCTTGGGCATCCTCGCGCACGAGCTCAGTCAGCCTCTGGCTGCGATCATAGCCAACGCACAGGCGGCTAGGCGGTTCCTGGCTCGCGGTGCGATAAATCTGGATGAGCTGCGCGCCATTTTCGATGATATCCCTTTCGACGGTGACCGAGTTGTGAAGTTCATTCAGAGTATCCGATCGATGCTGCCAAGAGCCGGCGTCGAACGCCATCCGATCCAGCTCAATGATCTGGTCAAGGACACCTTGCCGATCGCAAATCACAGTTTCGGCACCAGGGACGCGTCCATTCATCTCGACCTTGACCCCTCACTGCCCCCCATAAAAGGCGACCGCATTCAGCTGCAGCAGGTTCTGCTTAACCTGCTCGCCAACGCGTTAGAGGCAATGAAGACTTCAGGACGGCCCGGCAGAATCACCCTGCGGACCCGGGAAGCCGGCGGACAAGTCCTGCTGGATGTAGTCGATTCGGGCACTGGCATTCCAGACGAGAAAATGCAGGAGATCTTCGCCCCCTTCGTAACCTACAAGACCGAACGACTGGGCATGGGGCTGGCTTTGAGCCGATCCATCGCTATTGGCCACGAAGGCCGGATCTGGGCAGAAAACAACAGCGACGGCGGGGCGACTTTTCACCTGGCATTGCCCGTGAAGGACAAGATCGCAACGACGTCGACTGTCGATGTTGGTCGCGAGTCCCCGGCGGCGCAAACTCGTAAAATAGCGGCGAGCCAGAAGCCGTCGGGTCTCACCGTGCTCATCGCCGACGATAAGGCCTCCTTCCGACGTGCAGTCTCGTCAATACTCGCTGATCTGCCCGATTTGAAGCTTCTCGCTGAAGCGGCGGACGGCGCAGAGGCAATCGCAAAGGCTGCCGAGCTGAACCCCGACCTGGTGTTGCTCGACATCAGCCTGCCGGGAATCCACGGAGTGGAAGCAGCATACAGAATACGCGAACTGGTCCCGCACACCAGGATACTGTTTCTGACTCAATACGATTCTCCGGACTTTGTCCAGGCGGCGCTACGGTCCGGGGCCGAGGGGTATGTCCTCAAGGTAGACGCCGGGAGCGAATTACTGCAGGCGGCAAAGGCGACACTTCGCGGCGAACAATACATCAGCTCCGGTATCCGCCGCACGTAAAGTGACGAGTGGCAGGTGGCAACCATCCGTTGGCCGCCTTATCCACGGATCAGCGGCAGGTCAGAGCCCCTCGCCACTCGCCGTAGACAACGATACGGGGGTGTGGATTCCCTCATCTCCCAATACTCGGGGTCCGGCCTATTCGGACCACTGAGCAGGTCCAGACATGGCCTTCGCGCGACACAACAGCAGGAGGTCCAAGCAGCCATCTGACCTCCTTCCGCACGTCGGTGAGGAGCGCATCGAACAGATCGTCGAAAGGTTGTTTACGATCGCGGCCATTCTGATTTTCCCGTTGGCCGCGTTCAGCCTTTCGCGAGGAAGTTACCTCAGCTCCCCGGATTCCTCGACCCTGTACGCCATTCAGTCGCTTTTTTACCTTGGCATCGCAGGCACGAGGCTGTTGAGGGGGAGAGTCAGCTTTCAGACTCGTTGGCAGATCTTCTGGATTTGCCTGTTTGGAATCGCTGCCACGGGATTAATCACCTACGGGCTGGTAAGCGTGGCCTCCCTGGCACTGGTCTGCATATGCGTTCTTGTGACGTTCGCCGGATCCAGGCTGCAGGGCTACGTCGCACTCGGGTCCACAACAGTGATCATGATTGGGGCGGGTGTCGCGCACATAAACGGGTGGACCCGCACACTGGCCGATCCCGGATCCTTCGTGGTTTCGGTCACTGCCTGGCTGCACGCCACCGCGGCGGTAACCATCGCGTGCGTTGTTATAGTAATTTTTGTCGGCAGACTGAAGGATGTCTGGACGAAGGACATCCGCCGGCTCTCGGCCAGTGAAACGCGTTACCGGACCCTTTTCGAAACGGCTCCGGACGGCATCGTGATTCTCAAGGATGGAGCATGCGTGGAGTGCAACGCCAGAATCCTGGAGATCCTCGGATACCCGCGCGAACAGTTGCTCGGCAAGAGGCCAGAGGAGTTTTCCCCTCCATACCAGCCTGACGGGACAACCTCCACTGAAAAGGCACGGCTGAGCATCGCAGCGGCACTGGCTGGGGACGCCCAGTTTTTCGAATGGGCGCACCAGACGAGGGATGGCCGGATCGTGGCTACCGAGGTCAGCCTCAACCGCCTGAGCGTCGAGAACGATGAGCTGCTACTGGCCATAGTCCGTGATGTCTCCGACCGAAAACGGGCCGAGGAGGAGATCCGGAGGCTGGGAACAGCCCTGGAGCAAGCCGCCGAAGACATCATCATCACGGATTTGGACGGTGTCATTCGCTACGTTAACCCCGCTTTCGAGAAGATAACCGGCTATTCGCGCAGCGAGGCGATAGGCCGTAATTCCAGGTTCTTGAAGAGCGGAATGCACGATGCCGAATTCTACCTGCGAATGTGGGAGACAATCTTGAGCGGCCGCGCCTGGGAGGGGAGGCTGATCAACAGGACCAAAGGAGGGTCACTGGTCCACCTTGACGCGATTATAACGCCTTTGAAAGACCCAACTGGCGAAATCGTCGGTTTCGTTTCCCTGAAGAGGGATGTCACGCGGCAAGTGCAACTGGAATCCCAGCTGCAGGTTTCCCAGAAGATGGAGCTGGTCGGGCAACTCGCCGGCGGAATCGCGCACGACTTCAACAACATTCTGGCTGTCATCCTCGCCAACGCCGAACTTTCCAAATGGTCGCTTTCCGGGGAACCACAGGTTCTCCAGTACCAGGAGCAGATCTGCGACGCTACCTCGCGGGCGAAGGAGTTAGTCCGGCAGATCCTCACCCTCGCGAGGCATGAGGAGCAGGAGCGCACCCCGTTTGCCGTTCATACCGTGGTCGAAGAAGTTGTCAGCCTGATTCGGAGAGTGGCGCCGTCCACGATCGAGGTTAGAGCGGATCTCGATCAGGACGCCGGGACTGTCATGGGCGATCCGGGAAGGATTCACCAGGTCCTGATGAATTTGTGCACAAACGCCCTCCATGCAATGAGAACAGCCGGCGGGACGCTTTCCGTGCAGCTGTCGAAGGCCGTCGTCGAAGAAAGCCTCCCGCCTCTTCAGCCCGGGAAATACGTTTGTCTGGAAGTCCGAGACACAGGCCACGGGATGGATGCGAAGACCATGGCGCGCATCTTTGACCCCTATTTCACGACGAAGGAGCCGGGTGAAGGCACGGGCCTGGGGCTGGCGGTCGTGCGCGGAATCGTTTCCAGTCACGGAGGCGACATCCGGGTCGAGAGCCGCGTTGGGCGAGGGAGCGTCTTCCGCGTCTACTTGCCGACAGTCGAGCTGGAGGCGGAAGACAAACGGGGCCATGAAGAAGTCCTTCCCAGGGGACGCGAGAGAATCCTCTTGATCGATGACGAACCTGCCTTGGCGGCAGCCGGGAAGGACCTGCTTCAGCAACTCGGGTATGCAGTGACTGCCTCGACGCGAAGCAGCGACGGCCTGAAAATCTTTCTAAGCAACCCGAACGCATTTGATCTGATCCTGAGCGACCAGACAATGCCCGAGATCACCGGCATCAATCTGGCTCGCGAAATTCTCTCGATCCGGCCCGAAATCCCGGTCATTCTATGTACGGGATACAGTGACCAGATCGAGCGAGAGGCGGTGCAGCAATTGGGGATCTTTGAGGTCCTCTACAAGCCGTTGTCGGCTGAGCAGTTGGGAAACGCGGTGCGACAGGCGCTGGACAGTAGGGGAAAGACGAACCGGACGGGGGCAATCGCGGAGAATTCCGATGTCGAAGGTACTGATCATCGACGATGACAAGAATCTGTGTATGCTGCTGCGCGCGACGTGCCGCTCGCTGGGCTACGAAGCGGATTACGCGTGTACGCTCCAGAAGGGTTTCGAGATGGCGTCCGCCGGCGGCTTTGAAGTCGTGCTGCTCGACGTCCATCTTCCTGACGGAAGCGGGCTCGACGCGATCCCCGCGTTTCGAGTGGTTTCCTCCTGTCCGGAAGTGATTATTATGACGGGCCTCGCCGACTCTAGAGGCGCCGAACTGGCAATCAAGACCGGCGCCTGGGACTATCTTCAGAAACCGGCCCACCTCAGCGAAATCACCCTGGCTCTCCGCCGGGCTCTTCAATACCGCGAAGGCGTCATACAATCGCAAAGCATGACGAATCTCGACCGGGGCAGTTTCGTCGCCGTCACCCCGCTCATGCAGCACTGCCTCGGCCTGGTGGCCCAGTCAGCGGGGAGCTCCGCCAGTATCCTGATCAGGGGAGAAACAGGCACCGGCAAGGAGATGATTGCGAGGCTCGTCCACACCAACAGCTCGCGGGCCGCCCGCCCCTTCATTGTCGTCGATTGTGCCAACCTCCCCGAAAACCTTGTCGAAAGCACCCTTTTCGGCCACGAAAAAGGGGCATTTACAGGGGCTGACCGCAGCCATCCGGGACTGATACAACAGGCGGATGGAGGAACACTGTTTCTCGATGAAATCGGGGACTTGCCCCTTTTGGTGCAGAAAAATTTCCTGCGCGTTCTCCAAGAGAAGCGTTTTCGACCCGTGGGCGGCTCACGGGAGATCGAATGTGATTTCCGATTGATCGCAGCCACCCATCGGGATCTGGACGAAATGGTGAAACAGGGTACTTTCAGGGAGGACCTGCTCTTTCGGATTCGAACGATCGACATCGAGATCCCCCCGCTGCGCTCCCACCGAGACGACTGCCTGCCACTCATGAGCCAGTTCATGAAGCAACTGCACGACCAGTACGGCAAAGGTGTCAAGGGTTTCTCGCCAGACCTTATCGAAGCGGTGCACTCCTATTCCTGGCCCGGGAACGTCAGGGAGCTGCGGAATGCCATGGAGAGCGCATACGTTGCCGCCGGCAACACCCCCACACTCTATCCGAACCACCTTCCCTCCGGGATACGTATTCATCTGAAAAAAGAGCTGCTCGGGCCTCCCGAACCCGCCCCTGAACCCGCGTCGTTCCTGCGGATGCCTCTTTCAATCCAGGATGCACGTCAGTTCTCTGAGAAAAAGTATCTCGAGTTGCTCTCGATGTATTCGGGCGGCAAGATCAAGGACGCCTGCGAGGTGGCTGGACTGTCGGCCACGCAATTGTACGCACTGTACAGGAAGCACGGGCTCGCATTCGGCGAGCCGCGCACGGCGCGGAGGGAAACGGAGCAGCGGTAACAAGCCGCACCTGGGAGCGCAGGCATCTTGCCTGCACTGGGGCCGCAGGCATCTTGCCTGCTCGTTCCGGATCCTCGCAGCGGCACGAGCAGGCAAGATGCCTGCGCTCCCAGGATTCATTCAACGACTGAACTCTCTCCGGGTTTTCACACCGTCAGCCAGGATCGGATTGAGTGTGAGAGTCCAGCACTGATACTGTGGTCCGACAGCACGCTCGCGCCTCCGCTTCGCTCATCTGCCTGCCCACCAATCACGCTAAGTAACGGAGTCTAAAGACGTTCTCCAGGAGCGTACCACTTTGGCATGGTTCATGCTCAGGGAAGATCCTCGATCTCCGCAGGAGGCAGGCTTCGGGAAGGGGCCCAAGAGATGTTGAGCAGCCGCAGATTCCCCCCTACATCATGGCATCGATTCGCCTGTTGCTCGCGGGGAAGGTTTGTACACATGACTCAAGAGTTCGACCCGCTCGATATTGTTCAGGCAGTCCGGTCCATATGCCAACACGCCGACACTTGTCCCGTCGAATCCGTGGTGGAGGCGGTCACTGCACAAGCTCAGAAACAGCTGGAGATGGTGACCGAACTGAGGCAGACCTTTGTGCGTCTCCTACAGGTCCAGGAGGAGGAACGAGCCAGCATTGCAAGGGAACTGCACGAGAATGTGGCACAGCTCCTGTCGGCTGCGAAGATGGCAGTGGCACCGAAGCAGGTTATTGTCCATCGAATTTTGGATCAAGCAATCGCCGCAGTTTGGCGGGTGGGAACTGACCTTCGCCCGACCCTGATTGACCTTGTCGGAGTAGGTGCGGCACTCGAGCATCTTGTCCGAAAGACGACGGAGGAAACCGGGCTCGAGTGTTCCATTAGCGTGACCTGTGATGAGGCCGACGCCTCCGCGGATCGGCGTATCGCGCTCTACCGAATCTGCCAGGAAGCCCTGGTAAACGTGACGCGTCATGCCCAAGCGACTAAGGTCGCAGTCAGATTGTCTAAGGAAGGCCGTGACTTGCGGCTAATTATCACAGACGACGGGAAGGGTTTCGATCCCGGCGAGATTCCGAGAGGAACATTCGGGCTGTTGGGGATAAGAGAGAGGCTGAGGGTCTTCGGCGGAGTCCTCGAGATTCAGCGTGTCAAGCCCACTGGAACCCGGCTGGTCATCTCCCTTCCTGAGAAGAACGGCTCTGCTGAGGCCGCGCGGTGATGATTGCCTTCAGCAGCTCGCAAGCCCAGCCGTGCCATGAGTAGCAACAGCGCACTACCCTCGACTTTAACCGAGAGCTTTACTTTTCGGGAAGCTTCTTCAAGCAGGCGGCCGGCGAGGCCTACTCCACCCTCGGCGCTTGGATGACTGCGCCGCCCTGCCTGTGGATGGCCTTCGTCACCTTGCCGTTCGTGTCTTTGACGAACCGCACCTGCGCATTCACGACCTTCCAGAAGAACTCGGATTCGGACTTGGCAAAGATCTCGAATTTCGGCTGCCCGGTCAGCTGGGCGAAGAGCCGATCGCCTTCCCTCGTTACCGTCATGATGGCCCCGCTACCATAGTCATACTTGCCCACCAACGCCTCAAGCGTGGCTCCATCGGCCTTCACGGCCTCGGGCTGGTCAAACCGCGGCGCATTGATTGTCTGTCCGTTTTGCCTGTGGACCGCCTTGGTGACGCGCCCCTTGTCGTCGCGAACAAACGTCACTTCGGCCTCCACGACCTTCCAGAAAAACAGGTCTTTGGCTTTGGGGAAAATTTCCGCCCTCGGCTGGCCGCTGAGCTGCGCAAACAGCTGTGAGCCCTGTTGGGTGACTGTCAGGATCGCCGACCCGTAATCATATTTGCCCACGTAATCCGGGTAAGTCGAAGAAGACACCGAGCTGTCCATAGCCGGAACCACCCGGGCCTGCATCTTCTCGCCGAGGCACAGCTCGGTGATCTCGGTGGCAAGCCCGTTTGGAGACATCTCAGGGGTCGCCGGCGCCGAGTTGCAGAGGACAACCACCGTGAAGCGCTCCTCTGGCACAGCCATGAGATAGCTCGAGAAACCCTGAAGTCCGCCGCCGTGCCCCACGACCCGCAGCCCGCGAAGCTTGGAAATCATCAACCCGTAGCCGTAACCCTCCTCCTTGGACTTTTCTTTGTCCTCGGCGGTAATGACCGGCGTCTCGGCGGCCTGCAGGTTCGCTTCGCCGATGAGCTTTCCTCCAAAGAGCGCTTCGTTCCACAAGAGCAGGTCATCCACCGTCGAATACAGCGCGCCGGCGCCGCCCGCCCGTGACATGTCCCAATTGACCGCCTTCCTTACCCGTCCATCCGTCCAACTGTAGCCGTACGCCTCGTGCTCGATGATGTCCGTGGAGTTGTGAACCCCGGTGCTCTTCATTCCGAGCGGCTCGAAGAAGGTCTTGCGGAGATGGTCGGCGTACGATTCTCCCGTGATTTTCTCGATGATGTAACCGAGCAGGAAGAAGCCGGAGTTGTTGTACAGCCATCGCTGTCCGGGATTGAAGTCGTAAGGGTCGTTCTTGAATGACTGGATCAGCTCGTCCGCCTGAATGGGGACAGTCACCGTGCGGGCGAAATCCGGCTTGTTCGTGTAACTATGGATCCCCGACGTGTGGGTCAGGAGATGATGAATGGTCACTTCATCGCCGCGGGGGAAATCCGGTACGAATTTGGACAGTTTGTCATCCAGGCTGATCTTACCCTGTTCGCGTAGTCGCAGGACGGCCGCCGCTGTAAACTGCTTGGTGATCGATCCAATCCGAAAGCGGGTTTCAGGTGTCACCGGTGTCTTGTTCTCAACGCTGGCCAGCCCGAATGCCTTCCGGTAGATCACCTTCCCTTCTTTCGCAACTAACACCGCGGCGCCGGGGTAGTCCTCCTTGACGATTCGTCCGAAGATCCCGTCGATCACCTCCCCGACTGGCGGCACTGGGAGAGCGGCGTCGGCTCCATGGGCCAGGAGGTACTCAGCTACGTCTTTTCGGCCGTGAAGCCTCGCAGATTGGAGCGCGGTCAGACCGCTGGACGCTCTGACGTTGACGTTCACTCCGGCTTGGAGGAGCTTCTTCACCTGGTCGAGCGCGTCTCGCCCTGCAGAGGCGACAAACAGGTTGTTCATCGCAGGGCCATCCAGCGCTCGACAGGCGAATCCCCAAGCCCCGTCCACGTTCTGTACCTTTAGAAGAATCCGGTTCGCGCCCTTGTTTAGCCGGACGGGAAACAGATCCTGGTCCCGTTCGACTCCGCGCGCCACCCAATTCTCGTGCACGACCTGGCCGTTGACCCAGACCTTCACTCCGTCATCGCTGCCGACCCCAAGGATGACAGAACCGGCCTCTGAGGCCTCGATTTCCGCCCAGGCGTAAGCGATCGAGTACGCGGGGGCGGTTGAATCGGGCGCGAAGCTGACGACGTCGGAATCGGCTTTCACGAGGCGCCACTCGTAGTCCTTCCCCCCGATTGCGATCTTCTGCCCCGGGGTCGGCGTGCCCCCTGTCTCTCCGCCCTGTTGCGAAAGGAAATCCCTGTCGAACGCCTCACGCTGGGTCACGTCGGCCGGTTTCCCGCCGTCTTCCGGCTTGGCGAGGACCGAAATCGGGCTGAGAACCAGCCAGGTTCTCATGAACTGATTGGGTCGGAGATTCGGATAGCTGGCCGTCTCGCTGTCGCCGGCGGCGAAGCTGGAAGGTAACGAAAATGTGCTGGCAACCAGTAAGGCAAGAAGGAAGAGGAGGACACGTAACTTAGCTCGCAGCATAGCATTGACCTCGGCGGATCATAACCGAAATGCGTATCCACTAACCAACATCAACTAGTACGAATGTACGGATAAGAAGCTTTCCAGGTTCTGAGTCGACTTTTCGGGGGCGCGTCAGAAGTCACGTCTCCCAATGAACCTCCGATTTCTCTGTTTCAGGCTTTGCCTTTACCAATACAATGGCGCCGGTAGTCACCCGGCCTGCTTTCTGAGCCACCCGTGGAGGTCCAAACATGCGCATCAGCAATTCCCTTCTCCTCGTCGCCTTGAGTCTTTTTCTTCCCATCTTGGGCCAGGCAACCCCGGGAACTGGAACAATACCTGAAAAACGAGAGGCACCTTCCCAACGTCCCTAACGCAAGCGAGATCCAGGACAAGGGCGTGAACCTGGGCGAGTTCCAGATGAAGCTGCTGGAGAAGATTGAGGAATTAACTCTTTACACTGTACAGCAGGCACAGGTCACAGAGCGCCAGAAGGAAGGGGCGGCGGCGGAGGCATCCGCGCTTAGGGAACGGATTAAGACGCTTGAGGACATGGTCAGAACGCTGGTGGAGAGGATAAGGGCGGGAGGTAAGCCGCGGAACTGAACGGCCTGAGAAATAATCCGCTTTCGGACAGGACGGGGGCCTACCGAAAGATCTGAAAGAATCTTCCTTTCCGGTCTTTCTTTTCTGTACTATCCTCTCCCGGGGTTAGGGGGTTCGGTTTTCGTGAAACTTCACCGAAGAAAGGGATCACCATGAGACGCCTCGCTATCGTCACACTCTTCGCCTTGACGCTTTGCCCCGTTGTTGCGGGTTCACTGAAGCTGGCTAAGGTCTCGGCCCCCGCCATCAACTGCAAGTTCGACCCTCAGTGCCAGACTACCGCGCAGGACTTGACCGCAAACATTGGGTTACCCGGAAGCAAGACCAAGGGATTTCTTCAATCAAGAGCCTTGAAGGTGGGGCAGCCCGGGACTGCTGCCGCCGGAATGTACGGATACCTGTACCGAGTGGATCTGACCGGACTGGTTCTGCCCAACTCCGCCAAATCTTGTGTCGCTGCGTTTTCCATTGATTTCGGCGCGGTCAAGTCGATCGACTACGACAGCGATGGTTCGCCCGATCAAGTCTTCGTAATCACGACAGGGGGATTGGGGAGCGTGGCGCCGGCCTCCGCATCCCAGACCGGCAACGCAATTACATTCACATTCGCGTCACATCCGTGCACGGGCACTGCGCTGGCAAAGGGGGAGTCGTCGTTCTTCTTCGGACTGGTCTCCCAGCAGACCTCCACGACATCGACGGCAAAACTGAAAACGACGTCAAGCGCCATTCTCACTCTGGACGCCCTGACACCGCTGCCGCCCCCGCCGCCTCAAAGCACATGGAAGAAGAAGTGAATGGAAATACCGGCAACGCTCACGACTACTCGATAATCGTTCTTTGCCGGTGCGCCTATCCGGCAGATTTTCGTCGGAGCGCGCGGTAGAGAATCGGTCGCTGCTCCGCAAGGATGAGATCAGCCGCGCCTGGAAGGCCCGGAAGGCCGGGAAGAGGAATCCTCCCATCTCGCCGCTCGAATGACGGTTTTCCCGAGCAAGATCTGCTTCCTGGCAAAATCAGTCCGTCAGGCGATCTGCGACAAAGCTCGGCTGCAATGCGATTGATCTGCCTCGCTTTGCGGCGAGGGCAGCGCTTGTTCTAAAATGATCGCGTATCAGCCCTCTTCACCCGCATTTGAATGGAGGCCAACATGGCTAGTCGGTTGCAGCTGTTGGTTGCCTTCTGTCTTACCCTCTCACTCTTCCCCAGCCCTGCGCTTCTTTGCCAGGACCGGCGAGTAGTCGTCGTCAAACCCGGTGACGCTGACTTGAGGAGAGAGGCGGCGCGTTTGCGCATGTGTCCGGAACAGCTCAAGAACCTCCGCCAGGCTTTGGATGAAGCGGTTGAGCTCCTGCCTGAAGCCGGCGGCATGGCCGGACAAATGAGTATCGGACATTTCCTCTTCCGCTTCGATCGCACTCACGCCGAGGAGACAACGATAAGACTCGCCCAGGAGTTGGGCAACAAAGCGAGACAAGCTTCCACCTCCGGGGATTACACACGTCTGACCAGCGTAGCGCTCCAGTTGATCTCGGCGCTCCAGCGGACGAATCCGAGTCTGGCAGCCAGACTCGAGGAGCAATGGCCGGAAGACCCGACCGGAGGCGCGCCCCAGGGATCCGGCCGGGTAAATACGCTTGCCCGACAACGCTTCTTTCAAACCGCACAGAACCATCCGGAAGAAGCACTCCGCCAGTTGTCGTCGGTCGAACCGGAATCCCAATACGGCGCCCGGGCAACCCTGCTGCGCTCGCTTGTCGACAAAGACATGGAACCTGAAGCGCGCCGGCTGATTGAGCAGACACTGAGTGTGCCGCTCGAATCGATATCGCAAATGACCGCCCAGCAATACGGTGAGTTCGGTCGCACGGTTCTCGAACAGTATCCCGAATATTCGGAGCAGATATATCGAGGTCTGGCGAGCGTGTATCAGGGTCTGTCCCAGTCAGGAATCGGGGCTCAAAATCAGTCCACCACCACCCTCCCAAACGGACAGGTGCTGAAGCTCAGTTCAGCCGATCAGTTCATCCTCAATCTCGCGATGATGACAGGGAACTTCGACCAGCAATTCGCCACGCGGTTGGCGGAACTATCGCCCGCGATCAGCCAGAGGATGCAGGCGGCAGGCGGGTACCGCGGACTGTTCAATTACAACAGCAAACAGATGAGGCAGGCGCAGCGTAAACTGCTTGAGACTCCCGACGAGCAGCTCGAGTCCAGCTTGCAGGACAGCACATCTTCAATGGATCTACTAAGGACCGCCGGACAACTCTGCTACGAGGCTCCGGAGAAGGCGGAACGGATCTTCGATCTGATGCTGAAGCGAATCCAGGGGCAATCAGACTTGAGACAAGCCATCAATGAGTTTCAAAATGGCAGCTCGAGTTGCGCCCGCTGCCTGGGTCTCCTCCCCGACAAGTGGTTTTCCGCGGGGAAGGCGCTGCTCGACAAAGCTCGACAACAAGAACAGGAATCCGCTCCGGTTTTGAACACTGTCGACGGGCGCGTCGAGATCGGCCACCCGAGGGCCATGGTCCCGACGCTGTCCGCCGGACTCGAAGCCTCATTGATCGCCTTCAAGGCCGATACTGATTTCGCCGGGGCAATGCAGGAGATTCGCGCCATCGAAGACAAATCCAGACGTTACCAGATTCTGTTCAGAGTCGTTCAGCGGCTGGGGAACCGGTAAAGGGCTGGGCTATTAAAGACCGATTCGAGCCTGGGCGGCGGGACTAATATGGAGTGATCTTTATACATATCTCGGGACCGCCGCCGGATGCAGAGAGCCGCGCACGGAGCGAACGGGCTTCAGCCCGGAGCGCAGTAAGCGGGCCACCCAGTGAACC
>Ga0105092_10000860_pt1 | contig 16143 bp, 10 predicted proteins | sample PPLLak2March2015_FD_87021 | JGI IMG/M metagenome (GOLD analysis project Ga0105092, IMG submission 87021) | Freshwater sediment microbial communities from Prairie Pothole Lake near Jamestown, North Dakota, USA - PPLs Lake P7 Core (1) Depth... | ecosystem: Environmental > Aquatic > Freshwater >... | reverse complement strand
TCTGGCTGCCGTTTACGAGGTACCCGACAACGCGAGCCGGCTGGCCGTTCACGTCGAGTTGAGGCGGCTCCCACGTGACGATCAGCCGATCAGCCGCAGCTTGAACCTTCACATTCGCCGGAGCTTGCGGTGCAGGCTGCGACGCGGTCGCCCGAGTGTTAGAAAAGGCGGAAATGCGCTTTTGATCGTTGACGTAGCGAATCGCGTACCGGCAATCGGCGCGGGTCGAGGTGTCGACAAATGCATAGACTCCGGGACTCTCGAGCTTCAGGTCCGCAACTTCAACCCGGTTGAGCGACGCCGCCTCCTCATCCCAGGGGACAACCGGTCCGCACTGCTTGTGAATCAGAACCGCGTTGATCTCCGGGGACGGAAGCGGAAAAAGAAGCTTGGCCGCCCCGCCCGTTTGAATCAAGCGCAGTTCCTGGGTGGCCTCTGGAACCCGCACGACCGGCGGCAGCGGCGGAGCGATCTTGGCACAGGAAACAAGAGCGAGCGGGCACAGCGCGAACAGGCAGGCACGTCGTAGCGGTGATTCGTGCATCTACAGAATGTACCGGGAGAGGTCCTGGTTCCGGATGATCTCTCCGAGCTGCTGCTGAACGTACTCCGAATCGATGACGATTTTCTTGCTCGGCAGGCTCGAACCCTCAAACGAAACCTCCTCGAGCAGCGCTTCCATGATCGTGTGCAGACGCCGCGCCCCAATATTCTCCGTCGTCTCGTTGACGATCGCGGCAAAGTGCGCGATCTCGCGCACCGCGTCTTCCGTGAAATCGAGATTAATGCCTTCGGTCGCCATCAGCGACGAGTATTGCTTCAGCAAAGCATTACGCGGCTCTTTCAGGATCCGCACAAAGTCGTCTTCAGACAACGTGTCCATCTCGACCCGGATTGGAAAGCGGCCCTGGAGCTCCGGGATCAGGTCGGAAGGCTTGGATACGTGGAAAGCACCGGCGGCAATGAAGAGGATGTGGTCGGTCCGAATCATGCCGTACCTGGTGCTGACCGTGGTTCCCTCCACGATCGGGAGGATATCCCGCTGCACCCCTTCACGGCTGACTTCCGGACCATGACCGGATTCGCGCCCCGCTATCTTATCGATCTCGTCCAGGAATACGATTCCGGAGTCCTCGACGCGCTCTACGGCCTCGCGAGCGACCTGCTCCATGTCGATGAGCTTGGATTCCTCTTCCATGACCAGGTAGTCGATCGCTTCATCCACGCGCATCTTGCGTTTTCGCGTGCGGCCGCCGAAGACGTTGGGAAAGAAGTCCTTGAAGGTGACGTCCATCTCCTCCATCCCTTGAGAACTGATGATCTCGAAGGATGGAAAACCGCGTTCGGGAATTTCGACTTCGACCATTCGGCTGTCGAGTTTCCCGGCTCGCAACTGCTGGCGCAGTTTCTCGCGGGTCTTCTTTATTTCCTCCAACTCCTGGACGTTCTGCTCCTTGCCGTTCCGTTTCTTGGATCTCTTGTTGTTCGGAAGCAGGAGGTCAAGCAGCCGTTCCTCGGCGTGTTTCTCGGCCTTCTCCTCGACCTGGGCGGCCTTTTCCTGGCGGACCATGTCGACCGCGATTTCCATTAAATCCCGAATCAGGGACTCCACGTCTCTACCGACGTAGCCGACTTCGGTGAACTTGCTGGCTTCGATTTTGATGAAAGGAGAGTTGGCCAGGCGAGCCAGGCGTCGTGCGATCTCGGTTTTTCCTACGCCAGTCGACCCGATCATGATGATGTTCTTCGGCTGAACTTCTTCAGCCATCTCGGGGTCGAGTTTCTGTCGGCGGATGCGGTTCCGCAGGGCAATGGCCACCGCCCGTTTCGCCCGGCGCTGGCCGACTACGTATTTGTCCAGTTCCTGGACAATCTGCCGGGGACTCATCTCATCCAGATTTTGGACGACTTCTTCCGGCTCGTTGTTCGTTTGACACATCCTCATGGAGAAAAAGTTCGATTCTACAGCAGTTCAATCGTGATGGCTGAATTCGTATAGATGCAAATTTCGGAGGCTATTTTAAGCGATTCTTCCGCGATCTCGCGGGCCGTTTTCTCCGTATAACGGGCCAGAGCCCGGGCTGCGGCAAGCGCATAGGGGCCGCCGGATCCGATGGCCAGAATACCATCATCGGGCTCCATGATGTCGCCGTCACCGGAGATCAGAAAAGAGGTCTTCTTGTCAGTGACTATCAGCAGCGCCTCCAAGTGCCTCAAGATCCTGTCGGTGCGCCAGTCCTTGGCCAGCTCGACGGCCGCGCGGGAAAGGTTTCCGTGAGTCTGTTCGAGTTTGCTTTCGAACCGGGCAAAAAGAGAAAACGCGTCCGCAGTTGAACCTGCGAAGCCTGCCAGCACCTTGCCTTCATGCAGACGCCGAATCTTCTTGGCCGTACTCTTGATGACCGTCTCCCCCTGACTCACCTGCCCATCGCCTGCGATTGCGACCTCATCGCCCTTGCGAACCAGTATGATCGTTGTTCCCCGCAGGCCTTTCATGGTTGGTAAAGTATAATATAAGCTTCGCGGAGCGCGCCAGTTAGGCCGCCGGGTGCCGGTTCCCGGTTGCCGGTTGCCGGTTTCCGGTTACCAGTTAACCAGTTACCGGTTTCCGGTTACCAGTCATGGATGCAAGCTATGACAAGCGAGATAGCGCACCCGGGAACTGGACAACCGGGCACCGGTAACTGGCAACAGGTAACTGGTAACCGGTAACTGGCAACCAAGTTCTCACATGCACGACCAGACGGACTTCCTCATCATCGGCAGTGGCGTTGCCGGCTTGCGCGCTGCCATCGAGCTTTCCTCCCAAGGCCGGGTCCTGATCCTCACAAAATCCCGCGCGGACGAATCCAACACCGAGTACGCCCAAGGGGGTGTCGCCGTCGCGATGAGCGATGAGGACCAGATCGGCCTTCACTACCAGGACACGATCAAGGCGGGCGACGGACTCTGCAACGGCGCCGCAGTGAGGCTGCTGGTCGAGGAGGGCCCGGGCAGAATCCTGGAACTGATCGAATGGGGAACTCAGTTCGACCGCGACGGTTCTAAACTCGCCTTCACTCGGGAGGCGGCTCACAGCCGGCGCCGCGTCCTCCACGCTAAGGGCGACGCCACCGGGCGGGAGATCAACCGCACACTCCTTCGGAAAGTCCAACGTCTGGCTGGCATCACTCTCCGTCCCTACACTTTTGCTCTCAAGATCTTGTATGGCGGGGATCGGTGCGACGGAGTGTCTTACCTCGTCCAAGGCGACGACGAAGTCCACGAGGTGAGGGCCAAAGCGGTCCTGCTGGCAACGGGCGGAATCGGCGCGACCTACCGGGACACGACAAACCCTGATATTGCGACGGGAGACGGGCACGCTCTCGCCTTCAAGGCAGGCGCCGCAGTCGCGGACATGGAGTTCGTTCAGTTCCATCCCACCGCTCTTAAGCTCGCCAATACCCCCCGTTTTCTGCTCTCGGAAGCGATGCGCGGCGAAGGCGGTAAGCTGCGTAACACGCGCGGCGAGCTCTTCATGTCCAAATACCACGCTCTGGCGGAGTTGGCGCCTCGGGACGTCGTCTCCCGCGCGATCTTCAGCGAGGCAAATCGAACAGGGAGCGATCTTGTCTACCTCGATCTGACCCACTTGCAGCCCGGTTTCGTTGAACAACGGTTTCCGGGCATCTATTCCACCTGCCTGAAATTCGGTCTGGACATCGCCTGCCAGCCGATCCCGGTCTTCCCGGCCGCTCATTACATGATGGGCGGGGTGCTGACCGATCTGCATGGCCGGACGACTGTTCCCGGCCTCTTCGCCGCCGGCGAAGTCGCCTGCACCGGCGTGCATGGCGCTAACCGGCTGGCCAGCAATTCCCTCCTCGAAGGCCTGGTCTATGGAGCACGGGCCGGCTGCGCGATGGCCACGGGTCCGAGGAAGGCCTACACTCCTCGCCTGGCCGAGCTTTGCTCCCGGTCATGGAACGACACCGAAACCGACTCCGCTGCCGGGGAGGACCTCATCCGGACGACCATGACCGAGTTAGTCGGCATTGTCCGCAGTACTTCCGGACTCGCAGAGGCCCTCGATCGGTTGGGCGGGATGGCCTTCGGCCGGCGGCAGGTTCAGTCGGTGCAGGAAGTCAACAACAAGTTGATTAATGCCAGATTGATCGCCGGGGCAGCCATGAACCGCCTGGAAAGTCGGGGCGCACACTTCCGCTCTGACTACCCAGGGAAGAACGACTCCCAGTGGAAAAAGCGGCTGGTAGCGTGCTACGATTTGTCAGAACGGCGAGTGCGGTACGCGACTGCGGAGACAGGAGGAACTCGGGAAGAACGCCCCTGATCAACCGTGAAAGGCTTGAGGAGGGTCAGTTTGTGTCATTCGTAAAGCACTTGGAATGTTCGCGTTGCGGCCATAATACTTCCAGAACCGAAGCCCGAAACGTCTGCCCGGTTTGCCAATCGCCTCTTTTGGTCCGTTACAACCTTCACCAGGTCAAACGCCACATCAAAAAAACCGCTCTTCTGGATCGCCCCACTGATATGTGGCGGTATCTGGAAGTCATGCCTGTCGATGGCGACGAGGATATTATCTCCCTCGGCGAAGGCTATACTCCCCTGCTTCCCTTGCCGCGGCTGGGAAAGACGGCTCAACTCCGGAACCTCTATATCAAGGACGAGTCACTGAATCCGACCGGGACATTCAAGGCGCGAGGCTTGTCCGCCGCCGTGTCGATGGCCCGGAAACTGGGGTGCCAGAAACTTGCCATCCCTTCTGCCGGCAATGCAGGCGGGGCTTTGGCTGCCTATGGCGCCCGGGCTGGATTGGAGGTCTTCATTGCCATGCCGGCCGACACTCCTTCGGCAAACATCATGGAGTGCCGGATGGCCGGGGCCAGGGTGGAGTTGGTTCCCGGTCTCATCGGCGACGCCGCAAAACGGGTTAATGAGCTGGTTGCCGAAGAAGGCTGGTTTGACATCTCGACTCTCAAAGAGCCTTACCGCCTGGAAGGCAAGAAGATTCTCGGCTACGAGATCGCCGAACAGTTCCAGTGGAAAGTCCCCGACGTGATCGTTTGTCCGGTCGGCGGAGGAATGGCGCTCATTGGCATCTGGAAAGCCTTTCAAGAGATGGAGGAGCTCGGCTGGATCACTTCCAAGAGGCCGCGAATGGTGGCTGTCCAGTCGGAAGGGTGTGCGCCTATCGTGAGGGCATTTCGTGAGGCGGCTACCACGGCAGAGGCCTGGACGAGGCCGAAGACTTTCGCGTCCGGCATCCGAATTCCCAAGCCTTTCGGCGACTCGCTCATTCTTCAGACGCTGCGTGAGAGCCGCGGACATGCCCTGGCCGTTCCCGACGAAGGCATTTACTCCGCCGTCCAGGAAATTACCCGACACGAAGGTCTCTTCATCTGCCCCGAGGGGGCGGCGGGCTGGACGGCAATCAAACACTTGAGTGAGAGCGGCTGGATTGATGCGGACGAGACGGTAGTCCTGCTAAACACGGGTGCCGGGCTGAAATACATCGATGCGCTGACCAGGTTTGAGAAGGAGCACCAGCCAGTAGGGGCGGGGCGGGAGAACCGATAGATTTTTTTTACAACTTTAGAAAGTAGCCTGCATCATACCTATTGTCGGGCAACAACGAGGTGGGGCACGGCACTTCTCTCCTCCTTAGAGGTCCTGACAGGACACCCCCAAAGCCGTCCCCGCCTCCCAGCCCGGCGGAAAACGAACGAACGGAAGCAAGGGCACGGAGCGATCCGTGCCCTTTTTTTTGTTCAAAAGCCAAAAGCCCCAAATAAGCCAAAAACCGACGGATCCAAACCCGCGCCTCTGAAGCGCAATGGTTTCGATCCCATTCACAGAAAACGCGACTCACTCAACCGCCGAAGAGGTTTTTCCCGCCACAGGGACCACGCTTAAGTGCCTAGTGCTCGTGCTCGTAATCGGCTTTTGGTCTTAGCGCGTGACTTCTACCGATTTCCAGCCAGTCTGCTCGCTTCTCCGACCATCCTCACAAACTCCGCCCGGTAGCCTTGCGGGTCAAAGTGGCGGCTGGTATCCGCGATCTGCATCATCGACTGGAACGTGGCCGAGCCCTTGAACGGCGAGTTGCGGAGGATCATCCCGAAACCGGCAACCGCGGCCGCAAACCGGAAATCATCGGAGGCCTGGTTGAAGACTCGCATTGAATCGATGACCGGGATGTCGAGCTTGCGGCTCGTCTCCTCGTTCGGAAGCTTGTAACGCAGTTTCACGGTCAGCAACTCTCCGCGTTGAGTCGTAGCCATACTTCGTCGCTGGTATCTAAGCGGCTCGCCTTGCGGGAGATCTACTGCGACACCCACCGGAACGACTTCGTAGAGAGCCGTAATTGTATGCCCTGCCCCGATCTCGCCGGCGTCCTTGCGGTCGTCGTCAAAATCCTGGTGAGCCATGACCCGGTTCTCGTACCCGATCAAGCGGTAAGCAGTGACCTCGAGCGGGTTGAATTCCACCTGGATCTTGACGTCCTTGGCGATCGTCACCAGCGTGCCCCCGATCTGCTCGACCAGCACCTTCCGCGCCTCATCCAGGCCGTCGATGTACGCGTAGTTTCCGTTGCCCTTATCCGCGAGCTTTTCCAGCATGGAATCCTTGTAGTTTCCCATGCCGAAGCCGAGCGCGGTGAGGTAGACGCCCTTTGCCGCCTGCTCTTGAACCAGGCGGACGAGCTCGCCCTGGTTCGTCATCCCCACATTGAAATCACCATCCGTCGCGAGGACCACGCGGTTGATCGCATTCGGCCTGAAGTTCGCCAACGCCTCACGGTAAGCCAGCTGGATACCGGCTGCCCCGTTGGTTGACCCGCCGGCTTCCAGCAGGTCGATTGCACCGAGAATGCGCTGTTTGTTACTGCCAGGCGTTGACGGCAATGCCAGCCCGGAAGCGCCCGCGTATGTCACGATCGCCACTCGGTCGGTGTTCTCCAGCTTCTCCACCAGGAGCCGCATCGCCTGCTTCACGAGCGGGAGCTTCATTGGCGGTTGCATAGAGCCAGAGACATCGAGCAGGAACACCAGGTTGGCCTCCGGTCGTTCGGCCGGAGGGATTTCCCGGCCCTTCAGCGCGATTCGGACCAGCCGGTGGTCGAGCGCCCAAGGCGCCTGGGCGACTTCTGTCGCCACGGCAAACGGCGTGCTGTCGTGAGGCGGTTCGTAGTCGTAAGGAAAGTAATTGATCATCTCCTCGATACGAACCGCGTCCGGCGGCGGCAATTGGCCTTCGCGCAGGAAGCGCCGGAGATTTGAATACGACGCAGTGTCGACATCTATCGAGAAGGTGGAGAGCGGGTCTTTGACGACCGCAGTCATTTCGTTGTCGGCCTGGTAGTCGTACGACTCGGTATTGAACTGCTCCTCTTCGGCCATCGTCAACCCGGGACTCGGCACGACCATGGACCTCATCAGCCGTTCATCCTTCGTTCCACTCACTACGCCTCCGACAACCCCGCCGGCAACGCCGCTCGCTCGATGAATGTAGGGAGAGGGGAGTGGGACAGTCAAAACACTGTTCGTCCCGCTCATTGTCTGAACCGAATTTCCCGCCGGCGGAACGGGAGCTGCGGGAACCGGCGCTCCAGCCTGGGCGGTTCCCTTCCCGTTGAAAAAGAAAACCTTTGAGTCACGTGAAGGAGTGGTTGGGGCGTTTGCTACGGCTCTCTTTTCCCCTGATTCTTTGGTTCGCAGTTTGGTCTTGGGAGGAACTGCTCTCTCATCCAGGCGGTCGTCCTTCGCCGCTTCCGCCCGCGTCCTGACTATCGGCTCCGAAGACGCAACCTGCCCCTTAGCGCTGCCTGATTCTCCGGCCTGCAGCTGCTTGATCGCCTGGTTCTGCCGGGCCGCATCGGCCTCGATCTGCTGAGCCATTTCCTTGTACATCTGCATTTGGGCAGGCGATACCGAGACAGGCTTCTTTGCCGTCTCCCATGAAAGGAAAAGAACGACCACCAGGCTGGCCGCAGCGGCCAATCCCGTGGACCAACGGACGAACTTCGATCGAGGCAGACGCAGTCTAAGCCACCTGATAGGTCGCGCCTTTTCGAACTCGGAGTGCAGTTGGCGGCGCTGTTCCGCGGTAAGAGTGATTGCCGGCTCAACGGCCAGAGCCTCACAAACACCTTCCATTGCCTCCTGGAGCTCTTCCAGCTTTTCCCTGGCGCTTTCCGAGTCCTTCAAAATCTCAGCAATCTCTTCGCGCCGGTCGTCGTCAAGCTCGTCAAGCAGGAAAGCGGTCAGTTCGTGTTCTTGGTAAGCCTTCTTCATTTGATCCTCCTCAAGACTCTCTCTCTGGGAGGCGCCTCCACCGAAAGTCGTTCTTTTATGGTTTTCAGGCCGGTGTGAATCAGGAATCCGACATTTGTGACCGAGAGGCCGGTGATGGAGCTGATCTCTTTGTAGCTGAGCCCGTGCTGAAACTTGAGAGCGATCGCCTCCCGCTGATTGCGCGGGAGGGTTTCGAGAAACTCCAGGATCAGCGAAAGCCTCTCCTTTCGTTCCAACAGGTCGCCCGGGTCATCGTGACCGTCCGGCACCCGGTGTTCGATTTCGCTAATGGGAGAATCCGGATGGCGGGCCTTGATCACATCGAAGGCCCGATTGCGGCAAACCCGAAACAGCCAGGGGACGACATGATCCTCGACCGAGCCGGGACCCTGCCGGCAGAGGGTGAGAAACGTATCTTGAACCACATCCCGGGCGACTTCCACATCCCCGGTCAGCCGGTAAGCGTACCTGACCAGGGCCGTTTCGTGCCGCTCCAGGATCGACCTCAGCCAATCGCCCCAGGAACTGTCCGGTTTGGCCATCGTGATCTCTCCGTACTCGATGCCGCTTGTCCCAAGTCTCACACCGATAATAACGATACGGGAAGCATTTTCTTAGATGAACGACTGGGGGTTCAGATGGGCGAATTGACAATTGACGATTGACGATTGACGATTGACCGAGCCCCGAAGGGTACTGGTCGAGTTTGTACTGGAGTCGCGTTACAGAGCCGCGCACGCAGCAGAGGGCTGCGGCTCTGTAACGCGACTCCAGCACAAACTCGACCAGTACCCTTCGTTGTCAGAGTTTCCTGTCATGATAAAAGCCTTCATAAACGCTTATGCTCAAGTTCGAGTCGCTCGAAATCATTGGCTTTAAGTCGTTCGCTGAGAAGACCGGGGTCGCGTTCGACGGCAAAGTGACCTGCATCGTGGGTCCGAACGGGTGCGGGAAATCCAATCTTTCCGACGCCATTGCCTGGGTGCTCGGCGCCCAGAATGCCCGCGCCCTCCGAAGCGACAAAATGGAGGATGTGATCTTCAACGGCACCGCCCGGCGCAAGCCGTCAGGCGTCGCCGAGATCACGCTTACCGTCCGCCGCGCTGACGAAAAACGGCTCGTCATAGACGGTGTCGAGCTGACGGACGAGCGTCTTGAAATCACCCGCCGTCTGTACCGGACCGGCGAAAGCGCTTATCTCATCAATCAGCAGCGCTGTCGTTTGAAGGACATCCACCAGTTCCTCGAAGACGCGGACTTGGGGTTAGCTTCATACGCGCTCATCGCCCAGGGAAACATCGAATCCTTCCTCAGTTCCAAGCCGATGGATCGCCGGTCGATCATCGAGGAGGCGGCGGGGATCCTCGGGTACAAGAGCCGCCGGAAGAGCGCGGAACTGAAACTGGAGCTGGCGCAGCAGAATCTCCTTCGGGTGAACGATATTGTGGCTGAAGTTGATCGACAGCTCCGGTCGCTCAAAAGACAGGCGGCCAAGGCCCGCCGTTATCGCGAACTGCGGGATGAACTACGCGACATCCAACGCCGGAAGTTCACGTTGGAAGCCCGCGACCTCGCCGAGCGTCTACAGGGGATCCGGGATGAGGCGGAAGCCCTCGTTGTCAAAGAGGAATCTCTGAAGGAAAAGCTTCAGACCTCTCAACAGGCCTACCGAGCCCGGATGGAGACCCGTGACCGGATCGAGAAACGCCAGACTGAGGTTCGACAGGCGCTGGCGGCAGCCCACCTCGAAGTCGACCGGTCAGGGAACTCGATTCAATATCACCAAGATCAGATTGCGACTCTTTCGAAGCGAATCGCTATTGCGGCGAGCGAACAGGAAAAACTCGACCAGGCTCTGCGCGATGTCATGGAAGAGCTGGAGCGCTTCCGGCAGGAGAAGCTCCGGCTGGAAAACGAGGAGCAGCAGGTCGAGAAGGTCATAGCCGAGCAGCGGGAACAGGTCGCGAAGTACAGCGGAGAGGTGCAGCAGGCCGAGCGAAAACTCGAGAGCCTGCGTGCGGATTATCTCAAACTGGCGGCTGAGTCCTCTTCCCTGCGCAACTCATTAGAACAAATCCAGCAACGACGGGCCGCGGCAGCCGCTCGTCGCGCCAGGCTCGAGAAGGAGCAGGCGGGCGTCGCTGCGCAGCTTTTGGAGAGTCGGCGTCAGGTCGAGGATTTTGCGCGCATCAGCGGCGAGAAACAAAAAGAGCTCGAAGTGCTGCGGTCCACGTTGACCGAACAGGAACAGCGGAAAGAGGAGTTGGACGACCAACTGGCCGAGATCCGCAGTGAGCTCTCAGACTGTCAGCAACAGTTGATCGCCTGCCGGGAACGGCTCGAATCGCTGCAGGAGATTGAGCTGAGCCACTCGCAGTACAGCGAGGGGGTGCAGAAATTCCTGAACCATCTCCAGCAGAGCCGGACGCTGAATACCGCCGGAACGCTGGCTGAGGCCATTGAAGCAGACCCCGAGTACGAGCGGCTGATCGAAGAGGCGCTTGACGAAGAGCTCGAGTATGTTCTCGTCGATTCGCTTGACGAGGCGGCGCGCGGCGTTGTCGAACTCAAGAATCTTAAAGGCGGGAAGTGCACCTTCCTGACGCTTCGCTCTACAAACGGCTTCGGAAAACTGAGGTACGACGCGACCGAAGTGCCCCCGAACAAGGGAGAAGGCGTCCATGGCACACTTCTCCACCTTCTGCAGATGTCGCCCGAGGTGGAGCAGGCGTTCAAAAGAGTGCTCCCCGAGAGAGCCGGGTCAGTGGTCGTTTCGGATCTTGACCGCGCTTTTCAGATGGCTCATTCCTATCCGGAAAAAAGCTTTCTCACTTTGGACGGTGAAATGCTCACTCCCCGCGGGTTGCTGGCCGCGAGCGCCGTCCAGTCGAAGAAACTCGGACTCCTGGCCTTGAAGCGTCAGAAGAAGGAGTTGGAGAAGAGACGAGCCCAGGTCCAGTCCCGGCTGGCCGAGACGCAGAAAAAAGAAGAACGAGCGAAGAACGAGCTCGAGGCGGTCGGCGGCGTTTGCTCTTCGCTCCAGGAGCAGATCTACAAGATCGAGAAAGAGACGATCGCGCTCGCCCATCAGCGACAACAGGCCGAGAACGAGCAGAAACGGCTCGAACAGGCGGCCCGTGTCCTTGCCGATGAAGCGCAGCAAATCGAGGCCGAGGATGAGGGCCAGGGCGAACTGAGCCGCAAGATCGAAGAAGAGTTGACCCAGAAAGCCGCCAAACAGGCGGAAGTCGAACGTTTGGGCCTGGAGGCGCAGTCCGGGCTTCAACAGCTGCGCAATGAATTCGGCAGGGCGCAGGAGCAGTTTCACCTGGTCACCACGGACAGAAAGGTGATGGGTGAACGCCGCGTGGCTCTTCAGAGGACGCTAGAACGCGTCGAGGAGCAGCGGCTCTCGCTTGATGCCCGCGTCAAGGCAAGTGTGCAGTCGAAGACCCAGGATCAGCAGCGCGTGACCGGCCTGGAGGAGGAGCTCAAGAAGACGAGCTCGCGCCTCGAGGAGGCTCAGAAGACCGAAGAGCGACTGAAGACCGACCTCCGGGCGGTCGAGACCGAGTACGAGGCCTGGAGACAAAGCCAGCCGCAAGTCGAGCAACAGCTCGCGGATCTGCGCGACGCCGCTACCGGCGTCCAGGAACAACGATCCAAATGCGAGGTCGAGCGGGCCAGGCTGGAGACGCAACTGGAGAGCGCCGGCCAGCAGTGTTTTGAGCAGCTGCAACAGACGCTCGCCGAAGTCATGGAGGCAGCCGGTCCGGAAGCCGGCGTGCTGGACGAGGTGACGGCGGCCTATAACGACTTGCGCAGCAAGCTCGAGGAGTTCGGGCCGATCAACATGACTGCCCTCGAGGAGTACCAGGAAAACGAGACGCGGTACAACTTCCTCGTCCAGCAGAAACAGGACATCGATTTATCGATCGCTGACACCACCAAGGCGATTCAGGAAATCAACAGGCGCAGCCGCGAGAAATTCCGCGAGGCGTTCCAGGCGATTAACGAGAACTTCAAACAGGTTTTCACGAAGCTCTTCGGCGGCGGCGACTGCGGGATCCAGTTGCTCGGCGAGGAAGACCTGCTCGAAAGCGGGATCGACATTTACGCCCAGCCACCCGGAAAGAAAGTTCAGAACATCATGCTGCTGTCGGGCGGCGAGAAGGCGATGACCGTCCTGGCCCTTCTCGTGGCGCTTTTCAATTACCGCCCCAGCCAGTATTGCGTCCTCGACGAAGTCGACGCCCCGCTTGACGATGCGAATGTCGGGCGCTTTACGGATCTCGTCCGGGAAATGTCGCAACGCACTCAATTCATCATCATCACCCACAACAAGCGCACGATGGAGACCGCCAACTACATTTACGGCGTAACCATGGAGGAGCCCGGCGTTTCGCAGGTGGTATCGGTGAAGTTTTAAGCGTCGGTTCTCCTAAGAAAACCCATCCCTAATCGTCAAGAAAGTATCGGAGGACTGTGCCATGAAGAGGGCAATCGCAATTCTTCTAGGCTTTCTGGCTTTCGGACTGGTGGGTTACGTGGGAGGGCAGGCTCAGAGCCAGCAATCTGAGGCAATCGAGCAGCTCGAAAGACGATTGGAAGTGCTGGAACGCGGCCAGGCCGATAGGTCAGATTGCGCCTGTATCCACTTAGAGAAAGGAAGTCGGCAGATCGACGTAGGAGGTATCCACTTCTACCTCGTCCCAGTTAACGGGGACACCGGGAAGGATCGGCCGAAGTAGGTGAGGGATTCCGGAGCAACACTTTCGCGGGTTCCGGCACTCTCTCTTTCGGAGTGCGGTGGCCTTGCCCTGATCTTTAAAAAGATCAGGGCAAGGCCACCGCACTCCGAAAGAGTGAACGCAACTGCCGCGCTTCAGAGGCCAGGGGGTTTGCAGGCCTTCTTGTCCGGCCGGGGATCCTGCGGCTACTTTTTGATCTCTCTGATCTTGACGTTCCTGAACCAGAAAACGCTGCCGTGGTCTTGCAGCGCGATGCGCCCTTTCTTCGCCAAACCGTAATCCGGCGCTTCCTTCCACTTTCCGGAGTTGCGAAGCTTGTTCCAATCGTTGGCCCAACGCTCGAACTCCAGGATCTTCTTCCCGTTCAACCAGTGCTCGACGTGCGGGCCGTTCACGACAATGCGGGTATTGTTCCACTCACCCACCGGCTTAAGTTGCTTCTGATTGTTCGGGAGGTGCATCGCGTAATTCGCCCCGGCCTTCTGCCACTCCTCCAGCTTCTGAGGAAAACCGACGTCATCGATAAACTGGTACTCCGGGCCGGTCATCCAAGCGGCCTTATACTTTGGATCTTCGACAACTCCGTACATGACACCGCTGTTGCCGCCCTTGGAGGTCTTCCAGTCGATGCTCAGCTCGAAGTTCTCGTACTGCTGATCGGTTACCAGATCGGCACGAAGGTCGCTCCCGTAGTTGCCTTCCGTTCCCACCGACTTGAGAGTGCAGTCCTTCTCGATGCTCCACGACTTGGTGCTCTGGCCGTTGTAACCGTGCCAACCATTGAAAGTCTTGCCGTCAAAAAGCAGCGTCCAGCCAGCCGCTTTCTCCTGTAGCGAAAGGTTGTTGTCCTTGTTGCAGTCCGCCTTCATCTGACTTACGAACCCCAATAAAATGGCTACAAACAGTATCGTCTTTCCTCTCATGCTCTTGTCCTCCGTAAAAGCTTAACACGTAACTTGTGACTTTGCTCACCCGCGCAGCGGCTGGCTTTTCCTTGGATCGTGACGGGGGGCACAAGCGTCTCGGAAAGCCCCGCTTATAATCGCCGACAAGTTCTCTAAAGTAAGTGCACGACAGGTTCTTGACACTGCAGGAAGCGCAGTACCAGTAGAGCTTTCACATATGGGGCCGGAAGGACTGTTTGGAAATGGACTTACTGAAGAGGGTTTTCGAAAAGGCTTGGGGGAGGGAAAATCGCCAGGGTCCAGAGAGTCAAAGCGTGACGGACCCTGGCTTCCTCGATCTCTACGAGGACTCTAGCCGCAAGGCGTACTTCGGAAAAGAAAGCTGGACCGCCGGGGAGTCATCCTCCCAGGGGCCGGCCACCGCAGACACTCTATATCTCCAGACTGTTGAAAGCCTTGACCGGCTGACCGGCAGGGAATTGCTCGACAGAGCCCGCCGGTTGCGTGAAATCGAGCCGGAGGCTGCCCGCGCTTCCTGCCTTCTGGCCTACGTTCTCTTACTCAACGGCCGCCTGGATGAAGCCGAGGAGACGCTGAAATCCTGGATGCGGAAAAATGGCGAAGACGCCATCTTTCTGGTTCACCTCGCCAGGATCTACGCTGACCGAGGCGACCAGACCCGTGCTGAGCTAACCCTGTGGCGGGCTCTCAAGCGGGACCCCAACGAGATCCACGCGATAGAGTGGTTCACCTCGATCAACCGGGAACGCTTCGGGCAACACGAGTACCTGCGCGCCCTCGAGCAGTTGACCTCGTTCCCCGGGAGCTGGAGGCCGCAGTTATGGCTCGGCCAGGCCATGCTCGAAGAGAGGCAGTTTGACAAAGCCCGCCGGCACTATCAGCAAGCGCTTTCCGTTCTGGAAGAGGTGCCGAGCGATGTCATGCGGACAATGTCCGAAGCGCTGGGCAATGCCGGCCGAATCTCCGACATTGTGGATCTGCTCTGCACTCGATACAGCGCCGAAAAACACGGCCTGATTGGCGGCAGCAACCTCATTCGCGCGTGCCTGGAATTAAAAGACACTGAAAGAGCTCTCGGTATTCTCCGAGAGTTGTATGCTCTGAAACGGCCCGACTGGCGGGAGCAGCTGCAGTACTGGGCAGAGCGTATCGACCAGGAACTTTCGTCCCAGAAGAACCCGAAAGGGGCCAAGACGTCCCCCATTTCAATCCTGAATCTTGAAAACCCGGTGTGGTCTCACCGGTTGGTTGATTCTGACCTTCTCCTGCCGCAAAAGGGCGACCAGGCGGTTCGGATCGTGTTCCTGTCCTGCTCTTTCAAGACAGGGAAAACCGCGCAGGGGGGCGCCTGCCCGGAAGCCGAGCGTAAATGGGCTCGACTGATTCCGCTATTTATGGCCGAGCAGGTGCACATGCTGACCACCGCTGAGTCCCTCACACTGGTCACGATCAAGACCGGAGGAAGTGATTTTTATTCTCCCGAGGACGCCTTCAAGAAAGAAGCCATCCATAAGATGGGTCGGAGGGTCGAAGCGAACTACGTGCTGAGTGGTCACATCGACGCAACCCAGACCCCATGGGAGGTGAGGTTCGATCTGGAAGGACTCGGCGAAGAGCCGTCTCAACACAGCCTGGTTGGAACCATTCAGCCGATGAATCCCGGCGCTGACCTGCTTGAGCTCTCCCGACGCCTGCAGAGGCTCGTCCTCGAGGAGACCGGAGTGCATCGGTCGTTGCGTCCGATTGATTATCGTCTTCCGCTGGGCGACTGCTTCAACCTTTACCTGGACGGGTTGTGCGAATCGCTGACACTCTCGGCTGCCATCCGCAATTGCAGCCCGGCCATGCTTTACGACGAACGCAGCCTACTCGATCGCTTGCTTAATCTGGCCCTCGAGGATACCGGCAGCGACGTCACTCGGCTGATGTTCGTCGGCGCGCTGGCAAAGAGCAAAGCCTCAGGGTCGGAAGTTTTCAAGCAATATGAGACCCCGGTCAAGAGACTGCTGCAGGATCATCCGCTGACCGGATTTGCCGGAGAGTCGGCGGAGAAGACTCTGGCAGGACTCTACAATTGACGATTGACGATTGACGGTTGACGATTGACGGTTAAAACGATTAGCGATTGTGCCCAGTTCGTGACCAGGGCGAGGGGGGAGGTCACGGACAAAT